>Ga0307479_10002485_pt1 | contig 16743 bp, 9 predicted proteins | sample atmos_gasesECM4C_FD_203743 | JGI IMG/M metagenome (GOLD analysis project Ga0307479, IMG submission 203743) | Hardwood forest soil microbial communities from Morgan-Monroe State Forest, Indiana, United States - atmos_gasesECM4C_515 | ecosystem: Environmental > Terrestrial > Soil > Temperate... | reverse complement strand
CGCCACGATGGCCAGCAAAATCATGCCGAACGATTCCTGCATCTGCGTAAACTTGAATAAATTATTAAGAATGAGCTGCGATTCTTCGCCGCGCTTCAGCTCAATGACGATGCGCATGCCTTCGCGGGAGGATTCGTCGCGTACATCGGCGATGCCCTCGAGCTTTTTGGACTGCACCAGCTCGGCGATGCGTTCGATGAGCCGTGATTTGTTGACCTGGTAGGGAATTTCGGTGATGACGATGTTTTCGCGGTCCTTGGCGGCTTCTTCGATCGCCGCTTTGGCGCGCATGATGAAGCTGCCCCGGCCGGTGCGATAGGCGGCTTCGATGCCTTCGCGGCCGGCGATGTATGCGCCAGTTGGGAAATCGGGCCCGGGCACAATCTTCATGATTTCTTTCAGCGGCGTGTCCGGCTTATCGATTAAAAGAATGGCGGCTTCGACGATTTCGCGCAGGTTGTGTGGCGGAATATTTGTCGCCATGCCAACAGCGATGCCGCTGGCGCCATTGACCAACAGATTCGGAATGCGCGAAGGAAGAACGACGGGTTCTTCGCGGGTCTGATCGAAATTGGGGATGAAGTCGACCGTTTCTTTTTCAAGGTCGGCAAGAATATCTTCAGAAATTTTCGCCAGACGCGCCTCGGTGTATCGCATCGCCGCCGGAGGATCGCCATCGACGGAACCAAAATTTCCCTGGCCGTCGATCAACGGGTAGCGCATGTTGAAATCCTGCGCGAGACGAACCAGCGCGGGATAAATTACCGCTTCGCCGTGAGGATGATAATTTCCGGATGTATCGCCGCAAATCTTCGCACATTTGCGATAGCCGCGATTGGAAGCGAGTCCCAGATCGTTCATGGCCACCAGGATGCGGCGCTGCACCGGCTTTAGCCCGTCGCGCACGTCGGGAAGCGCACGCGCGATGATCACGCTCATGGCATAGTCGAGATACGACTTGCGCATTTCTACTTCGATATCGATGGGAAGCAGTATAGAAGTGTTCTTCTCGTCCGCCATTTATCCTCGCGTGCCTTAAAATTTCTGTGCTTTAGGTTTGTAGGTCGCGGTTTTAGCCGCGACAACACTTAAATCTAGAGTTCTTGCCTGACTACGCTCGTAGCGCTAGCATCCCCATATGACTTACCGATTCCCTGTCCTAATCACCAAAGAAGAAGACTTTTACGTCGCCCGCTGCCCAGAACTGGGTGTCACCTCGCAAGGCACTGATGTCGAAAGTGCTCGCGGAAATCTGCGCGAAGCCATCGAACTGTATCTGGAAACCTGGCCAGAAATTCAAACGTCATTCCCCCGCTGATCGATCCAAGACAAACGCTTTGACTGTGTCGAAGGCGTCTGCCGCGTTGGTAAAACGCTTCGCCGAAAAATAATTTTCAAGTTGCTGTAACAGCGTATCGCGCTGCTCTTCCGTAGCGATTTCTATGGCCACGCCACGTTCATTATCAGGTGCCGTTGTCGGCGTCGCGCGAAAATCGCTGCACGCCAATCCACGCAAGCCGGGTAAGGTGCTCCATCCCAATTGATAAATCATTACGAAATTAAATATCCAGGTTCACGACTTCGAGAGCATTCTCCTCGATGAATTTGCGCCGTGCTTCCACGTTTTCGCCCATCAGCGTAGTGAAAATATCCTCGGCAGCCACGGCGTCTTCCAGTTTCACCTGCAGCAGCGTGCGCGTGTCCGAATTCATAGTTGTGTCCCACAGTTGCTCGGCATTCATTTCGCCCAGGCCTTTGAACCGTGTGATGGTGAAATCTTTTTTCGCGTCCTCAACTACGTAGTCAAGAACGTCTTTCGCGTTGGCTTTACTAACTTTGTCGCCGTTGCGCGAAATGGTGAACGGTGGGTGATTGAACTCCTCAATTTGTTTGGCGAGGCCGCGCAGCCGCTTGTATTCCGCGGTAGAAGCCACGGCCCAATTGATTTTTTGGCTGTGCGGCGGACCAAACTGGATTTCATACAAGCTGTGTTCTTCGTCGAAGGTGACTTTACCTTCGAGCTTCAGCTTGGACTTTTCGATTTCTTTCAAAAGCTTTTCCAGCGCCTTTTTATCCTCGAAATCGGTTTTCTTTTCCAGGCGGCTCTCTGAAAGCAACTCCACAAGACCGGGTTCGCGCAAGCGACGACCAAGTTTCGCGGCAGCGGCCTGGTATTCCTGAACGTTCAGCAGGAATGAAGTTAAGCCGGAGCCCTCGAGGTTCACGCCTTCTTTGGCTTTGACGACGTGGTCTTCGGTGGCGCGCTTCATCAGCTCGTGCGCAAACTCGTGCTCGTCGCGAATGTAACGCTCCGTCTTGCCGCGCTTGACGCGATAAAGCGGCGGCTGCGCGATGTAAATGTGGCCGCGATCGATGAGTTCCTTCATGTGGCGGAAGAAAAATGTGAGTAGCAGCGTGCGAATGTGGCTGCCGTCGACGTCCGCATCGGTCATCAGAATTATTTTGTGATATCGGAGTTTGCTGGCGTCGAAATCGTCCTTGCCGATGCCGGTGCCCAGCGCGGTGATGATGGCGCGAATTTCTTCGTGGCCCAGCATTTTGTCGTAGCGCGCTTTTTCTACGTTGAGAATTTTTCCTTTGAGAGGAAGGATGGCCTGGAATTTCCGGTCGCGCCCCATTTTTGCGGAGCCGCCTGCCGACTCGCCCTCAACGACGAACAGCTCGCAGCGCGCGGGATCGCGTTCCTGGCAATCGGCGAGCTTGCCGGGAAGCCCGCTTGAATCCATTGCGGACTTACGGCGCGTCAGCTCACGGGCTTTTCGCGCAGCTTCACGAGCGCGAGCCGCTTCGATGCACTTGCCGACAATGCGGCGCGCCACGGTGGAATGCTTGTCAAACCATTCGCCAAGTTTTTCGTTAACAAGTTGCTCGACGTCGCCCTTGATGTCGCTATTTAGTTTGCCTTTGGTCTGCCCCTCGAATTGTGGTTGGGGCAAACGCACGCTGATAACCGCGACGAGACCTTCGCGCACATCATCACCATTGATGGTGACTTCGTCTTTCTGCTCCTTGAGCATGCCGGCGGAGGAGGCGAAATTGTTGATCGAGCGCGTAAGCGAAGAACGAAAACCGGAAAGATGCGTGCCGCCGTCTACGGTATTGATGGTGTTGGCAAAAGCAAAGACATTTTCGCCGTAGGTGTCGTTGTATTGCAGCGCGATTTCGATTTCCACCGTGCCGCGCTTCCCTTCCATGTAAATCGGCGAATCGTGCAGCGTGGATTTTCCGCGATTGAGATGCTTGACGAATTCCGCGATGCCGCCGGTAAAGCGGAATTCTGTGCTCTTTTCGTTGCGTTCATCGGTGAGCGTGATTTTTAGGCCTTTATTCAGAAAAGCCAATTCGCGGAGACGCTGCGACAGAGTATCGAAACTGTAGACCGACTTATCGAAAATACTGGGGTCCGGATGGAACGTAATTTTTGTGCCGGTTTTGCGCGATTTGCCGGTCTGCTTGAGCTTGGAGGTGGGCTTGCCCTTTTCGTAGGTTTGTTCCCACACTGAACCGTCGCGGGAAATTTCCAGCTCCAGCCAATCGGCCAGCGCGTTAACCACCGAAACGCCGACTCCATGAAGGCCACCGGAAACTTTGTACGTATCGCTATCAAACTTTCCGCCGGCGTGCAGCACGGTGAGCACCACTTCGGCCGCGGGACGCTTTTCCGTTGCATGCATATCGACGGGAATGCCGCGGCCGTTATCAATGACGGTGACGGAATTGTCGGCGTGCACGGTGACATTTATTTCGTCCGCGAAACCGGCCATGGCTTCGTCAACGGAATTGTCGACCACTTCCCAGACCAGGTGATGCAAACCCATTTCACCGGTAGAGCCGATGTACATCGCTGGCCGCAAGCGCACGGCTTCGAGCCCGCCCAGAACTTTGATGGATTTTGCGTCGTACTTGTGACCTGGCGTCACGGCAATGACCGGTTCTTTATCTCCCATGAATACTCCACAGTGAATTTTACTTTAAGAGCTTTGCCCGCCGTTCATTGACGGGTAGTTAAGTATTTTTCTAGACGCGATTTGATTTCTTTGCGAACCCCACGTTCGCAAAAAGACCGTGGAACGCTACTCGGCGTTCAAAAAAATAGGCAAAACTTTGAAGCGAGGAAGGCGTGCTTGCGGAAATGCTCCGTACGTCGCCTCACCTTTTGATTTCGATCGCCGTGGCGATTGAAACTCGTAAGGTTTCCTGCTCCATCCCATCTCGCGCAGCGAGACGTGGCGAAGACTGATACTTTCCAAGTGAAATAATTATTTGGTTTCTGGCGCGAAACCAAACCCCAAGAATTTCACCTGGCCGACGTGCCGATTTGGAGGGCCCAATAACGAATCGACAACAGAATTAGTGTAGCCGATTCGGACCGATTTCTCAAGTCGTTTGAGTGTTTAAGTTAGACTATAAACCTTTTGTTGATAGATATTTACAACCCAATCAAGCGGTTAGGCGCGGCTCACCGGGCAACTTGAGATTTGACGTGCACAGAAGGTTTCTAGGAGCGCTTCGAACTACAAAAAATGAAGCGTTTTTAACTGCGGAAACGCAGATTTAGATGCGCATGGGCATGATGATGTAGCGATAGCGGTAGGATTCGTCGGCGAGGGGGCGCATTTGGCCGGCGGATTGTTCGTCTTTTAGTTCAATGCTGATGGGACCATCGGCCGCGGCGCCGAGAAAATCAAGCATGTAGCTGGAATTGAAACCGATGGCGATGGGATCGCCTGCATATTCCTTCTCGATATTTTCTTTGGCTTCGCCATACTCCGGACTGGAAGCGGAAATTTCAATTCCTTCGTTGGAGACGGCCAGTTTGACGGCGTGCGAGCGCTGGTCGGCGAGTTGGGAGACACGGCGCACGGCGTCGCATAATTCGGATCGCTCGATGACTACCGTCTTGTTGTTTTCGCGCGGGAGGACTGCTTCGTAATTCGGAAATTGGCCGGTGAGAATGCGCGAGATCAGCAGGCGGTGACCAGCCTGGAAAAACAGATGGCTTTCGTCTTTGGCAAAATCGAGTTGGGCATCGGAACCGGCGGTGCTGGAAAGTTTTTCGACTTCGTCCATGGCTTTCTTGGGAATCAAGACTTTTACTTCACCATTTAATCCGCTCAGTTTTTGGCTGGTTTCCGCGAGGGCCAGGCGATGACCATCGGTCGCGACCATGGCAATGGTGTCCGGCTTCAAGATGAGCAAGCCGCCATTTAAAGTGTAACGAGACTCTTCCATGGAGATGGCGAATTTGGTTTTAGCGATCAAACTTTGCAGCGTAGCCGCCGGTAGCTTCACCAGTGGGTGAGGCATCGCAGGAAGCGCGGGAAAATTCTCCCTGGCCATGCCGACAAGTTTGTACTTCTTTTTGTCACTGATGATTTCGACCCAATGATTTTCTAATAGACGGAATTTGATTTCGCCTTCGGGTAACAGGCGCACGAGTTCGAGAAGTTTCTTGGCAGGAATTGTTCCCGCGCCTTCTTTTTTAATTTTCACTTCACAAGACGTGCGGATGCTGAGTTCCAGGTCCGTGGCGGTAATGGTGAGGCGAGTGCCTTTAGCTTCGACAAGAATATTGGACAGGATAGGAATAGTAGTTTTGCGCTCGACCACGCCTTGCGTGGTGTTCAGTTCATTTAACAGCGCGGACTTGGTTACGCTGAATTCCATCGCTTGATAATCCTCACGTGCCGAAACGGGTGCAGTTGCGGTCATTGGCCTTCCTTATGCACTTATACCGCTGCCGTACTTTACCCGTTTTCGCGGGAAGTATAAAGCGCAATGCTTTGATTGACACTGTGGAAATGAGCGTATAAGGAATTTCATAAACAATAAGGTTTTGAATTTGATTGAGAAAATTATAAAGCTTGTTGTGGTGATGACGGCTGTGGATTGGTGGAAATCCCAGCAACCGGGTGTGCTGAATGGGAGTTAGGTACGGAGATGCGCAAGTGACTCAATGTGAGAATGTCGGAAAAGTAGGGTGCACTGAAGTATTGGGTAGATGTAATGGTCAAATTTTCCTCTTTGGGGCACAGTTTATGAAGAGTTTTGACACCGGTTGTTCACAAACAGAAACAGTGATGTCGCCAGGAAAGGTCTTAATCAATGAAATCAGATTGTAATCGAGTCAAACTTTTTGTTTATTTATTGGAAGAAGGAATGGATGTCTGGCGCCCAACCGAGACAGTGGCAATTGGGGATGGTTTATTCAAAATTCTTCCAACGCCGGAGTATGACCCGGAAGATGAGGTTTGGGAATTTCCTCCAGGCTCAAGTGGGCGATGCGAAACGCGTCAAAATGATTCAGGCGAGTATATCGTCGCGGTGAAACCATAAACGCGATTGGGATGCGAAAAGCCAATAATCGGCTCTACTGCAGCGCGTCCATCAGGCGAGTGATGGTGCGATTCAAATCTTTGTCGTTGCGGCGGAGTTCCTCAATTTTATTGATGGAGTGGAGCACAGTGGTGTGATGTTTACCGCCGAATTGGCGGCCAATCTCGGGCAGCGAAGCGGTAGTCAACTGCTTCACGATGTACATGGCCACCTGGCGCGGGAAAGCGATGGCGCGCGTGTTGCTGCGCACTTTCAAATCCTGTTCGCGCAAATTGAAATGTTCGCTGACGCGTTTTTGGATCAAGTCAATGGTGACACGCTTCTCCTGCGAGGCGATGATGTTGCGCAAAACCTGCTGCGCGGTGGAAAGTGAAACGGTCACACCGGTCAGCGAGGCGTAAGCCATCAGACGGGTAAGCGCGCCTTCGAGTTCGCGCACGTTGGATTTAATTGCCCGCGCGATGTATTCGGCAACGTCATCGGGAAGCGAGAAGCGATCGTTGTCGGCCTTCTTCTGAAGAATCGCGATTTTTGTTTCCAGATCGGGCGGCTGAATGTCCGCGATCAGACCCCACTCGAAACGAGAGCGCAATCTTTCTTCGATGGAGTTGATGTCTTTCGGCAAGCAGTCGCTCGAAATGACAATCTGTTTTTGCTGTTCATAGAGCGCGTTGAACGTGTGGAAGAACTCTTCCTGGGTGCGTTCTTTTCCGGCGATGAACTGGATGTCGTCCACCAGCAAGACATCCACGGTGTGGAACCGGTCGCGGAAGCTGATCATGCGATCGAAGCGAATGGAGTTGATGACTTCGATCGTGAATTTTTCCGCGCTCACGTAACTGAGCCGCATGGCTGGATTGCGCTGCTTGATGGTGTGCCCGATGGCATGCATCAAGTGGGTCTTGCCCATACCCACGCCGCCGTAGAGGAACAGCGGGTTATAAGCCTTGGAGGGTTGCTCCGCAACGGCGCGTGAGGCGGCGTGCGCAAATTCGTTGGACTTGCCGACCACGAAACTATCAAAGGTGTACCGCAGATTGAGCTGATGGTCACTGCTCTCAAAATCGAGCTTGGATTGCTTAATGCTGGAAACCGCCGGAGTGGCCGGCAACGGCTCTTCATCATTGCAGAGGTACTGCACCTTCATGTTTGGAGTGCCAATCTCATGAAAGACGGCTTTAACGATTTCGCCGTAGGTGCGAGTCAAAACCTGGCGAAAAACAGTGCTGGGGATCTGCACGTAGAGCGTTTCGCCTTCGGCGCGATTGAGGCGGGTAGGCTGGAACCAAGTATTGAAGGTGTTGATGCTGACCCGGGACTTCACGTGGTCTAAGAACTTTTCCCAGGAATTGACGGAGATAGTCATCGGTGAGGAATAGAAAGCCTACGCTATTTCCACAGATGTGCATAAGCTGTGGAAAGCAGGCTTGGGTTCATCTTTCTTAAGTCTTCGGAGTCTTGCCCGCGATGGTGCCAGTACTTCGCCCCTGCAAACCGTCGCGTCCTCTTTGGATTTACCGGCCCACGAACCGCCGGGGAGTGACAGCGCGGGATTGTCGCCCATTCGTGCGCACGGGGCAAGAGAAAAGTGCGGTGAGGCGTTTGGTGACATTCACACACGGTGCACAGTTTTTCCACAACGAGAATTTACGCTCATCAGCGAAGGATTTCTTAATTTTACTGGGATAAACGAAAGAAATTTATGTTTGAAAGCGCCAATAATTATTTTCTGCCGGTGCACGGCCTGTTAAAAACTCGGACTGTTTACAAATATATTTTCAGGTGTCAGACCCAAGTTGTGGCCGCAGAAGGAAAGCTGACCAGAATTGCGGGAGCGATCATGGAGCGATGATTCGCGCCGGGCGGACCACTCTTACACGGGAGGGAAGGAGCGGTAGCGTGCGCTGGTCCGCTGCGCTGGGAAGGGTAGTTTTTGGTGTGATACGGATTACTGGATATCCACCGCAGGCCTTGTTAATCGCGTGAATCGAATTGTAACTTTGCGCGTCGTGGAGCGGCATTCACTGTCCAAGCTTGATATCGGGCCGCTCGAATTCAAAGACTCCCAGGGGGTCGCTGCCGATGAGGATGCGATCCTTTTCGACAAGAATGCAATTGGCGTCGAGACGCGTTCCGTCCGGGGTGTACAGCTGGTAGGTGGCTTTGCGATACCCGTCCTTGTCAAAACGCAGAAGGCGATTATGGAGAGCGATCCACACTTCGCCGCTTGCGCGAACAACGCCAATGGCGGTGAGGATGGGTTTGAAGGCGGGCTGCTTGCCCTTGCGCTCCTGGCGTTCGATCTCCTTTCTGGCGGCTTGCGCGGCGGCGAACGCCTCGATTTCAGTGAATTGAATGGTCTGCAAGGCATATCCGTTGCGATCATATTGGCGAACGGTGGGTTCGGGAGTGTAGATAAACGCATAGAAGATGTCCCCGCGCGCGTCGGTAGCGAGGTAGCCGGAGTTCAGATAACGATTCAAGTCCTCACGGCTAGAGATGTCCGCCAGTTCGCCGAAATCGCGAATGTCTCTGCCATTTTTATCGAAAACAACGATGAGGTGAGGACCGTGCAATGTTGCTACGGCGACTTCGCCATCTTGGAGCGCGGCGACCGCGAGCGGGGCATTCACCTGGAAGGATTTGAGTCGGTTGCCATCCGCGGAATATTCCACAATGAGGTTGGCAGCGCGGTCAGCGACATAAATTTGGCCCGCGGCATCCACATCGAAATCTTCCGCGAAACTTGCTCCTGCAGCGGAAGCTCCCAGAGCTTTCGTTTTGGAGGCGGCTACATCGGCTGCGGGTGAGCCAATGGTCAGGAGCTTGTGATTACTGGCGTCAAAAACCATTAAGCCTTGCGAGCTTAGAACATAGGTTTTGTCCTTATCGCCACGCTTGATATCGCGCAGTCCAACGCCGATCTCAGGAAAAAGGCGGCGTTTGGCGGTTAGCTCGCCTTCGTACTGCGCAAATGCGACTGCGGCACAGACGGCCAGGAGACAAACCAACACACAGAATTTAAACAGTAACTTCACCATGTTCATTCGATTTTCCTGAATGCTCAGAGCATTGACGGGGCGCCAGGGTTGCCCGTTACAACCGTTCAGCTCTTATGGCAGCGCTTCATCACTGCGCAGCAAAGAGAACCCCAAGACCCGTAGCCTTCGTGGCCGGTTAAATTTTTAGCGAAACGGACGAGTTGGCGTCATATGCCGGCGACTAGGTATCAAGGCGGTAGCGGAGGCGCTCGATGGAGCGGGCGCGCAAGCGGCCGGCGGAATTGCGCGGGGATTCGTCGGCGGTTTCGATCAGTACCGTGTTCATTTGAATGTCGCCTTCCGCAACCTCAAAGCGCGCCGGCAGGCCGTCCAGAAATTTTTTGATGATGCCCTGCCGATCCATGCCGATCACGCCGCCATGAGGCCCGGTCATGCCTACATCGGTGATATACGCGGTGCCCTGGGGCAACACATGCTCATCAGCGGTGGCCACGTGAGTATGCGTTCCGACAACGGCCGTGGCTCGACCGTCCAGATACCAGCCCATGGCCACCTTCTCGCTGGTAGTCTCCGCATGGATGTCGACGAAGACGAAGTCTATGTCCGGCGACAGCCTGGCGAGCTCGCTGTCAGCCTTGCGAAAGGGGTCGTCGATGGCGGGCAGAAAGGTGCGGCCCTGAAGATTCAACACCGCGTACTTAACGCCGTTCTTGGCGGTGCCGCAGAAGAGGCCGCTGCCTGGGGTTCCATCCGGGAAATTCGCGGGGCGCAGCAGGCGAGGCTCGTGGGGCAGGTAATCCATGATTTCGCGGCGGTCCCAACTGTGATTGCCGCCGGTAAGGACATCAATGCCGTCGTGGAGAAATTCATCGGCCAGCCGAGGGGTGATGCCGAACCCGGCAGCGGAATTTTCACCGTTAGCAATGACCAGGTCGATTTTTTTGTGGGCTACGACGTCGGCGAGACGGTCGCGAACGATCTGGCGTCCCGGTGCGCCAACGATATCGCCGACGAAAAGAATACGCATAGAGGGAGTGTACAGATGATGGCGGGCAGTTCAAAGGAATCACTGCTTTAAGAACCGTCAAACGGCTGGTTCCCGTGCTTTTCGGGTCAGTGAGTAATTTATTGCACGCGTCCATGGGAGCGAATAAAACACGAATTTATATGGCGACAGGTCGATAACTCTTTGGTTATCCTTTGATGCTGACCTGGTGCATTGCCTATCGAGCTGAACGGTCCGTTCGGGAGTGCGCCCTCTGGGCGTCAAAAGTCAGGTTCCCGGACTTATTGCCGCGAGTTCTCTGGTCTCACGCCATTTGGGCCAGCCGACTAAATAGCGGCACTCTTGGTGAAATGTTAACTAATTGGTCACAATATTTTCTTGCTGAGTTCTGTGCGGACTAGTGCTACAATTACCGCCTGTTCTAAAAGGTCCAAGGTGCACTGTCCTCTCGAGCATTGCGCCGCCCAAGGACCTGAGGTGTCCAGGTGTCTGTCAACCCTTCCAAGTTTCACCGTAGTCGCCGTGTCTCCCGAAAAGTCAAAATTGGGGAGAAACTTGCACAGACGTATAGGCATGTTCCGTTCCGGACAAGGGTAGCGGTTGCGGCCGCTTTGATGACGTTGTGCTGCATCGTCACATTGAGCGTGTTTTTGAATCTTGGTTCTCATGACTGGCAACCTGTGGCTACCGCTGAGCCTGCCGCAGCGCCATTCTGGCCTCCTTCGTCGATCCTCTTGCCAACAGGGCATTCGCGGACTGTTTACCCGTACTCGGTGATTGCCGGAGGCGCCCAATCGCCTCAGGAGCTGAGGGAAGCCGTGGCAGTGGATCCGGTGGTCGCCCAACACTATGCGGACTTCGATATTGCCAATGCTCGACGAGTGACGCTGGATGCTCCGAAATTAGTGTACGTATCCTATCGCATCGGTAACAAAGTCTTCTGGACCAAGAATAAGCTCACGCTGCGAAAGGGCGAGGCGATGTTGAGCGACGGCCGCAATATGGTGCGTGCCCGCTGCGGGAACCGGATTTCGGTTCTACCAGTCAGACCTAACGCTCCTGCTGAACCGAGTTCGTCGGAGTTGGAAGGTCCGGAATTTGCGCCCATCGTGTCGACCCCTTATCTCGCGGCGTACTCGCCTTCGCCACTGGCGTTTTCTGGACCTTTCCAATCACCCGGAGGGCCGGGTGCCCCGATTGTGGCAGTTGCGCCGTTTTTTCCTTTGCCGGGCGGTGGAGGAATTGGCGGTAGCAAGAACTCGCCGACTCCGCCTCCGGGCGGCGGTGGTGGGACCCCCGGTGGTGGCGGCGGAACACCTGGCAGTGGCGGTGGGGGCACGCCCGGGAGTGGCGGTGGTGGCGGCACACCTCCTCCTGGTGGCGGTGGCGGGGGAACTCCGCCTCCTGTAGGTATACCTGAACCAGGGACGGCAGCATTGCTTTTGATTGGACTGGGCGCGGCGGCTACGTACGTCCGTCGCAAACGAAAAGCGTGATAAGATTTATGCAGTGAACGCAAACTTCTATTAGCGGTTCCTCTTCAAAGCCAATTGGCTTTCGTGTTGTTACTTTCCTTTTGTCAATTCATCTGAACAGTTAAATTCGTGAGGATTTATGGCTGTAACACTATCCGAGAGATTAGATCAGTTGGGCGCGCGCTACGATGAGCTTACCAAGGAGCTCTCCACCTCCGAAGTGATGTCCGACTCTTCTCATTTTCAAAAAGTAGCTAAGCAACACGCCGAGCTGGAACAGATCGTCGAAAAGCATCGCGAGTTCAAGAAAATCGAAAAAGATCTGGCCGGCGCTCATCAAATGATTGGCGAAGCGGAAGATTCGGAAATGAAGCAACTGGCCTACGACGAAGAAAAGCAACTGGTGGCGCGCAAAGAAACCGTCGAACGTGAGCTGAAACTGCTCCTACTCCCCAAGGATCCCAACGACGAAAAGAGCGTCATCGTGGAAATTCGCGCGGGCACAGGTGGCGACGAGGCGGCGCTTTTTGCCGCTGAACTTTTCCGCATGTATTCGCGCTACGCGGAGACATTGGGCTGGAAAGTGGAAGTGCTGGAAAGTTCTCCGTCTTCGCTTGGCGGCCTGAAGGAAATCGTCGCGGCCATTCAGGGTTATAAGGTTTATTCCAAGCTGAAATATGAAAGCGGAGTTCACCGGGTGCAGCGCGTGCCGGCCACCGAGCAGCAAGGCCGCATCCATACGTCCGCAGCGACGGTGGCGGTCCTGCCGGAAGCCGATGAAATCGACATTAAAATTGAAGCCAAAGATTTACGCATCGATACGTTTTGCTCTTCGGGACCCGGTGGCCAGTCCGTTAACACAACATATTCGGCGGTGCGCATCACGCATTTGCCCAGCGGCCTAGTGGTTTCACAGCAGGATGAAAAATCGCAGATCAAGAATCGAGCCAAGGCCATGCGTGTTCTGCGCGCGCGCCTTTATGAGCAGGAGCAGGAAAAGCAACAAGCGGCTATTGTTGCTGAGCGTCGCGGGCAGATTAAGACAGGCGACCGCTCGGAAAAAATTCGGACTTATAATTTCCCGCAAAACCGAGTGACCGATCACCGCATTGGCTTGACACTCCACCAGCTCACCGACGTGATGGATGGCAAACTGGCGCCGCTTGTAGACGGACTGGTGTCGCACTACGAGGCGGAACGGCTCGACCAGGAATTGGGCGCGGCATAATCGTTTTCCAGTGCTTGTTCTCTGGTTCAATGCCAAACACGCCGCATCACGATCTAAAAATGCCCATGGATATTCGTGGCGCGCTGCGCACGGGAATTTCGTGGCTCCGCGAGAAGCAGGTCCCTTCGTACACGCTCGCTGCTGAATTGCTGTTGCTACACGTGCTGGGGCGCGACCGCGCCTGGTTGTATGCGCACCCCGAAGCACCGATGAATCCTCAAGAGCTGGATACTTTCTTAGCTTTGATTAGTCGGCGCGCGAACGGCGAGCCCACCCAGCACCTCACCGGCAAACAGGAATTCTGGAGCCTGGAATTTGAAGTCACGCCGGACGTGCTGATTCCCCGGCCAGAAACGGAACATGTCGTTGAAGTTGCTCTCGACCGTCTGGCATTGCGCGAACTGCGCGCAGGCAGGCCGCAAAAACCGAACGGTGATGGTTTTTTAATTGCGGACATCGGAACGGGCTCCGGCTGCCTTGCGATTACTTTGGCGAAGGAGCTGCCCGCAGCGACGGTTTACGCCACGGACATTTCTCGCGCGGCCCTCGCGGTGGCGCTTCGAAATGCGGTTCGTCACGCTGCGGCAAATCGCATTCATTTTCTTGAATCCGATTTATCGCGGCCGCTGGCTGCGGACGCCGCGAGAGAATCAACTTTCGATCTGATCGTCAGTAATCCGCCTTACATTCCTAGACGCGACGCAAATACGCTGGCGCGCGAGGTGCGCGATCACGAACCTGCTATTGCGCTGTATGGCGGCGAAGAAGGCTACGAACTTTATGCTGACTTGATTGCTCTCGCGGAACGACTTCTGAAACCCGGGGGGATTTTCGTTGCGGAACTTGGCCATGACAGTCTTCCTGCTGTGCAGCCGCTGCTGGATGCGCGTCAGTGGACCGCCGTGGGCGTGAGCAATGATCTTGCAGGCCTTCCACGCGTGGTTGCTGCGGAACGCCTGCCGCGAAAATAAAATCCGGACGACGACACAATATTTTTCTTTTGGATTCTGACGTGAGTGCCGCTGCATGTTGTCGCATATTCCCAACCGGCGTACCCTTAGCTGGACATGCCGGATTTAGCACGTTTTCGCGCCAAGCATGCGCCTGCCGAATTAACCTCGCAGACTCATACCTCAATACTGCATGTCGACATGGACGCATTTTTTGTTTCCGTGGAGCTGCTCGAGCGCCCCGAGCTTCGCGGTAAGCCAGTTGTTGTTGGCGGGCGCCCTGACCAACGTGGAGTAGTCACCGCAGCCAGCTATGAAGCGCGGAAGTATGGCATTCAATCGGCGATGCCGTTGCGAACTGCGGGACGCTTGTGTCCACACGCTATCTTTTTGGACGGTCACCACGCGAAGTACACGCAATGGAGCGACCGGGTCGCTATGATACTCACAAACTTTTCTCCCGTCGTGGAGATGGTATCGATCGACGAAGCGTATCTCGATCTCGCGGGTACCGAACGGCTGCACGGACCTCCGCTGGCCGCCGCCGATAAACTGCTGCGCAGCATTACTCGCACAACCGGTCTGCCATGTTCCGGCGGGCTCGCTTCGACAAGGCTGGTGGCTAAAGTAGCTTCGGATCAGGGCAAGCCGCGCGGGCTCGTTTGGGTTCCCGCGGGAAGCGAAGAGCGATTTCTGGCGCCGCTTCCGGTCCGAAAAATTCCGGGGATCGGAAAAGTCACGGAAAGAGCCTTGCGCGCGCTGGGAATCGAAACGGTGGAGCAAATTGCGGCGCAGCCACAGGAAAAACTGGAGAAAATTTTTGGGCAATGGGGCACGGCGCTGTATCGCAAAGCGCGTGGTGGCGATTCCTACGAGTTCCTAGTCGATGCGGAGCCCAAATCCATTTCTCAGAATCACACGTTTAATGAAGACACCAATGATACGGCGGCTTTAACCGCGGTGCTCAGCCATCTATCGCAAAAAGCCTGCAAGCGCCTTCGCGAAGCCGGTCTTGCCGCGAGCACGCTTACGTTGACGATTCGCTACGCGGGATTTGATACGCACACACGTTCAAAATCACTTGGCGAAAGCACAGCGCTGGACACCGGAATCAACGCGGTGTTCCAGGAACTCTTTCAGAAACATCTGGATCGCAGCCGAAAAGTTCGGCTGCTGGGCGTCAGCCTGAGCAATTTCAGCCACGGCGGAGAGCAGCTCGATTTGCTTCAAGCGGAACGCCGCGAAAAATTGCAAAAACTTACGCAAGCCACCGACCGCCTGCGCGACCGGTTTGGTTTCAGCAAAGTGCAATTTGGGGGCTCGCTGCGGCGCAGCGATCCAAAACCCAAGGAACACTGAGGTTCGTTCTCTGGTGGCGTTATCGCCATTAGGGTCCAGTTAACATCGCTTGCGACACCAAGTCTTCTCGCGTCATGTGCACAGGCGCATAATTGACAAGTGACGCCTCGCGAGCTGGCCAATTCGATCTGCGATACGTTAATTCGCGAAGGGCACCAGGCCTTCCTGGTTGGCGGCTGTGTGCGCGATTTGTTGCTGGGTCGCGAGCCTGAGGATTACGACGTCAGCGCCGACGCGACACCCGAGCGCGTGATTTCCCTGTTTCCCGAATCGGTGGCAGTGGGCGCGCAGTTCGGCGTAATCATCGTGCCGCTCGACGGCCACAAGGTGGAAGTGGCTACTTTCCGCTCCGACATCGGATCCGCCGACGGCCGCCATCCCGAGCGCGTGGTTTTCTCATCCAGTCCCGAGCAAGACGTTCAACGTCGGGACTTCACCATCAACGGCCTGCTGATGCGCCACGATTCCGGAGAAATCCTCGACTTCGTTGGCGGTCAATCGGACTTGCGCGCCGGAATAATCAGAGCCATCGGCGAACCGGCGCGGCGTTTCGCGGAAGACAAGTTGCGCATGTTGCGGGCGGTGCGATTTTCAGCGCGTTTCGGATTTCAGATCGAGCCCGAAACGTTTGCTGCCATTCGTCTGCATGCCCGCGAAATTGGCCAGGTTTCCGCCGAACGGATCCGTGAGGAATTGACAAAGCTGTTGACCGAAGGCGGCGCTCGCCGCGCCATGGAATTGCTGGATGAAACAGGCCTGCTGCAAGAGATTCTGCCGGAAGTCGCGGCCATCCAGGGAGTCGAGCAACCGCCGCAGTATCATCCGGAAGGGGATGTGTGGACACACACACTTCTCATGCTGGAGGGACTCACTGCTGGCAGTTCCGCCACATTGGCCTGGGGCGTTCTTCTGCATGACGTAGGAAAGCCGCCTACGTTCCGGCCGGTTTCAGAGACCGGGGATCGCATTCGCTTTAATGGCCACGTTGACGTGGGAGTTCGAATGGCCGAGGCCATCTTGGATCGGCTGCGTTTCTCGAACCAGGACAGCGAGCAGATTCTCGCACTGATTGCCAATCACATGCGCTTCAAGGATGTGTCGCGCATGCGCGCCTCCACGCTTAAGCGGTTCATCCGGCTTCCGCGTTTCGACGAGCATCTGGCACTGCATCGCCTGGATTGCTTGTCGAGCCACCGGCACCTGGACGCCTACGATTTCGTGCGGCGGACGCTGGAGGAGACGCCGGCGGCAGACATGCGCCCGGTCAGGCTGCTCACGGGGAACGACCTGCAGCGACTGGGATACCAGCCGGGGCCTTTGTTCAGTAAAATTCTTCGGGCACTCGAAGATGCTCAGCTGGAAGAGC
>Ga0307479_10002484_pt1 | contig 16744 bp, 12 predicted proteins | sample atmos_gasesECM4C_FD_203743 | JGI IMG/M metagenome (GOLD analysis project Ga0307479, IMG submission 203743) | Hardwood forest soil microbial communities from Morgan-Monroe State Forest, Indiana, United States - atmos_gasesECM4C_515 | ecosystem: Environmental > Terrestrial > Soil > Temperate... | reverse complement strand
GCGCCTCGGCGGCATTGCTGGCGGCCAGCGTGTCATAACCGAGACGATTGACCTGGGTCACGACATATTCGCGGACCAGCGCGTCGTCCTCGACAATCAGGATGGATTCGTCGCCGCGTTCGAATTCGGAGATGCCGGTCTCGGCCGGCGAAGCGTCCGCGACGCCCGCGGCCTGCGGCAAATAAAGCTTCACGGTGGTGCCGTGGCCCTCTTCGCTGTAGATCCGGATATGTCCGTTCGACTGCTTGACGAAGCCGTAGACCATGGAAAGACCGAGCCCCGATCCCCTTCCGATGTCCTTGGTGGTGAAGAACGGTTCAAACACCTTGTCGAGCAGGCTGGCGGGGATTCCCGCGCCGGAATCGCTCACCGCGATCATGACGTAGTTGCCCGGAGTAACCTCGCTGTTCATGGCAGCGTAGTTCTCGTCGAGCACGACATTCTTGGTTTCCAGCGTCAGCTTGCCGCCTTTCGGCATGGCGTCCCGCGCATTCAGGGCGAGGTTCAGGATCGCTGTCGAGAGCTGACTTGGATCGATCAGGGCCGGCGCGGAATCATGCGCCAGCATCGATTCGATTTCGATCTGTTCGCCAAGCGTCGGTCGCAGCAGCCGCGCCGCTTCGATGACGAGGGCGTTGACGTCAACGCTGCGCGGCTGCAGCGGCTGACGGCGGGCGAAAGCCAGCAGATGCTGGGTGAGGTCGGCGCCCCGCGCTGCCGCGGCGCCCATCATGTTGGTGATCTGGGTGAGCTGCGGACGATCCTTGACCGCCTCACTCAGGATCTCGATGGTTCCGGTAATCACCGTCAGAAGGTTGTTGAAGTCGTGCGCGACACCGCCGGTGAGCTGACCGATGGCTTCCATCTTCTGCGCCTGCCGGACCTGGGACTCGGTAGCCTCGATCTCCTGAAAACGCTTGACCATGGCCTCGGCCTTGCGGCGTTGCCTGACCTCCTCCTCAAGCGCAGCATAGGCTTGCTGAAGTTGAATGCGTGTCGGCAGCACCTGGAGCCGGGGCCGCATCAGCAACATCGCCGCCGTGAGCGCGACCGAGATCAGCGCCAGAAAACCTTTGGCAACGCCCTCGATGTCGTAGGCCGGCACCCACAACGTGAGGATCGACAGCAGGCGGGTCACCCCGCAGACCGCGGCGAAGATCGCAAGGGACCAGAACACGCTGCGGAACATGACGTCGCGGCGGCGCTGCCACACGTAGAACCCGAGGACGAACGCGGTCGTAAAGAAGGCTATGGCGACCATGGCGTCGGAAACGGCATTCAACCAGATCAGTCCTGGCTGCCACTCAAGGCACCCGCCGTGTGGGGTGAGCGTTGACATGTCCATGACATCTCCAACAAGAGGCTGCAAAGGTAAGGCCGCGATCCGATCGGCATACCGGGACAACTAGACCGATCATTCAGGTTTTTCCACTATCCGCGCAAGCGCGATGCTGGCCGGCCAGGGGTACTGCGGTGATCCGGAAGCCATAGGAACCCGCCTGCGGCATGTCGGGAAGCGTGCCAATATTGGCAGGCCAGGCCTTCGCCCCCGCCCAACGACATCAAGCAAATATTATATGCGCGGCAGGGCATCCAGAGCTAAAAGGACGGCGGTATCAAGAGGATTGCCGTTGCTGTACGGGAGCGGAACATGAAAAGCCTCGTTCTCTTTGCTTCAACACTTGCTGTTCTTGTCGCTCCATTCACCGTTCGTGCAGAACAGCCGCCGATCATCGACAGGAATTTATTTTTCGGTGAGGTGGAAATAAGCGGCGAGCAGATTTCGCCGGATGGACAGTTCATTTCGTTTCTGAAGCCTTATCAGGGCACGCGCAACATTTGGGTGAAAAAGATCAGCGAACCGTTCAGCGCCGCGCGTCCCGTCAGCGCCGAGGTCAAACGGCCAATCAGAGGATCTTTCTGGAGCCATGATTCGAAGTTCATCCTCTATTCTCAGGATGCCGGCGGCGATGAGAATTTCAACATCTACGCGATCGATCCGACGCTTGCAGCGGATCCGGCAACAGGTGTGCCACCGACGCGCGCGCTAACCAACCTGCACGGCGTTCGAACCGTGATCTATTCCGTGCCCAGAGCCAAGCCTGACATCGTCTACATCGGCCTGAACGACCGCGACGCGCGCTGGCATGACCTGTATGAGCTGCGTCTGTCGACCGGTGAGAAAACGCTGCTGCGCAAGAATACGGAGCGCATCACCAATTGGGCGTTCGATCACGACGCCACGCTGCGGCTGGCAGTGCGCCTGACCGAGGCTGGAGACAAGGAGTTGTTGCGCGTCGATCCGGACGGATTCAAGGTGATCTACAGTTGCGGTGTGCTGGAAGGCTGCGGCCAGGAGGGTTTCGACGCCCAGAACAAGCTGGTTTATCTGGTGACCAACAAGGGGCCGCTGAATCTCACGGAATTGGATATGCTGGATCCGGCGACCGGCGCTACGACACCGGTCGAAAGCGATCCGCAAAAGCATGTCGACTTCGGGGGGGTCATCCTCTCCGTCGCAGACTATCGCCTTCTCTTCACGAAATACGAGGAAGACGGCGTTCGGCGGTCCTTCAAGGACCATGAATTTGAGGTGCAATTCGGCTGGCTGGAGTCCCAATTTCCAGGCAAGGAAGTGCGCCTTGGCTCGCGGACAATGGACGAGAGCCTGTGGATCGTCAGCGCGCACAGCGACACCGAGCCGGGCGAAATTTATGTCTGGAATCCCAAGGCGCAGACTTTGGCGCGACAATACCGCGTGCGCGAGGAATTGCCGCGTGGCGCGCTTTCGGAACGCCGGCCCTACCATTACAAATCGTCGGACGGGCTTGATATCCCGGCCTATTTGACGCTGCCGAAGGGCTTGCCGGCGGCGAATCTGCCCTTGATCGTCAATCCGCATGGTGGTCCCTGGGCGCGGGAAATGTTCGGCTACAACGGCTTTGCTCAATTCCTCGCCAACCGCGGCTACGCCGTGCTGCAGCCGAACTTCCGAGGTTCCACCGGTTACGGCAAAGCGTACCTCAATGCCGGAAACGGCGAGTGGGGCCGAAAAATGCAGGACGATTTGACCTGGGGCGTGAAGGCATTGGTGGCCGATGGAACGGTCGACCCGAAGCGCGTCGGCATCGTGGGCATCTCTTACGGCGGCTATGCGACGCTTGCCGGCGTGGCGTTCACGCCCGACGTTTACGCCGCGGCCGTGGACATTGTGGGACCGTCCAACCTGGTCACGGAGCTCAACCTGTTGCCGGCATACTGGGAAGCCGGCAAGAAAGCGATGTACACGCGGGTCGCCGATCCCAAGACCGAGGAAGGCAAAGCTCTCCTGATTGCCGAATCGCCGTTGACGCGGGCAAATGCCATCGTCACTCCGTTGATGGTCGTCCAGGGCAAGAACGATCCGCGCGTCAATATCCGGGAGAGCAATCAGATTGTCGCCGCCGTGCGCGACAATGGAAAGCCCGTCGAATATCTCGTCGCCCCCGACGAGGGCCACGGCTACGCACGGCCCATCAACAATCTTGCAATGGTATCGGCCATGGAACCGTTTCTGGCAAAGTATCTCGGCGGCCGTTACCAGGAGGATGTTCCGGCCGACGTCGCGGCCAAGTTGAAGGAAATCACGGTCGATCCGCGGACGGTCAGTGGTGCCGTTACTTTAAAGGAACCTGACGCGAATCCGCCGAAGTAGCCGTCGCGCGCGCGGCAGTCCAGCGATCCGGGTCGGGACTGTGTCCGATCAAGGCAAGGCCATAGGCGATCGACTCGAACTGGTCCGCCGAGGTCAACCGTTCGTCGCCGAACCGCTCGGCGAACAACCGCTGGACAGCGGGCACGAACGAGGTCCCGCCGGTCAGGAACACTTTCTCGACCTCGTCTGCAGTGATGCCGGCCTCGCCCAGCACCTTGTCGATGGTGGCGCCGAGCCGGACGATATCGTCGGCAATCCAGGCCTCGAAATCGTTCCGCGTGATGGTTGAGCGGATGTCGATGCCGCCGCTATTGAAACGGAAGTCCACCTGGTCGCGGGCCGACAGCGCGACCTTGGCGTCGGACACCGCGCGATACAGCGAAAAACCGAGGTCGAGGTCGACGATGGTGATGAAATCCTGCAGCGGACCCGGCTTCAGCGCAGTGCGCAAGAGCTCCCGGAGTTCGCGCAAGTCGCCGCTGCCCTTCATCATCGAGAGTTGATGCCAGCGCGCCAGGGTGGCGTAGTAGTGGTTGGGGATCGGCAGCACCTTGTCGAATGAGCGGTAGCTCGAGCCTTTTCCCAGCCGTGGCGAGACCACGTAGTCGACGATGCGATAATCAAAGGTGTCGCCGGCGATGCCGATGCCGGCATGGCCGAGCGGTTCAGCGCGCAGCATGCCGCCTGCTCGCGAGAAACGCATCACGGAGAAGTCGCTGGTGCCGCCGCCGAAATCCGCGACCAGTACCGTGGCATCGCGGTCGAGCTGGCGGGCGAAAGAGAACGCCGCTCCCACCGGCTCATAGACATAGCGTGCATGACCGGCGCCGAGGCGTTCGAACGCCGCCTGGTAGCGCTGCATCGCCAGTGCCTCGTCGGGATTGCCGCCGGCAAAGCGCACGGGGCGGCCGACCACGATGGCCGGCACCTCGAAGCCGAGCATGTCGCCACCATGGCGTGCCAGCGTCCGCAGAAACGCCGCAAGAAGATCCTCGAACCGGTAGCGCTGCCGGAACACCTGGGTGGAATTGAAGCTGGCGCTGGCGGCATAGGTCTTGAACGACTGGATGAAGCGATGGACGTGGCGTCCTTCGAGAAACTGCTCGATCGCCCACGGGCCACCTTCAGCCTGGGCTCCGCTACCCGGCCGGTCTTCCCAGAAGCACAGCGCCGACACATAGACGCTGTGCCGTTTTCCGCCATGATCGAAGCGGATGGCCTCGACCCGGCCGTCGTCGGTCGCAAGGGCTATGACCGTATTGCTGGTGCCGAAATCGATGCCGATCGAGACGGCGGACGAGTCGTCCGACATGAAGCACTCTGCGGGATGATTGGAAAGGGGGCGGACCATTAGCGGCTTTGTTCCGCTCTGCCAAGACCCCGTCTGCCCTAGCTCGAAGCGCGAAGGCGGAAGGCGTCATCCGCCATTTTGGCGAAGGGCAGATCATGACCCGCCCTCCGATCCATAATTCCGTCGAGGCGGGTACAAAAAAGCCCCGGACGATGCCGGGGCTCAAAGTTTGCTCGCGATGGGAAATTAGATCAGTACCTCGCGACGACCGGGCCGCCGAAGCGGTAATTGATGCGCGCGGTGACCATATCAACGTCCTGACGGATCGAGTCGGTGCGGAATGGGGCGCCGGCCGGGATGCCAGCCAAAACGCCTGCCGATGTGAAGGTGATGGAGTGGTTACCCATGAAAAGGTGATCATACTCGACCCCGACCGACCAATTCGGTGCGAATCCGAATTCGAGGCCCGTTCCGACGACACCACCCCAGCGCGTTTCACTCGCCGAATCGAACAGCGCACCCGTGGCGGTCACCGTGCCCCGGTACTTGTCGTCGGTCACGGCCGCGCCGCCCTTCACATACCAAAGGACGTTGTTCCAGGCATAGCCGACCTGGCCGGTGAACAAGCCGAACGCTTGGATCTTGGAATTATTGGTCCAAGGGGGAATGAAAAGGCTGACATTAGATCCGGTCAAATCAGCCCAGTCGCCCTGCGCTTCCACACCGAACACCCAACTGGCGCTCTGCCAACGGTATCCAATCTGGCCGCCAACTTCTCCGCCGGTCGCATCGTGGCAACCTTCACGGAAGGGGGCGACAGGTCCACGGAAGTTCGTGACGTCCCAGCATTTGTGGCTCCAGCCGCCGCCGCCGTTGGCGCCGATGTAGAAGCCAGTCCAATCGTAGATGGCAACCACCGGGGGCGGCGGCGCCTTGGTGTAGGGACGCGCCGCAAGATCAGCGGCCGACGCGGGGGCGGCCATGCCTAACGCTACCAGAGCAGCAGTGGCCAGCAAAAACTTCTTCATCCTGTTTCTCCATCTCCGTCGCGTTCTGGCGATCTATCTCAAACGATAGATGCACTCGCGACCGCCGATAAATTTTGTTGCAGAGATTCGTTTGCTTCCAATTCCATCCACAATCTATGCGATTAGGTACCGAAATTGCGTACCATTAATGCAACAACCCGTTTTTCAAATATGTCTGCACGGTGACAAGTTCCATCTCGTAGAGGGTCAGCTCCGTTGACCTTCCAAAGCGGACGTTAGCGAATTGAAACCAGCCTGAATCAAATCGTGCTCAGGTATTTGTCGGGAGGCAATCGAGCCTTCGATGATACCAAGCGCCAGGCCGTCCTTGTTCCGACTACCCGCTTGGGATTGCTATACTGTGGCGCGTGTCGTGGTGACACCAGCAAGGTCAAGACCTATGGCGAGAGAATTGGAAGGCAAGGTTGCCGCCGTGACCGGGGCTGCGTCGGGCATCGGATTGGCGAGTTGCGAGGCGATGTTGGCCGCGGGCTCGCGCGTGGTGATGGTCGACCGCGACGAGGCAGCGCTGCAGGCGCTCTGCAGCAAGCACGGCGACGCAGTGATCCCGCTGGTCATCGACCTGCTCGACCCAAAGGACTGCGCTACGCTGCTGCCGAGAGTCCTGGAGAAGGCAGGCCAACTCGACATCCTGCATGCAAATGCGGGTACCTACGTCGGCGGCGAACTGGTCGATGCCGACACCGGGGCTATCGACCGGATGCTGAACTTGAATGTCAACGTCGTGATGAAGAATGTGCACGACGTGCTGCCTCACATGATCGAGCGTCGGACGGGCGACATCATCGTCACGAGTTCCCTGGCGGCGCATTTTCCGACGCCATGGGAGCCGGTCTATGCGTCGTCCAAGTGGGCGATCAACTGCTTTGTCCAGACGGTGCGACGCCAGGTCTTCAAGCACGGCATTCGCGTGGGCTCGATCTCACCCGGACCCGTCATCAGCGCACTGCTCGCTGACTGGCCGCCGGAGAAGCTGAAGCAAGCCAGGGAGTCGGGAAGTCTGCTCGAGGCCAGCGAAGTGGCTGATGTGGTGATGTTCATGCTGACGCGGCCGCGCGGCATGACAATTCGCGACGTGGTCATGCTGCCCACTAATTTCGATCTTTAGGAGACATCCTGATTCGGAAGACGGAAATTTGGATGCAATCGTTGCGCATGTCGCGTTCTGGCCCTTCCGCTCGCCTCATGCGGTCCGGCTGGTCCGGTTCGGCATGCCGCCGACTGCGATGATCTCCGCACTCAATTGCTCGATGGTCGTGCGATGGCGCATGGCGGTCTGCCGGATCAGCGCAAAGGCATCGTCCTCGGAAAGCGCGTGAGCGCGCATCACCTGCAGCACCGCGGCGAAGACGACGCGCCGGGAACGGATGCGCTCTTCGAGCTTTTCGACGTAGGCGGCTTCTCCGAAGCGCCGCTGGGCGCAATCGAACGCCACCACCAGCGCGGTGTAGAGGCCGGCCGAGCGCAGCGGCTTGATCAGAAACGATGCCGGCTGCAGATCGAGCAGCCACTTCAGCCGGCTCGGGGTCTCGGTGCCGATCAGGGCGATCACCGGCGTATTGCTTTTCCACGCCGGCATGGAATCGGATTTGATCGGGATGCTGTCGGCATCCAGCACGATCACGTCAGCCGGGCCATCCGGCGGCGCCAGCCGCGTTGGATCGCTCTCCGTGACCGACATGCCCAGCCGACTGAGCTGACGACGTACGATGGAGATTTCCCGCTCGTCTCGCATGATGACGAGGGCGTGACGGCCGCGCACCGAAAAGGGGGATGATTTCGTCATTTCACGACACGCAAATGGTTCGGCCGTTTCGTTGGTCCGTCGTCTCTCGCCTCAAGCTTCGCGCCAATTGAGGCGAGATCGAGGTTGGAAAGATAGGGGTCGGGGCGCTCGGGCGCGTCCGCTTCCCAGAAAATCTCGAACTGACAGCCCGGGACCGAACGAGCGAGGCGCGGCGTGAGAAAACAGTGATTGTTGTCCGGATCGACCCAGACCGGTCCTTGCGGAGAATCGTAGCGGTGATTTGCGGCCGCCCGCCGCACCGCGGCGACATCGGTCGAGCCGGCCCGGCGGATGGCGCGGGCAAGCAGCATGACGCAGACATAGGTCGATTGGCCGTCGACGGAAGGGTTACTGCGGGAGCCGTGGCGCGCCTTCCATCGCGCAACGAAAGCGCGATTTTCTGGCCCCTCGATGCTTTCGAAATACGCCGACGAGGTAATGCAGCCGACCGACGCCGCCGATCCGATCAGTTTTAGTTCCGGCTCGCACAGGCTGCAGCTCAACATCGGGATCGAAAGGCCGGCACGTACGGACGCCGCATGCAGCGCGCGCATGAAGACGTAGCTGGATTCTCCGACCAGCGTGTTGAAGACGACGGGCGGACGTCGATCGACGATCTCCCTGACGATATGGTCGACCGAGGTTTCGCCGAGCTCCAGCAGGCGCTCGGCTAGAATGCGGCCGCCGGCGCTGGTCACGATCTCACGCAGCACGCGGTTGGTCTCCCAGGTCCAAACGTAGTTGGAGCCGGCGCAGAACACGTCGCTAGCAATGTGCTCGAGCATGTGTTTGACCAGCGGCACGACGGTGTGGTTCGGCGCCGCGCCGACATAGATCACGTTGTCGCTGCTTTCGAATCCCTCATATCGCGCCGGATGCCAAAGCAGGCGTTCGGTGCGCTCGACGATCGGAATCACCTGCTTGCGCGAGGCCGACGTGTAACAGCCGACGATATGCTCGACGCGCTCCTCGCGAATGAGATCGTCGCATGCGGTGTGGTAGGCGGGGACGATGCCGCCGGGGTCGCGCAAATGCGGGGCGAAGGTGAAGTCGAATTCGTGGCTCTCGTTGACTTCGTTGACCGCCATCAGCGCGCTCTTCTCCATCTCGCGCGCCATCATGGCGTAAGGACCCGATCGGGAGAACACGAGGCCGAGAGGAACGGACGGCTTTGTCATCGATCAAGTCCAAATATTTTTCGCGGCATCGGCTGATTGCAGGAAACTCGTTTCCGTCTGCAAAACGTCGATGCGCGTTGCGCGCGGTTTGTGCTGCGCCAGCTCAAAAAAGGTGCCGGCGTCTCATTGACAAGCAAGGAGAGACTAAGACACAATCTTGGCTTACGTAAATACGTGCATGGCGAAAGAGTCCTCGCGCAGCCGATGACGTCTGAGTGACGATTTCCTAATCTTCGTTCTGCCACGTAAGCCTACGCGACCATCGATAGGTACGGCGTTGATGCCATTCGGGGCCTTTCCGGGCCGCGGGTGGCTTTTTTCGTTTTTCTGCCAAGAGTATGCCAATAGTTGAGTCTGCCAATAGTTTTTCTGCCAAGACAAGAAGCGGGTGACGCATGGTAGTTCGGCTTCCGACGCTCGAGCAGATCGATGACCTCGGAGCGGATTTCGGTCTCGTTCTCTCGGCCGACGAGATCGCGGCTTTTCAGCAGGCGTTCAAGGGACCCTTGGCGTCCTATGGCCGGCTCGAAGAATTGGTCCCGCCCACCTTGGCGCCGGTCGCGCCGCGCTCGCCCGGATACCGGCCTCCGGCATCCGAAAATCCGTACGGCGGCTGGTACTGGAAGACGAATATCCGGAACGGCAGCGATGGACTATTGAGCGGCAAGAAGGTTGCCATCAAGGACAACATCTGTGTCGCCGGCGTTCCGATGATGAACGGCTCGGCGCTGCTCGAAGGTTACGTGCCGGAAATCGACGCTACCGTGGTGACCCGGATTCTCGATGCCGGCGGAACCATTGCAGGCAAGGCGGCCTGCGAGGATCTGTGCTTCTCGGGCGCAAGCCATACCTGCGCGGGCGGCGTGATCCGCAATCCGCACAACCCCGCGCACAGCGCCGGCGGCTCTTCCGGCGGCAGCGCGGCGCTGGTTGCGAGCGGCGAGGTGCCGATGGCGCTCGGCGGCGATCAGGGCGGATCGATCCGCACGCCTTCGAGCTGGTGCGGCATCTACGGTCTGAAGCCGACCTGGGGGCTGGTGCCGACCACGGGCTCGATGCCGATCAGCTATTCGGTGGACCACTGCGGGCCGATGTGCGCTTCGGTCGACGATGTCGCGCGGCTCTTGACCGTCATTGCCGGCCACGACGGCTGGGACACGAGGACGATTTCCGCGCGCCCCGGAGACTATATGGGTGCGCTGAGCAAGCCGGCGAGGGGCCTGCGGGTCGGCGTCTTGCACGAAGGGTTCGGTCACCCCGAGAGCGATCCCGCGGTGAACGAGAAGGTGAAGCAGGCGATCGCGGCGCTCGGGAAAGCCGGCGTCGAAGCTGCTGATGTTTCCGTGCCCTGGCATCTCGACGGGCCGCATGTCTGGGGCGGGATCATCCTGGAGGGCGCGGCCGAGATGATGCTCAAGGGCTACGGCGTCGGCAACAACATTCAAGGCTATTATCCGCTCTCGATGCAGGAAGCGTTTGCCCGCGGCATGGGCACGCGGATCAACGACGTCTCGCCGACCGTGAAGCTGGTGCTGATGCTCGGCGAGTACATGCATCGCAACTATCATGGGCGTTATCATTCCAAGGCCCAGAACCTGAGGGGACTGCTGCGTCGCGCCTATGACGAGGCGCTGGAGAAATTCGACGTGCTGGCGATGCCGACCATCCCGTTTGTCGCAACCCCAATCCCGCCGGCGGACGCGCCGCTGAACACCGCGATCGATACTGCGCTCAACATGCAGGCAAATACCTGCTCGTTCGACGTATCCGGACATCCCGCCTTCACGGTACCATGCGGATGCGTCAATGGTTTGCCGGTTGGGTTGATGCTGGTCGGGCGGCATTTCGAGGAAGCCACCTTGATAAGGCTTGCGCTGGCGATCGAGGCCGGCGGCGACTGGAAACTGAACTAGACCGGAATGAGGCGATTTTCGGATGTCGGCGCGCAACTTGCATCACGACGAGCTGGTCGAAACGAAGCGCGCGATCTCGACCAGGCCTGACTTGAGGATATCCCGATGACCGACCATCCCTGGCTCGAGACCTCGATCATGACGAAGCGCGGTCTTGCCAAGGGGCGGGCCGGAAAACATCACGAGCTCTCGATCGCGGCGCAAGGAGCGTTCCACTACGTCTACGGTCCCTATGCCAAGCCCGTCCTGACCATCAATCCCGGCGACGTCGTTGCCGTGGAGACGGAAGACGCCTTTGGCGGGGTGATCACCAGCGAACAGGACAGTCCAAGCGCGAAGCTGGTGTTTCCCTTCCTCAATCCGCAATGCGGCCCGATCGCGGTGAACGGGATCGAGAAGGGCGACTGTTTGGCGGTTCATATCCACGCGGTGGAGACGCGCGGCGCCCAGCCCGCAGGCAAGTCCTGCATCATCCCCGAATTCGGCGGCCTGGTCGGAACGGCTTCGACCGCGATGCTCAATCCGCCGCTGCCGGAGCGCGTCAGAATGGTGCATGTCGACAAGAACGGCGTGCGCTGGAACGACAAGATCACGCTGCCTTATGAGCCCTTCATCGGCACCATCGGAATCTCGCCACAGATCGAGGCGATCTCGTCGCTGCAGCCGGACTACCACGGCGGCAACATGGATCTGCCTGACGTCGCGCCTGGCGCGATCCTTTACTTTCCGGTCCATATCAAGGGCGGGTTTCTCTATGTCGGCGATTGCCATGCCGCCCAAGGCGACGGCGAATTGTCGGGGGTGGCGATCGAGCAGCGCGCCACCGTCACGTTGCAGGTCGACGTGATCAAAGGCTGGAGCTTTGCGTGGCCGCGCCTTGAGACCGAAAAGTTTCTGATGACGATCGGCAGCGCCCGTCCGCTCGAAGATGCCGCGCGCATCGCCTATCGCGAATTGGTACGCTGGATGAGCGCCGAATACGGCTTCGATGAGATCGACGCCTACATGCTGCTGAGCCAGGCGGGACGCATCCGGCTCGGCAATATGGTCGATCCGAAATACACCATCGGCGCGTCGATTTTGAAGAAATACCTGGTCTGACGACAGTTCGGCTAACAGAGGGCACATGGCAATGAACATCAATCGCAGAACGCTTCTCAAGAGCACGGCGGCCATCGCCGCGGCCGGCGCGTTTTCCTCTCCTGCATGGGCGGAAGATCCGATCGGTGTCGCGAGCATCCATGATCTTTCGGGCGGGCTCGACATCTACGGCAAGCCGATGGTCGATGCGCTGACGCTTGCGGTCGAAGAGGCCAACGCCGCGGGCGGGCTGCTCGGACGACAGATCAAGCTGATCAACTACGACACCCAGTCGAACATGCAGCTTTATACGCAATTCGCCCAGCAGGCCGCGCTGAAGGACAAGGTGGCCGTCGTGCATGGCGGCATCACCTCCGCCTCGCGCGAAGTCATCCGCCCGGTGCTCGACAAATTCAAGACGCTCTATTTCTACAACACGCAGTATGAAGGCGGCGTCTGCGACCGCGATCAGTTCGACACCGGCGTGACCCCGGCGCAGACGGTGGAGAAGCTCGTGCCGTACGCCATGAAGAAGTGGGGCAAGAAGGTCTATGTCATCGCGGCCGACTACAATTACGGCCAGATCACCTCGCAGTGGGTGAAGAAATACGTCACCGAAAACGGCGGCGAGGTTCCCTCGATCGATTTCTTCCCGCTCGACGTCACCAATTTCGGGCCGACCATCTCCAAGATCCAGGCGGCGAAGCCGGATTTCGTCTGGTCGGCGCTGGTCGGCGGCGCGCATATTTCGTTCTATCGCCAATGGGCGGCGGCCGGGATGCGCAAGAGCATTCCGATGGCCTCGACCACCTTCGCCGTGGGCAACGAGCACATCGTGTTGTCGCCCGAGGAATGCGACGGCATGCTGGTCTGCTACAACTACTTCCAGGACTTGAAGAACCCCGTCAACGAGGCCTTCGTCGCGGGCTTCCACAAGCGGTTCGGCGCCGATTATCCCAACATCACGGAGCTTGCGATGGGCACCTATCAGGGGTTCCGGCTGTGGGCGGAAGGGGTCAAGAAGGCCGGCAGCGTCGACCGGATCAAGGTCATCGAGGCGCTGGAGACGGGGATCGGCATCGACGCGCCCTCCGGCAAGGTCACGATCGATCCGCCGACGCATCATTGCGTGCTCGACGTTCATATCGCCGAGGTCAGCGACAAGAAGCTCAAGGTGCTCGAGGATTTTGCGCAGCAGAAGCCGGCGGATACCGCTGCCGTGTGCGATTTGATCAAGAACCCGAACGACAACCAGCAATATGTGATCAAGATCTGAGGGCACGCGGACCCCTTAGAGCTTGCATGGAAAGGTGAACGTGGATCTCGTTGCTATCCTGGCAATCCAGGTCCTTTACGCGGTCGCCAGCCTGGCACTGATCAGCGTCGGGCTGGCGATCATCTTCGGCATGATGCGGGTGATCAATCTCGCCCATGGCGAATTCCTGATGCTTGGCGGTTACGCGGCCATCGTCGCCACCAGCCACGGCATCAGCATCTGGCTTTCGATGCTGGTGATCGCGCCGATCGTCGTCGGCATCATCGGCGTGATCGTCGAGCGGACGATCATCCGTTTCCTTTATGGCCGCATGATCGATACGATGCTGGCGACATGGGGCCTCAGCCTGTTCCTGGTGGGGTTGACGACGGCGATCTTCGGCAACACCACGGTCGGCATCTCGGCGCCGCTCGGCAGCTTCGAGATCGGCGCCTATCGCACTAGCGCCTACACGCTGTTCGTCATCGCGGTGGCGGTCGTCGTACTCGCAGCGATCTTCGCGGTGTTGCGCTGGACCCGGCTCGGCCTGATCGCGCGCGGCACCATGCAGAACGCCAACATGGCGGCGGCGCTCGGCGTCAATCCGCCGCGCGTCTATGCCGTCACCTTCGGCATCGGCGCGGCGTTGTCCGGTCTTGCCGGCGCGGTGCTAGCGCCGGTGTCCGGCGTGTTTCCCACCATCGGCGTCGCCTATGTCGCGAAATCCTTCATCACCGTGATCGGCGGCGGCGCGGCCATCCTGAGCGGAACGGTTTCCGCGTCCGTCTTGTTCGGCACCATCAACCAGATCGCCACCTTCGTCACGACGCCGGTGTTCGGCGAGGTGGCGCTGCTCGCGGCCGCGATTGTCCTGATCCGGTTGCTGCCGCAAGGCATCACCGGACGCTTCTTTCGGAGAGGCCTGTGAGCGGGCGCGGGCTCAACCTTCTCGGTCTCGCGGTGGTCGCGGTCGTAGGCCTGGCCTTCATGGTTCTGACGCCGCGGCTGGCCGAACTCGACACCGTGCTCGATCTGACGGTCTACATGATCATGGCGGTGCTGGCGCTCAGCCTGGCGCTGATCTGGGGCTATGGCGGCATTCTCTGCTTCGGCCAATCGGCTTTCTTCGGTCTTGGCGCCTATACATATGCGATCGCGATGTTCAACATCGGCGAGAGCACGGTGCCGCTGCTGCTGGCGATCGCGCTACCAGCGGCTTTCGCCGCGCTGCTCGGCTATTTCATGTTCTACGGGCGGATCAGCGACGTCTATCTCGGCGTCATCACGCTGACGGTGACGCTGATCCTGTTCAATTCGATCAATTCCACCGCCGGTCCGGAATTCCATATCGGCTCTGCGCGGCTCGGTGGGTTCAACGGCATTCCCGGGATTCCGCCGCTCAACTTCCCCGGCGACAAGTCTGCTGCGATCGATCTCGAAGGCATGTTCTACCTTGCGACGGGCTCGTTGCTTCTGACCTATTTCGCGTTGCGCCTGCTGCTCGCCAGCAAATTCGGCCGGGTCATCGTCGGCATCCGGGAGAACGAGCGGCGAGCGGAACTACTGGGCTACGATCCGCGCGCCTACAAGCTTGCGACCTTCACCATCGGCGGCGCGCTGGCGGGTTTTGCCGGCTGCCTGTTCGCCAACTGGGGTAACTTTGTCAGCCCGACCATCTTCGGGCTCGCCCAATCGGCGCAGATCATCATCTGGGTCATTGTCGGCGGGCGCGGCACGCTGATCGGCCCGATCGTCGGCTGCATCGGCATCCAGTGGCTGAACGCGGCCCTCGGCGCGAACCAGCCAAGCGGCGGCGCGGATTGGTGGTCGAAGATTTTTGCCAACGCGCCGCTGATCCTGGGCGTGATCCTGGTTGCGTTCGTGCTGCTGGTTCCCAAGGGGCTGGTGCCGACGCTTGCTGATTTCGCTCAGTCGCTGCTGCGTTTGCGCCGGCGGCGCAACAAGCGCGGCTTCGAGCCGCAACAGGCGGAGTAGGGTGATGGCCGCGCCGCTGCTCCAGACCCGCGATCTCAGCATGCATTTCGGCGGCGTCAAGGCGGTCCGTCACGTCAACTTCACCCTGGCCGAGGGCGAGCTGCGCTGCCTGATCGGGCCGAACGGCGCCGGCAAGAGCACGTTCTTCAGGATGCTGACCGGCCAGCTCGAGCCGAGCCACGGCCAGGTGCTGTTCCGCGGTTACGATATCTCGCGCGCCCACGCCCACCAGATCGCCCGGCTTGGCATCGGCATCAAGACCCAGGTGCCCAGCGTCTTCGACGGCTTGACCGTGCGCGAAAACATCTGGCTCGCGGCAAGCCGCGTCCACGCCAAAGAGCACGCGAAGGGCCTGGTCGATGAAATGTTGGAGCGCATCGGCTTGGCTGACGAGGCCGAGCGTCTGGTCGGCCAGCTCGCGCACGGCCAGCGCCAATGGGTCGAGCTTGGGCTCGTGCTGTCAACCGACCCGGAATTGATCCTGCTCGATGAACCCGCGGCCGGCATGACCCACGAAGAGGTGTTGCGGACCGCGGAACTGGTGCGCGAGATCAATCGCACCAAGGCCCTGATCGTGGTCGAGCACGACATGCAGTTCATCCGCATGATTGCCAAGCAGGTCACCGTCTTCAACCAAGGCAGCGTGCTGGTGGAGGATGATGTGGAAAATATCATGCGCAACCCGCAGGTGCGCGACATTTATCTCGGCAAGCAGGCGGCCGCATGATGCTCGATGTCCAGGGACTGCGCACCGGCTACGGCCGCATTCCGATCCTCAACGGCATCGGCTTCGCGGTCAACGAGGGCGAGTTCATCGGGATCCTCGGCCACAACGGTATGGGCAAGACGACCTTGCTGCGGGCGCTGATGGGCTTTCTGCCGGCGAACAGCGGACGGGTGCACTTTGCCGGCGCCGACGTCACCGCGCTCGAGCCCTACCGGCGTGCGCGGCTCGGCCTCGGCTATGTGCCGCAGGGGCGGGAAATTTTCCCCGGCCTTACTGTCCATGACAATCTGCGCATGGGCTGCAGCAAAGAGGGCAGCTCCGAGCAGGATACGATTGCCGAGGTGCTGGAGGAATTTCCCCGCCTCAAGCCGTTGCTCGACCGCGCCGGCAGCGCGCTGTCGGGCGGCGAACAGCAGTTGCTGGCGATCGCGCGTTGCCTGTGCGGCAAACCCCGGCTGGTCCTGCTCGACGAGCCGACCGAGGGCATCCAGCCCTCGATCATCGACGAGATCGTCGAGACGCTGCAGCGGCTGCGCGCCAAGGGCAGGCTCACCATGATCCTGGTCGAGCAGAATCTCGACTTCATCGCCGCGCTGTCGCAGCGGATCCTGATCATTCAGAAGGGCACGATTACCCGGGAAGTGCAGCCGGACGACCTGCACAATGCGAGTCTCGTCGGGGAGTTCGTCGGAATTGCAACCTGAGAAGCGCGATGGTGGTTCACCCACGCGCTTCTCAGTTTTTAATTGAGCATGATCTTTAGAAAAAACGGAAAC
>Ga0307479_10002483_pt1 | contig 16745 bp, 17 predicted proteins | sample atmos_gasesECM4C_FD_203743 | JGI IMG/M metagenome (GOLD analysis project Ga0307479, IMG submission 203743) | Hardwood forest soil microbial communities from Morgan-Monroe State Forest, Indiana, United States - atmos_gasesECM4C_515 | ecosystem: Environmental > Terrestrial > Soil > Temperate... | reverse complement strand
CCGCGGGCGGCTGATCTTTGCATTGGACGCCACCGCCAGCCGCGAGCCGACCTGGGACCGTGCTTGCCGGATCCAGGGCGAGATGTTCGAGGCGACCGCGGCACTCGGCGGGCTCGAGATCCAGCTCGTCTATTACCGCGGCTTTTCGGAGTGCAAGGCGAGCCGTTGGATGACGACCGCGGCCGATCTGCACCGGGTCATGCGCAGCGTGTTCTGCGTCGGCGGCGAGACCCAGATCGAGCGCGTGCTGACCCATGCGATCCGCGAGACAGGCAGCCGCAAGGTCAATGCGCTGGTCTTTGTCGGCGATGCGATGGAGGAGAAGGTCGACCGCCTGTGCCGCCACGCCGGCGAGCTCGGCCTCTTGGGCGTGCCGATCTTCCTGTTTCACGAAGGCCGCGACCGGGTCGCCGCAGCCGCATTCAAGCAGATGGCGAGCCTGTCGCGCGGCGCCTATCTCAGTTTCGATTTAGCCAGTGCGCATCGCCTGAAGGAATTGCTCGGCGCGGTCGCGGTCTATGCGGCCGGCGGATATCGGGCGCTGACCGCCTATGGCGAGAAGAAGGGCGGCGAGGTCTTGCGCCTCACCTCCCAGCTGCGGAGCTGAGAGGCGGCGATGATCTACGTGCTCGGCGGGTTCGCGGTCCTCAGCGGCTTCCTGATGCTGGTCTATCTCTTCGTCAACGCCGACCCGGCGCGGCTCGCCCGCGGCCTCAAAGTGACCGGCATCGTCATCGCGGTCTTGGCGGTGGCGACCCTGGCGATCTCCGGGCGGCTCGCTGCACTGCTGATGCCGCTCGCCATGTTGATGCCGGCCTTGATCCGGGTGCGCAGTCTTCTCGACCGGTTCCGTCCGCCTTCCGGGGGCCAGACCTCGACGGTGGCCACACCCTTCCTGCGCATGACGCTCGATCACGACACCGGCAGCATGACCGGCACCATCCTGCGCGGCCGCTTCTCGGGCATGCGTATCGAGGAGCTCGGCTCGGCCGATCTCTTGGCGCTGCTGCGCGAATGCCGGGCGGAGGACGAAGAGGGAGCGCGGCTCCTCGAGGCCTATCTCGATCGCTTCCAACCCGTTTGGCGCGATGAGCTCGCCGGCGGGGGCACCAGCGGCTCCGGGGGCAGTGCCCGGCCGGCGAGCGGCGACGTGACCGTCGAGGAGGCTTATGCCATTCTGGGTCTGGCACCCGGTGCCGACGCCGAGGCGATCAAGGAAGCCCACCGCCGGCTGATGGTCAAATTGCACCCCGATCACGGCGGCTCGGACTATCTGGCGACCAAGATCAACCGCGCCCGCGACGTGCTGCTGCGCCATTAGCCGAGCAGAATCGGCGTTACACGCAGTTGAAATGGCCGAAGTGCTGCCCGAGGCCCTGATCGCTGACGTTCCTCAGTCGCGCGATCTTGTCGTGCGCCGCGCAAGCCCTTTGCGCCACCTGCGTCGCGTCGTCGATATTATTGACGATGCCGTCGTACCGGACGGTGACCGCCGCCGCGGAATTTTCGACGACCGTCGGGGTCGCCGTACACGCGGTCAGCGCGAGCAACCCCGATAATAGCGCGATCCTTTGCATGGCGCCTGCTCCCGAAAAAGGCGATAAATAACGCCGAGAAGGTCGCCATTGTCATCGCTCCGCTGGAACAGCCGCGCTGCGGCTTCCGATCGCGCACCGCGCCCGATCCTGGTGCCGCTGGTCGTCGCCTGCGCGATGTTCATGCAGAACCTCGATTCGACGGTGATCGCCACCGCGTTGCCGACGATCGCGCGATCGCTCGGCGAAAGCCCGCTCACGCTCAACGTCGCGATCACCTGTTATTTGCTGAGCCTGGCGGTGTTCATCCCGATCAGCGGCTGGACCGCCGACCGGTTCGGGGCGCGGCGGGTGTTCAGCGCGGCGATCGTCGTCTTCACCCTGGGCTCGATCGGTTGCGGCATGGCCAATTCGCTCGGCGCGCTCGTCGCCGCCCGCATCCTGCAAGGGATGGGCGGAGCGCTGATGGTGCCGGTCGGGCGTCTGGTCCTGCTGCGGACGGTGGAAAAATCCGATCTGGTGCGCGCGATGTCCTATGTCAGCGTCCCGGCGCTGATCGGCCCGGTCATGGGACCGCCGCTCGGCGGCTTTATCGTCACCTATTGGTCGTGGCGCTGGATCTTCTTTATCAACATCCCGATCGGCGTGCTCGGCATCGTCCTCGTCAACCTGCTCGTCGGCGATCTCAAGGAGGGCGGCCGCCGGCCGTTCGACTTCGGCGGTTTTGCGCTGACCGGGGTCGGGCTGGCGACCCTGGCGTTCGGCTTTGAGAATGTCGGGCGCGGCGCGCTGCCGGGCATCCTGGTCGCAGCATTGCTGACCGTCGGCGCCGGCTGCACGGTGCTCTATGTGCGCCACGCTCGCCGCGTCGCCCATCCGATCATCGACTTGGCGCTGTTTCAAATCTCGACCTATGCCGCTGCGTCGATCGGCGGCTTCCTGTTCCGCATGGGGCTCGGCGCCCTGCCGTTTCTGCTGCCCCTTATGCTGCAGGTCGGGTTCGGGCTCGACGCGCTGTCGTCCGGGCTGTTGACCTTCGCCAGCGCCGCGGGTGCCATGACGATGAAGATGACCGCAGCGCGGATCATCCGCACCCTGGGGTTTCGCATCGTGCTGGTCGGCGACGCGGTGATCAGCGCGCTCTTTCTGTTCGGCTATAGCCTGTTCCGGCCCGCCACGCCGCATCCGGTGATCTTTCTGGCACTCCTGGCGGGCGGGTTTTTCCGATCGCTGCAGATGACCAGCATCAACACATTGAGCTATGCCGACGTGCCGCCGGCGATGCTGAGCCGGGCGACGAGCCTGACCAGCATGGCGCAGCAGCTCTCGCAGACCGTCGGCGTCGCCACCGGGGCGCTGTTGCTGCAAGTGGTGCTGGCATTGCGCGGCGGCGCCGCTCTGGTCGCCGCCGACTTCTACCCGGCCTTTGTCGGGGTCGCGATGATCTCGCTCCTCTCCGTGCCGTTTTTTTTCAGGATGTCGCCCGACGCCGGCGCCGAGGTCAGCGGCCGCTCGATAGCACGATGATTGACGATCACTGCGCCCATAAACCGCGCCCGGCCGAGCGCGCTTGGTCTTCGGCGCTCTTCAGCTCGGCCGGGGCATCCGGCGCGGCGCGGCCACCGCCGTTGAACAGCACCGCCGCGCCGAGATCGTACTCGCCGACCTGGCAACGATATTGCGAGCCGGAAGCGTCGGCCGGACGGCAGGCGACCTCGCGCCCGCCGATATAGCGCGCCATATCGCGGGCAAATTCGCCGGCCTCGCCGGAGACACCGGAGAGATGCACGAGCCGGTCTCGGAACCGCAATGTCGCGGTGTCGACGACGAGGGGGACGCCCTCTATCACCAGCGCAGCACCGCCCGTCGCCGCGGGTAATGCGGATCCGGTTGCGACCGATCCGCTGCGGGCTGTCGGCACCACGCGGCTCGCCTTGATCTGCTCGGCTTCGGCGACGAAGTCGTGCCAGATCTTCGCCGGCAGATCACCGCCGACAACCTGTTGCATCGGGCTGTTGTCGTCGTTGCCGGCCCACACGCCGACGACGAAGTCGCTGGTGAACCCGACAAACCAAGCGTCCCGGTAATCCTGGCTCGTCCCGGTCTTGCCGGCGATCGGACGGTCGAGCCGCGCCGCCTTGCCGGTGCCTTCGTTCACCACCGCCTGCAGCAGGTTCATGATAGCGCCCCGGTTCCATGCGGGCGTCTCGGCCGTCACCTCGGGATGTGCATAGAGCGGCGTTTTGCCATTCGTTCGGATCGCCTGCACCGTGTAGGGTTCGATCGATTTGGCATTGACCGCGATCGCATCCATCGCGGCGGTCATTTCGAGGAGGCTCACCTCGGCGCTTCCGAGCGCCAGGCTTGGCACCGCCGGCAGCTCGGATTTGACGCCAAGGCTCTTCGCCATGTCGATGACGCGCTCTGCGCCGATCTGCTGCACGAGCTGTACGGAAATCGAGTTGAGCGACTGGGCGAACGCCGTCCGCAGCGACACCGGACCGCGGTACCGGTCCCCGTAATTTGTCGGTTGCCAATCGCCGATCTCGACGGGCTGGTCTGTTAGCGTGCTGTCGGGCGTGTAACCGGCGTTGAAGGCCGCAAGGTAGACGAAAACCTTGAAGAGCGAGCCCGGCTGACGGCGCGCTTGGCTCACCCGATTGAATTGGCTCTCGGCGTAGCCACGGCCGCCGATCATCGCCAATACCGCACCGTCCGGGGCGAGGGCCACGAGTGCCGCTTGCCCGACATGCTTCGCCTGTCCCTCGGTGGCCAGCCAATGCGCCACGACGCGCTCGGCGGCGCCTTGCAAGGCGGGATCAAAGGTCGAGCGCACGGTAAGGTCGGTCGGTGGCGATCCGAGCAGCCGCTTTACTTCGGCCTCAGTTGTGTCGACGAAATAGTTGCTGCCGGGTTCGGCCTCGGGCAGGACGGCGAGGCGGGCCGGATGGCCGCGCGCATCGACGGCCTGGGACTGTTCTATGAAGCCGGCGTTCACCATCGCTTGCAGCACGGTCTCGGCTCGCTGTCGCGCGGCATCAAGGTCACGGATCGGCGAAAGCGCCGAGGGGGCGCGAATGAGACCCGCCAGCATTGCCGATTCGGCAAGGTTGAGCGACTGTGCGTCCTTGCCGAAATAGCGCTTGGCGGCGGCGTCGACACCATAAGCGCCGGCACCGAAATAGGCGGCGTTGAGGTAGCGGGCCAGGATCTCCTGCTTGCTGAGCCGTGTCTCGAGCCAGACCGCCAGCATCACCTCCTGGACCTTGCGGCGGATCGTCCGCTCGGAAGAGAGATAGGTCAGCCGTACCAGTTGCTGGGTGATCGTGCTGCCGCCCTCGCGCGCCGCCCCGCTCTGCAGGTCGTGCAGTGCCGCCCGCGCCGTACCCCATAGATCGATGCCGGGATGCTCAAAAAAGCGCCGATCCTCGATCGCGACGACGGCATGGGCGAGATTGGCCGGCAGCCGGTCGGCCGGGACCGGCTCGCCTCTGAAGACGCCGCGGGTCGCGAAGGCCTTCCCATTATCGTCTTCGACGATCATCCCCGGCGGCAAAGGTTGGACAGCAAGCCCGCCGGAAAGCGGCAACGTATAGGCGCAATAACCGAGATACCCGCCCGCACCGAGCAACACCAGCGTGATCGTGCACAGGAAGCCGATCACGACTGCGGCGCGGCGCGGGTGAATGAACCTGGATAAATTCGAGGCCGGCAGCCGCGGCCTCGTGCGTCCGTACCGCAGGGCCGCCGTCGCGACGCACCCGAACAAGGCGGCGGCGCGATCGATCCCTCTCGTGAGAGCCTGCCATGCGGATGTGGCGATTCCCGGAGCCCGGCGGAGCAAAGCCGCACTCAGCACCCTGCTGCGGCGAAGACCGCGCCGCAACAGGACTGCCATCGCCAGTCCAAGGGCGCGTAACGCCGGCCCCAACTCGGGAGCGACATCGGGGGGTCGGGTCGCGTCGGATCTCCCCAGATCAGGGTCGCGAGACGAGATTGACGGGCGGTTCATCGCTAGGTTCAACGTGCGGGCTCGTCAGGGATCGCGGATCGATGCCCGATCACGCATTTGAACGACGAGATCACCGGTTGGTTCCCATTACGAACGCTTCGCGCCGACGTTGCGACGCGCGGATCACGCTCAGCCCACCCTCCGTGTTTTTCACGCTGCGCAAATTCGTTGTTTTCAGCCGTCGCCGCGCTGCGGTCTGAGCTAGTTCCCGGCCAGCCGGAGCGGTTGCTGCGCGCCGGCGATCTGGCGGCGGATCAGCCGCGCATAAAGCCCGTTGCGGGCGAGCAGCTCGCCATGGGTGCCGGTCTCGACGAGACGGCCGCGATCGAGCACGGCGAGCCGATCGGCCTCACGCACGGTCGACAAGCGATGGGCTATGACGATGGTCGTGCGGTTGCGCATCAGCGCGCCGAGTGCCTCGCGCACTTGGGCTTCGCTGACCGCGTCGAGATGCGATGTCGCTTCGTCGAGGATCAGGGTCGGCGCGTTTTTCAGAAAAGCGCGGGCGATCGCGACGCGCTGGCGCTGCCCGCCGGAGAGTTGCACCCCGCGCTCGCCGACCATCGTGTCGAGCCCCTCGGGCAGGCTCTCGACAAAATCGGCGAGGGCAGCCTGTTCGAGCGCACGAAGAATGGCTACTTCGTCGGCCTCGGGCCGGGCCAGCAGCACATTGGCGCGCAGAGTGTCGTTGAAGAGATAGGTGTCTTGTGAGACGAGCGACATCCGTGCCCGCAAATGGTCGAGCCGGAAGTCGTGCAGATCGACCCCGTCGATCAGGATCCGCCCGGCATTCGGGTCCCAGAAGCGCAACAGCAGGTTCGCGATCGTGGTCTTGCCGGCACCCGAGGGGCCGACCAGAGCCATCGTGCTCCCGGCCGGAACCTCGAGTTGAACCTCGCTCAGCGCCGGCCGCCGGGCGCCGGGATAGGTAAAGCTCACCCCCTCGAAACGGATCGCCGAGCCGCCTGCCGGCGCCGGCGGCTGGAGGGGGCCGTCCGCGACCGCCGGCTTCTCGCGCTGCACGGCACAGTAGCGGCGCGTCGAGGCGATCGTGTCGGCGAGCTGCCGGCTGACATTGGCGATTTCCGAGATCGGCAGAAACGAGGCCAACGCCAGCAGGATCAACAATGGCAAAGTCGTCGCGGCAAGCTCGTGCTCGGCCGCGAGCCGAGCGCCGACGACCGCGACGGCGAGCCCGCCGAGCCCGGTCAGGATCTCGAGCTGCGCTGTCTGCGACGACAGATCGCGCAATAGCTCGAGACGGATGCGCTGATAACCGCGGACGAGGTCCATAAAGCTCCGGCGCCGTCCATCCACCGCTTGGAAGGCGACGAGATCGGCGAGGCCTTGGATCGTTTCGGTGACATAGGCGCCGAGGAGCCCGAGGGTGTCGCGGGCTTCGTCGCCGAGACGGTCAATCCTCGCCCGCGTCAGCACCGGCGCAAGACCGGCGAAAAGGACGAAGGGCAGCAGTGCCAAGGCGATCGGCCAGGCAACGACGGCGAGAGTGACGAGCACGGTCGAGGGCACCAGGATCGCCACCAGAGCCGGAGCCACGGTATGGGCGAAGAAATACTCGATCGTCTCGACGTCCTGGTTGGCGAGTGCCACCAGGTCGCCCGAGCGGCGCCGCACAAGATACGCCGGCGCCAGGGTGTCGAGCTTGCGGAACAGATCGATGCGCATCTCCGCCAGGAGCCGGTAGGCAATGTCGTGGGCGAGCCAGGATTCGAGCCAGTGCAACAGGCCGGCGAGCGGCGCGGCCAAGCCGAGCAGAATGAGCAGGTAGCCGAACGGCGACCCGGTCTTGACCGCGGCGACGGCGAGTGCGCCGAGGACGCCGACCCCGATGAACGCGGCGACCCGGGCGATGCCGGAGGTCACGACAATGCCGAACCGACGGCGCCACGGCTTGATGATTTGCACGAGTGTGCCGAGGGTCGCGCCCCAGCCGACCGCGGCGGCCGCGCCGGCCATCGCCTCGGTGGCGGTATCTCCGGAAGTCTCGATTTCCCCACGATCTCTGTGATGCGGCGCTGCCGAATCGTCGGCGGCGAAGGCAAGTTCATCCTCGCGCTCTTCGGCCTGCGCGCCCATCAGCCGACGATACGGGCCGTCGTGCCGGATCAGCTCGGCGTGCCGGCCGGTCTCGACGATGCGGCCTCGGTCGAGGACCAGGATGCGGTCGGCGCCGATCACGCTCGACAGCCGATGCGCGAGGACCAAGGTCGTGCGTCCGGCCGACAAGCGATCGATCGCCTGCTGGATCACCGCCTCGTTTTCCGCGTCGACCGAGGACAGGGCTTCGTCGAGGATCAGGATCGGCGCGTCGCGCAGCAGGGCGCGGGCGATTGCCAGGCGCTGGCGCTGGCCGCCGGAGAGCATGATCCCCCGCTCGCCGATCATCGTGGCGTAGCCCTGCGGCAAGGCCATGATGAACTCGTGCGCGTTGGCATCGCGCGCCGCGGCTTGCAGCTCTTCCCGGTCGGCATCGGGTTTGCCGAGCCGCAGATTATCCTCGACAGTGCCGTAGAACAGATACGTGTCCTGGTGAACGACGGCGATCATCCGGCGCAGCGCCTCAGGATCGAGGGTTGTCAGATCCTGGCCGCCGATCCGCACGGTCCCGCGTTGCGGGTCGAAGAGGCGCAAGAGGAGGCGTGCGACCGAGGATTTGCCCGAGCCGCTCGGGCCAACGATACCGATTTTCTCGCCGGCCGCGACGGTGAACGAGAGCCCGTCATGCGCGGCGCCACGCCCGCCCGGATAAGCAAAATAGACGTCCTCGAAGGCAATTGTGGGTAGCAGCAGGCCTACCGTCCCTTGCCGATCGGGAATCCGCGCCGAAACCAGCGGTTCGGCGGCGAACAGCGCATTGATGCCGGCGGCGGCGGATTGTCCGAGAATCCCCTGGTGCAGCACCATCCGCAAATCGCGCAACGGCCGGAACACTTCGGTTCCTGCCATCAGCACGATCAGCAATGCCTGGAGGCTCATCAGCCCGTGCGATACGCGCCAGGCGGCGAGCGACAGCGCTGCGGCAGCGCCGATCGCCACCCCGCAATCGGTGATGCCCCGGGTCATCACCCCGATCGAGATTACCCGCAGCGAAGTGTTGCACAGTTCTCGCGCTCTGCCGGCGAGCCGGCGGCCATAGGCGGCACTCTGCCCGAAGGCCTTCAAGGTCGGCAGGCCCTGGACGCCGTCGAGGAACTCCGAGCCGAAGGATTTGAGGGCCCCTTGGCGCCCGTGGCTGGAGCGGCGTTCGACCTGGACGAACACGGTGGGCGCGATCAGGGTAACGAGCGCTGAGACCAGCATCACCGCCGCGACCGGCACGTCCCAGAAGGCGATGAAGACGAAGATCGCCACCGGTGTCAGCACCGCGATTGTCACCTGCGGCACGTATTGGCCGAAAAAGGTCTGCAACTGCTCGACGCCGTCGACGATCGACAGCATGACGCCGCCGGTGCGCTCGCCGGCGAACCAAGCCGGCCCCAGTGCTGCGATCTTGTCGTAGAGACGGCCGCGCAGATCCTCCTGCACCCGAGTGGCAGTGCGGTGGGAGATCATCGTGCGATGGTGATCGACGATGCCGCGTAGCGCCACCGCAATGGCCACCCCGAGCGCCGGGATTGCCACTGCGATAAAGCCGGCGTCGTCGAATACGCGCGACAGCAACACCCCGAGGATCGCAAAACGCGCGATCCCGACGACCGAGGCGACGAGCCCGAGCAGGATCGCCAGCGCGATCCACCCGCGTAGCCCGCATGTCAGCTGCCACAGTCGTCGGTCAAAGTACATTGGTGGCTCCGTTGCCAAAAACGAACATAGTTGAAGTCGGTCCTATCAAACCAAAAAATCTCGATTACCAGAGCCACCAGAATTGGTTCGAGCACGCCGACATCTGCTGTTCACGCGTGAGCCCGATATCGGCAAGCAGGCGGTCATCGAGCCGAGAGAGGGCGTCGAGTTGCCGCCTCCGGGATCGTCGCGTTGCGGCCTGCTGGCGGGCGCGGCGGCAGAGACGGATCACCGTTTCCCACAAAAGAGCCTCTATTCTGGGCGGTCGGTGAGCCAGGGTCAGCATTCGAAAATCTCCGTGCTCAATCCGTATACGCTCAATTGGTGATACGTGCAGAAATCAGGGATCGACAAATTCGGAGATCTCCGATACATAACCGTATCATGGCTGCTGCGAACGGCTCTGCGCCGATGGATTGGGACGATGTCCGCGTCTTCCTTGCGGTCGCGCGGCACGGTTCGTTGCGCGCTGCTGGCCGCGCGCTCGGATTGAGCCAACCGACGATTGGCCGGCGGCTGGCCGCGTTCGAGGCAACCTTCGGCGGGCCGACGTTGTTCGACCGCCTGCCAGAGGGTTTGCGCCTCAACGCTGCCGGCGACGCGTTGCTGCCGGTGGCCGAAGAGCTGGAGAGCGCCGCATTGGCGCTCGAGCGGCGTCGTGCAGCGGCCTCTCCCGCGCTCAGCGGCACCGTCCGGGTGTCAGTCGGCGAATGGGCGGGTGGTTTCTTGGCTCGCCACCTCGACCAATCGAGCGAGACCGGGCTGCCACCGACCCTCACGCTGGAACTCGTCGAATCGTGGGAAACGGCCAATTTGGCGCGCCGAGACGCCGACCTTGCGCTGCGTCACGGCGTGCCCGAAGGCGGAAACCTGTACGTCTCCAAGGTCGGCGTGATTGCTTGCGCCGTCTATGGACGAACCGAGGGCGGGGAGCGCGACTGGCTCCAAGGCGCCGGTTGGGTCACCTATCCCGAGGAGCAGAACCATCTGATCAGCGCCCGCTGGGTGGACCAGCAAATGCGCGCGAAGGAAGGACGGGTGGCGCTGCGGGCCTCGACCCTCCCCCTGCGGACCGCCGCGGTACGCGCCGGGATCGGTGTCGGATTGCTGCCGTGTTACGCGGGCGATGCCGACCCGCTGCTCGAGCGAATCACTCCGCCGATCCCGGAACTTGGCGCTGAATATTGGGTTATCGTGCATCGCGATTTGCGCCGCGCAGCGTGCGTGCGTGCGGTGATCGATTGGATTCGCCGCCTCTTCGAGGAGCGTCGGGGCGAGCTCGCCGGAACGGGAGCCCGGCCGACGAAATCTCTCGCCGCGGCGTAGGAGCGCCGGAGCCTAGCCCCCACAGCCGGCGAAATTGGCTTCCCGCATCAGCTCGAGATAGGGCTCGGCGACGTCGCAGCCGGGGGGTCAAATGCTGCTTGGCGGGATTCCAGTCGTCCGGCCTTAGTACGACGAGCCAAGCGGCACCGTAGGGGTCGGCGTGCGCCGATGACGGCTGCTCCATCAGGCCCTCGTTGCTGCGTACGATTTCTGCAAAGAAGGCCACCTTTGTAGGCCCGACAAACTTTCCCGATTCGAACACGGCGCAAGCATTGCCGGCGGCGAGCCGGCGGCTCGCTCGTTTTGGTGTGACTGCTACGATGGTCCCGGCCATCGCCACGGCGACCGAGGTGACTCCGACCTCGACGAGCCCCTCGCCGAGCTCGCGGTACCATACTTGCCGCTCGACGTCGTAGAGCAGATCGTCGGGCAGCACGCATCCGTTGACGATCGGCATCGGCTCGCTCGCTCTCAGTAGGTCAGCACGCGATACTCGTCGCTCATCACCCGGTCGATCGGGTAGGCGGTTCCTACCATCCCGGCGCATTCGGGAATCAGCTCGCTCTCGCTGATGCCGAACAGGTCGAGGTTGCCGGCACAGGCATAGAATTTAGCTCCCAGCTCGTGCGCATCCTTGATGAAATCATAGACCGACTTGTTCGCGCCGGACTTGACCGTCAGCGCTTCGGCGACACCGCGTTGCATGAGCCGCCCTGCGGTCGCGGTGCAGACGACCTCGACCTCGAAATCCATCGCCGCCGCGACCGCCGCCTGGAAGAACGGCGAACCCAGCTCCTCAGGATTGCGGGGTCGGTATTCGCGAGCACAATCAACAATTTCTGGGGCATGCTCGGAATCATTTGCGGTTCCTCGCCGCCTGACAAGACAACACCTCGCGGATGCCGCTCAGAGTAATCGATTTGGGGCTCGCATCGCCGGTCGCCTCGCAGGCCGCGGGCTACGGGATTGCCGATGCGCTCGCTCCCGGCGGCGAGCCCGCTGTGGTCCTGGCCGACCCCGCCGAGCCGTTCCTCTCGGTCGGCGCCAATCAGAATGTCGAGCGCAGCATCGACTGTTCGTTCTGTTCTCAGAGAGGCATCCGCATCATCCGCCGCCGGCTCGGCGGTGGCGCGCTCTATATCGACCGCGACCAGTTGATGTTTCATATCGTCCTACCGTTGGGGTGCGTGCCGCGGCCGAGGTCCCGTATGCTGACGACATTGGCGGCCTCGGTAATCGACGCCTGCCGCGCGAGGGGATCGCGGCAGAATTGCGCGCGCCCGGCGATCTCGCCGTCGGCGGCCGCAAGATCGGCGGCACGGCGGGAGCCGAGATCGGCGATAGCATCGTGGTTGGCGGTACACTGCTCTTCGATTTCGATGCCGCGATGATGGCGCGCTGCCTCGATCTTCGATCCGAGAGGCATTACGCCAGACTTGCGAGGCGGCTCGAGCGCACCATGACGACGATGCGGCGAGAGCTCGACGCGCCGCCCTCCCGCTCGATCGCCAAGATCCTCCTCGTTACAAACCTCGCGCGCTGCCTCGGCGCGCAGCCGAAGAAGGTCGACGTTTCCGGAGCCGAGCGCGCGGCAATCGCCATCACCGCAGAGCAGTTGGAGGATGTGGCGCGGCGAGATTAGCATCGGCGATGATGATCTGAGCGCACACAACGCGATGACCGCCAGTCTCGATGCAACCGGGGTCCATTGCCCGGAACCGGTGCTGCGGACGGCAAAGGCGATGCGCAACGTGCGGCCCGGCGAGACACTGACCGTTCTCGCCACCGACCCCGTGGCGACGATCGACTTTCCCTATTACTGCCACCACGCCGGGCTCGAGCTCGTATCGACGACGCGGCGGTTGGATGTGCTGGTTTTCGAGATCCGCAAGCCCGCAAGACCCGTGCCGCTGATGCCGAACCGCCCGATCGGATGACGACGTGAGCCGATTCGGGATCAGCCCGGAAGGAGCGACCTGTCTGGTCGCCCAAGAGGCAAAGCTATAGTGACGTTCTCCCGCCGACGCTTTCGACGGCTGTGCCGCTCGGCTACCATTCACGAATTCGCGGCAATGGGGGTGACGCATTGAGCCGGCGGAGCGACACGGGCCTGTTTGACTCAATATGCGACCTGGGGATCGGCGCCCCGGTTGCGATCCGGGTCAGCCAGCGAGCGCGTCGGTTGGGACTTCGGGTCGACTCGGCCGGACGCAAGGTCGAGCTGATCTTGCCGCGCGGCGTCCCGGCGAGCACGGGCCTGCGATTTCTGAAGGCGAAGCGGGAATGGATCGCGGTGCGCCTGCGCGCGTTGCCGCCGCCGGTGCCATTCGTCGAGGGCGCAATCGTGCCGCTGCTCGGGGTTCCCCATCGGATTGAACGCGACCGCGGTCCCGCGGCGCCGCCGGTCAGGATCGCCGATCGTGAAATCCGGGTCGGCGGCGATCCGGCCCATCTGGCACGCCGGGTGCGTGACCATCTGGTCGTCACGGCACGGGCCGAGCTCGCGCCGCGCGCCCGGCAACTAGCCGCTCGCATCGGGCGCGAAGTGGTGCGGGTCAATGTGCGCGATATGAAGAGCCGGTGGGGCAGCTGCTCGGGAGAGGGCAACCTTTCTTTTAATTGGCGATTGATCTTCGTCCCCGAACCGGTTCTCGACTATGTTGTGGCGCATGAGGTGGCGCATCTCGTCGAGATGAACCACGGACCGCGCTTTTGGCATCTGGTGGAGAGCCTGATGCCGGGCAGTGCTCCCCCGCGGGCGTGGCTGAAACGGCATCGCGACCGGTTGCTGTCCTATGGTTGAGAGCCGGGGATATAGGGTCAAGTCGATCGAGCCGATATTGATCGGCAGCGACGTGCAGGCGCGCGTCTTCACCTTGGCGCCGGGCGAGACGATCCCGTGGCATTTTCACAGTGCGGTGACCGATTGGTACTTCGTGCTCGAGGGTGCGCTGTCGATCGAAACCCGGGCGCCGGCAGATCACCGCGAGCTCGCGGTCGGCGAGTGCTACCATATCGCGCCAAAGACGGCGCATCTCGTTGCCAACCGCTCCGAAGCGGATACTCGTTTTCTGCTGGTTCAGGGGGTCGGCCCGTACGATTTCCTCAGAGTCGCAGGCTAGCCTGCATTTCTAACACGTTGTGGCGACGTAGGGCGGAAAAGCGAGCGCGTTCCGCCGATTTTCGATCACCGCCGTTCTCTTTCGTCAACTGCCGTCTACTAGCTTGATGGAAAAGCAGGGGTCCTCGGATCGACTCTGATTACGGCTTACGCGAGACGATGGCGGAACGCGCCTCATGGCGGAATGCGCTTCGCTTTTCCGCCCTACCGGTCAATCCGGGATAGGTGTTGATCAGGCCGAGATCGGCGGCGATCTTGCAGGTCGGAGGCGGGCGTTCCGCGACCGCGGTCTGCCGGATACAGCGCGCTCAGAACCTCAGTCGGGCGCTGCAGGGTGGATCAGTGTGAGCGGTGTCCGACCGTGCTTCCGATAGACCGAGAAATCGGAATCCAGTGTCAGCACAGCGTGCCGCTCATGGACCTCGGCCATGCGCACGACGCATGCATCGGCCAGAGACATCGGCGTATCCCGGTATTTTTGCAGCAGCCTACGCAACTCGCCGACGTGATCGGCGATCCGGAACGCAATACTGAGCGCACCATCTTGGAAGAGATCGAGTAAGGCGTCCTGCGCCCGCAAGTACCGCGCGAGTAAGTATATCGTCTCCGTGAGCACCGGCTCGCAGACGAGGAGCGGCGCCTCAAGCGCCTCGACGCGCTCGGTAACCCAGCGGTGGTGTCGTTTGGCCCGATCGAAAAAGGCGACGAGCGGCCCCGTGTCAACGATGGCGAGCATCTCGGTCAAAGCCCGCGAGATGGTCAGGATTCGAACCGAGGTCGGGAACTCCGGAATCGACGATCCCGCGTGCGCGCTTCATCAGCTCGGCGAGGCTCGGATGGCGAGGCGTGTTGAGTGGAATCTCGAGTACGAGCCGCAGCCCCTCCTCGACCAGATCCTTGAGCTTGCGGCCACGCAGGGCCGCCTCCGCCTTAGCCCGGCGGTAAAGATCATCCGGCACCTCGACGGTGGTCTTCATTGTGCTCTTCCACCCTCCAGATCTCCCCACGAACCCATAAAAGAATAGTTACGTGATTGTGCTCGGAGCTCAAGTCCCGTACGGCCGGGCGGGCCGCCGGCTCACCCCATCTCTCTCGCCGAAGGCGGAGTCCGAGCGCGGAAATAACGTCGTGCCCAGCGTCATTTTTCCGGCTCGATCAGCCCCTTGACGAACCAGCGCTGCATCGCGAGCACGACCATGACCGGCGGCACCAGTGCCAAGAGGGCGGTCGCCATGACGAGGTGCCATGCGGTCTGCGCGTCGCCGTTGCCGATCATCTGGCGAATGCCGATGACGATCGTCGTCATCGCCGGGGTATTGGTGACGAGCAACGGCCAGAGATATTGGTTCCAACCATAGATGAACAGGATCACGAACAGCGCGGCTATGTTGGTCCGCGACAGCGGGATGACCATGTGGATCAGGAAGCGCCAGGGTCCAGCGCCGTCGATCTTGGCCGCCTCGACGAGCTCGTCGGGGATCGTCAGGAAGAATTGACGGAACAGCAATGTCGCTGTCGCCGAAGCGATCAACGGAAGTGCCAAGCCGGGATAGGTGTCGATCAGGCCGAGATCGGCGGCGATCTTGTAGGTCGGAATGATGCGCACCTCGACCGGCAGCATCAAGGTGACGAAGATCGCCCAGAAGCACAGCCGGCGCAGCGGAAAGCGGAAGAACACCACTGCATAGGCCGAGGGCAGAGAGATCGCGATCTTGCCCACGGCGATGGCGAGCGCCATGACGAGGCTGTTCAGTATCATCGCGCCGACCGGCTGGCTGTTGGTGCTGATCGTCCCCAGAGCGAGCGCATTGCGATAGTTGGCGATGAAGTCCTGCCCGGGCACGAGCGTCATCGGGGCGTCGAGAATGTCTCGCAGCGGCAGACTCGAAGCGACGAAAGCGACGTAGACCGGAAACAGCACCAGCGCCAGCCCCAGCAGCAGGACTGCATGCGGGATCCAGGCGCTTCTGCCGGCGCTCACCATGTCACCCGCTCACGCGTAATGCACCCGCCGCTCGATGAAGCGGAACTGGATCGCGGTCAGCGCAATGACGACCGCCATCAGGATAACCGATTGCGCCGCTGAGCCGCCGAGATCGAGGCCGACGACGCCGTCATACCAGACCTTGTAGACGAGGATCTCTGTCGCTCTTGCCGGACCGCCCTGGGTCACATTGTGAACGATCCCGAAGGTGTCGAAGAAGGCGTAAACGATGTTGACCACCAACAAGAAAAAGCTGGTCGGTGCGAGCAGCGGAAAGACAATCCTCCAGAACCGGCGATTGGCGCCGGCGCCGTCGATCGCTGCAGCTTCGACCAGTGTCTTCGGAATCGCCTGCAGCCCCGCCAAGAAAAACAAAAAATTATAGCTGATCTGCTTCCAGGCCGCGGCGAGGGTGACCACCAACAACGCCTGCCGACCGTTCAGCAGGTAGTTCCAGTCGACACCGGCGCACCGCAATGCCGCCGCGATGATGCCGACGCTCGGGTTGAACAGAAACAGCCAAAGGACCCCGGCGACCGCCGGGCGACCGCATAGGGCAGCAGCAGCACCGTCTTATGGAAGGCAGCACCGCGCACGACTTTGTCGGCCAACACCGCGAACAGCAGCCCCGAGGCCAGGGCCAGAACGGCAACGGCGAGGCTGAAGACCAGGGTGATTTCGACCGAGGCGAGGTAGAACGGATCGGCGAGGACGGCAGCGAAATTCTCGAGCCCGACAAAGCGGGTCGACAGACCAAAGGGGTCACCGCGCTGCACCGATTGCAGGATCGCCTGCCCGGCCGGCCAGAAAAAGAAAACGAAGGTCACCGCCAATTGCGGCGCGAGCAACAGTACCGGGAATAGCCAGCCTGGAAAGACGACGCGCCGCTCCATTTGGGGGCCTTATGAAAGAATGGACCCAAAGCCGATCACCTCGCCCCGCAAGCGGGGAGAGGTCGGAAGC
>Ga0307479_10002482_pt1 | contig 16752 bp, 11 predicted proteins | sample atmos_gasesECM4C_FD_203743 | JGI IMG/M metagenome (GOLD analysis project Ga0307479, IMG submission 203743) | Hardwood forest soil microbial communities from Morgan-Monroe State Forest, Indiana, United States - atmos_gasesECM4C_515 | ecosystem: Environmental > Terrestrial > Soil > Temperate... | reverse complement strand
ATATCGCGCGAATCGAAGCGGGCCTGATCTTGATCGAAGTGGATTACGTTTCGAGCAAGAAGGCGCTGACGGAATCGCAAAAGTATTCGCCGTCGGAGATCGGGTTGGGCAAGCTGGTGGATTTGAAAAAGGAAACATTTGTAGGGCGCGAAGCCCTGGCGATGGAAGCGAAAAAAGGAGCGGAACGCGCCCTCGTGGGGCTGGAAATCAATTGGAACGAAGTCGAAGCGCTGTACGACAAGCTGAAAATGGCGCCGCAAGTACCAAGCATTGCATCGCGGGTAGCGGTGCCGGTGTATCGCGGCGGGCGGCAAGTCGGCAAGGCCACGTCGACGACATGGTCGCCAACGCTAAAAAAGATGATCGCGCTGGCGTGCGTGAGCCGCGAGCATTCCGCAGCCGGCACCACGCTCAAGATGGAAATGACCGTGGAAGCTGTGCGGCAAACGGTTTCGGCAATGGTGGTGCCCCTGCCGTTCTTCAATCCGCCGCGGAAGACCGCAGTCCCGGTGATTTGAAGGCCAAGCGAGCAAAGAAGTAATGACCAGAGCGCGAAAATAATGTGGACGAATCATCGTATATTTTTCCCCCACGAAGATCGCGCGGAGCGCAGCAATTTCGCGTTTTTCTCGAAGGCCTTTTCCAGCAGCGCCGCTTGCCGCGCCGCCAATTTCCAATCCTGCTTTTCCACGGCTTCGGTGAGTCCGGGGAATTCCAAGTGCGCGTAGGTGTAGCGCGAAGAATAAAGAAGATGCTGAAACCACGGGCGGCCGGGAACGCCCTCGGGATCGAGCCAGTTGGATTCGACCTGAAGCAACTGTTCGTTGAGGCGCTGCATCTTCTCCGGCGAGGGCGAGCTTGACAGAAGATCGTGAGCGACGGCGCCGCGCAGAAGGTTCCCCTCTTTCTCAAATTCGGCAATTCGACCGTGAAGCCGTTTCAAGGAAAGGCGGCGTGGCTGGACTCTATTTTGTTGTTCAAGCTCGCGCAGGAATTGCTCGAGGGCCGCTGCGTTGAAGCCGAAGTCAAAGGGCAGAACATCGGAATTGGCGAGACGCAGCGCGACGAGACCCCAGATGCGAGTCAATGCAACGTGGTATTCGAACGCGGGATCGCCGATGTGCGCCATCCAGTAATGATCGTCGTACATCGAATGATAGACGCCGTAGTCTCCGCCAAATCCGAGATTGATCACCGGGCGGCCGAGATGATTGAGAAACACGGTGTGATCGGAGCCGCTGCCAATGCGCGTTTCGACGAGCTCGCTGTCGAGCGGCGGAGTGCTCTCTTTCGAATCGCGCATGGCCGTGGCGCGCCAAGCTTCGTACAGGGATTTTCCGGAAGGCGCGCGAACGTCCTTCGAGGCTTGCACGAGCATGGGCGCTAGAGAAGCGACGGCGGAGGGCGAAAAGCTCAGGCCTTCGGGACCCGCGGTGGTGGCGGCTCCGGCGACGGATTCATCGACATTGAGATAGGCGACGAGTTTTCTCTTCAGGTCGTCCGCGAATTGCTCGCCCCATTCCGTCGAGCCGGTGAGGGCGAACTCTTCGCCATCCCAACTGCAGACCACGATGGTGCGGCGGGGACGGATGCCGCGCTGTTTGAGTTCGCCAAGAGCGCGGGTAAGCTCCATCATCGAGGTGGTGCCGCTCGAGGGATCCACACCGCCGAAGACCCACGCATCGCGATGATTGCCGACCAGCACCCACTCGTCGGGGAGCTCGCTGCCGCGAAGGCGCGCTTCGACGACCGTGTAAGGCTGCATGCTGGCGTCCATGTCCACTTTCACGTGAACTTTTACGCCGCCGGTGAAGCGATAGGTAATCGGCAAAGCCCCCTGCCAATCCTTCGGGGCTTCCGGACCGTTCATGTTTTCGAGCAGCGGCTTGGCGTCGCGCCAAGAGAGAGGAAGGGCAACGATTTTCGGAAGCGAGAGCGATTCTTCCGGAGCGATGTGTCTTGCGCCAGGGACGGAGGCCCAGCCGGGCGTGGTGGGATCGCCGGGAACGATGTAATCGTAAGTAATGGAGCCGCGCTGAATGTGGCTTTCCGGGCCCCACGGGCCATCCGGAAAAACTTTGCCGCGCGTGTAGCCGTCTTCCGCGGGGTCGGAATAGATGAGCAGGGCGGCGGCGCCTTCGCGCTCGGCGGTGAGCGCCTTGAAGCCGCGATAGCTGTAAGGATTGGAATAGCGGACAAGAACGACCTTGCCTTCCACGCTGATGCCCTTTTTTCGAAGAAGATCGTAATCTTCGGGATTGCCGCTGTGCGCGTAAATCACTTCGGCGGTGACGTCGCCGGATGCGGAATAAGCAAAGAAGGAGCCGGAGACGGCGGGATTCTTGGTGTCCGGATCGGCGTCGTAAGCATCTTCGCGCAGAGATGCCGTGAACTGGATAGGCGCGATCATTTCAAGAGAGACCCTGCGCGGGAGGGAATGCAGAACGTCGTAGCGGCGAAGCGTGACGTCTTCCCATCCCTGCTTGCGCCATTCGTCCGCGACGAAATCGGCGAGATAGTTGTTGCGCTCGGAAGCGGCGGGATGCGGTTCGGCGGTGAGCGTGCGGTGCCATCCGCGCGCTTTTTCGGGAGACGGAATGGTTTGAAACGTGGATTCGAGCTGGTGTTCGGCGGCGGCGTGCGGCGGAGAGAAACCGAGAATCGGAGTGGCAAGCGGTTCGGGCTGCTTCTGCTGCGCGGAAAGCGCGAAAGCAAGAACCAGGAAAGAACAGAAGAAGGCGTAAAGATGGCGCGGACGAAGCAGCATGATTATTTTGCTCTCCACAAAAAACGACGCGGCAGACGGCAATGAAACAGAACGGTCCAACAGCGTATCAGGATGGAAACACTCTTGCCAAAGCCGACTGGAGTGCGTGAGTGATCAGCGTGGATTCCCCGGGCGAAATCGTGAACGGCGGAGCGAGAAGGATGTGGTCGCCGCGCAGGCCGTCGAGGCAGCCTTGCGTGGGATAGGTGAGCACGCTTTCTTCCAGACAGGCCTGGCGAATTTTTTCGGCGATGTTTTGCTCTTTTGCGAAAGGCTCACGCGTGGCTTTGTCTTTGACGAACTCCACGCCGAGAAGCAGTCCCAAACCTCGAATATCGCCGACGTTGGGATGCGATGGAAGCGGGGAAAGAGCGTCGCGCAAATTTTTTGCCGCATGACTTACGCGGTCAAAAAGATCGTGCGCTTCGAGGTAGTCGAGAACGGCGTTGCCCGCGGCGGCGCAAACCGGATGCGCCTGATAAGTGAAGCCGTGCATAAAGGCGCCCGAGCCACGCTCGAAGGCTTCGACGACGCGCGCGGAAACGAGCACGGCGCCGAGCGGCGCGTAACCGCTGGCGACTCCTTTTCCCGCCAAAATCATGTCCGGTTCGATGCCCCAGTGCTGGACAGCGAACGGTTTTCCGGTGCGGCCCATGCCGGTCATAATTTCGTCGGCGATCAGGAGAACGCCGTGCTTGCGGCAAATTTCCGCGATGCGGGCGGCGTAGCCCTCGGGCGGCGACGCGGCGCCCAGAGTGGCGCCAACGACCGGCTCAAAGATAAAAGCGGCGGCCTTGGCGGATTCGTATTCGAGTAAATGCACTTGAAGATCGCCGGCGCATGCGAGTTCGCATTGCGGAAAAGTTTTTTCGAAGGGGCAGTGGTAGCAGAAACATGGCGCGATGTGTCCCCATTCCGCGAGGAGCGGCTGATAGGGCGCGCGCCGGGCCACATTGCCGCTAACGGACATGGCGCCAAGAGTGCTGCCGTGATAACTCTGGCGGCGGGAGAGAACGCGGTAGCGATCCTTCCGGCCGCTTTCGAGGTGAAACTGCCGCGCGAGTTTGATGGCGGTTTCGGCGGCCTCGGAGCCGCCGGAAGTGAAATAGACGCGTCCGCCGTTCCGGAAATTCGGCGGAGCCAAGGCGAGCAAGCGCTCGGCGAGTTTTTCCGCCGGAGCGGTGTAAAATTGCGAAGTGTGTGCGAAAGCAATTTGCGACGACTGCTCGGCCATAGCGCGGCCGATTTCTGGAACACCGTGACCAATGGTAATAACGGCGCCTTGGCCGGAAGCATCGAGGAATCGGCGGCCGTCGGACGAAATAATCCAGCAACCTTCCCCGCGAGAGGCCATAGGAAAGGATTTCTTGAAATCGCGGGGGAAGAGTCCGCTGCTCGTCGGCATGAGAAGTCCGGCCAAGAATTGTAGCAGAGTCAAGAACCGCATCGGCGCGCTGGGATTAATCTTGTGCATCGCGAGCGGCTTTTACAACGCAGGCCCCCCTATTTGGATTCGGAAGCAAAACGTGACATGATTCGTGATTCTGCGAAGTGTGATTCCGCAAGGCCTGATTCTGCGAGGAATGTTGCGACTCATAGTGCTCCACAGGAGAAGAGTTGAGATGAACAGCATGATTCTGCGATGCGGTTTCCTGGGCGCGACGCTGCTTGGATGCGGAGCGGGCGTTTCCGCGCAAGAAGCGCCGAAACATCCCATCACCTTCGACGACATGATCAGGTTGCACCGTATTGCGGAACCGCAGGTGTCGCCGGATGGCAAGTGGGTGGCATACACGGTGGCGACGCCGGACATGGAAGCGAACCGTAACGCGAGCAATGTTTGGGTGGTGCCGACGGCGGGAGGCGCGGCGCTGCAATTGACGCAGAGCGGGCACGATTCGTCGCCGGTGTGGTCGCCGGACGGAAAGACGATCGCGTTCCTCTCCTCACGGGGCGGGGATTCGCAGGTGTATTTGCTATCGATGGAAGGTGGCGAATCGCACGCGCTGACAAAATTATCGACGGGCGCAGACATGGTGAAGTGGTCGCCGGACGGAAAGACGATAGCGTTTACGTCATCCGTGTATCCGGATTGCAAAGACGACGATTGCAACAAAAAACGCGATGAGGAAAAAGAAAAAAATAAGGTGAAGGCACACGTGGCGGAGCATCTTCTCTACCGCCACTGGACGCACTGGAATGACGGAAAGCGCAGCCATTTGTTCGTGGTTCCGGCGGATGGAAGCGCGGCGCCGCGCGACCTCACGCCGGGAGCGAACTACGACATTCCACCGGACGAACGGAGCGGACCGGGAGATATTAATTTTTCGCCCGATGGAAAAGAGATGTGTTTCACGGCGGTGACCGACAAAATGGAAGCGATCAGCACGAACGGCGATTTGTTCATCGTTCCGGTTGCCGGAGGCGAGGCCAAGCGAATCACCACGCAGCCGGGATTTGACGGGAATCCGGTGTATTCGCCGGACGGAAAATTCATCGCGTATCACGCGCAGCTCGCGCCGGAATACGAAGCGGACCGTTGGCGAGTGATGCTTTACGACCGCGCGGCGGGAAGAATCGAAAATCTTACGGAAACGTTTGACCGCAGCCCTGAAGAATTGGCGTGGTCACCGGACAGCAAGACGATTTTTTTCACGGCGGAGAACGAAACGGAGAAGCCGGTGTATGCGATGGCGGCGCGCTTTGGCGCGGCACCGAAGCAAATTGTCGCCGGCACGTACAATTCAGCCATTTCCTTCAGCGCGGACGGCAAGACGCTGGTTTTCGAGCGGACAAGCTTGACGCTTCCGGCGGAACTTTTCGCGGCCTCGAGCGACGGCTCCAACGTGCGGCAACTGACGCATCAGAATGATTCTATTCTTTCGTCAGTGACGATGAATGCGCCGGAAACATTCTGGTTCGAGGGCGCCGAAGGCACGAAGGTGCAGGCGATGCTCATCCGGCCGCCGCAATTTGAGGCGACGAAAAAATATCCCTTGCTGGTGCTGCTGCACGGCGGGCCGCAATCGATGTTCTCGAATGCCTGGGGGTACAGGTGGAACGCACAGGTTTTTTCCGCGGCGGGCTACGTGACGCTGATGATCAACCGGCGCGGTTCGACCGGGTATGGGCAAAAATTCACGGATGAAATCACGAATGACTGGGGCGGCAAAGCCTACGTCGACGTGATGAACGGCGTGGATTTCACATTGAAAAAATATCCTTTCGTCGATGAGGCGCGCATGGCGGCGGCGGGTGGCTCTTACGGCGGGTACATGGCGGACTGGATTGCCACGCACACCGGAAGGTTCAAGGCCATCATTAGCCACGCGAGTGTTTACGACAAAGTGGGGATGTACGCGACCGAAGAGCTGTGGTTTGAAGAGCACGACATGCAGGGCACGCCATGGTCGAATCCGGAAAGCTATAAGAAATGGGCGCCAGTGACATACGCTGGCAAGCTGGGAGAATTCAAGACGCCGACGCTAGTGATCTGCGGAGAAAGAGATTACCGCGTGCCGTACACGCAGTCGCTGGAATTTTTCAGCGCGCTGCAGCGGCAGGGGGTGCCATCGAAGCTGGTCGTCTTTCCGGACGAGGGGCACTGGATCCTGAAACCGCAGAATGCGCAATTTTGGTACAAGACGTTTTTGGATTGGCTGGCAGCGTACGTCAAATAACGGACCGAGCTTGCCAGAAAGGGGCTCCGACCCGGCCGGAGCGCCCTACAAAGAATTCACGCCGCGAAAAGGCGCTCGAAGGCGCGGCGGGCGAAGCGGAAGAGATGGTACAGCAGGAAAATTGAAAGCGCGACGAGCGCGGCAACGATGATCGTAGTCGCGACGGGATGAGTCGTCGCCATCCAAGTGAGCCACACGGCTAAGACGTCTTCTCCGAAACTCAACGCCCAATTGCTCAATGGCTCTGGGCTGGCATTGACGGCGGCGCGGGCGCTGGCTTTTGTGCCGTGCGCGGTGAGGGCGATTCCGCCGGCGAGCAGCGCGGCGCCCCAGCGCCATTCCGGTGGGGCTCCGCCAGCGGCGGCGAAAGCAAGAAGCGCGGCGGCGGGCGGGCGAATGAAGGTGTGGACGGCATCCCAGACCGTGTCGAAGTAGGGGATTTTGTCCGCAAAAAATTCGATGAAATAGAGGGCAATGGCAATTCCCAGAACCCAGGGATGCGCAAGAGCCTGCAACCCCGGCGGCAAATGGAGCACGCCGAAGCGGTGGAGCAGTCCCAGCGTCGCGACGGTGGCGTAGAGATTGAGGCCGGAAGAAAATCCGGCGCCCAGCGCGAGGCCGAGGGTTTCGATGGGATTCATGCGGGACCATCATAGCAGGCGGGAAATCGCCTAGACAGGCAGTAACTTCCGCATGCCCGAGGCGGAGTTTCCGTTTGACCTGTTTCTGAGAGCAAGCGATTCTTGTTACCGGGCGGTCATCCATGTTTGGTCTCGGCCATCTCTTTTATCCCTGGGGGTTTCTCGTGCAGGGCCTGGCGATTGTGCACTTCATCAGGCGGCGGCCCGAGAACTATTGGTTTTACGTCATCTTTTTTCTCGGACCGCCTGGCGCTGCCGTGTACATCCTTGCGGAAGTGCTGCCGGATTTGGGGCTGCTTCGCGGATTTTTTCAGGGATTTGGGCGAAGGTCACGCATCAGGATTGTGGAGACGCAAATCCTGGACAATCCTTCTCCAGCCAATTACGAAGAACTGGGCGAGCTCTACAAGGATGTGGGGCAATTTGAGAAGGCACGAGAGGCATTTACGAAAGCGATTGAGGCACGAAACGCTTCTCCCTACACATTTTATTCACGAGCGCAGTGTTCGCTGGGGCTAAACGACTTGCCAGCGGCGATAGCCGATCTGGAGCGGGTGGTTGCGGCGGACAGAAAATTCGACTATCACCGAGCCGGGGGGCTGCTGGCAGATGCTTACGCGCGGACGGGTCAATTGGAACGCGCGGGACAGCTTTTCGCGGAGGTCACGCAGATTTCGACGACTCCGGAGACGCTGTACAACTACGCGAGTTTTCTGAAGACGGCGAACCGTCGCGAAGAGTCGCGCGAATGGGCGCAAAAGCTCTTGGAGAAGAAGCGCACACTGCCGCGGTATATGCAGAGGCGGGAGCGGCCGTGGTTCCGCAGAGGCAAGGCGCTGCTGAAGGAGCTTGCTGCGGCGTAGAGTTCGCGTCTTTTTCTGATCCCCGAGCATTAATGTGTGCGGCCCGGCTAAGCTGCCGACTGTCAGGGATGTGCCCGGTTTGTACCTAAGGGCACCGCTATCCCCACCCCCACCAATTCGTATGAATATAAAAACAAAGCGCTTACAAAATTTGCATTTCCTAAATGATTGATTCTAAAAGATGCGATTTTGGTTGCTTGGGAGCGGCAAGGGCTGAAATGGCTGGTCAAAAAAAGAAAAGCGGGAGCAAGCTCCCGCACTCCACACGCAGTCATCTACACGGATAAGTGTATCAGAAATTAAGGGAAAGTCAAGGAAAAGTTGGTTAGCGTATTTTGCTCAACAACGGGAAGATTGCTCACGCTGAGGTGTGGATCGGCTAAGATCCTTCGCTTCGCCCAGGATGACAATCACAACGGGGCGCGCAAACTTTGGAGCGTGGCTAACCCGCAGGGTGATCTCCGGAAGCTCCAGATGCATCATCGTTTTCGATGCAGACGTTTCAAGAAACGGATATGATGGCGGGCGTAAATTTGAGTCCAGGGATGGTCACAAAAAAATGCACAGGCCTCGTCGTTTGACTTTGGCGATTGCAGCAATACTCGCGGTTAGCGCGATGGTTGCCCCGAGATTTGCGCGGTTCCATGCGCGCGGCCAGGAGGAGGAGCAGAAGCAAAACCGTCCGTGGATGAACACGAGTCTTTCGCCGGATGAGCGGGCGGACCTGGTGCTGAAGGAAATGACGCTCGACGAGAAGATGGATCTGGTCCATGGCAATGGCATGCCCGGCTGGGGCAAGCCACGGCCGAACGCTTATCTAGGCAATGGCGGGGCCGGCTTTGTGCTGGGCGTTCCGCGGCTGGGCATTCCGATTATCCAGATCAGCGATGCGGCGTATGGAGTGCGGAGCAGCGGGGATAACGGGCGCTACTCGACGGCGCTGCCGTCGAATCTGGCTTCGGCGGCAAGCTGGGATATCCACGGGGCTTGTGAATATGGCGAGCTGATTGGGCGGGAGTTGCGCGCGCAAGGCTACAACATGACGCTTGGCGGCGGGGTAAATATCACCCGGGAGCCGCGCAACGGGCGGACATTTGAATATATGGGCGAAGACCCGATTCTGGCCGGGACGCTCGTCGGCAACCGAATGAAATGCGAACAAGCGCAGCATGTGATCGGCGACATCAAACATTACGCGGTGAATGACCAGGAAAGCGGCCGTAATGAAGTGGATTCCATCATCGGCAAGCGCGCGCTGCGCGAGAGCGACCTGCTGGCGTTCGAGATTGGCATCGGGATCGCCAATCCCGGGGCGGTGATGTGCTCCTACAATTCGCTGAATGGCGACTTCGCCTGCGAAAATAGATATCTGCTGACGGACGTGCTGAAGAAAACCTGGGGCTTCAAAGGATTTGTGGTGTCCGACTGGGGAGGGACACACAGCACCGAGAAGGCTTCGGCCGCTGGACTGGATAATGAAGAACCTTTCGACGACTTTTTCGGCGCGAAGCTCAAGGAAGCCGTACAGGCAGGGAAAGTGCCGGCGGGTGACCTAGACGAACATGTGCGCCGCGTCCTGCGTTCCGAGTTTGCCTGCGGCATTGTCGACTATCCGGTGAAGAAGGGCGTAGTGGACGTGGAGGGCGGCTTTGAAACAGCACGCCGTCTCGCCGAGCAAGGCACGGTCCTGCTCAAAAACAAAAACGGCTTGCTCCCACTGGATCGCGCTAGAGTCCATTCCATCGCGATTATCGGCGCGCATGCCGATACCAGCATGATCTCCGGCGGCGGATCGGCGCAGGTCGATCCGCCGGGACGCCCCGGCGCGAAGTGGCAGGAGCACATATGGTTCCCGACTTCGCCGTTGAAGGCGGTGAGCGCAAAGGTTCCCGGCGCGAACGTGCAATTCGATTCCGGCGCGAATCGCGAATCCGCAGTGGAGCTCGCAAAGAAATCGGATGTGGCCATCGTGTTTGCGCATCAATGGACGAGCGAAGGAATGGATTTGCCGAGCCTGTCGCTGCCGGAATATCAGGACGGATTGATCGAACAGGTGGCAGCGGCGAATCCGCAAACGGTCGTGGTGCTGGAAACGGGCACCGCCGTGACCATGCCGTGGATCGATAAAGCGAACGGAGTTGTGGAGGCGTGGTACGCCGGGAGCAAGGGAGCGGACGCGGTTGCCAATATTCTGTTTGGCGATGTGAACCCCAGCGCGAAGCTTCCGATGACCTTCCCACGGAGTGAAGACGATCTGCCGCATCCTCAGTTGGTGATGCCACCGCCGGGAGCGAAGGGCGTGGGGGAGGGCATGAAGGTCGGGGAAGCCAAGGCCAGTTTCAGTGTTCACTACGATGAAGGAGTGAAGGTCGGCTACAAATGGTACGACGCGGAGAATAGGCCCGTGCTCTTTCCGTTTGGCTACGGGCTGTCCTACACGACGTACAGCTATTCTGGTCTGAAGGTAACTCCGGGCAAGGAAACCACCGTGAGCTTTACAGTGAAAAACACCGGGAGCCGCGCCGGAGCGGAAATTGCGGAAGTTTACGCGGCGCTGCCGGCTAGCGCCGGCGAGCCGCCGAAACGATTGGTGGGTTGGAGCAAGGTGAAGTTGAGTCCCGGGGAGAGCAGGGAAGTCAGCGTGAGCGTTGATGCGAAATATCTGTCGATCTACGAGGAGTCGGCCGACGGATGGAAACTTGTGCCGGGGAGCTATACGTTCATGGTCGGAGGATCGTCACAGGCTTTGCCGCTGAGCGAGAAAGTCACGTTGAAGTAGTTTTGTCTGCCTTCCAAAAAAAGAAGTCTTCGGCACGAGACATTCCCGTGCAGCATTTCCTTGTCGTACCGCTTGCCGTTTTCTCCGGGGGCGCTCCGCTTCGGGCCGCCAACCGCGGCGGCCCTCCGATCGGAATTACGGGATTTGTGGTGGTTGTTAGAAGTGGACGACGAAGCCGGCGGAGATGCGGGTGCAATTGGCGTGCGAGCCAGGGGTATTGAGGCCGACGTAGTCGACCTGGGGGCGGAAGGCGAGATGCGGAAGCAGGCCGATGTCCACGCCGCCACCAATGCTATAGGCAAACTGGTTGGAAGAGCCGCCGTCAGTGAGGCGCGAGCCGCCAAGCAGGGCCTGCCCAAACGGATTGAATTTGGAGGGGTTGCGCAGAGTCAGCCGAGGACCGAAGAGATAGGTGTAGGTGTTCAGGGTAACGCCGCCCGGGGAGGCGTGGTACCCGCCGAAATCGCCGACGATGCCAAGCCAGCTAAAGCTTTTGAGATTATAGGCGACCGAGCCGCTGACGCCGTTCTGGTTGATGCCGCCGGAGCCTCCCAGGCGAAAGTAGGAGTAGCTCAGAGAGGCGTCGACGGACTGGGCGTGCGAGGGGATGGCGAAAACGGACAGCGCCAGGAACGGGATGATGAGCTTTTTCATACTATTGAGTCCTTTCGGGCTGTGGAGAGCGTTCCGATTGGAGCCGCAGGCGAAGATGACGGGCGTGGGGGCCGTTCGCGGGGCTCGTCTTATTTTGGAACGATTTGGGGAGGCAATGGCCACAGAAACGGGCGCAGAGTGTTCCATGAGAGCAACAGTGGGAGAACGAAGGGCGAAGCGGGGAGAGGCGCGAGGTGGAATCGAACCGCCGATAATGGTTGGAGGGATTTCGCGATATCTCGTCTCCTTCCCATTTCTTCTTGCCGGGAAAGAGATACAGCGAGCGTCCGCTGGCGGCGCGGGAGAATTGTCTTTCCTCGTGATGGAGCGCGCTCTAGCCGGCGGCGCCAATGGCCTTAGCGCCTTCCACTTCGAGAAGTTTTCCGGAGCGCACGTCGTAGAGGAAGCCGTAAACCGGAATGGACTTTGGGACGAGCGGATGATTGCGGATGCGGGCGACGTCATCGAGCACAGCCTGTCTCTGGTTGCTGATCGTGAGCCACTCGATGTATTCACCCGCGCGGGAGCCGGGGCCCTTGCCGACATCCTTGAAACCCTGAGGGGTGAGCGCGGCGGTTTCGAGGCTGGAGGCAAGCAGATTGCGCATGACATCGTTGGTGAAGAATTCCATGCCGCAATCGGTGTGGTGAATGACGAAGAATTCGCGAGTGCCGAGCAGCTTGTAACTGATGACCAGGGAACGGATGGCGTCGTCACTGGCGCGGCCGCCGGCGTTGCGGATGACGTGAGCGTCGCCTTCGGCGAGACCCGCATACTTGGCGGGATCGAGACGAGCATCCATGCAAGTGAGAATGGCGAAGCTGCGCGCGGGAGGCACGGCGAGTTTGCCCTTCTCACCGAAATTGGCGCTGTATTTCTGATTGGCTTCCAGGACTTCCGACAATATCTGGCTCACAGTGATTTCCCCCTTTTGTTGAACTAAATGGCCCCGACAAGGGAATGAAGAATATTGGAGGCGCGAGGCGGAATCGAACCGCCGATAATGGTTTTGCAGACCATTGCCTTACCACTTGGCGACCGCGCCTTCGGACTGAAGAGTTGTCAGTTTTCAGTTGTTCAGTCAGAAAAGAAAATGCGCTGATGTTTCTTTGCCGTCACTGTCAACTCTACCTTAGTGGAAGCCCTCCTGATTAAAGTTTTGCACCCGTCAGGGGCGCAGCATCCCGACAGGGTCGGGACAGGTGCTGTGCCCCTCCAAACTTGTGCCGTTCGCCGAAAAGGGGCGCAGCATGCTGCGCCCCTACAAGGGATGGCGGCGCTGTGCCTAGCGGCCCGTCGTGGCGGCTAGCTCGGACTGGGCGGCGCGGGTTTCGTTGACGATGGGGGCGCCGATGAGGTTGCCCCATTCGGTCCAGGAGCCGTCGTAGTTGCGGACCTGGTTGAAGCCGAGAAGATATTTCAAAACGAACCAGGTATGCGAACTGCGCTCGCCGATGCGGCAGTAGGCGATGACTTCGTCCTTGCCGGTGATGCCCTTGGACTCGTAGAGTTTTTTCAGGTCGTCGTAGGACTTAAAGGTGCCGTCTTCGTTGGACGCCTGGGCCCAAGGGATATTTGCGGCCTGAGGGATATGGCCGGCGCGCTGTGCGGTTTCGGTCATGCCTGGAGGGGCGATGATCTTGCCGGTGAATTCGTCGACGGAGCGAACGTCAACGAGTTGGCCGGGCTTGCGGCCCTCGATAATGGCGGAGACCTCTTCCTTGAGCGCGCGAATGGAATCGTCGGCGCCCGAAACGTGATAGGACGCGGGGGCGACGTTTGCGGGATCCTTGGTGAGCGGGCGCTTTTCCTCGAGCCATTTCTTGCGGCCGCCATTGATGAGGCGGACGTCCTTGTGGCCGTTCAGCTTCAATTGCCAGAGGGCGTAAGCGGCGAACCAGTTGTTGTTGTCGCCGTAGAGGAGGATGGTGGTGTCATTGGAAATTCCGGAGGCACTGAGAAGTTTTTCGAGGGTGGACTTGTCGATGAGATCGCGGCGGATGTTGTCCTGGAGCTGGGTCTGCCAGTTCCAGCCGACGGCGCCGGGGATGTGACCCTGGTCGTAGGCGGTGGTGTCCACGTCGACTTCAACGAGGCGGAGATTGAGGGAATTGAGATTTTGAGCGGCCCAATCGGTTGAAACGAGAACTTCGGGGTGTTTGTAGTCGGACATTGCTTTCTCCTTTTGCGTTTCACTTTGAAAATCGTTCGCTGCCAAACAAAAAACCCACCTGCCGGTGCGCTTCTGGCGGTGGGTTCGACAACTCTTGAGGCTGAATGATGAGCTTAGAAGCTCGGCCTCCCCGCGCCAGAAGACACACGCATACAGCACAGACAACAGATGCAGGGCTGCGCGTTCTTCTGGGGGAAAATCAGCATTTTGAAAGCATACAGGAGCAGCGGGGGTTTGGCAATAGTACTTGGTGAGCGGGTGACTGGTGACTCGTGACTAGTGGGGTCCATCATCGAGGGACAGAGATGGCTTACGTTGGGTGGGCGGAAAAAAAGCGGGAGCGAGCTCCCGCACTCCAAACGGGCCTACGCCCGGGTGAGAGCAGGCTCGGGGGCGCGGCTGAAAGTTGGCGAAGGTTGGGCTGAGAAGACGGGGAGGCGGGGGAGGGCGGCGATAAGTTTTTGGGTGTAGGGGTGCCGGGGGGCGCCAAAGATTTGGGAGGGGGGGCCGAATTCGACGATTTCGCCGGCGTTCAGAATGGCGATGCGATGGCAGAGGGTGGCGACGGAAAGGAGATCGTGGGAGATATAAAGGATGCCCATGCCGAGTTCGCGGTTGAGTTGGGCGAAGAGCTGGAGGATCTCGGACTGGGTGATGACGTCCAGGGCGCTAGTGGGTTCGTCGGCGATGAGCAACCCAGGACGATGGAGGATAGCCATGGCGATTATGACGCGCTGGGCCTGGCCGACGCTGAGCTGCGAAGAGCGGCGGCGGAGGAATTCGGTGTCGTTGGGGAGGCTTACGCTGGTGAGGGCGTTGCCGATGGCAGCTATGCATTGTTCGCGCGTGCCGGTGGCGTGAGCGCGCCAAGCTTCGGTGAGTTGGGAGCCGATGCGAAGGGCGGGGTTGAGAGAAGACAGCGGACTTTGGAGAACGATGCTGATTTCGCGGCCGCGGAGAGAGCGCATCTGCGATTCTGATTTTGCAAAGAGGTCTTCCCCTTTGAAAAGCAGATTGCCGCGCGCGGCGCCACATTTCAGATGAAGCAGCCGGAGAATGGCTAAGGACAAGGTGCTTTTTCCGGAGCCGCTTTGCCCGACGAGGCCGAGAATTTCGCCGGGCTGGATTTCGAGCGAGACGTCACGAAGGACACCGGGTCTGTTGCGGTAATCGACGGAGAGCCGGAGCGAGAGAAGTGTGGGAGCCGCGCTCACTTTTGCGCTCCGAGGGCAAGCTCGGGGCCGAGGCGAAGAACTTCGGCATTCCAGAAGACGTGGGGATCTAAAACTGAGGGAGAAGAGCCGACGACCGCGGGAGAAATGGCGGACATGGCGTCTTTGTTGACCAGGTAGATGAAGGGCTGTTGGTCGGCGACGATTTGCTGGACTTTGTCCCAGTCGAGCTTGCGTTTTTTGTCTGTTGATGCGGAGGACTGGGCCTGCATCAAGCGGTCCAGCTCCGCTTCCCAAGCCGTGGCAGGCTTTGATTGCTTGGGATTCCACTGATGATTTTCCGCGGAGCTGAGCCAGACGTTCATCTGGCTGTTGGGGTCGAGGTCGGTGTTGACGAGACCGAGCAGACAAGCTTCATAGTCGTAGGTGCGGGTGATGCGCTCGATCAAGGAAGGAAAATCGAGCGTGACCAGGTTCACCTTGATGCCGATTTGCGAAAGATCCTGTTGGATCATGGCGACCATTTGCTCGCGGGATTTATTTCCGGAATTGGTGATGACTGTGAATTCGACGCGGTTTCCGGAAGCGTCGCGCAGAGTTTCACCTACGAGCCGGAAGCCTGCTTGAGCGAGCAAACGGAGCGCTTCGGCCGAATCGTACCGTGGGGCAGGAAGCGAAGAGTTGAACCAGAAATGGTTTGCCGGGGAAACAGGGCCGAAGGCGGGTTGTGCGTGTCCGCTAAAAACGATGCGGGACAAATCAGAGCGATTGATGGCCAGAGAGATGGCTTTGCGAAATTCGGTCGAGTGGAACCAGCTCTTTTTGTTTTCGGCTACCGGCGCGGTGGGAACCTGGTTGAACCACAACTGCTCGGAATCGAGGCCGGGGCCGGCGTCATGGGCGGCGGCGGGCGATTCTTTTTGCAAACGGTCGAAATATTCGGCGTCCAGAGTATTGATCAAATGAATTTCGCCGCGGCGGAAGCGGAGAAGTTCGATGTCGCGATTGCGCTGAATATCGAGGCGAATGGAATCAAGATAAGGCAGGGGTTTGCCTTCCTTGTCTTTTTTCCAGTAATTCGGATTGCGCCGGAGAAGGACGTAGGAGCCGGGAGCATAATCGGCGACATAGAAGGGCCCGAGGACGGCCATCTCCTTCTTGGGGGAATGAGCGGAGAGAATGGCAACTTGATCGAATAGGCGCTCGAGTCCCGCTACGGGAGCCGGAAAGGTGGCGACGATTGTGTCGGAGGAAGGAGTCTGTATGGCGACTTGGCCATCGCCGGAGCGGAAAGAGTCGCCAGTGGGCGAGTGAAGCTGCGGATCCATTAATGCTTTTATCGTGTAGGCGACGTCTTCGGAGGTGAAGGGAGTGCCGTCGGAAAAATGCAGGCCGCTACGGAGACGGAATGAAATTTTGCGGCCATCGTCGCTGACTTTCCAGGAAATGGCGAGGCCGGGCTCAAGGGCCTGGGTCTGCCGGTTCAACCGGATCAAGACACCACCGGTCAGATAGCGAATGGTTTCAGAAGCATCCTCCTCGACCAGCAGAGGATTGAAAGTTTTTGGCTCGCCGCGGAGACAGAAATGGAGTTCACCGCCGGACTGGCCGGCAGATTCGGCGCGGGCGAACGCCGGCCAGCACAAGGCAAGAGTAAAGGCGAAGACAATAGAAACGCGGCGCATCACTGTGTGACCTCCTGGGGCCGAAAAACCAATTGAAAACACGTGACCACAATCACCAGAAGAACGAGGGGTACCAGCCTCAAGGGATTTGCGGAAAGCGCGGAAAAATCTTCGAAGCCGCGCATCAGGGTGCCCCAGGACGGCATCGGCTCCATCACCCCCAGGCCGAGGATGCTCAGGTTCGCTTCGGTCAAGATGAAGAGCGGGATAGAAATGAAAAATTGCGCGTAAAAAAGCGGGCGGAGGTTTGGCGCCACGTGATGCCACAGGAGGCGCACAGGCGCGCAGCCGGTGGAGCGCGCCAGGAGCAGGAAATCGGAATCCCGGACGCCGCGCGC
>Ga0307479_10002481_pt1 | contig 16761 bp, 14 predicted proteins | sample atmos_gasesECM4C_FD_203743 | JGI IMG/M metagenome (GOLD analysis project Ga0307479, IMG submission 203743) | Hardwood forest soil microbial communities from Morgan-Monroe State Forest, Indiana, United States - atmos_gasesECM4C_515 | ecosystem: Environmental > Terrestrial > Soil > Temperate... | reverse complement strand
AGCAGTATGGTTAACAACGCGCTCGCCACTGTCGACGGGTTCGGCCGTCCAGCAGGTGACGGCAATCGATATCCGCGTGTTCCGTGGGGGAGGAACAGCCGTACGGCGGGACATTTCGGGTTACCGAAAGGTGCTGCCGCCCATGGCTTTTCCTATGTCGCCCACGGATGCAATGTTCCTGGTCGCTGAGACATCCAAACGGCCGATGCACGTGGGCGCGCTGGCGTTGCTGAGCCGGCCTGACGGCGCCGGCCCGAGCTTTGTGCGAGACGCGTTCGCGGCCGCGCTCGATCGCGATCAGGTGGCGCCGTTGTGGCGGCGGCGGCCAAGCCGAGCGCTCAGCTCCCTGGGTCAGTGGTATTGGCACACCGACGCCGAGGTCGACCTCGATTACCACGTGCAGATCCGCGCACTGCCGCGGCGAGCCGGCCAGAAGGCGCTGTGGAACATGGTTTCCGAGCTGCACGCCGAAAGGCTGGACCGGTCCCGCCCGCTGTGGCAGATGCATTTGATCGAAGGCCTCGCCGAGGGACAGTATGCGCTGTACATCAAGACCCACCATGCACTGGCTGACGGCGTCTCGACTATGCGGCTGCTGCGGCAGACCATCAGCTCGGACCCGGATCGGCGCGGGATGCCCGCGCTATGGGAAGCGACCGAGCACCCACCGGGCGATGACACGATCACTTCCGGCACGGGCATCAGTCCGCTGGCCGCCGCACGGCGGGTGCTGGGCGTGGCCGGCGACCTCGCGGGCATAACGCCGGCACTGGCTGATACAGCGTGGCGGGCGGTGCGCCGGCGCGGTGGTCCGCTGACGCTGACAGCACCGCACACTCCTTTCAGTGTTGCGATCGACGGTGCTCGGTCCTTCGCCGGCCGCGGCTTCCCGATCGATCGGCTGCGGCTGGTCGCCAAACACACTGACTCCACCCTCAACGATGTTGTGCTCGCCATGTGCGGAGGGGCGCTGCGCCGTTATCTTCTCGCCCGTCACGCGCTGCCGGGCGCTCCGCTGATGGCGATGGTGCCGGTCTCCCTGCGTGTTGACGAACCCGCCGGCGCGCCGGACGCTGTTCCGGGCAACAGGATCGGGACGTTGGCGTGCTGCCTGGGCACGCACCTGGCCGACCCCGCCGAGCGTCTTGCGGCGGTCCAGGCCAGTATGCGCGAAGGGAAGGCCGCGCTGGCCGGCCGGAGCCAGGTGCAGATGTTGGCCATGAGCGCGCTCGGTGCCATCCCGCTCGCACTTGCCATGACGCTGGGCCGCACCCCTGGACCGCTACGCCCGCCGAACGTGATGATTTCCAACGTTCCCGGACCCAAGGAACCGCTTTACTGGAACGGCGCCCGCTTCGATGCGCTTTACCCGCTGTCGGTCGTCGCCGACGGCCAGGCGCTCAATATCACATGCACGAGCATCAACGACCAGATCTCCTTCGGCTTGACCGGCTGCCGTCGCGCCGTTCCCCGGATCGACACTCTCGCCGATGCCCTCGGCCGCGAACTCGATCTGCTCGACGCATTCCATCGGATCCCACAGACGGGACATGGTCGCCGCCGCAATCCGCGACGCCACAAGTAGCCCGCCTGGGTCACAAAACCTTGGTGACCTTTTCGGTCTCGATCCTGCGCTGCCGCGCCCCTGGATTGGGATTGGCATCGGGATTGGCCACCTGCACCAACGACCCGCCGACGGCCATGATCGCCAGCAGGCCGTCCACCAACTCACCCGGCCCGGGCCACGACGCGCTGGACAGCACGCGATCTTTCGACGTCAAACCCCTTGCCGCCGCGGAATTCTCACAGTCGGCCAGAATCTCCTCGGCCGAGCGGCCGGCCAGTGCGGGACCCGGATGGCGCTCTGGAACGATTTGATCGCCGTGTACCCGCACCGCGGTCGCGTAGTCGGTGACACCGATCGGCAGATCGGGTGCCGGGCGGCCGAACGGATCCAGCGACAGCACCGCCACCTCGCCGCCGGGCCCGACGGCCGAGTCGGCCTCGTCGAGCCGTTCGATGGTGCACAGCGCCAAATCGGCCGGGTCCGCCGCATCACCGGCGAGCACGGCCTCGGCACCAATCCACCACACCCCGAACAAGACCGCCGCCGTCTGCCAATGGGCCGGCAACAGGATCGCGATCCGGCTGGCCGGGCCGGCGCCGAGCTCGTCGCGTAATAGGTTGCCGGTCTTGGCGGCCCAGTTCGCCAGCGTCACCGCGGACAACTCGATGCGCTCGCCGGTGGCGTCGTCGTAGTAGGTGATGCGCGGGCCGACCGGGTCAGCCCGCAACATCGGATCGATGATCGCCCCAGAAAGCGTAGTCAGCGCCGATTCCTGCACTGCTTGGTCAGTTTATGCACTGCGGCTTGTCGGAGCCGGCGGTGAGGATCGGCGAAGGCGCAGGCACATTGGGGTCGGCGGCAGCCGTGCCCGGGTCGGACATCCGGGCGGGCATGATGGTTCCGCTGCCGGACAGCCCGGAGCCCGGTCCGGTGTAGTCGTTGGCCAGCACCACCTTGACCGATCCCGGCGCCAGCGAGGTATCGGCGACGACGGGCAACCCGCCCAGTTCCTTGGCGACCTCCTGCGCGCCCATATCGTCGCTCTTGGCGGCCCGCACCTGGCTGCTCTTCACGTGACCGCCCTCGTTATTGCCCACGGTGCCGGTGGTAAAGCCCTTGGAGTTCAACACATCTGACACGGCTGCTGCCAGCCCGTCGATGTCGGTGTCGTTGACCACGCTGGCCGTGGTCTTGGCGGGCGTGTACGCCAGTTGCTCGGTCTTGCCCTGTGCCTGATCGTGCAGCAGGCTGGCGACCCAGTCGGCAACCTGGTGCGGGTCCACCCGCACCACACTCTGCATGCCGTCGTCACTCCACCCGGACCCGTCGAGCACCGGAATGGTGGCGAAGGCGACGTTGCCGCCGGCCAGCTTCTGCATCTGCTGGACGAAATCCATGACGTCCCAGCCCGAGGAGATCACCACCGAGCGCTGGACGGCGGCCTCCAGCCGCTTCATCGTCGTCGGGCTGGACAGCGTCTTGCCCGAGATGATCCGGTGGGCCAACGAGGCCATCACCACCTGCTGGCGCACCACCCGGTCCAGATCCCCGCGCGGCAGCTCGTGGCGCTGGCGCACGAAGCTGAGCGCCTGTGGACCGTCGAGCCTTTGCTGGCCGGCCGGAAAGTCGGCGCCCGAGAGTGGTTCGAACACCGGCTCTTTGAGGCAGACGTCGACGCCGCCGAGCGCGTCGGTGATCAAGGCGAAACCGAGCAGCCCGATTTCGGCGTAGTGGTCGACGGTGACCCCGGTGAGGTCGGCGACCGTCTTGATCAGGGCATCGCGCCCCGCCTCGGTGCCCTTCGCCGCCGCGTCCTCGGCGGAATCGCCGGCTTTGACGAGGCTGGTCCGCTTGGCCTCCCTGGTCTGGCCGTAGACGCCGTTGATCTTCGTCTTGCCCAGGCCGGGGGCGGCGACGTAGGAGTCCCGCGGAATCGAGATCGCCGTGGCCGACTTCCCGTTGTTCGGTATCCGGATCAGGATGATCGTGTCGGTGTTGGTTGCTTCCTCGTCGCCGGCCCGCAGTGTCTCGAGTTCCTCGGCTGACAACGGGTTGCCGTGGGCGTCGGTACGGCTGTCCAGGCCGACCAGCAGAATATCGATCGCGCCGTCGTCGCCGCCCTTACCCAGCGAGGGCGCCCACATGTGGAAGATCCCATCTTCGAATGACCGAACGTTGTTCCAGGCGACGCCGGTGCCGATGACGACCGAGACGGCCAAGGCAGTGGCAACCGCACGAACCACACGTTGCACAGGCATCACACTAGATTACTTGCGACACACCCGCTTCTCGGGTAGCCAGCTGCGGCGTGCCCGCGGCGTGCCAGACTCGAACCATGTCGGGCAGGATCTTGATCACCGGCGCCGGGGGGCAGCTCGGCAGCTGCTTAGCCGCGCTGGCCGCCGATAAGGGCCGCGATGTCCTGGCGCTGAACTCGTCGCAATGGGACATCACCGACCCGGCCGCGGCCGAGCGGATCGTGAAAAGTGGCGATGTCGTGCTGAATTGCGCGGCGTACACCGACGTCGATGGCGCCGAGAGCGACCAGGCGGCCGCGTACGCGGTCAATGCCGCCGGCCCGGAACACATCGCTCGGGCATGCGCGCGCGCCGGCGCCCGGCTGATCCACGTCTCGACCGACTTCGTGTTCAACGGCGACTTCGGCTCGGACGCCACGGGGGCCGCACCCCGTCCCTACGAACCCAGCGACGAAACCGCGCCGCAGGGCGTGTATGCCCGCAGCAAGCTCGCCGGAGAACGGGCCGCGCTGGCCGCGCTGCCGGAGGCCGTCGTGGTGCGTACCGCCTGGGTCTACACCGGCGGCACCGGCAATGACTTCGTCGCGGTCATGCGGCGGCTGGCCGACAAAGACGGTCCTGTCGACGTCGTCGACGACCAGACCGGCTCGCCCACCTACGTCGGTGACTTGGCGGGCGCGCTGCTGCAGGTCGCCGACGATCGCGTGCCCGGTCCCGTCCTGCACGCCGCCAACCAGGGTGCGGTTTCGCGATTCGAGCTGGCGCGCGCGGTCTTCGAAGAATGCGGTGCCGACCCGGCGCGGGTGCGGCCGGTCAGCACCGCACACTTTCCGCGGCCGGCGCCGCGGCCGAGCTATTCCGCCCTGTCGAGCCGGCAGTCGGCGGCGGCGGGCCTGAGGCCGCTAAGGCACTGGCGCGCAGCGCTTATCGCGGCGCTGGCAGCCTCTGGCAAAGGCACCCCGGCCGATCAACCGATACTCTCTACGCGTGACTGACGTCCTGCCCGTCGTAACGGTGACCTACTCGCCGGGCCCTCATTTGGAGCGGTTCCTGGCCTCATTGTCGCTGGCCACCGAGCGTCCGGTGAGCGTGCTACTGGCCGACAACGGCTCCACCGATGGAACGCCACAGGCGGCCGTCGAGCGCTATCCGAACGTGCGGCTGTTCGCCACCGGCGCGAACCTCGGGTACGGAACAGCGGTCAATCGCGCCATCGCGCACCTTGACGAAATCGGCCAACCCTGGGTCGATGACTGGGTGATTGTGGCCAACCCCGACGTGCAGTGGGGCCCGGGCAGCATCGACGAGCTGCTGGACGCGGCCACCCGCTGGCCGTGGGCGGGCGCGCTGGGTCCGCTCATCCGGGATCCGGACGGCTCGGTGTATCCGTCGGCGCGCCATCTGCCCAGCCTGCTCCGCGGCGGCATGCATGCCGTGGTCGGGCCCGTCTGGAAGCGCAACCCGTGGACGGCCGCATACCGCCAAGAGCGGCTCGAGCCCAGCGAGCGCGCGGTGGGCTGGCTGTCGGGATCGTGCTTGCTGGTGCGCCGGTCGGCCTTTGGCCGGGTTGGCGGCTTCGACGAGCGCTACTTCATGTACATGGAGGACGTGGATCTCGGCGACCGGCTCGCCCAAGCGGGATGGCTGAGCGTCTACGTGCCGTCGGCGGAAGTTCTGCACCACAAGGGCCACTCCACCGGGCACGATCCGGCAAGCCACCTGGCGGCTCATCACAAGAGCACGTACATTTTTCTGGCCGACCGGCATTCCGGTTGGTTGCGGGCTCCGTTGCGCTGGACGCTGCGGGGATCGCTGGCGGTTCGTTCCCGTCTGATGGTGCGCAGTTCACGGCGCAGTTCCCGCAGACGGAGACTGGCAGAAAGGCGGCACTGAGGTGGCAAGCCCTCAAGTCGATGCGGTGGTGCTGGTCGGCGGCAAGGGCACCCGACTGCGGCCGCTGACCCTGTCGGCGCCCAAGCCGATGCTGCCCACGGCCGGGCTGCCGTTTCTCGCCCATCTGTTGTCCCGGATCGCCGCGGCAGGCATCGAGCACGTCATCCTCGGCACGTCGTATCAGGCCGCGGTGTTCGAGGCCGAGTTCGGCGACGGCTCCAAGCTGGGCCTGCAGATCGAATACGTCACCGAGGAGCGGCCCCTGGGCACCGGCGGCGGCATCGCCAACGTCGCCGGTCACCTGCGGCACGACACCGTGATGGTGTTCAACGGCGATGTGCTCTCCGGGTCCGACCTGAACCAGATGCTCGACTTCCACCACGCCAACCAGGCCGACGCCACCTTGCACCTGGTGCGGGTGGGCGACCCGCGGGCGTTCGGTTGCGTGCCCACCGATGAGCGGAACCGCGTCGTCGCCTTTCTCGAGAAGGCGGAGGACCCGCCGACCGATCAGATCAATGCCGGCTGCTACGTCTTCCGGCGCGAGATCATCGATCGGATTCCGCGCGGCCGGGAGGTCTCGATCGAACGCGAGGTGTTCCCCGCGCTGCTCTCCGATGCGGACGTCAAGGTCTGCGGTTATGTCGATGCCACGTATTGGCGGGACATGGGCACACCGGAAGACTTCGTTCGCGGGTCGGCGGACCTGGTGCGCGGGATCGCCCCGTCGCCGGCCCTGCACGGCCACCGCGGCGAGCAATTGGTGCACGACGGCGCGGCGGTGTCGCCGGGTGCATTGCTGATCGGCGGCACCGTCGTCGGGCGCGGCGCCGAGATCGGCCCCGGTGTCCGGCTGGACGGCGCGGTGGTCTTCGACGGCGTCAAGGTCGAGGCCGGCAGCGTGATTGAGCGCTCGATCATCGGCTTTGGTGTCCGCATCGGTCCGCGGGCGCTGATCCGCGATGGTGTGATCGGCGACGGCGCCGACATCGGCGCGCGCTGCGAGTTGCTGCGTGGTGCGAGGGTATGGCCCGGCATCTCCATTCCCGACGGCGGGATCCGCTACTCGTCCGACGTCTGAGTCGCGCGGGCATCTTTTGCGGCGAGGTCGACGCTGCCGTGACGACTGCTCGAACTACTGCCCGCCGGCGTCGATTTCGATGAACATGTCGGTGCTCCTCAGCACGATCCGGTTATGGGCGAGGTGTTCATCGGCAGTGAAGCGATCACTGCTGCCGCGCTGACCGAGTATCACCAGATCGACGTTAGCGTGGGGTCAAGTCGCACTTTTCCGCGCCAACGTCGACCTCGGCGACTAACGAGTCGCGCGGGCGCGCGCGACGAGGTAGGCGAGCGCGTGGTCGGTCCCGTCCGGCAAGGCGTCGGCCGGCCACCACTGCAAGTCCTCCGACTCGTCGCTGATCGCGATCTGCGCGTCGGCCGGCGCGTGCGCCACGAATTGCAGGTCCAGGTGGCGAGTCGGCACGCCCAGTGAGCACACGACCGGGTGGACGTGCACCGCGGCCAGTTCGGGTGCAATGCGCAGACCGGCGACGCCAGATTCCTCGGTGGCCTCGCGCAGTGCCGCGGCCACGACGTCGGCGTCGTCCTCGTCGCAGTGCCCGCCCAGTTGCACCCACCGGCCCAACCGTGGGTGCAGGGTCAGCAGCACCCGGGTGCCGCTGTCGTCGAGCACCAACGTCGATGCGGTGACGTGGCCCGGCACGCATTCGCGACGGCAGGCGTCGGTGCGCCCCTGCACGAAGGCCAGCACGGCGTGCCGCAACGAATCCTGCTCCGGATCGGGTGCCCGCCAGTCGGTCAGGATCGAGATCGCCGACTCCCGCACGCTCATCGCGATCCCCGCTTCGTCCTGCGATCACGCAGCGCCGCCCACGCCGACCGGCACTGCGCCACGACATCCGGTGACCAGCCCAGTCCGTCGACCAGGACATGACGGTCCACCACGTCGAGCGCCTTGTCGATCTCGTTGGCCTTCAGCAAAAGATCGAGGTCGCAGGCGAGTTCGGCGCTGGCATACGCCGGTGGGGGAATGGGCAGCTCTTCGGCCTCCCGCGGCTCCAGCTCCAAAATCCCTCCGCCGTAACTGCGGCCCATGATCTCGGTGAAGGCGAACGTCGCGCTGTTGTGGAACACCGTGGCAAGCGCGGTCGGGTCTATCTGGGAGTCAGGGCCGCGGTTGAGTCGGACCCGATGCACCGTGTCGGTGCTGGTTGCCGCGGCGGCGTTGACTGTCAGCCGTGGCGCCAAGTGGATCTGGCGCAGCATGAAAAGGTCAGGTACCCACAACGACGGCGTACCCCACCATGGCTTGCGCACCGAGCACTTGTAGCCCCGGTGGACGCCCGCGGCTTCACCCGCGGCGATGTGCGCGACCAGAGCGGGATCGCTCGGGTCGCGGGGCGCGTCGAGCAACCAGGTCCGGTGTCCGGCTGCGACATCGCATGCCCGGCAGTCGGTGTCGTACACCAGACCGGACAGCTGCGTGCTGCGCGAGACGAGCGGCACGCAGTGTGGCCCGAGTCCGAGCTCGCGGGCTTGCGCATCGGTGAAGGTGAAGAAGCTGTTGCGGCCCGTCACGATGCCCACGTCCACGTCGGCGATACAGCCCAACCGCGTCATGTCGCCGGACTGCTTGAGCGTTCGCAGCAGCTGGATCGCGTCGGGGTCCAGGAAGTACTTGGTCCACTTCTCCTTTTCGTGCATGAGCGCGGGCGCTGAAGGAAGGTGCTCGACGTTCAGATCCGCTGGCACGATTGAGGCCAAGGCGCCGGCATCGGGGAGATTGACCGTGCGTATCTGCGCGGGGCCGGCACCGACGACACCGCAGAACAACACGACCTCTTGCAGGATGCCGTCGAACACCAGTCGCTCGAACGTCAGCAGCGTGATCTCACGGAACCGGCTCAGCAGAAAGTCGCGCAATTGTGCGGCATAGCCGACTTGGAGCAACTCCGCGGGAAGCACCAGGCCCACGCGTCCGCCGTCGCGCACCAAGACGGTGCTCGCGACGACGAAGGGGACCCAGGCATTGGTCAACCTGCTGGGGCGCAGGCCCTCGCGCCGCATCAGGTCCAAAGCCGGCTGTCGCTGATCGGATGCCCAGTTGCCGAAGCGGATATAGGGCGGATTGCCCGCGACCCCGTCCCAGCCGGCCGCCTCGGTCTTGGCCAGCCAGGTGAACAGGTTCTCGGCGTCGACGGGAGCGAACGCTCGCGCCTTGGCCGCCTCGTGCGCGACGAGTTCGACGCCGCGCGCCTGACCGCCCAGGGCGGCCAGCTCGCAAAGGATTCGGCCGTCGCCACAGGACGGCTCGACAATCCGTGGGCCGGCCTCGCGCACCCAGAGGGCCAGGAAGCGGGCCACCGGGGCAGGGGTGTAGTAGCCTCCGCGAACCTTGTCGGCCGACGCCGCCGCCTTGCCCGCGAACGTCTTCATGGGTCAAGTATCTCCGGGTCCACGGCTCACTTGCGGATAAGCAAGTCCGCGATCGCTGCCGGGTCGCGCAAGCCGGCCGGCTCCGCGGGGTAGCCGATCGCGATGGCGCCCAACGGTTCCCAGTCGGCCGGCAGCTCGAGCTCGGCGCGGACGAGGTCGGCGGCAAAGATCGTCGAGCCGATCCAGCAGCTACCCAGCCCGCGCACCGCGAAGGCGACCAGCAGCGCCTGCACGGCCGCTCCGACCGCGACCGTGAACATGGTGTGCTCGGCGTCGGTGCGGGCGGCGTCGGGGTAGCTGTGCGCGCCGTCGGGGACCAACATCGGGATGACGACCTCGGGCGCGTCGTAAAGGATCTGGCCGCGCGCCACCCGGCGTTCGATCGAGTCCGCGGGCCGGCCGTCGCCGGCGAGGTCTAAGCGCCACTTGTCTTTCATCCGGTCCAGCAGCCGGATCCGGGTGGACGGGGTCTGCAGCCACGCGAACCGTACCGGGCGGGTGTGGTGTGGGGCCGGTGCGGTGAGGGCCTCGGCGACGGCGGCTTCGAGCAGGTCCGGTGGCACCGGCTCGTCGCCGAACCGGCGCACCGATCTGCGCAACAGCTGGGCCTGCTGGCGACCCATCTCAAGGGCTTCGGCGGTGCCGAGCCAGAACAGGTCTTCGTCGCCCGGTCGCAGCAGATGCCGGGCCGTGGTGCCATCGTCGGCTGTGATGTTTTCGGGCAGCCCGCGCACCACGGCCACCGGAATGGCGGTCAATTTGCCCTTGACCAGATCGGCGGCCGCCGCGATCTCGTCGGCGATCGCGATCTCGGTGACGACCAGCTCGTTGCCGTATGGGTCAACGGCTCCCGAATAGCTGTGCAGCACAGCCAGACCCGCCGCGCCGACCGCGGCGTCGATCTGACCGTTGCGCCAGGCGCGCCCCATCGTGTCGGTGATGACCACGGCGACGTCGACGCCGAGCCGCTCGCGCAGGCCGGCGCGCAGCGCGGCTGCGCTGGCGTCGGGATCGACCGGCAGCAGTGCGAGTTCGTCGCTGCCGACGTTGGAACCGTCCACGCCCGCGGCGGCTTGAACCAGCCCCAGCCGATTCTCGGTGATCAAGGTTCGGCCCTTGCGCGCCAGCACCCGGACCGCCTCGTCCTCGACCAGCTTGCGCCGGAGCCGGTCGCGCTCCTCGGCGTCCTGCGGCGCCGGCACCAGCCGCCCCTCGCACTTGGACACCACCTTGCTGGTGACCACCGCGACGTCGCCGTCGCGCAGCCAGGGCGCGGCCGCGGCGACGGCCGCACTCAGATCATCGCCGGGCCGGAATTCGGGCAGCCCGGTGACGGGCAGGATCTCGACCGTCGAAGCCGTGCCGTGTTCGCCGCCCGGCGGCGCCGTCAAACCCCGGTCCGTCACGCCGCCACGCCCGCAAGGTCCAGTCCGGCGCTGACCATCTCGGCCGTCGCCTCCGGGTCGCTCATCAGCAGCGGTATGGAGCGCACCGCGACCCCCTCGATGTCGGCGTGGTCGCCCTCGTGCACCAGCCAGCAATCCAGTATCCCGGTGCCCCGCCGTGACCCGTAGTGCCGGCCGACCGCTTCGGCGGTGGACTCCACCCCGACCACCCTGAGGCATGCATCAGCCATGCCGCGCAACGGCTTTCCACCGATGATCGGTGAATAGCCGACGATCGGAGCGGCCGCCTCGCGCAACGCGCCCCGAATGCCCGGGACGGATAGGATGGCGCCCACGCTCACCACCGGGTTGGACGGTGCCAGCAAGATGACGTCGGCGTCGCCGATGGCCGCCATCGCTTCAGTTGTGGCGCTGGCCTTTTCAGCGCCGACGAAAGCGAAGCTGTGCGTGGGCACCTGCGCCCGGTAGCGCACCCACCACTCCTGGAAGTGAATCGCCCGGCGGCTGTCGTCGGCCGGATCGGTGATCACCACATGCGTCTCGCAACGGTCGTCGCTGGCCGGCAGCAGCCGCGCACCCGGTTGCCAGCGGTCGCATAGCGCCGCGGTGATCTCCGACAGTGGATAGCCGGCCCGCAGCATTTGAGTGCGCACCAGATGAGTGGCGAGATCGCGATCGCCGAGTTCGAACCAGTCCGGCTGCACACCGTAACGCGCCAATTCCTCTTTGGCATGCCAGGTTTCGTCGCGGTGACCCCACCCCCGTTGTGGATCGACGCCTCCACCTAAGGTATACATGCAGGTGTCCAGATCCGGGCAGACACGTACTCCGTGGATCCATGCGTCATCGCCGATGTTGACGACTGCGGTTAGCTCGTGGCTGGCGGCTTCGGTATCCGGGCGCTCTTGCGCCCTGAACTGACCCAGGCCGAGCAGCTGCTGGACTCCAAGCAGGAACCGGGCGCCGCCGACGCCGCCGACCAGCACGGTGACCTTCACACCGCACGACAGTACCGGCCCGAGGATGGTGCTGTAGCGGGCGATAGCGGGACCATTTCGACGACCGAAATCGGCAGTTGTGAACAGTTGTGACCGACACGCCGAGAACCGACAACAACAGAAACGCCGAAATTTGATCACGAGATGGTATGGAAATGCGCCGAAGTGCTTGACCCGGCAGGTCAACCCGTGTCTAATCACATCAGTGTCATTTCCCGGTTGGCCGGCCGGTTCCGGTGTCGCAGACCGAGATTCGATCACTTGTTCGAATTGTCTGTACATCAGAACAGTGGGAAACATTCACTCTCTCAAAATCAAAGCTGAGGAGGCGGACGACGCATGTCTTATGAGCACCTTCGGGGCGTTATGGCAAGCACACCGCACACCACAATCGGCTCGGCGCCGGCGCCAATTGCGCGGCCGCACTTGACCGTGGTTCCTGTTGCGCCAGTCGCATTCGAACCCGAGCCGCTGCCGCCCACCACTGACCAATGGCAGGATCGCGCGCTATGCGCGCAAACCGATCCCGAGGCCTTCTTTCCCGAAAAGGGTGGTTCCACCCGCGAGGCCAAGAAGATCTGCCTCGGTTGCGAGGTGCGTCATGAGTGCCTGGAATACGCCCTGGCGCACGACGAGCGCTTCGGCATCTGGGGCGGTCTTTCCGAGCGGGAGCGTCGCCGCCTCAAGCGCGGCATCATCTGACCCGCCCCAGATTTGACCCGCCTGAGTCATTCGTCGTCGATCGTCGGGTCGATGACCGAGGGTTCGACGTCCAGATAGATGGCCACCTGAGCCACCAGGATCTCGTGCAGCAACTCGCCAAGTTCGACGGTGTCCTTCGCCCGTCTCTCGATCGGCTTGCGGAACAAGACAATTCGCGCCCGCGTGGCATTGCCGCGGACATCGACGCCGGCCGGTATCAAGCGGGCGAGCGCGATCGGCCCATCGGCGATGACCTCGGGCGGCCACTGCACGCTGTCGGGGTCCTTGGCGGTGATGCGCGGGATTTCGTCGACCGCCACGTCGAGCTCGGACACCCGGTCCTGCCAGCGCCGCTCGATGGGTTCGTAGGCTTCCAGCACCGCCATGTCGAAACGCTCGGCCCGGCTGCGCCATCCCGGCACCGTCGGCGGCAGCAGGGGACCGCGCATGTCGCGGCCCCGCCGCGTCGCCCGGTGCGAAGCCGATCGGCCTCCCGACCGACCGTTGCTCGGGGAGCTGCGCGAATCGCCCACGCGCCGATGGTAACGGTTGGACATCGTGGGCCGAACGGTTGCGCGTGTCCGGCGCTTCGGCGGCGTTTGTCCACGATAGCCTTTCGATCGTGAACGTTCCCCGTCGCTGTTGCCGGCCCGGGTGTCCGCACTACGCCGTGGCGACCCTGACGTTCGTCTACTCGGACTCGACGGCAGTGGTAGGCCCGCTCGCTACCGCGCGCGAACCGCATTCATGGGATCTGTGCGTCGGCCATGCGGGCCGGATCACCGCACCCCGCGGGTGGGACCTGGTGCGTCACGCCGGCCCGCTTCCCAACCCCGACGAGGACGACCTGGTCGCTCTGGCGGACGCGGTGCGCGAGGGTCCGGGCGATGCGGGACTGTCCTATCGGGGCGCGACCGGCACGCCATTGAATGGCTTCTCCGATCCGGCCATTCACCACACCGGAGCCCATGCCACCGCGCCGAGCAGTGGTCTGCTCGCGTCACCCGAGCATCGTTCCGGACGCCGCCGCGGACATTTGCGGGTGTTGCCGGACCCTGCCGATTAGCGCCGCGGCGAACCCCTGTGCACCGTTTCGGCCCATAACGTTGCCGGGCCGATAGGCTGACGTCGAAGAGTCCACATCGTCAGGAGACCCGCATGTCTCGGCCCGCCGCGGCTGTCCACCGTGTCATCAAGGCTTACGACGTACGCGGGCTGGTAGGCGAAGAGATCGATGAGTCGTTGGTCGCCGACGTCGGCGCCGCGTTCGCCAGACTGATGCGCGCTGAGGGTGCGCGGCAGGTGGCCATCGGCCACGACATGCGGGATAGTTCGCCATCGCTCGCCGCGGCTTTCGCGGCCGGGGTGACCGGCCAGGGCCTGGATGTGGTGCGAATCGGTTTGGCGTCCACCGATCAGCTTTATTTCGCCTCGGGGCTGCTCGATTGCCCCGGCGCGATGTTCACCGCCAGCCATAACCCGGCGGCCTACAACGGCATCAAGCTGTGCCGCGCCGGCGCCAAACCGGTCGGCGCGGATACCGGGCTGACCGTGATCAGTGATGATGTGATCGCCGGCGTCGCAACCTATGGCGGGCAGCCCGGAACCATCGCGGATCGGGATGTGCTGGCCGACTACGGCGAGTTCCTGCGTTCACTGGTGAACACCTCCGGGCTGCGCCCGCTGCGGGTGGCCGTGGACGCCGGCAACGGCATGGCCGGGCACACGGCGCCGGCCGTGCTCGGCCCGATCGGCTCGATCACCTTGTCGCCGTTGTACTTCGAACTCGACGGTTCGTTTCCCAATCACGAGGCCAACCCTCTCGACCCGGCGAACCTGCTCGACCTGCAGGCGCATGTGCGAGACACCGACGCCGACATCGGGCTGGCCTTCGACGGCGACGCGGACCGGTGCTTCGTGGTCGACGAACGCGGGATACCGGTCTCGCCGTCGACGGTGACCAGCCTGGTCGCCGCCCGCGAGCTTGGCCGCGAGATCGGCGCCACCGTGATCCACAACGTGATCACGTCGCGCGCGGTGCCCGAATTGGTCACCGAGCGTGGGGGCACACCGCTGCGTTCGCGGGTCGGGCACTCCTACATCAAGGGGTTGATGGCCGAGACTGGCGCGATTTTCGGGGGCGAACACTCGGCGCACTACTACTTCCGTGACTTTTGGGGCGCCGACTCCGGCATGCTGGCCGCGCTGTATGTGCTGGCCGCCCTGGGTGAGCAGGAACGACCGCTGTCGGAATTGACCGCCGACTACCAACGCTACGAATCGTCCGGCGAGATCAACTTCAAAGTCGCCGACGCATCGGAGTGTGTGGACGCCGTGTTGAAGTCGTTCGGCAGCCGGATCAACTCCATCGATCGCCTGGACGGGGTGACGGTGGATCTGGGCGACGGCAGCTGGTTCAACCTGCGCAGCTCCAACACCGAGCCGTTGCTGCGGCTCAATGTCGAGGGTCGCAGCGCCGAGGACGTCGACGCGGTGGTCCAGCAGATCACCGCCGAGATCACCGCCCGACCCTCGGGCCACGAGGCCGGACCGTGAACGCCACCCGGGCGATCGATCTCGAAGACACCGACGGTCTGCTCGCAGCCGACCGGCGGGGCCTGCTGCGGGCCGCGTCGTCGGCGGGCGCGCAGGTGCGTGCCATCGCCGCCGCGGCCGACGAGGGTGCACTGGACGCGCTGCGCACCGACGACCAACCCCGCAGCATCATCTGGGTTGCCGGCCGCGGTACCGCCGAGACCGCCGGGGCGCTGCTGGCCGCGACGCTGGGTGGCACGGCGTCGGCGCCGATCGCGCTGACCAGCGACGCGCCGCCGTGGGTCGGTCCGCTTGACGTGCTGATCGTCGCCGGCGACGACCCCGGCGATCCCGCGCTGGTCGGGGCCGCCGCGATGGGGGTGCGCCGCGGCGCGCGGGTTGTCGTGGTGGCGCCGTATGAGGGTCCACTGCGCGACTCCACGGCCGGGCGCGCCGCAGTGCTGGAGCCGCGGCTGTGGGTTTCCGACGAGTTCGGATTGTCTCGCTACCTGGCCGCCGGGCTGGCCGCTTTGCACATCGTGGACCCCAGGCCCAGCATCGATCTGGGGATGCTCGCCGACGAGCTGGACGCCGAGGCGCTGCGCAACAGCGCCGGCCGCGAGCTGTTCACCAACCCGGCCAAGACAATTGCCGCGCGCATCTCCGATCGCCAGGTGGCGCTGGCCGGCGACTGTGCCGCGACGCTGGCGCTGGCCCGGCATGGCAGTTCGGTCCTACTGCGGATCGCCCACCGCGTGGCAGCCGCCACCGGGTTGGCGGATGCCGTGGTGGCGCTGCGCGCGACCTCGGAGTTGGGTGACGCCCCTTCTTCGGTGGATGCTCTCTTTCACGACGAACAGATCGACGGACCGCTACCCGACCGGCTGCGGGTGCTGGCACTCACGTTGGCCGACGAGCGGACGGTGGTGGGCGCCCGGGTCGCCGGGCTCGACGACGTCTACCTGGTCGGAGCCGAGGATGTGCCGGATATGCCCGATGCGTCGGGCGGTCTGGCCAGGCCTGGCGGTTCATCCGCGCCCACCGGCACCGGGCGCGTGGAGCAACAACTGGCAGTATTGGCCGTTCGGCTGGAGATGGCCGCGGTTTACTTACGACTGGTGCGGGGATAGATAAACAAGTGGAACTGCTACGCGGGGCCGTGAGGACGTACGCCTGGGGATCGCGCACCGCCATAGCCGAATTCACCGGGCGTGCGGTTCCTGCGGCTCACCCAGAGGCCGAGCTCTGGTTCGGCGCGCACCCGGGTGACCCGGCCTGGCTGGAAACGGATAAAGGCGAAGTCTCGTTGCTGGAGGCGCTGGTCGCCGATCCGGAGGGACAGCTTGGCCCGGGGTCGCGCGCCCGATTCGGTGATGCGCTGCCGTTCCTGGTCAAGGTGCTCGCGGCCGACGAGCCGCTGTCGCTGCAGGCGCACCCGAGTGCCGAGCAGGCGGTCGAAGGTTACCTGCGCGAGGAACGACTGGGCATTCCGGTGTCCTCGCCGGTCCGCAACTACCGCGATACTTCGCACAAGCCCGAGTTGCTGGTGGCGCTGCAGTCGTTCGAGGCGCTGGCCGGATTTCGTCAGGCGTCCCGCACCACCGAGCTGCTGCGCGCGCTGGCCGTCTCCGACCTCGATCCCTACATCGATTTGCTGAACGACCAGTCCGACGCCGACGGCCTGCGTGCGCTGTTCACCACCTGGATCACCGCACCCCAGCCCGACATCGACGTGCTGGTGCCCGCCGTGCTGGACGGTGCCATCCAGTACGTCAGCTCCGGGGCAAGGGAATTCGCGGCCGAAGCCAGGACGGTGCTGGAACTCGGCGAACGTTATCCCGGCGATGCCGGGGTGCTGGCGGCGTTACTGCTCAACCGCATCACCCTGGCCCCGGGCGAGGCCATCTTCGTGCGGGCCGGCAACTTGCACACCTATCTGCGTG
>Ga0307479_10002479_pt1 | contig 16773 bp, 12 predicted proteins | sample atmos_gasesECM4C_FD_203743 | JGI IMG/M metagenome (GOLD analysis project Ga0307479, IMG submission 203743) | Hardwood forest soil microbial communities from Morgan-Monroe State Forest, Indiana, United States - atmos_gasesECM4C_515 | ecosystem: Environmental > Terrestrial > Soil > Temperate... | reverse complement strand
CGCCGCCAAAGCGTGTGGAGGTCGGGCGGATGATCGCCACCGGCGGGAACTTCGGACTGAGGAAGTGGGTGGGCTCGGGCATGATCAGGTTGGCCTGCAGCGTGTCGCCGTTGAGCGACTCCGGGCCCGTCTCGCCCTGGGCGCCGGGGAGGCTCGGGAACGTCACCGAGCTTCCCGTGGACCCGGGGAATCCGACGTCATGGTCGGTGATCGGCAGTGCGTTGCCCGCCTTGTCCTGCCAGGTCTGGAAGTGCATCGTCTCGCTCGGGCCGATACTCAACAGGATGCGCAGGACTTCCAGATTGGTGACCTTCTGCGCCAGCGTCGGGTAGAGGCTGGTGCCGCCGCTCTCGATGAACGCGAAGTGAAATCCCGCAGTGAAGGCGATCGCTTGCAGGTGCGCGGTGATGGACTTGGTGTTGTCGTCGCCGAGGGCGCTGCCGGCGGTATCGTCATCGGTCCGGGGAATCGCCGTATGCTGCCCCACGGCCAGGTCCGGGACCGCCTGAACGAACTTCGCGCCGGCATCGAAGTCGGGGTTCGTGAGGCTGCGGTAGCGCGACCAGAAGCTGGTGTCGATCGAGAGCTGCGTGAGATTGGTGAGCCGTCCCCCGTCGCCGCCGAAATTCTGGTTCGCGCCGGTCGCCTTGCTGCTCGGCAGGTGGCGGAACGGCTGCAGGTCGGCCGGCGCGGCGCCCTTCGATTCGAGGTACTTGCCGAGGAAGGCCGCGTGGCTGATCTCGTCGTCGGTGTTGTCGTGGACGTACTGCGGCATGTCGCCGTCGAGGATCTGCAGCGCGGCCGAGTACAGCGGGTTCCCCCCGTTGACCCCGGAGATCTCGCTGTCCTGCGTGCCGCCGAGCTCCGAGTATTGAATCCACAGGTCGGCCTCGATCTGCTCCAAGGCCTGCAAGAATCGCAGAATGGCGATGTCACCCTTGGTGATCGGCGCCAGGCTCTCGGCCTCGCCGTCGATGGCGGACGAGCCGTCGGGCAAGATCCCGGCGCCCAGGGCCTTCGGCAGCAGCCCGGAAACCAGGGGCACGGCGCCCGCCGCCAACATCCCGTTCTTCAAGAATGCACGTCGGTCACTGCCTTTCATCGATCTTCTCCTTGTTCCTGATTCCCGACCCCGGCCGCGGCTCTGCGACGGAGCATGGGAGCGATCGGATTTCGTGCACGCCACGGCTAGGCAGCTCTGCGTCCCACGTCCGCGCGGTATGTCCTGGCGCCGCATGGGCCGGTTCACCGCCAAACGGACGCCGAGCGGCGCGCCGGCGGCGCGGCCGGCGGCGAGGGAATCTGCTAGGCTGTGAAAACTGTTCCGAGGTTGGAGCCCGACGCGGCGCCGCTTCCGAGGCGCCGCCGGCGGCCGGCCAACCGAGCACGGAGCCATCACCCGTACATGACCACCCTCGACGACCGCGCGTCGCGGCGGCGGACGTTCGCGATCATCTCGCACCCCGACGCCGGCAAGACGACCTTGACCGAGAAGCTGCTGCTGTTCGGCGGCGCAATCCAGCTGGCGGGCGCGGTGAAGGCCCGCGGTGACGCCCGCCGGGCGCGCTCGGACTGGATGAAGGTCGAGCAGGAGCGCGGCATCTCGGTGACCGCCTCGGTGATGACCTTCGACTATGCCGGCTGCACCTTCAACCTGCTCGACACGCCCGGCCACGAGGACTTCAGCGAAGACACCTACCGCACGCTGACCGCCGTCGACTCGGCGGTGATGGTCCTCGACGCCGCCAAGGGGATCGAGACGCAGACCCGCAAGCTCTTCGAGGTCTGCCGGCTGCGCGACGTGCCGATCATCACCTTCATCAACAAGCTGGACCGCGAGGGGCGCGACCCTCTCGCGCTGATGGACGAGATCGAGAGCACGCTGGCCCTCACCGTCACCCCCGCCTCATGGCCGATCGGCATGGGGCAGAGCTTCCTCGGCTGCTACGACCTGCGCCACGAGCGGCTGGTGCTGCTCGAGCGCGGCGCCGCCGCCGCCCGCCGGCCGGGCGCCCATCGCCCGCGCGGCGCGGCGGCCGGCGCGGGCAACGGCGGCGGCGGCACCGGCGACGGCGCCAGGGTGGTGCGCGGCCTCGACGACCCGCTCCTCGACCGCTGGCTGCCCGGGGGCGCCGCGGCCAGGCTGCGCGAGGAGGTGCAGATGGCGCGCGGCCTCTGCCCGGCCTTCGATCTCCAGAGCTACCGCGACGGCCACTTGACGCCGGTCTACTTCGGCAGCGCCCTCAACAACTTCGGCGTCCGCGAGCTGCTCGACGGGCTGGTCGAGCTGGCGCCGCCGCCGCGGCCGCAGCCGGCCGAGGCGCGCGCCGTCGACCCCGGGGAGGAGGCGGTCACCGGCTTCGTGTTCAAGATCCAGGCGAACATGGACCCCAAGCACCGCGACCGTATCGCCTTCGTGCGCCTCTGCTCGGGCCGCTTCCGCCGCGGCATGAAGCTGCTGCACGTGCGCAGCGGCAAGACCCTGACCATCCACAACCCGGTGCTCTTCCTGGCCCAGGACCGCGAGCTGGCCGAGGAGGCCTGGGCGGGCGACATCATCGGCATCCCCAACCACGGCAACCTGCGCATCGGCGACGCTCTCTCCGAGGGCGAGCCGGTGCGCTTCACCGGCATCCCCAGCTTCGCCCCCGAGCTGCTGCGCAAGGTGCGGCCGGAGGACCCGATGCGCGCCAAGCACCTGGGGCGGGCGCTGCTGCACCTGGCCGAGGAGGGCGCGGCGCAGGTCTTCCGCCCTCAGCTCGGCAGCGACTGGATCGTCGGCGTGGCGGGCGCGCTGCAGTTCGACGTGCTCGCCGACCGCATCCGCACCGAGTACGGCATCCCGGTGCACTTCGAGGGCACGGCGCTGTTCACCGCGCGCTGGGTGGAGGCCGAGGACCACCAGGCGCTGAAGCGCTTCGCCAACGCCAACCACGCGAGCATGGCCGCGGACCACGACGGCCTGCCGGTGTTCCTCGCCCGCAACGCCTGGCACCTCAAGACCACCGGCGAGGACTGGCCCGCGATGCGCTTCCTGAAGACCCGGGAGCAGGTGCAGTGACCCCCCTGCGGCCGCTGCGAACCGCCCGGCAGGCCCGGGGGCGGCGGCGGCCACAGCGGCCACAGCGGCTACACTAGGGCGCATGGGGCGTCGCGAGCCGCGCGGCGACGGCTGGGACGAGGTTTTCCCGGCGACCCCGGCGGAGGCGCCGGCGGCGGAGGTGCGCCCCCGCGTGAGGCGGCCGCGGCGCTACCAGGTGGTGATCCACAACGACGACTACACCACCATGGAGTTCGTCGTCGCCATGCTGATGAAGCACTTCCACAAGCCGCCGGCCGAGGCCTTGCACATCACCCTGCTGGTCCATCACCAGGGCGCCGGCATCGCCGGCATCTACAGCCGCGACGTGGCCGAGACCAAGGTCGCCGAGGTCACCGCCGAGGCGCGGGAGGAAGGCATGCCGCTGCTGCTCACCGCCGAGCCGCAGGAAGCCGGCGGCGCCGACGACGAGCCGGCCGGCGGCTCCGGCGCGCCGCCCGCGGGAGGGCCGCCGGCGGGCCGCCCCGGCTCGGGGGGGCGGGCGTGAAGCTCTCCCAGGAGCTCGAGATCGCGCTCACCGTGGCGGTCACCGAGGCCGGCCGGCTCGGTCACGAGTACGCCGGCCCCGAGCACCTGCTCTATGCCCTGACCTTCGACGAGGCGACCGGGAAGGTGCTGCGCCACGCCGGCGCCGACCTCCACCTGCTGCGCCGGCAGATCAACGACCAGCTCGAGGAGGAGCCGCGGGAGCGTCCGGGCAGGCCGCAGAAGGCCGGCAGGGCGGTTGCGGCGCCGCGCCTCTCGGTCGGCCTGCGGCGGGCGCTCGAATGGGCGGGCGCGCACGCCGAGGCGGCCGGCAAGAGCGAGATCCAGGGCGCCGACGTGCTGGTGGCGATGCTCTCCGAGGTCGACTCGCAGGCCACCGAGCTGCTCGAGAGCCAGGGCGTGACGCGGCTCGACGTGGTGAGCTTCCTCGCCCACGGCGTCTCGAAGCTGCGGCCCGGCCCGGTCTCCCGCCGCCGCGTGCGGGCGGGCGCCGCCGGCGACGCCGGGACCGGCGCGGCGCCGGCCACCGAGGGCCCCGACGCCGACGAGGACGACGCCGCGTCCGCCACCCGGGACGGCGACGAGGCGCTCGCCGCGTTCACCCAGGACCTGACCGAGCTGGCGCGGCGCGGCGGCATCGACCCCCTGATCGGCCGCGAGACGGAGCTCGCCCGCACCCTCCACATCCTGCGGCGCCGGCGCAAGAACAATCCGATCTACGTCGGCGATCCGGGGGTGGGCAAGACCGCCCTGGTCGAGGGCCTGGCACTGCGCATCGCCCAGGGCGAGGTGCCGGCGGCGTTCCGCGAGACGCGCATCTACCGCCTCGACCTCGGGGCGCTGCTCGCCGGCACCCGCTACCGCGGCGATTTCGAGAACCGGCTGAAGGCGGTGCTCGGCGCGCTCGCGGCGCAGCCGAGCCCGGTGCTGTTCGTCGACGAGATCCACAACCTGGTGGGCGCGGGCAGCGCCGGGCGCGGCACCATGGACGCCTCGAACCTGCTCAAGCCGGCGCTGCAGCACGGCGGCCTGCGCTGCATCGGCGCCACCACCTGGGAGGAGTTCCGCCAGAGCTTCGAGCGCGACCAGGCGCTCGCCCGCCGTTTCCAGAAGGTGGAGGTGATGGAGCCGTCGGCCGAGGAGACGGTGCGCATCTTCGGCGGCCTGCGCAGCCGTTACGAGGAGCACCACGGGGTGCGCTACACCGACGCGGGTGTCACCGCCGCCGCCGAGCTCGCCAGCCGCTACCTGCGCGACCGGCGGCTGCCGGACAGCGCCATCGACCTGCTGGACGAGGCCGGGGCCACTGTCGCCCTCGCCGCCGGCACGGTGGCCGGCGCGGCGGCCGCCGCCAGCCCGGCCGCCGCCGCCCTACCCGCCGGCTCGCCCTCGGCCACGGCCGCCGCCAGCCCGGCCGCCGCCAGCCCGGCCGCCGCCGCCGCCGCCGATGCCGCGGATGCCGGCGCCCCGGCGGCGGTGGTGGACGTGCCCCAGGTCGAGGCCGTGCTGGCCACCATGGCCCAGATCCCCGCCCGCCGCGTCCAGGGCGACGACCGCGAGCGGTTGCGCGGCCTGCGCGACGAGCTGGAGAAGGTGGTGTTCGGCCAGGAGGAGGCGGTCGAGCGGCTGGTGGCATCCATCCAGGTGGCGCGCGCCGGCCTCCGCGACCGCGACCGCCCGGTCGGCTGCTTCCTGCTCACCGGCCCGACCGGCGTCGGCAAGACCGAGATGGCGCGCCAGCTGGCGCTGGCCCTGGGCATCGGCTTCCTGCGCTTCGACATGAGCGAGTACATGGAGCGCCATACCGTCTCGCGCCTGGTCGGCGCCCCGCCGGGCTACGTCGGCTTCGACCGCGGCGGCCTGCTCACCGAGGCGGTGGCCAAGAACCCTCACGCGGTGCTGCTGCTGGACGAGGTCGAGAAGGCGCACGAGGACGTCTTCAACCTGCTGCTGCAGGTGATGGACCACGGCGTCCTGACCGACACCAACGGCAAGCGCACCGATTTCCGCCACGTCATCCTGCTGATGACCTCGAACCTCGGCGCCCGGGAGATGGCGCGCCGCCAGTTCGGCTTCGCGGCCGAGGAGGGCGAGGCTGCCGCCGGCGCCCGCGAGGTGGAGGCCGAACGGGCGTTCGAGCGCCTCTTCAGCCCCGAGTTCCGCAATCGCCTCGACGCCCGGCTGCAGTTCCGCGCGCTCTCCCGCGAGGTGATGGAGAAGATCGTCGACAAGCTGATCGCCGAGACCGCCGCCCTGCTCGAGGCCAGGGCGGTGCGGCTCGAGCTCACCCCAGCCGCCCGCCGCCTGCTCGCGGAGCGCGGCTACGACCCGGCCTTCGGCGCCCGCCCGCTCGCCCGCGTCCTCGACGAGACCGTCAAGCGCCCGCTCACCCGGGAGCTGCTGTTCGGCGCGCTGCAGGCCGGCGGTAGCGCCGTCGTAGACGTCGCCGCGCTGGCGGCGGGGGCGGCGGCCGGCGGTCCTGCCGAGATCGTGGTGCGCTGCCAGGCCGCGGACGCGGTTTGACCCGGTCACCTGACATTAATTGACAGCAACGTACGCGCGCCGCCGCGCCAGTCGCCAGTCGCGGCCGCCGCATGGCCGGTGATGGCCATGCGCCACTCCCTGAAGAGTCTCCTTGCTGGTCGTTTGCCGTCAAGGGTTTGCGTGGCACCGTCCTGGCGACGGCGCGCGGCCTCTTCACCAGCCGCCCGCGCGGCTGGCGCGCGCCATGCACTGGCAGCGACACACAGGCAGTACGCGGACGGGCCGGGGGGCCGCGGCGCATGGCCGCCGCCGCTCCGCCACTCATCGAAGCTGGCGCATAAGGGCAAATAGCCTTATAGTCATGAGCCGCAGAACGCCACGTCGTAGGAGCTGGTGATGTCGAAGTCTCGCCATAGCTTGTCCCGTGCCGGTGCGCGCTCGCGGCCGGCCGTTTCCTCCTTCGCGGCGATGGCCCTCGCGGCCGTCGCGGCCGCGCTTACCGCCGCATTGGCTGCCGGCTTGACGCCGCACCCCCTGGCGGCCGCCGCCCTCGACATCGCGGTGGCGCGCGCGCTGCCGCCGCTGGCGCCGGGCACCCGGGGGCAGATCGTCAAGGCGCCGGACCTCGCCAGCACGCCTGAGGGCGCCGAGCTGGTCCGCTTCGAGCCCGAGCTGCTGCCGGCGCTGCTGCGGGTGCAGCCCGGCGAGCGCGTGCGCATCGCCGGCTGGCCCCTGGCGCCCGGCGTCCGCAAGGACGTGACGATCACCCGCCACGAGATCTATGCCCCGGGGGCGCGGGTGCTGCGCGTGGACGCCGCCGGCACGCACGAGCTGCCGCGCTCGCGCCTGGTCTTCTTCTGGGGCCAGGTGGCGGACGATCCGATCTCGGGGATCTACGTCGCCGTCGACCCGGTGACGGGCACCATCGAGAGCCTGACCGAGACGGCGGCCGGCGGCCAGCATCAGCTGCGGCCGCTGGTCCCGGGCAAACCGGGCCTGCACCTGCTCGCCACGCCCGAGGCGTTCCTGGCCGGCCAGGGGCACCCGAAGCCCGAGTGGTCCTGCGCCGAGGACCAGGTCGCCTTGGGCCTCCCCCAGGGCGCGCCCGCCGAGCCCGCCGCGCCGCTCCTCTCCCAGCCGCCGCCGTCATCCTCGGCCGAGCTCTCAGGACCGGTCACCGCCGCAAGCACCGGCTACAACCTGGCGACGGTGGCCATCGACACCGACCATGAGTTCATGTCGAAGAAGTTCTCGGACGACACCACCGCCGCCACCAACTACGTCGCGTCGCTGTTCGCGCAGATCAACGTCATGTACGAGCGCGACCTCCTGGTGCAGCTGCTGGTGGGCACCACCATCCTGCGCACCGCGTCGGTGGCCGATCCCTACACCCAGCAACCCAGCACCGGCGGCGCGGCCAACTCGGCCGAGCTGCAGGAGTTCTCGAGCTATTGGGCCGCCAACGAAGGCGCGGCCACGCGCACCGTCGCGACCATGCTCTCGGGCAAGTCGCCCTCGTCCAACATCGCCTCCGGCATCGCCTGGGTGGGCAGCCTGTGCAGCACCAGCTCTGGCTACAACTTCTGCCAGGTCTTCACCATCGACTACCTGGCAGGAGACGCGCTGATCGTCGGCCACGAGATCGGCCACAACTTCGGCTCGGTCCACACCCACTGCTACAGCCCGCCGATCGACGACTGCTGGAACATCGAGCCCGGGTGCTATTCCGGCCCCACCAGCTGCCCCGCGCCCTCGACCGTGAACGGCGTGCCCAACGTCTACGGCACCATCATGGGGTACTGCCACCTGCTCGCCGGCTGCTCGACCGAGATGGTCTTCCACCCGCGGACGGTGGCGGCGATCAACCCCAACATCGCCGGCGCGCTGGGCCTCTGCATGACCTCGGGCAACGCCACGCCGCCCTCGGTGACCGGCATCAGCCCGAACAACGGACCGGCTGCGGGCGGCACGCCGGTCGTCATCTCCGGCAGCAACTTCCAGAGCGGCGACACGGTGACCATCGGCGGCGTCCCCGCCACCAGCATCGTGGTGACCGGCGCGGGCACCATCACCGCCCTTACCGGCGCCCACGCCACCGGCAAGGTCGACGTGGTGGTCACCGGCGGCGGCGGCGCGGCCGCCACCCTCGGCGGCAGCTTCTTCTACTCGCCGGCTCCCGTGGCCACCGGCTTCTACTCCGTGGCGCCCTGCCGCGTGGTCGATACCCGCAACGCCAGCGGCCCGCAGGGCGGACCGGCGCTGGCCGGCAGCCAGACGCGCATCTTCCCGATCGCCGGCAGCTGCGGCATTCCGAGCTCGGCGGTGGCGGTCTCGGCCAACCTGACCGTCATCGCCAACGGCGGCGGGTTTCTCAGCCTCTTCCCCGGCAACGCCTTCTTCCTGGGCACCAGCAATCTCAACTTCGCCGCCGGCCAGGTGCGGGCCACCAACGGCATGCTGATGCTGGCGACGGACGGCAGCGGCGGCGTCGGCGTGCTGAACAGTGCCTCCACCGCCACCAACTTCGTGCTCGACGTGAACGGCTACTTTCAGTAGCGCTCGGCCTCGAGGCGCGAGCCGGTTCTGCGAGCGCGGCGGCGCCAATCCGGCCCGGCACCTCGCGCACCTCGCGCACGCGCGCCGTGCAAGCCACCTGGCTGACGCGCGAGTGTGTTAGTTTTGCCGGCCGATCGCCCGCGAGCGCCGCGATGCCCGAATCCTTGCTCGAGACCGACCCGCAGGCCCCGCCGGCGCCCGCCGCCCCGGAGGTCGCGGTGCGCTGCAGCGGCCTGCGCAAGCGCTACGGCGAGGTCGTCGCCGTCGACGGCCTGGACCTCGAGGTGCGGCGCGGCGAGTGCTTCGGCCTGCTCGGCCCCAACGGCGCTGGCAAGACCACCACGCTCGAGATCCTGGAAGGGCTGACCCTCCCCGACGCCGGCGAGGTCGAGGTGCTCGGCGCCACCTGGGCCGAGGGGGGCAACGCCCTGCGCCAGCGCCTCGGCCTGGCGCTGCAGGAGACCCAGCTCAGCGCCAAGCTGACCGTGATCGAGACGCTGCGGCTGTTCCGCTCGTTCTACCTTCGCGGGCGCCCCCCGGAGACGGTGATGGCGCGTCTCGCGCTCGACGAGAAGCGCGACTCGCCGGTGGGCAAGCTCTCCGGCGGCCAGAAGCAGCGCCTGGCGGTGGCCTGCGCTCTCGTGGGCGACCCGGAGCTCCTGTTCCTCGACGAGCCCACCACCGGCCTCGACCCGCAGAGCCGCCTGCAGCTCTGGGAGCAGGTCGCCGAGTTCCGCCGCGGCGGCGGCACGGTGGCGCTCACCACGCACTACATGGAGGAGGCCGAGCGCCTCTGCGACCGGGTGGCGATCGTCGACCACGGCCGGGTCATCGCGCTCGGCACCCCCGCCGAGCTGATCGCCTCCCTGCATGCCGCGGACGTCGTGGAGTTCGCTTCCGAGCCGGAGCTGCCGCGCGAGTCGCTGCTGCGCCTCGAAGGGGTGCGGGAGGTCCGCCGCCACGGCGCCAACTGGATGCTCGCGGTGGGATCGCTGACCGCCGGCGTGCCGGCGCTGCTCGCCGCCGTGGAGCGCGCGGGAGCCCGCCTGGCGCACCTCTCGACCCACCGCGCGACGCTCGAGGACGTCTTCGTCGCGCTCACCGGCCGGGCCCTGCGCGAGGAGTGATGAGCGACCGCCCCTGGCCGTTGCTGCAGCTGACGCTGGCGCGCATCCGCGAGTTCGTGCGCGAGCCGGAGGCCCTCTTCTGGGTGTTTGCCTTCCCGCTGCTGCTCGCCGTCGCCCTGGGCCTGGCGTTCCGCGACAAGGCCCCCGACCGCATCCCGATCGGCATCGCCCAGGGAGCCGGCGCCGGGCAGGCCGCCGCCGCGCAGGCCGCCGCCGCGCTGGCGCGCTCGCCGGTCCTGCTCGTCCGCACGATGGCGCCGCGGGAGGCGCGGGAGGCCCTGCGCACCGGCCGCATCTCGCTGCTGATCGAGCCCGGCGAGGCGGCGGCCGGCGGCGCGGCGCCCGGCGGCGGGGGCGACCGGCCGTGGATCTTCCGCTTCGACCAGACCCGGCCCGACTCACGCATCGCCCGCCTCGAGGCCGAGGATGCGCTGCAGCGCGCCGCCGGGCGGGCCGACGTCGTCGCCGTCCGCACCGAGCTGGTCACCGAGAAGGGCTCACGCTACATCGACTTCCTCATCCCGGGCCTGATCGGCCTGAACCTGATGGGCACCGGCATCTGGAGCCTCGCCTTCGGCATCACCACCGCCCGCCAGAAGCAGCTGCTGAAGCGGCTGGTCGCGACGCCGATGCGCCGCAGCCACTACCTGCTGGCGCAGGTGCTCGGGCGCCTCGTCTTCCTGCTGCCCGAGCTGGCGGTGCTGGTGGGCGTCGGCTGGCTGGCCTTCGGCGTCGCGGTGCGCGGCTCCCTCTGGCTGCTCTTCGTCACCAGCCTGCTGGGCGCGATGACCTTCTGCGGCCTCGGGCTGCTGATCTCCTCGCGGGTGCGCACCATCGAAGGGGTGAGCGGCCTCGCCAACCTGGTGATGCTGCCGATGTGGCTGCTGTCGGGGGTTTTCTTCTCCTCGGAGCGCTTCCCCGACCGCGTGCAGCCGCTCATCCGGGCGCTGCCGCTGACCGCCCTGAACGACGCCCTGCGCGGGATCATCACCGAGGGGCGGCCGGCGGCGGCGGTGGCGGCCCAGCTCGCGGTCCTCGCCGCCTGGTGCGCTCTCAGCTTCCTGGTAGCGCTGCGGATCTTCCGCTGGCGCTGAATGCCATGTAGGATGCGATAATGGCACCTGCCGAAACCGAACCCATCATCTCGCTGCTCAAGAACGCGATCCGGCTGTCGAACCATACGTATCGAGATGTCGAGCGCCAGCTTGGCTGGCGGGTGGGTACGATCACCCGGCTGCTGCGCGGCGGCCTGGGCCTCAAGGTCGAGCACCTGCTGAGCATCCTGCGGGTCATCGACTTCTCACCCGGGCGGTTCTTCGCGGCAGCGTTCCCGCCGGGGGCCGCTGGCCCGGCGGAGGACCGCCTCTACCGGCTGCTCGAGCAGATGTACGCGGACCCCGCGGCGCTGCGGGGCGCGGCGATGCGCGCCGGCGGCGCGACCAGCCAGGACGAGATCGACGAGATGGTGCGGGTGTCGCTGCGCAAGCTCATCGGCAGCGGCGGCCCGGGCGCCGCGGCCGGGGCCGACCCCGAGCCGAAATCCTAGGCCTAGGCGGAGCGGACCAGCAGGCTCGGCTGCTCTTCAGAGGCCGAGTCGCGCAGCAGCTGCAGGATCTGACCCACCAGGTCGGGAGTGACCACGGCGGACCGCTCGAGGCGGGCCCTGAGCAGCTCCAGGGCCGCCGAGGCCTCGCTGCCGATGTCGAGGCCGAGGAAGAGGTCGGCCGCTTCCAGGGCCAGGCCCCGGGCCAGGTCCTCGCGGCCTTGCCGCAGCCGCAGCCCGGCCAGCTCGGCGGTGGCCAGCGCCTCGCTGTGCGACTTGCCCGCCTCGCGCAAGCCCAGGCGGACCTCCTCGAACGCGCGCTCGGCGCGGGCGAGATCGCCGAGCCCGGCATAGATCTGCGCCTGCAGCCAGCGCAGCTTGAGGCGGTCCTGGCGGCCGGCGTGCTGCTCGTAGAGGCTGAGATGGCGGAAGAGGAGCGAGCGCGCCTCGCGGCAGCGGCCGTCTTCCATCAGGCAGCAGGCGGTGTTGTGGACCGCGGCCAGCACCAGCGGCCCGTCCTGCCGCGCATCGATCATCCCGAGCCCCTCGGTGAGCAGCTCGATGGCCTCCTGCCGGCGACCGGCGCGGGCGGTATACAGGCCCTTCTTGATCAGGCTGCGGCCGGAGAGGTGCGGATCGCCGTAGCGGCGATAGATGCGCAGCGCCGCGTTCAGGGCGACGAGCGCCTGCTCGAGCTCGCCGCGGTCGCCGTGGATGTTCGCCTCCACCTCGAGCAGCCGGGCCCGCAGCATCTTTTCCTGGCTGCCGGCGAGGAAATGCCGGCGGGCCGCCTCGAGGGCGGCCTGCGCCTCTGCCAGGCGGTCCATGACGCGGTAGGCGTTGGCCAGCTCGATGACCGCCCGCGCCTGGAAGTCCTGGACCTGGTCGGCGCTGAAGCCATCATCGCCGAGGCCGGCGGCGGCGGTGACGGCCAGCTCGGCCAGCTTCACCATCTGCTTGGGGTCCTCGCGGCGCAGGGTCCAGCTGCGCTCGAGCAAGGCCTCGTAACCGGCGTAGCTCCGCAGCTCGGGTGGCAGCTCCCGCGGGCCCTCGAGGCCTTCGGCGGTGACCTGGGCGAGCGCCTCGCGGACCCTGGCGCCCGTCCGCACGGCATTCTCGCTATGCCGCATCACGGCCGCGAAGGCGCGGTCGATGGCGCGATCGTAGGCATTTTCGAGCAGCGTCCGGTCGAGCGCGCCCGCGACGGCCGGGTCCGGAGAGGGGGAGGGAGAGGGGGAGGGGGAGGGGGAGGGAGAGGGAGAGGCAAGGTGTTCCCCGGCATCGCCATCGCCTTGATGGGCGGCCGGCGACGGCGCACCGCCCGCGGTTCGCGGCGACGAGCGCCCCGTGCCGTCGAGCAGCAGCGCGGAGTAGGGGGCGATCGAGGCCACGCAGCTCTCGCAACCGCGCAGCAGATGACGCACCACCGACCTCGCCTGGCCCGGCGTCAGGTCACCACGGACCAAGCCTTCGAGCTCGGCCGCGGTCGGATGCTCGCTCATGGTCCTGCCCTCCCGTGACCAAGAGCTTATATCAGCCAACAGCAAGCTCGAAGACCACCGGCGGGGCGGCACCGCGGCGCCGCCCTGCGGCGGGCGGCGCTAGGGATGGCCGTCCGGGTTGATCATCGAGCCGTTGTCGCCCGCGTTCGAGCTGCCGGTGCCGGCGGCGTCGAGGGAGTCGCCGCTCTTCGCGATCGCGCGGCGGCTCGCGTCCCTGCCGCCGAAGCCGGCCCACAGGGCCAGCTGGTCCCAGAGCGCGGCGAGCCAGCCCCAGCCCGCGCTCCAGCCGGCGGCCGCGCCAAAGCCCCGGGCGGCGGCGTGCGCCGGGACGGGCACGACCAGCGAGAGCGTCGCCAGCAGGGCCAGCCCGGCGACGGCACGCTTCCATGTAACGCCATTCATTACATCCTTCATTACATCCCTCCTTCATCAGCCGCGTAGAGGCCTGGCGGCCCGAGCGACGCCGGCGTGCGCGGCACACACTCCTCTTCTTACTAGATCAGGTGCCGCTGCCGGGCTTTTCGGGGCGGGCCGGCGGCGGCGCTCCCGGCCGGCCGGGCGCATCGGCATCGAGGAGGCGCCGGGCCGCGGCGTCTTCCTCGTCCCAGCGCGCGCGCAGGGCGGCGCTGCGCTGGCGGCGGCGCCGGCCCGCGTAGAGCGCCAGCAAGGTGATGGCGAGCCACAGGGTGGTCGAGCTGGTCACCAGCGGCAGCCAGCGCTGCGGCGCATGGCGATGCCAGAACGCTGCCTCGGCCGCGGCGACGGTGGCGCCGGTGCCGGCCTGGAACGCCTCGGGGAACGGCGCGCCGCCGGCCATTGCGGCGAGGATGCGGCCCGGCGCGGCGGCGCCGTGACGCTGCACCAGGTCGCGCACGAAGGCGCCGGCGACGGCGTAGGCGCCGGCGACCTGCCGCTGGCTGCCGGCGAAGCGGCGGTCGAGCTCGGCGAGCGGCACGCCGTGGTCGACCATCGCCTCGAGCAGGAAGCGGAGACTGTCGTCGGCGCCCCAGGCGCCCCCGGCGATCATGGCCAGCCCCTCGTCGAACCAGCGCGGCAGCGGGCGGCCGGCGGCGGCGCGGGCTGCCAGCACGTGCGCCACCTCGTGGCGCAGCAGGTCGTCCAGAGACGAGTCGGGATAGGAGGGCGCCCGCGCCGGGAAGAGCACGATCACGGAGGACGCCGGCAAGGCATAGCCGGAGATCCACGGCGGCACGGCGCGCGCCGGGCCAGAGCCTTCGGGCTCGAGGCGCACCAAGATGGGCGGCCCCGGATCGGCGAGCCCCAGCAGCCCCATGACCTCGGCGATGGCGCGCGGCGGGATGGAGCGCACCCGGGCCGCCGCCTGACGCAGGGCGGGAGGAGCCTCCACCACCAGGCGGGGCAACGGCGGCGGCGCGGCGGCGCCCGCCGCCGGCCGCGGCCAGAGCGCGAACGGCAGCGCCAGGGCGAGGGCGCTCGCCTTCATCGAGCCTCGATCATGGCGGCGATGGTAGCCCGGACTCTTCGCGACCGTGCCCGCGGGCTCGCCGCCGGTGCGGTGTGCGTCGTCTCAGGGTGGAGGCGGGCGCGGCTCAGCCTGCCGGACCCACCTGCAGCTGATCGATCACCTCCCGCACGCCTTCGGTGCGGCGGGTGATCCTCTCGGCATCCAGGCGGCGGTCCTCGGAGGCGACGGTGCCCGCCAGGGTCACCTGGCCGTCGCGCGAGCTGACGTGGATGCGGTAGCCACCGAGGTCCGGGGTGGCGATCAGCCGGGCCTTCACCCGCGCGGTGAGGGCCGCGTCGGCGACCGTCTCGCGCGCCACAGGCCCGACTTTCCGCTCGACGTCGCGCGCTCCCTGCTCGACCGCGTTGCCGAGGTTATGGGCGTCCTTGCCGAGCTCCTGGCCCGCCTTGTGGAGGTTGTCCTGGATCTTGCCGGTATCGATATGGATCTGCTCGCCCTGCTTGTCGCGCCGGACGTCCACGGAGGAGTCCTTTTCGCAGCCGACCCACGATGCCGACGAGGCGGCGAGGAGAACGGCTGCGGCGAGATCGAGCGCTCTGCTCTTCATGGCATCCTCCTGCGGAGGCCGCGCGCGCCTTGCGCCGCGCCTTGGTGCCGGGCGCGCCCCTTGCGCGCCGCGCCTCGAGCAGAAGGGAGCAAGATTCAGACCCGGAGATGCCGCGGCAGGGGGTCGAGGCGACGACGACGACGGGGCGGGAGGGCCGAGGCCGAGCAGCCGAGCGCTCGGCGGGCGGCGCTCGGACGGCTCAGGGCGCGGGTCCGGGGCGCGCGCCGACCTTGATCAAGTCCACGATCGAGGTGACGCCGGGGGTCTGCCGCACCAGCTGCTCGGCCGCGGCGCGCTCCTCGGCGTTGCCGGCGCGCCCCCACAGGGTCACCCGCCCCGCCTCGGCGTCGACCTCGATGGGCAGCCGCCGCAGCCGCGGGTCGCCCGCGAGCCGCGACCGCACCCGCGCCGCCAGGCCGGCATCGCCGGCCTCGATGCCGGTCTTGACCGGGTCCTCACGGACCTCGACCTCCTTGGCGGCGGGCGCGGCCGCGCGGCGCGCGCCGGCGGGGGCCGCACCGCCATGGCGCCCGGGGCCGCACCCGGCCAGGCTGAAGGCCAGCAGCGACAGCGCCGGCAGCAGCGCCAGGCCTGCCCGCGGCGCCTGCGGCATGCCCTTGCCGCCAGGAAGGCGGCGGCGGCGGCAGGGCGTGGCGGGTGACGCGGCAACCATGGCAGCTTTTACACGCGGTGACGGGGGGCCGCCGGCGGAGAGCCTCGGGGGCGGCGCCACTTGCCCGCCAGCTGGCGGCCGTCTTGCCGCGATGCCGGTCCTGGTAAGCTGGTACCCGCTCACGGCGCTCGCTCCTCCGGATCAGCTTCTCACAAACTGCCGCCGCGGTCAGCCGGGAGCGTCACGCCAGCGGCGAGAACCCGCGCCGCTCGCGGCACCTCGCCGGCGTGACCTGCGGCACGTATCTTGCGGGCCTGCAAGACGTTGGGAGGAACCGCCCATGGCGCGAGCGATCTGGAAAGGCAGCCTCAGCTTCGGACTGGTCAACATCCCGGTCGGCCTCCATACGGCCGAGAGGAGCAAGGAGCTGCACTTCAACCTCCTCGACCGGCGCAATCTGGCACCGATCCATTACCAGCGCGTCAACGCCGAGACCGGCAAGGAAGTGCCCTGGGAGGACACGGTGCGCGGCTACGAGTTCGAGCCCCACAAGTACGTGGTGCTCTCCGACTCCGACCTGAAGAGCGCCAATCCCGAGAGCACCCAGACCGTCGAGATCATCGATTTCGTGAACCTCGCGGACATCAATCCCGCCTACTTCGAGAAACCGTACTACCTGGTGCCGGAGCGGAAGGGGGCGAAGAGCTATGCCTTGCTGCGCGAGACTCTCCGCCGCAGCGGCAAGGTGGGGATCGCCAAGGTGGTGATCCGCACCCGCCAGCACCTCGCGGCGGTGGTGCCGATGGACGACGCGATCGTGCTCGACCTGATGCGCTTCCAGGACGAGCTCCGCGACCTGGGCGAGCTCGACCTGCCGGCCGGCAAGCAGGGCGTGACCGAGAAGGAGCTGCAGATGGCGCAGCGCCTGGTCGATGCCATGGTCGACGCCTGGAACCCCGAGCGCTACCGCGACGACTACCGCGTCGACCTCCAGGCGCTGATCGACCGTCGCGTCGAGGCCGGCGAGCTCGAAAAGGGCGCGGAGGAACGCGTGCCACGGCGGCCGGCGCGCGGCAAGGTCGTCGACCTGATGTCGCTGCTCAAGCGCAGCGTCGAGGAAGGCGGGCGGAGCGCGCGCAGGGCAGCCGGCGGGGCCGCCGCCGCGTCCACCGCGTCCGCCACGACGGCCCGGCGCGCCGGCGCCGCCGGCTCCAGCAGCGGGAGCGCGGCGGCCGCCCGCACCCGCCGGCCGCCGGCCCGCCGCCCGGCCACCGCCCGCCACCGGCGCGCCGCCAAGCGGACCGCCTG
>Ga0307479_10002478_pt1 | contig 16774 bp, 15 predicted proteins | sample atmos_gasesECM4C_FD_203743 | JGI IMG/M metagenome (GOLD analysis project Ga0307479, IMG submission 203743) | Hardwood forest soil microbial communities from Morgan-Monroe State Forest, Indiana, United States - atmos_gasesECM4C_515 | ecosystem: Environmental > Terrestrial > Soil > Temperate... | reverse complement strand
GCAGGCACCGTAATGAACGCCACGATTCGAACGGAAAACGCCAGTGTCTTCTTCAGTGCGCCATAATCGTTGGCGGCAGCTTGGTGCGACATCATCGGCAAAATTGCCGTCGCCACCGCGATGGCGTAGCCGCCTAAAACCAGTTCCATGACTCGGTCCGCTACATACAGTGCCGTCAAGCTTCCTCGCGGCATCCTCGCTGCATTGGCAAAATACGTGTCCACGAAAAAATTAATCTGCCCGATCCCGATCCCGAAAAAACGCGGTATCATCAAGCTCGCCACACTCCGGATGCCCGGATGATCGAACGAAATTCCAAAGTTGAACTTCATCCCCTTCCGGACCAGCAGGGGCACCTGGATCAGGAATTGCAGCGCCCCGCCGACCAATACTCCTACGGCAAGGGAAACGGCCGGATCGTTGAAATATCTCCAAACCGCGCCAATCGAAAAAAGGATGATCGAGAGATTCAAAAAAACGGGTGTTGACGCGGGCAGGCCGAACATGTTGAAGCAATTCAGTATGCCCATCGCTAAGGCAGCCAGCCCGATGAAAAACAGGTAAGGGAAAATGATGCGATTCAACCGTACCGCTTCATCCCAATGAATGCTCTTATCGGCGGAAGAGGTAAAGGTCTGAATGACCGCTGGGGAGAACACCATCCCTAGGACGGTAATGATGGCAAGAACCAGCGCCAAGGTCCAAAAGAGGCGATTGGCAAAGTCCCAGACTTCCTCTTTCGGTTTCTCCCGCATCCAGGTCGTGAACACGGGAATGAACGACGCCGTCATTGACCCTTCACCGACCAATCGGCGGAAGAGGTTCGGGATACGGTAAGCTAAGATGAAGGAGTCGGCGGCGAGGGAAGTTCCGAGGAGTAGGGCAAAACGTTGATCTCGAACGTAACCGAGAATGCGGCTGGCGATGGTAACGAGGGAGATGATGGAGGCCGATTTGAGGATATGCTTTTTATCGGTCAAAGCGCGGAACTCCCGGCCTAACCCCAATGAAAACAATAACTTGACAGGAAAAACCCGCTTAACATAACATACATCTTGCGAATTGGCAAATTGAGCTATTTCCGCTCATGGAAGTACTGATTCTTTGAAAAATCGCGCCCCAGCCTCTACGCACAAGAAAGTAATCGTCGTCCTGACTGACAGGAAAGCTCTTCGCGGCTATCTGAACGCCGGCCGCTTGGGGCAGACCGATTCTGTTGACTTGCTTACCCAAGACGGCGAGCACCTGGAGATTGCCGTTGCCAAAATCCGCTCCATTTACTTTGTGCGTGAGTTTTCCGATGAGTACGAACCCGAGCGCAAAGCTTTCCTCAGCCGGCCCAAACTGGACGGACTCTGGGTCCGACTGCGTTATGCCGATGGCGAATCTCTGGAAGGACTCATACCGAACGACCTGATCTCGCTGCTCGACAATGGTTTGCACATTACCCCGCCGGACCTGAATTCGAGTACGGACCACATCTTCGTGCCGCGTTCGGCCCTCTCCGAAGTCACCGTCCTCGGCGTTGTTGGCGTCGCCCGCCGCAAACCCGCCGCCGCCGCCGCTGCCGCGCAGTCGCGTCTTTTCACCGAATAATTCCTGCTTGCGTTGCGGACGCCCTTCCTGAAATCGATCAGGACCGCGAGTGGCACACCCTAAACGCGCTAGGACGAACCTGGGTGCCGCACCCTTCGGTTCTAAGGGTGCGGATTTTGACTTTTCTTCAGGTTTGGCGGGTGGCCCAGGCGCAAGGTCTTAAGGTGAATTTGGGCGGGTGGCCCAGGCGGAAGGTCCGAAGCTGAATTTGGGTGCCCCACGTGTCGGTTTTACACGTGGGTGTTCGTTTTGCGCAGTTGCTTGTGCCCAATTTCCTTAATCCACCGGGTCAATCGGCACCAACCCGGCCTTCCCCTCCCCGTAAAAAAGAAAGCTGCTCCACATCCATGCGCCAGGATTTTTCACCAGTCCCCGGCTCACTGGATTGCCGTGCATGTACTCAAGCTTCTCTCTCTTCTTGTGCTTGCTGTAGACATTGAAGTCGTAAAATCGGGGCTGCCAGAACCGCAGGGGACCCGTGCCAGCGCTCATAAATGGCAGCGGCAACTGCGAGCTCGAAGTGCGCCGTTTGTTTTTCCGCAAATCTCGCGAGACGCGCTGCTTCAACGCTTTCAGCACCACGGATGGCGTAACCTTCGGCGGCTCGCTGATCAAAAGATGCACGTGGTCCGGCATGACCACGTAACCCACCAGCAGAAACTTGTACCGCTCGCGGATCTTTCCCAGCGCGTGCACGAATATGTTTCGGGCACGAACCGTCTTCAGAAGCGACAGCCGCCGATAACAACTGAAGGTGATAAAGTGCAGATCGCCGCGGCCGTAGTAGCGCTTCAGCTTCTTGGGCATAATTCGACTTCAAAGACCCCACGTGTAACCCCGACACGTGGGGCACCCAAACCTCCGCATATCCTAACGCTCTAGTGAACTATAACGATGGTATCCTTTTACCATGTTCCCTGGGGCAGCACCACAGAGGAAATGCATGCGATCATCTGGGCCACCCGCCATCCGGAAGACAAAAGTCCCCACGTTCGCCCGTGCGGGACGAACATGGGGCACCCTCGCGGTACTCCGTGGGTACTTCCAGGAATGTTATACTCCCTCCGTGCGAAACCAACATGAAAACAAACTTAAAACCACGGCCACCCGCCAATCAATTCCGGACGAATCAGCTATATCAGTGGGGGAACGTTCATAGGACGTGTCTTGGTAGAGGGGAAGGAATACGTTTTCACGGGGACATTCGCAAATGGGGTCGCTCAGATAGGCAGAGTAACAGAAGGGATAAGAGATTCACTGGGGAGATTCCTCCCGTAGGCGACGAGAAGATAGCCTCTTCAAGTTATGACTGGGAAACACCTAAATTTTGATCTTGACCACGATTCGGAGGGTTTGACCCGACGCGTCCGACGACCGCTCACGGAGCAGGAGAAGGAGTGGATCAACGCCATCCTGCAACCGAATAAACTGTGGGCGGATGTGACTATCGGGGATATTTATGTGGACGGTGAGTGTACCTGTGGCTGTCATACAGTCCATTTAGCACGCCCTCCTCAACCCCAGAACGCGAAAACCGCAGATTTGCTTCACGAGACAGTCGGCACGATGTGGGTCTTTACCGATCTAGCGAAAGTTATCGGGATTACGCTTCATGCAAAACAGGGTTCCCTGGGCGAATTAGAGGTTCTCTACCAAGAAAATACGGAGCCATGGCCTTCTGGGTGGCGCGAAGTATCCCGGAAGTTCCTCTCCTGAAGGCGGATGGCCCATCCTTAAAGCGGTAGAAACCTCCTGGGTGGCCTACCCTTTGCGGTTTTGCTTTCGCAAAGGGTGGGTCACTCTTCTAGCAGTCGTTCCCACGACAGCACACTCTACCCCTTTGTTTTCTTGCGCTTGCATCTCCGTTCGAAAGATTGGGTAATTATGATACCACTCGATTATTTAACTTGACAGTATATCAAATCCATGCTATCGTGTTTCATGGTTTCCGGGCTCTCCGCGCTGGGCTTTGCCCCCAACGCTCCGGCGACCGGCCAGCCTGTTTGCAAACTGGTTACCCCTACACTCTCCAACGGCAATTTCTATCCCCTTTCTTTTCAATACATTTACCATCCATCGTTCCCGTTGTGGATCAACGGGAACGCTCCTATCCTCTTTCCTTTCATCCCCTTGCAAACTTTTTCTTCTCCATCAGGGGGGTACACCCCTTCCTTAACCCAGCGCCGGCCGTGGCGGGAGGGGCGTGATTCATCTATCCCATTTTCTCTCAATAGCTTGCGGACTCTTTCGCATAATAGACGCCCGCAACCTCTTTCCCTTCAACCGTTTGCGGACTCTTTCCATTGCAATAGGGGTGTACACCCCTATCTCTGTTTTCCACACTCTCCCGCCCCACCTCTCTGTGTCTCAGTGCCTCGGTGGCCAATCCCCCGTCTGTACTTCTCTCGCTGCGCTGTGCGAGACTCGCAGGCAGCGTTGAGGAGTCTTCACCCATGAAACTTGCTGAAATCGCGCAGAAACTCGGATGCAACCTCGAAGGCTCGCCTGAAACGGAGATTCGCGGCGTCGCCGGAATCGAACAGGCCCAATCCGGTCAACTCACCTTTCTTGCTAACCGGCGCTACTTCCCTCTCGTGAAAACCACCCGCGCCTCGGCGGTACTCGTAGAGGAGGGCGTTGCCGTCGAACGCGCGCCGGACTTGCCGCCGCTCTCTATCCTCCGTTCACCGAATCCTTACCTGGCCTTCGCTCACGCTCTTGAGCTTTTCTATCAGCCCCCGCGCTATGCGCCCGGCATACATCCGACCGCGGTAATCGCCAAGACCGCGAGCATCGGAGAGGGTGCTCACATTGGCCCCTATTGTTTCATCGATGAAGAGGCGAGTATTGGCCCCAATGCCGTGTTGCACAGTTTTGTCACGATCTACCGCAGCGCAAAGATTGGTGGAAGTTTCTTCGCCCATGCGCACGCCGTTGTCCGCGAATTTTGCCGCATCGGCGACCGCGTAATCCTGCAAAACGGTGTGATCATCGGCGGAGATGGCCTGGGATTCGCGAAACAAAAAGATGGTTCCTGGTACAAGATCGTCCAATCGGGGCCGGCCATTCTCGAGGATGACGTGGAGGTCCAGGCCAACACCTGCGTTGACCGCGCCACCGTGGGTGAAACCCGCATTGGTCGCGGGACCAAGCTCGACGACCTTGTCCTGATTGGTCACGCCTCTCAGGTCGGCGAAAACACCATGATTTGCGGGCAGACCGGCCTTGCGGGCTCAACAAAAATTGGTAATGGCTGTGTCCTTGCCGGCCAGGTCGGGAGTGCCGGGCATATGACCGTCGGCGAGGGCGCCGTCATCACGGCTCGGAGCGGTGTTCCAGGGGACGTGCCGCCGGGCGCAATCTATTCAGGATACCCGGCTATCGAGAACGGCTTATGGCTGAAGATTTCGGCTTCTCTAAACCGTCTGCCGGAGATGGTAAAGCGCGTCCGGGAACTCGAAGCGCAAATCAAGGAATTGAAGACTCGATGAAGGACCAGCGAGAGCGCTCCATCCCGACCATTTTCACGAAGACCCGCGTGCTTGCCCTTGCTAATCGAGCGGCCGTTGGTCGGGCGGCAGCCCCGCGGCCAGCACCTCGCGCACCCGCTCATTTAAATTGTCTCTCTGCTCCAGCGAGTACTTCGATGCATCGATGGGTTCCAGAAACTCCACCAGAATTTCACCCGGGTGAATTACAAGAGAATGTTTTTCCATGATGCGATGCGCCCCCGAACAGGCCATCGGGACGATGGGCACGCCGGCCTTGATAGCCATGAGCACCGCGCCCTTTTTGAATTGTTGCAGTCGTCCATCGGGACTCCGGGTGCCTTCTGGATAAATCAGGAACGATTGCCCCCCGCGAAGCGCTTCCGTCGCTTTCTCCACGCTTGCCATCGCAGAGTCTCGATTGCTCCGATCCACAGGAATGAACTGTGCCAATTGAAACGCTTGTCCCACGATTGGCCATTTGAAGAGCGAGCGCTTCAGCAGAATCGCGATCCGGCGAGGTATCGCCCCTACAACCGCAGGGGCATCCGCCGAGCTTGTGTGGTTCGGCGCAAAAAGACACGGGCCGGACGGAATTCTCTCTAAGCCTTCGACCCGCACTCTGACTCCCACTGCTCGCACGAAAAACATCACTCCCTTTATGCCCGCCCAATAAAGCGGGTCAATGTGATTCGTCAGCAGCGAATAGATGAGCAGCGGCGGCCCAACGAGCAAGATGTAAATGCCCAGGAAAACCGCAATGAAGAGGGTGCGCAGCATCAAATTTGCGAGACCTTTTCGACTAGAAAAAACCAAGCCAATACAAATTTAAATAATCGTTGAGATTTCAATGGGGAGCAGCGGCTTGCGTTTCTCCGTGAAGCAATCCCTCCCGCAGACGCCGCGCCTTTACCCCTGCCTGGGAATTCTCCTCCACCTGATAATAGGTTTCCATCAGCTCGCCCAGATGGAACTCCAGCTTAAATTCCCTCTCCTCTCGCCTTACGCTAAGCCGAAGCAAACTTCCCACGCTCTGCTCGCGCTGCCATCTCTCCAGCCGGCGCGGCGGATCCCCGCCGTTCCATTTCACAATTACGTCGCCCGGGCGGAGTCCTGCCTTGGCCGCCGCGCTTCCCTCCTCTACCCCGCGCACCACCAAAACCGCATTAGCTTCGCGTTCCGCCACAAACCCAAGCGCCGCCCGCTTGTGCTGGCTCACGTTTAACTGAAGCCCCGCGAACGTCAATATCTGCTCATAGGGGAGTGGCGCTGTTCCGGATACGTACTTTTGAAAAAACTCTTCGAAAGATCCGCCCGCGACCTTCTCGATCACGAGCCGAATATCGAGGCTGTCCCGATAATGCTTGCCTTCCTTTGCGAACTCCGCATTCATCGCCCGCAGCACGTCGTCCAAGCTTTTCTCGTCGTTGGTTCGCTCGCGGATCAATACATCCAGCAGAAACCCTAGGATCTGCCCCTTCGTGTAATAGGAAACGCTGTATTCCGGCTCATTGTACAGAGGGTACTTTTCGAGCCAGGCGTCGAGGCTTGATTGTTCGGCACTTTGCCAGCGATTCGCTGGCCGGGCTTCGAATTCCGTGATTCCGCCGCTCAAATCCCCGTAGAACTGCTGCTTGCTCCAAATGCCGCTGCGCACCAGAGTGTAGGAACCATATGTGCTCGTTACGCCTTCCGCGAACCACAACGCTCGCGTGTACTGTTCCTTGGCATAGTCCACCGGTTCCAGCGACGCGGGGCGTATCCGCTTCACGTTCCACAAATGGAAAAATTCATGCGCCGAAACGCCCGTTAGATACTCACCTGAGGGAGCAGAGATTGCCGTCGAGTTCGCGTGCTCCATACCGCCGCCACCGCCCGCCGCGGCCTTTCCGACGTGAAAAATAAACGTGTAGTGTTCGAACGGCGCTCCGCCCATGAGTTTGACCTCATACTGGCAAATGCGCGTCAATTCTTCCTCGACCTGCTTCTTTTTCCAGTTGTCCCCATGGATGACCACGCTGATCCGCGGCGAAACATCAGGTAAATCAAACTCTTCGAATTTCCCGGCCTCAATTGGGGCATCGACGATCGCGTCGTACCCGCTCGCGCTCTCGGGGCAGGCCGGCTGGTCAAACAACATTTTGCATCCTTCCAGCAGCGCGCCCTCCGCCCGCCATTCCCGCGGAAAATCCATGATGGTCAAATTCACTTTTTCCTGCAGGCGGTCCACAACGTACATGAGCAGCATCGCAAAATTGATAAAAGCATGCTCGTTGTTTAGTTGCGTCGCAAACGGTCCCGGCTCATCCCAGTAGGTCGCATATTGAATCCTCACGGTTCCCGTTGCCGCAATCCGCCATGTCTGCTTATCGACCTTCTCAATCGGAACTCTTTGCGCGCCCACGAAGGCTTCCACCTGTTGCACGTGGCTGCTGAAATCGCGAATCTGATAGAGCGCGTTCCATGCCGGCATCTGTAGCTTCACCTCGGTGGACACATCGGGGACCTGTATCGTCACATGGAAGAGATGATTTTCGGGATGCGCGAGCGAAACCTCGTATCGAATCGTTGCCCAACTGGTCGAAACACCAAGCAGGAAGTAAAGTACGAAGAATGTAGCGGCCGTCGCACTCCGTCGCAGGACTGAAGTCAATTTCACTTGACGCTGGCCTCGGAAGGGAGTGTTGCCGGCCGCGCCAGCCTCTTCAGCAATTTTTCACACAAGCCGTCGAAGCTCCCGTTGGACATAACCAGCAGCAGGTCGCCCTCCTTGACTTCCCCGCCAAGATATTCTGCGATCTGCTCGGCGCTCGGAAAAACATGCGCATCTTTGCCCAATCGGCGCACGCTTTCCGCGACCGAACCCGGATCAAGCCGGTCTTCGTCGCCGAGTTGTTGGGCACGGAACACTCCCCCCAGAACCACACGATCCGCTTGAGCCAGCGCCTTCGGCAGCGATTCTTCGAACACTTTGCGCCGCATCGAATTTGAGCGTGGCTCAAGAATCGCCCAGACTCTCCGCCCCGGCCATCGTCCGCGCGCCGCCTCAATCGTCGCGCGAACTGCCGTCGGGTGATGCGCGAAGTCGTCAACGATCAGCACTCCGTTGACCTCGCCTTTCACGTCCATTCGCCGCTTCACGCTACGGAAGGTCGCAAGCGCCTTCGCAATCGCTTCCGCGCTGATTCCCCGCCCTTGCGCCACGGCCATCGCGGCTAGTGCGTTCAGCACGTTGTGACGGCCCGTCGCCGAGAGTCGGAACTCTCCCAGAGGCTTGCCCTGGTGCACTACACGAAAACTCATGACCTCGCCATCGACGCGTACCTCGCTGGCGACCCAATGGTTTGCCGCGCCGAATCCATAAGTTTCCACAGGACAGAACGCCTTCTCCGCAACCCGTAACAGCTCAGGCCCGGAATCTTCTGTATCTCCCCAGATCACCACTCGCCCTCTTCGCGGCACAAGATTCACCAGCCGCCGAAACGCAAGTTCGTATGTCGCGAAGTCCGGATAAATATCCGCATGATCGTATTCGAGCGAAGTCACAATCAGATCGTCCGGATGGTAGTGAAAGAATTTCGGCCCGCGGTCCCAGAAGGCGGTCTCGTACTCATCTCCTTCAAGGATGAATTCCTCTCCCCCTCCTAGTCCATAACTCTTCCCGAAATTTTCCGCAACGCCGCCCACAAGAAAGTTTGGTTTCTTCCCGGCGGTTTGAAATATCCACGCCGCCATCGCCGTCGTCGTCGTCTTTCCGTGCGTGCCGCTCACCACGATGGAATGGCGCCCCGGCAGAAACTCTTCCTCCAGAATCTCCGGCAGCGATCGGTAAGGAATCTTCCGGTCCAGCACTTCCTCCAGCTCCGGATTTCCGCGCGCGATGACATTACCCACCACCACCAGGTCAGGGGCCGGCTGGAGATGCGCGGGATCAAAGGCATGAAAATAGGAAATTCCCAGTTTCTCGAGCAGTGAGGATGCCGGCGGATATACTCCCGAATCCGAACCCGTCACTTGAAACCCGCGCTCGCGCAGCATACCCGCCAGCGGAGCCATCGCCGAACCCCCAATTCCGATCACGTGGATGTGTTTCTTTTCACTCATGGCACGACCGCGGGTTCCAAGATTTCAAGTACGCCTTCGCCCTTCGCCCTGAGCCGCGCTTTTATTCCGAGCGGCAGCGTGAGCATTGGCCGCTTCGTGTGACCCACGGGCGCTCCGAAAACCATAGGCACGTCCAGCGCCCCTAGAATCCTCGCGCAGACATCCCGCACCGTCGGGCTGCCCGCCATCGGCGGCTCGCATTCGGGAAAGTCACCCAGCACGACTCCGCGAATGCCATCGAACTTGCCCGCCTGCTTCAAATGCATCAACGCGCGATCAACCTGCCACGGCCTCATCCCGCGGTCCTCCAAGACCAAAATCGCCCCTCGCGTCCCCAACTCCCACGGTGTTCCCAGCGTCGTCTCCACCAGCGTCAGACAACCACCCAGAAGCGTTCCGTTTGCCTCACCCGTCCGGATCGTCTCGCCTTGCATCGGAATATACCAACCGCTCTCCGTCTTGCGTATCGCTGCCAGAAAAGACCCTTCATCGTATCCGCCTTGTACACCCGGCCCAGCGTCCAAACCCGCTGCGACCATAGGACCATGAATGGTTACCCATCCGCACTTCTCCCAGAGAAATATCTGCAGTGTCGTAATGTCGCTAAAACCAATGAGACACTTGGGCGTTTGTATGCTCCTGCCAGAAAGTCTGTCGAGAATGTAATTAGAACCGTAGCCGCCCCGAACAGCGATAAGACCGTTAACACGGCCGGAATCGGTGAATTCCAGAAACTCCGCGTGGCGTTCTTCCTCGCTCGCTGCAAAATATCCATCTGGACCGGAGAAAGGTTCGTCTCTCAAAAAAACACCATACTTGAGTCGCTTCAATTCCTTGAGCCCAGCAACCCATTTCGCGTCATCGGCTGGAGACGCCGGCGCAATAACACCAAGCATGGCTCCCGGCTTGAGTGCTCTGGGTTTCCGTGGACGAATCTTGCGAGGCATACGGGGCAAGCTGCGGGAACCCTGTTTCATTCGTGGTGGCCCTCGAGCGGAACTACCTCGGTCATGATTCCCGGCCGATGCAGTTGCGTGAGAATCGATTCCTGCTGCTTATGGCTGACGACCACTTCAAACTCCACCACGGACTTATCGCTTAAAATAGAAACCCGAAACTGCCGCATCGGAGTTTTCAGTTCGGACGTCAGTCGCTGGACTTCCGTGGAGACGCTGTCGGCATGACTCGTCATCACCCGGAAAACCATCGCACGTCGCTTCAAGTTAAAGCGTTCCGCCGCCCATCCGAGAACAACCAAGCCGAACAAGACGAGACCCGTTGCATACCCGGCAACCGCGTAGAGTCCCCCTCCTGCTGCCATCCCAATGGCCGCCTCGGCAAAAATCGTGGCCGCCGTCGTCAACCCGACGACTCCTCCCGCTTCCCGCAAAATGGCTCCCGCACCAAGAAAGCCGATGCCCTGTACGATGTTCGACGCGATGCGCGTAGAGCTCGTATCTCCGAAGAGGTGTGCAATTTCTCCAGACAAAATGGTGAAAAGACACGTCGCCATGCAGACAAAAAGGCTCGTGCGGATACCCGCCGGACGCCGGTGCACTTCGCGTTCGATGCCGATCAACGCGCCCAGCACCGCGGCCACCGTCAAGCGCAACAGAATTTCATGGAGAGGAAGCATGGATTTCGCGGACCCCGGTCCGCATGAGCGCGATTCTACATTCTTACAATTTGAATTGCGTCAATTTCGCAAAGTGCCGTGCCCTGGCGTGTATCTCGCCGCGCTTCAGCGCTGTCAGCCGCTCAAGCCCGAATCGCTCCACCGCAAAGCTTCCCAGCACCGACCCATAGACCATCGCGCGCCGCAGCGCCGCGTCCGATGTCTGCCCGGCGCCTGCCAGGTAGCCCATGAATCCTCCGGCAAAACTATCCCCCGCGCCTGTCGGGTCGTGCGGTTCCTCCAGCGGAAATGCGGGAATGCAAAAAACGCCGTTCTTGTCCACCATCATGGCCCCGTGCTCGCCGCGCTTCACCACCAGTGTGGACGGACCCATCTTGAAGATATGCTTTGCCGCCCGCAACAGGTTATGTTCGTTCGAAAGCTCCCGCGCCTCCGAGTCGTTGATCATCAGAATATCGACGTGACGCAGCGTCTCGCGTAACTCCGCGTTGCTGCGCTCGATCCAGTAGTTCATCGTATCCAGCGCCGCCAATTTTGGTTTACCCTTCACCTGATGGAGCACGCTGCGCTGCAACTCTGGCGCGATGTTCGCCAGAAAAACATATTTCGAATTCCGGTATTTTTCGGGCAGTCTGGGCTTGAAGTCAGCGAATACATTCAGCTCCGTCGCCAGCGTTACGCGCTCGTTCAGATTTTCCGAATAGCGCCCCGCCCAGAAGAATGTCCTGCCCGGCGCGCGTTCCAGCCCCTCCGTGTCAATGTGCCTTCCGCGAAAGATTGCCGCGTCCCTCTCCGTGAAGTCATCGCCTACAATCGCGACGATGCTCACGTGCGCAAAAAAACTCGCCGCCACCGCAAAATACGTCGCCGCGCCCCCCACCACCCGGTCCACCATTCCATACGGACTCTCCATCGAATCAAACGCGACCGAACCCACGACGAGTAAAGACACAGTCTTCTCCTAGGAAATATATCTTCCGATGATCGCCGCTAGGCGTTTCTTTGTCGCCTTCGGCACCAGCTTTGCGTCCGTAACCAGCGAGTGCTGCAAAGCGCTGCCGCACTTGCAACTTCGCTCCCCAGGCATTGCGCGCACCGCTTCTCGCAACACGCGCTGCGCATTCTCCGCGTTCTGGCTCAACGTTGCGAGGATTTGCGAATACGTCACGGAGTCATGTCCCGGATGCCAGCAGTCGTAATCCGTGATCATAGCGAGCGACCCGTAGCAAATCTCCGCTTCCCTTGCCAGTTTCGCTTCCGTCACGTTGGTCATGCCGATCACTTCAAAGCGCAGTTGCCGATGCATGTGTGCTTCCGCCAAGGTAGAAAACTGCGGCCCTTCAATGCATACATACGTCCCGCGCCGGTGCACTTTCACCGCGCAATGCACGCTCGCGTCAGCCAGCACGGCGGACACCTGCGCGCACGTCGGTTTGTCGAAGGCAACATGCGCCACCAGCCCATCGCCGAAAAACGTGGACACGCGCAATTTTGTCCGGTCCACAAACTGGTCCGGCACCAGAAATTCCCCCGGCCGCAAATCTTCCTGCAATGACCCGACCGCGCTAATCGAAATGATCCGCTCCACCCCCAGCAACTTCATCGCATAGACGTTGGCTCGAAAATTGATCTCGCTCGGCAAAATGCGATGCCCGCGCCCGTGCCGCGCCAGAAAAGCGACGCGCTTCCCTTCCAGCTGGCCCAAAACAATCACATCCGAAGGATCGCCAAACGGCGTCTTGACCCGCTCCTCGCGCGTACCTGTCAGCCCGCTCATCGCATAGATTCCGCTCCCGCCGATGACTCCAATCGTCGCTTGCGGTTCTCGGTCCCCGCGCTTAGCAGTGTTACTCTCTACATCCGCCATTTCGTGTCTCCGTTGAGTTCGTTGATCCGCATCGCTCGGCTCGCAGCCGAACTTCTCTCCCTCTCATCTTCAGCCTCTTATCCCGCCAAGCCGCTCTTTGCCAGGATTTCCTTCACCGCCGCGAACGGATCCTTTTTCCGCTGCGCGACCTCCGAAGCGAGCTCCTCCAGGCGTCTCTGCCCTTCAGCTCCGCCCAGCGCTTTCTCCAGCAGCTGCGATTCCAGCAGATCCACCAATCGTCTCTTCCAATGCTCGACGTGTTTGCGCTGGCGCTCCCCGCTCGTTTCAAAGTGCTTTCGAAATTTCCGAATCGTCTCCGCCAGTGCTTCGATCCCTTTGTTCTCCGTGGCAATCGTCCGCATAACCGGCGGATGCCACCCATCGCGCGGCATCACCAAAGACAACATCGCAACTAGCTCCTGCTCCAGCCGCTCCGCTCCCTGCCGGTCTGCTTTGTTCAATACAAAAATATCGCCGATCTCCATGAGCCCGGCCTTCAGGTTCTGTATATCGTCGCCCATGCCCGGCACCATAATCACGACCACGCAATCCGCCAACCGCACGATGTCTACTTCATCTTGCCCGACTCCCACGGTTTCAATCAGCACTTGCTGCTTGCCCGCCGCGTCCAACAGCAGCGCCACTTCCGCCGTCGCCCGCGCCAGCCCCCCTAAAAATCCTCGCGTAGCCATAGACCTGATGAACATCCCGGAATCGCCTGCGTGCCCCTGCATCCGGATGCGGTCGCCCAGAATCGCGCCGCCCGAGTAGGGGCTCGTCGGATCCACCGCAATCACCCCGACTTGCTCTTGTTGTTTGCGATAGTGCGCCGCCAGCCGGTCCGCCAGCGTGCTCTTTCCGGTTCCCGGCGCCCCGGTGATGCCGGTGAGATAGGCGCGTCCCGTGTGCGGAAACAGCAGCCGCAAAAGTTCTTCTGCTTCCGGCTGATGATTTTCGACTGCCGTGATCGCGCGCGACATCGCGCGCACGTCGCCTGCGCGCACCTGTTCCGACCACTTCTCAGCGGACAGGGACATGGCTTTCCTGGGTAACTCTCGGCCAGGCTGGATACATCGCCCTATTATTTATTCCCAAGCAGCTGGCGGGCAATGACTAACTTCTGAATTTCGCTGGTGCCTTCCCCAATCGTGCACAGCTTTACGTCACGGTAATACTTCTCCGCCGGATAATCCTTGATGAAGCCATACCCTCCGTGGATCTGCACGCATTCGTTCGCCACGCGCACCGCGACTTCGCTCGCAAACAGTTTCGCCATGCTCGCTTCCCGCGTATAGCGGCTCTTCCCCTGGTCCGCCAGCCATGCCGCTTGGTATACGAGCAGTCGCGCAGCTTCCACTTCCGTGGCCATGTCTGCCAGCTTGAACTGAATCGCCTGAAATTCGCTGATCGGCTGCCCGAACTGCTTCCGCTGCTTTGCGTAACGTGTCGCGGCCTCGAGCGCTCCCTGCGCCATCCCCAATCCGAGCGCGGCAATCGAAATCCTCCCGCCGTCGAGAATCTTCAGGCTGCCGATAAACCCGTCGCCTTCAGGACCCAGCAGGTTTTCCTTCGGTACCCGGCAGTCCGCGAAAATTACTTCCGAAGTGTCGCTCGCACGCATCCCCAGCTTGTTTTCTTTTTTCCCCGGCCGGAATCCTGCCATTCCCTTTTCCAGAATAAACGCGCTGATTCCATGCGACCTTTTGGACTTGTCCGTCACCGCCATCGCCACGCAGACGTCCGCGTAGTGTCCGTTGGTCGTGAACGTTTTCGCGCCGTTCAGCACCCAATGGCCGCCGTCGCGCACCGCTGTCGTCCGCGTGCCTCCCGCATCCGATCCCGCCTCGGGCTCCGTCAGCGACCACGCGCCGATTTTTTTTCCCTGCGCCAATGGCACCAGATATTTCTTCTTCTGCGCTTCGTTTCCAAATTTGAAAATGTGATTGCTGCACAGCGAATTGTGCGCTGCGATGATCAATCCCACCGACCCGTCCACCCGCGCTAGCTCTTCGATCGCGATCACATACTCGGTGTAACCTAGCCCCGCCCCGCCGTACGGCTCCGGAAAAATAATCCCCAGCAGTCCCATTTCCCCCAGCTTGGGAATGATCTCCATCGGGAAATGCGATGCTTCGTCCCACTCCATCACATGCGGGGCGATCTCGCTCTCGGCAAATTCCCGTACGCTACGCCGGAGCTGCTCCTGCTCGTCCGTAAAATGGAACTCCACGTTTTCCTCAACTTTCTATAGATTTGCGCAATATCCAGCCAAACTTTATTTTATATCACAGGATTGACCCGTATCCGGCTTCTCCCACACCATTTGTCTCCAGCGGTTAACGCCTGGAGTGCGCAAACTTCCCTCGCAAGTCGCCATTGCGCCCGCCCCCTCCTTTGATACACTCCCTCAATGCGGCGCCGCCGTTTCCTCACTATATCCGCAGCGAGCCTTGGCGGCGTGCTCGTTTATTCCCTTGATCGCAAAGGCTCTCTGCTCACTTCCCAGGCCAAACGCCTGCGCATCCCCCTTCGCTTCTTCGACGAATCGGAGGCCCTCATCGTCGCTGCCGCGGCATCCCGCATTTTCCCTACGGACGATTCCGGCCCCGGAGCACGCGAAGCCGGCGTCGCCATTTACATTGACCGCCAGCTTGCCGGCCCGTACGGTCGCGACCGCTATCGCTACACCCAAGGCCCCTTTGAAGATGCCCCTCCGGAGCTCGGCTATCAGGGTAAAGCCACTCCCCGCGAAATCTACCGTGAGGGTTTGAAAAATTTCAAAGACTTCGACCGCCTCACCCCGGAAGAACAGGACGCGCGTCTACAACAGATCGAATCTTCCCGGTTTTTTTCTCTTCTTCGCCAGCACACCATCGAAGGCATGTTCTCCGACCCCATTCACGGCGGAAACATCGACATGATCGGATGGCAGCTCATTGGCTTCCCTGGCCCGCGCATGAGCAATTACGACGACATTGATAAGCATTACGGAGAAGCATTTCGACCCAAGCCAGTCAGTCTCCGGCAGGTGACCGGCGCCGATGTCCGTCCCAGTGAGGACGAGAAATGAAATCCCTGTCCCCCGTGGACGTCGTCATCGTCGGTGGCGGATGGACCGGCCTGCTCATGGCCAAGGAGCTCGGCTCCCGCACCTCGCTCTCCGTGGTTGTTCTCGAGCGCGGCGGCCCACGCAAGACGGAAAATTACTCCAGCGACATGGATGAGCTCGACTATGCCATCCGCACGCACATGATGCAGGACTTTTCTCAGGAGACGGTGACGTTCCGGCACGCGCTGCAGCAACGTGCTCTTCCCCTCCGCCAGCACGGGTGCTTTCTGCCCGGTTCGGGCATCGGTGGGGCTGGTGAACATTGGTCTGCCTGGTTCCCTCGTTTTCTTCCGGATTGTTTCGAGTTGCTTACGCGCACCGTCGAGAAATACGGCGCTGGCAAGTTGCCTGAGGATCATTCCGTTCAGGATTGGGGAATCACCTACGACAACTTGGAACCCCATTACACGCGCGCGGAAAATCTGCTCGGCATTTCCGGCAAAGCTGGCAATTTGCGCGGAAAACAAATTGAGGGCGGTAACATCTTCGAAGGCTGGCGCAGCGCCGAATATCCAACACCTCCCACCAAGATTCCCTACATCGCTTCCCTTTTCCGCGACGCCGGAAAATCGCTCGGCTGCCATCCTTTTCCCATACCCGCCGCAACGACAAGCATCTCTTTCACGAACTCGGATGGTATCTCCCGGCCCGGCTGCACCTACTGCGGATTTTGCGATCGTTTTGGCTGCATGATTGGTGCAAAGGCCCAGCCCACCAACGTCCTCTTGCCCGTAATCGAAAAACGAAAAAACGTCTCCATCCGCACGGGAGCATGGGTTCGACGGCTCAACCGGTCCGGCTCGAACGGCAAGGGGAATGTCACCGGCGTAACTTACGTGGATTCGTCCGGACAGGAAATTTTCCAGCCTGCCGGACTTACCATTCTTGCTTCCTGGACCCTCAACAACACCCGCCTTCTTCTCCTCTCCGGACGTGGTGAACCCTACGATCCCGCAAACGGAAAGGGCAACGTC
>Ga0307479_10002476_pt1 | contig 16777 bp, 8 predicted proteins | sample atmos_gasesECM4C_FD_203743 | JGI IMG/M metagenome (GOLD analysis project Ga0307479, IMG submission 203743) | Hardwood forest soil microbial communities from Morgan-Monroe State Forest, Indiana, United States - atmos_gasesECM4C_515 | ecosystem: Environmental > Terrestrial > Soil > Temperate... | reverse complement strand
CTCTGTCCGTATAGAACCGGTACATCGTCACCGGCTTGCTTCCTTGGGCGGCAACTGCACCATTCCGGGCTTGTCGGCAAAACATAAGAAAACACATCCCGACCGTCACAACAGCAACGGAAAACCTAAACATCGATTTCATGGAAATGCTCCTGTTTGCCAGGATCTCTGGGGTATACGGCCTGGAGGCAGAATGTATACTCGCCACAATCAAATATTCAATACGAGAGGTGACGCCTAAGAAACTTAGCCCCGTCGCGAATGACGCGAAGTCCGCGAGGGAATGCCCCGGAAAGTGTCACAAGCCTGGCGTCCAGTGCAGATCGCACCTCGCCTGCTGTCTCGTTACATCGCTTCATCGGCTGCCGACAATCCTAAATTTCTGAACTCGGTGGCCGGCTTCGTTGCCTACTCCTACTTCAGCGACGAAGATGCTACCCTTCGAGTCGATCGCCATCGTGTGTCCGTGAGAAAACTCACCGGCCTGATGTCCTGGTCGGCCGAAACTGGACAATAGCTTTCCGCTGGCGTGGTCGAAAATATCGACTTGCTCGTTCTCTTCATTCAAAACAAACATGAAGGTCTGCGCCTGACCGGGAGAGAAGGCTACCCATCCAGCCGTACCCCACGCGCGGGGCAGATTGCCAGGTCCTGGAGGTTGGGTCCGCTTACCGTAATTCATGCGCGAGCGGCTCATCTCTTCATAAGGAACCAGAATATTCTTTTCGAATTTGCCCATCTTGTCGAACACCTGGACCCGATCTCCCCGCCGGTCGCATACGTACACCAAGCCGTCGTTGCCGATCGCCACGCAGTGCGGGACTTGCATGAAATCGTCGCCAGCGCCCGCTTCCTCTTCGGTTTTTGTACGCTTCAGAACCCACTGGCGCAGGAAATGCCCATCGCGGTCGAACACCGCCACGCGATGATTACTTCCGGGTTCTTCACCGTCGGAAACGTAAACGTCGCCATTGGCTCGGTCGACGGCGATCCCTCCGGGTCGAAAGAATCCCGTGTGGCTCGAGTTCATGGCGATTCCTCCGACCGTGCCATCCGACGAATCGACGACGCCTTTGGTCCCGATCTGGAGGAGCAACTTGCTCCCGTCGTGTGAAAACCTCTGCACGATCCCGTCCTGGTTGCTCGGCAGCCACACATTGTTCTCGTTGTCCACGTAGCAAGCGTGGCGCCCTGCGCCGAGAACGCTCGGGCCGCCCCAAGAGTTGACAACGTTGCCGTCCGGGTCAAATTCAATGACGACAGGCGCCTGGAAGCCGGCATCGAGCTCGTTATCCGTCAGATTCTGCCGGTTGACGATGAACACGTGATCCTGGGCATCTGTGCAGACTCCGCCGACCGAGCCGGTGAGCCAGCCGTTTGGCAGAGGCTTGGGCCAGAAGGGATCGACTTCGTACTTGGGCGGGGCGGCCTGCGAACGCAAGGGGGTTGGAAGCGCGCAAAGCGCAACGGCCAACCCTAGAACTGTCGCTATAAGGGCAACGTTCATGTTTGTCTTTGTCTGGATGTCATTTCTGCCCAGCATGAGTCCGCACCAGCTTCACTGATCGCCCGTCGCCTTGAACTTCTGAACTCTATTGCCGCCCTCTTCCGCGCCCAACTCGGCGACGTAGACATTACCCTTGGAATCGACGGCCAGGGTCTCTGCAAAGGTAAATCCTCCCACTTGATGGCCTGCCCGGCCAAATTTCGAGAGGATATTGCCACTAGCACGATCAAGAATTTCAACCTGCTCGTCGTCCTCATTCAAGACATACATGAACGTCTGGGCTCGGTCGGGGGAGAAGCCTATCCAGTCAGCCGTGCCCCACGCGCGCGACAGATGCCCTGGCCCCAGCCTTTGACGTTGGGTTCGCGGCTCGTAGGGCACAACGATGTTCTTTTGAAACTTGCCCGCCTTGTCGAACACTTGGATCCGATCTCCGCGCCGGTCACACACGTACACCAAGCCGTCATTGCCGATGGTCACGCAGTGGGGGACCTGTGCGAACGCGTTGTCTTCCGCCTTTTCAGATTCTCCGTGCAACCCCCATTGGCGCAGGAAACGCCCGTTTCGATCAAAAACAACCACGCGATGATTGCTTCCAGGCTCTTCGCCGTCGGCGACATAAACCTCACCATTGCCTGAATCCACCGCGACGGCCGAAGGCCGGAACAAATGCGTCTGGCTCGTATTTAACGGCCGGCCGCCGAGAGAACCGTCGGAGGAATCGACCACTCCCGGGGTACCAATTTGGAGAAGTAGTTTTTTTCCGTCGTGCGAGTACTTCTGTACGAGACCACTGCCGCTGCCTGAAATCCAAACATTGTTCTCACGATCTACGAAGCAGCCGTGAAGCGCTTCGGGAAGCACTCCGCGGTCACCCCAGGAATTAACGACATCGCCTTCGGGATCAAACTCAATCACGGGAGGCGCTTGACGTCCAGAGTCCAACTCATTTTCCGTCAAGCCACCCCGGTTGAGGATAAACACATGGTCCTGGGCGTCAACACACACGCCGCCTAACGCTCCCGTGACCCACCGGTTCGGCATCGGCTTGGGCCAAGACGGATCAACCTCAAACTTCGCTGGTTTCATCTGCGCAGGCAGGGGACTTGGGAACGAGATCCCGAGCACAAAAGCCAGCCCTAAGCCTGCTATGACCACCGCAGGCAGGCGTCTCGTAGCGTTTGGGGGCCGATCACAATTGAGAGGGTTGCGCATGAGCCCAAAATACCTACGGCAAGATTTTGTAAACGCGAAGTTCCGCTGCCTTGTCTCCGTGACGCGGAACAGCAAGATAGAAACGATTCAGCTCGGGAAGAAGAAACGACGTCTTGGCGCGAAACGCTCCCGCGACATGGCCAATCTGACTATAGTGGTCCGGATCCGTCTGTTGAAACACGTCAACAAATTCGTTGCCCGAAGCGTAGATCCGCGCCTTCTGAAGGTGATAAGAGACGTCGTCCACCATCTCGATTGTGGGGACGCTGGCCACAATCTTGCCCGAATCCGAATCAAGAACGATCAGTTTTGCCGGCTTGCCCGTGACAGTGAACAACCGGTGATGCGGCTGATCAAACGCCAGAGGCACATTCAGTTGGCCTTCAGCTTCCACAGGCCAGGTCGCCAAGAGCTTGTCGGTATTTCGGTCAAAAACGCCGACGGCGTTTAGACCGGTCAGACTGGCGAACAGTCTCGGTCCGGATCGTTCGAGGACCAGGGCCTCGACTCGATTCGTGTCAATCTTAATATCCGCCAGCTTTTTGGCGGCTGTGGTGTCAACAACGCTGATGAAAGAATACGGCGTATGAGCGGCCCTGCCACCGTCCACGATGTACATGCGCTTTGTCGCCGGGTCGAACGCCATGGAATCGCAATCCACTTCGAGCTTCACCGAGCTTAATAATTGATAGGTGTCGGAGTCGTAGACCTTTAGTTCCGCAGCGCCACCATCCACTATGAACAACTTCTTTAGGTCGGCCCGGTAGACGAGGGAGTGGGGCTCGTCGAGACCTGTGATGCTATGGAGGAGTTTGTTGCTGCGCAGATCGAAGATTTCAACGACGCCTTGCTCTACCGTCAGGAACAATCGATGCCCCGGGAGGTCCACCGCAAAATGATCAAAATCACCTTCATGAAGCTCGGGTAGCGGAATCGTTTGGACCAACCTCATCGGCTCCCCAACGGCCAGACAGCTCGTTGACATCCCGAACAGCGCGAAAATTGCCCAAAGCGTGAAAACAGCTTTTGTCGTGCTCTTCCTCATCGGACTTGGGTCCTCCGCTATTTCGGCTGGAATTCAGGATCGTAGGTGCCTGGAGCTCCGCGAGAGCCGAGTCGGCTGGTCCAATACTCAATGACGTAGTAAGTGTTGAGGCCGATCTCTTGATAGACCTCTTTATGCACCGGACCATAGGTGCTCGCATCCATGCCCAGAGTGCCAGTCTCCTTGAGCCGCGAAAGTGCGTCCTTAGTCGATTTGTAATACAAGAGAGCTAACGCGGAAGGATGACTCAGAATCTTCCAACCCATTCCTCCAAGTTCCTGCGCGGTGAAATTCGGTCGCTCCGGGATACCCTGCTCAGCGTTGGCAAAGTTGAGTGCACCTTGAACCTCTTTAGGAATCCGCTTGGCTTCCTCGGCTGTCCTCGGGAAAAGCAGGACGTAGTCAGCGCCTGCCTGGAGGCAGAGGTTGGCCCGGCGGACGCATTCCGCAAAGCCCTGCGTCTGCATACTCGCGGTGCAGGCTCCGATGACGAAATCCGGATCGCGGCGCGCTTGAACCGCATAGCGAATCTTTTCAACCATCTCCTCGATCGGAATCGTTTCCGCCCTGCCGTCCATATAGTAGTGGAAACGCTTCGGACAGACCTGATCGTCAACACAAAGACCGGCAGCTCCAGCGTGCTCGAGCACACGAACCGTATGGAAAACGTGGGCGGGCTCGCCGAATCCGCCGCCGGCGTCGACGAGAAGAGGGATATTTATTGCACTCGTGATCCTTTGGGTGGCGTTCGCCAAATCGTCCAGGCTAAGGGCGGCTTCAACCTCGCAGCTAACGACGCCTAATCCAGGGCCGGACAAATTGACGCAACGAAACCCTACCGACTCGGCGATTCGTGCAGTGAGGGGATCGTGAATACCAGGGGAATCGATGACGCCGGTGCTTTTGATCATCTCCCTCAGCTGGGTAGTCATTCGTTTCGGCGCACTCGGCCGGGCACTCGCTTCCCCTTGGGGCCGAGCCGCAGCCGCAAAAGAAGTTGCCGTCAAACCACCGAGAGCACCGAGAGATGTATTTTTCGCAAAGTCGCGCCGCGATAGCTTTCCCAACTTGCCCTCCTCAAAGGGGAAACGGAATCCCCTTAGCAATCGCTGCTTCCGCCTTCAACACGAGCAAGCCTCATTGGACTTGGTACTCGAGAATTTGGGCGTTGGTAGTTGCATGCTGGGGCACCGCCACATAATAGCGGCCGAGCGCGGACACTAACTCCCCAGTCCGCGCCCCAGGTCCGCTGGGGACCTGGCCGAGGGACACATAATGGTCAGCGTCCGTCTGCTTGTACACATCGATCGAGCCATCGCCGGCTGGGCATGCGGCGTAAAGACGCTTGGTCTTCGAATCAAAAATTAGGTCGTCGATGCCTTGATTGATCGGAAGCGCCTGGAGTTCTTTGCCCGTGGCTGTATCAAATATGACGATATGCCCGCTTCTGCAACCCGCAAATAGGAGGTGATGCGGTTCATCCAACGTCAGTGTTACCGCGGTCTTCCCAAGTGTGATGGGCCAGGTTGCAATCACTTTGCGAGCTGCACGATCGATGACTACAATGCGATTCTTGGCCACGTCAGTTTCATACAGCCTGGGTCCGGAGGCTTCAATGGCCATGCCGTCGAGGCCCTCGCTGTCAACCGTTAGTGAGCCAAGGTTTTCTCCGGTGGTCGTGTTAATGATGTTGATCGTGGAATAATCCATCTTTGCGTCCTTGCCGCCATTCTCTACATAGAGCAATTTTGTCGCAGGGTCGTAGATGCTTGGGTCGGTGTCCGGAAGAAGAGGCACGCTCTTGATCAAGTCGTAGGTTTTTCCGTCAAAAATCCTCAACGCTCCTCCGCCTCCGCCATCCGTGACGTAAAGACGGTTAAGGTCATCCCGGTACAGCAGATGGTGTGGAATCTCAATTCCCGGGATGGTGTGGATCAACTCGCGGCTCTTCAAATCGAAAACCATGACGGCTTTTATCGCCTGAGGTGTCGTGAACAATCGCTGCGTTTTGAGGTCGATAAGGATATGGTCAAAACGTCCTGTCACGTTGCTGGGGAACTCATATTTGCCGACCAGCTTGAGCGGTGTTTCGCTGGAAGCCTTACCCGGAGCGGAGTCTTTTTGTTGCCGTGCAAGAATCGACGCGGACGCCAGCACCAAGATTGCAGAGCCAAATAGAAAGACAACGGTTCTCCTCATCGGATCATCTCCCTGGTTTCATTTCGGAGTTTCAAGTTTCTGGGCTACACAATCCAAATCGGCTTCTCCCGCAGGACTCGCCCCACCGTCTCCGGCGGCTGTGGATGTAAGGTCAAGGAGAAACTGAACAGATCGTCATTCCGAGGCGCATTCTTCGCCGAGGAATCTCTCTTTCTTTGAGTTAAACCGAAAAGAGATTCCTCGCTTCGCTCGGAATGGCGACGCGACGAACTTCCTGCAGCCGCTGCAGTCTGAAGCTGTTGGTGTTAAAAAATTATTTTTATGGCGAATTGAATCTCCCGTGGGTCCGTGGTCGTTTGGGTCAGCAAACCGGCAGTGCCATTCAGTGTGCCGTCCCCATTTATCACGTCTGTGTTGCCATCACCCAAACTCGGTACGTTGAAATTGGCGTGGTTCAGGATATTGAAGAACTCCGCCCGGAACTGCACATTGAAGCTCTCAGAGATTCTCTTGATCGGGTTGTTCTTGAATACGGAAAAATCCACATTCGTCAATCCCGGTCCAATTAGAGTATTGCGACCGACGTTGCCTCGAAGGTTGTAGCAACTCAAATCACCGGGCGCGAGCGCGGCCCCGACACTCGGCGGCGCGGGGTCGCAGTTGGCGTTCCAAAAAGCCTGGCTGGGGGCCTGCGGCACGGTATAGCAATTACCGACGTTCTTGAGGTAGAGCAGGCCGTGACTTCGGAAATCGAGGTCAACCGGATTGCATCCTGCCGCGCCGGCACTCGGATAAGCATAATCGTCGTTGCTGAGCGTTTGCCTGGGATCCGCGCCTTGCGCCCCAAAAAGTGCGCTGAACGGAACACCGTCATTGGCTTTGAATACGGTACTCAACTCCCATCCGCTCAGCGGCCACGCCGCAGCTCCTGAGAGCGATTTGGGGCTCGGGACCAGCCATTTAGCGTTGATCACTAAGGTGCGGCCGACACTGAAATCCGATACACCGCGGGTCAAGTGCAAATCGAACCAGTCCAGGCTGGAGATGGAATTCGAGAAGGCATCGCCCGCAACGACTCCCGAATTGTTGTCTATGCTCTTTGCCCATGTGAACGACCCCTGAATCTGGAAGCCATGGTTGAGTTTCTTTAATACGCCCGCCTGGAGAGCATGGTAGGAGGAGCTGCCGGCCCAGTTCAAGTACCGGATGTCACCGGAATTTTCGTTGAATCTCGAAGCCGGGTTGCAGTTTCCTGCCTCAGTGCCATTAGGATCGGTTATATCGCATCCTGGGCCCCAGACGTTTCCGAAGATATCTACTTTGGGCCAGAGATAGCCCGCGGAAGTCAGCGTTGGCAATACCATATCGGCATCATCGACACGGAAGGGCTGATGAATCCCGTGAGAGCCTACGTAACCAATTGTGGCCGTGAGATCGCGAGAGATCTCCCGCTGGATGTTGAGATTCCATTGCATCACATAGTTGCGCCTTGGATGCGTTTCCAGCGCCCCGTATTGGTTATTTTGTTTTGTCGAGTTTATGACGTCTTGGAAGGCCCCTGTAGGAAATTTGCCGGGAGTGTTGATATTGGCGGTCTTGACTTGGAAGAACGGAGCCGACTGGCCAATCATCGTCAAAAGTTGATAGATCATCGGCAGCGAATCAAAGATACCGAATCCTCCGCGCACCGCTGTCTTGCCGTTGTGGAAAGGGTCCCAGGCGAAGCCAACCCTGGGTGCGAAGTCGTGGAGTGTAGGGTTGTCGAAGTAGGGGCCAGTGCCTGCGCAAAGAGGAGTAGGAGGGTTTGTGGTTGTGTCGAAGACAAGCTTGCCGCAATGCGGCAGCGGATCCGTAAGATTGTAGATGGTGGATGTTTGGCCCTGGTTGTCAAAGGGCACGGTGGCCATTTCGTACCGTAGTCCAAGATTCAGCGTCAGGCTCGGGCGAATGCGCCAATCATCCTGAACGTAGGCTCCGATGATGGCCTCCCGCAGGCCCCGCTCGGTCAATAACCCCGGCGGCGTGGCGCGAAGTTTAGTCGGACGGTTGAGAAGGATGCCACCCATTGAGCCGAACGAGAATTGGCCAGTCCTGTTCCCGGTCGTCAACTGGTTGTCCTGGTCCCGCTCGTAGCCAAATCCGAATTTCAGGGAATGACGTCCCCAAGTGAGGAATGCATCGTCGTACACCTGGTAGGAATTCCAGCGGTAAAGGTAAGTGGGTGTGCCTCCAAAACCGCCTTCGAGGAAGGTCATGAAGTTACAAAGACAGCCAGGGGCATAATTCCCCGGGATCGCCGCGAGGGAGTGATCCCCCGCGGCTGGATTCAATGCCTTCATGGGGTTGTTGTTGTCCACAAGCGCGCGGTTGTAGCCGAGCCGCACCGTGTTCACAAAGCTTGGATTGAAAGTGTGCGTTTCCTCGACGGCCGCAATTTGCCTCTTCGTCTGCGATCCCAGCAACACCACGCCCAGCGGTTCGTCTGAGGTGAACGGTGTCCGGTCGAACATGTAGGTTGCAAAGACGCTGTCCTTGTCGGAGAAGTGGTTGTCGACGCGCGTCGTGAAGAAATCTTCTCGGACGATTCGATGTCCAACAAAGTTGTAGGCTGCCACGTCGCCATTGCCAAGCGGAGCGCCATTAGGCAATGGAAAGATGTTGAGATACGGCAGAACTGCAGCATCTATGTGCGTCGTCGGATCGGGGTTTGGAGCCGCTTGGAATCCACCTGCCGATGGCAGCGGCGAATGTGGTGTGCAGGAAGTATCCCCCGGATTCACGAGAATACACGCCTTGGCAATCATCGGCGTTTTGGCGTCCGCCATGAGCCCGCGTGCGTCCAGGGAGGGAACAGTGTCCAACCGCCCCACGCCCTTGGACTGGCGAATGCCCTCATAGTCGCCAAAGACAAACGTCTTGTCCTTGCGGATCGGCGCCCCGATCGAGCCGCCAAACTGGTTGCGATGGAAAGGCGGAATCTGCTCCGGATCGAAGAAATTGCGGGCGTCCAAGGTGTTGTTCCGGATGAACTCGTAACCGTTTCCGTGAATCTGGTTCGTCCCCGCCTTCGAAATTGCGTTGACCACGCCGCCGGAGGTCTTCCCATATTCGGCGGAATAGCTGCTGGTCAGAACGGAGAACTCTTCCACGGCGTCCACGCCCAGATTGCCGCCTAAAACGCTTCCCGGCCCGCCATTGGAGTAGTCGTTGATGCTAATACCGTCGAGCCTGTAATTGTTCTGCGTAGGCCGCGAACCTGAGATACTCAGTTGCGCTCCAAACCCGCGGTTTCCCCTTCCGCTGTCGCCGAAAGCCACCTGGGTCTCGATGCCGCTCACGCCGGGCTGGAGATTAGCGAGATCGGTCCAACTGCGGCCGTTTAGAGGCAGTCCCACCACTGTGGGCGCCTCCACAACCTCGCTGATGGCTGACGACGCCAGCTCCACCGTGGGGGCTTCGGTCGTGACGACCACCTGCTGGCTCATTTCCCCCACACGCAAACTCGCATTGAGCACTTGCTGCGCGCCCACTGTCAGAGTGACGTTGTTGTTTACCTCGGTGCTGAATCCTTGGGCGGAAAATCTGACTTCATAATTTCCGGGCAGCAGATTCGGCACCGTATAGAAGCCAGCGGCGTCGACCATAACATCTCGAGTTACGCCCGTGGCTGTATTCCTGATGGATAGCCGAGCGTTCGGCACGGCCGCACCCGACGCATCCGTGACCGTGCCAGAAAGGGTGGCTCCTACAACCTGCGCGTAGGTTAGCGTTTGCCACGGTAGCAAAAGGCCCATGACGAGAACCAGAAACATACCCAAAACAGCGCCATATCTTTTTTGGAGAGCTTTGCCTGGCATAGGATCACCTCCCAGCGCTAACGACCTGACACACTTACCGATCCCGAGATTCTGAAGAGCAAAAATGCCCTAGCGGTCAAAACATGCTATGAAATTGACGCCCGGTTAGCATCGGAAGAAAGGAATGTCAAGAGAAAAGGATAAACCTGAAGGTGGGCTGAAATTTATTCTTGGTAAATATATTTGAACACCTACGGGAAAAGTTTCACTTGGCCACAGTCACTTCGCCTGGCATCCCGTCGTTCTCATGCGGCGGACAGGTGTATCGGTAAAGTCCGGCGACCGTAAACTGACGCCGGAATGATTTTCCACTCGCAATCAAACGTGAATCGAAGACCTCCGCCCCCTTCCGGGCACGGACACATTACTGGAATTAGGCGCAACATTCGGATCGGTGTTAACTTCGTGTGGCATTGTTTTGTCGTCGTTCACCCATTCCACGGCCATCTATCCCATTCTATCGAGCGGGACATCTCGACCCCAAAACGGGATCTTCCGGCCCCAAACCAAATGCTCGTAAGTGAGCGAAGTAAGTATGGTTGGCCAACTCAAGCTCGATGTGAAATTCGCAAGTGACGCCAAAGCAACGACTTAGTGATTTTCGCCCACGGCTGTTAACCGAAGGATTGCTAGTTCGAGTCTTGCCCGGGGAGCCATTCTTCCGTTCGGACTGAACTGTCGCACGCTCCGGAATGGGAGATGCCCACCAGCCGGATCAAGCTTGTGGCAGCTTTCCATTGTGCCTACCGTTGTTTAGCTCCGAGCCATTGGAGTCCAAAACCAAACTTAGGATTCTCGTGACTATTCCGAGGCGGCTGGCAACCCCCATTTTGATCGCAGCCATCCGCAGGTACGCCTTAACCGTATTCTCACTGATGCCCATGTTCTGAGCCATTTCTTTGTTGCTAAGTCCCTCCAGTAACAGCGTCACTGCCTGTTGTTCTCGGTGGGTAAAGTTGAATTGCTGAGAGATGTGAGACGAGGCAACAGGTCGTGAACTTCCTCGCTCCAGAACAAGAAGGGTTGCAGTGCCATTGCGATCCTTGCCATTGCTGTTCAGAACGAACGCCCGGCAGAAATAGGTCCGCCGTCCAGACTTCAATTCTACAGCGGGGTGAGCAACGTTCTGGCCAGACGGGGACTTGTGGTTGTTGAAAAGACCGGGAGCCACCTTCTTACGGAGCGCATCGGCGAGATTTTGCGACGGCGGACCCGGGTAAGTCAAAATTGCGATTGCTTCGTGGTTGCTGAGAACACGCTTCAGGGAGGAATCAGCCACAAGAAGCCCGAGTACAGCGGGCGCGGCTGGAGGTCTATCATGGTCGCATTTTAACCGGGACCGCTGCGGGCTTGGTTCCGACGCTTGCATGGGAGCTCCCATCTCACGCCGTGGATGGCGGGAATCCACAGCGCGAGATCAAGTCACCTGCTCAGAATCTCCGCCGCCAGTCCGTCGACTCAAAGCACCTGAAAATTAGAACTACCTATCCGTTCGTTGGCCGATTGCTTTCGACATAATCTAAGTGCGATCGCCTTTCGCATATCGCCAGTCTGCAAACATGCCACTCGCGAGAATAATATTTGCGCGAACGTTCAATTCGCATTGAAGTTGGCGCCGCTTTGGCTGGCAGCCGCAGCGCCCGTGTCATTGACGGTAACGTGCGCGGTCGCGCTAGTCGCAGCACTATTCGAGTTATACGTCACGATAATTGTACAAGTGCCAAGGGGAGCGACCGTCAATCCGGCTACACAGGTGCCACCGGTGACCGTGAGGCTGCTGCCCGTTGGACCAGCGGTCGTTACCCCGACTGTGGGCGCTGCAGTCAGCGTAAGTGGGCCGGGGTTGGCTGAAGTGCTGTTGTTTGTAAGCGTGATGGTTGCGCTATGAGCGGTCGTTCCCTTGTTGGCGAGCGACGGAGACGGGGCCGAGAAACCTACGGTCGCCACAGTGGTCGTGCCGGATAGCCCCACTAGGTGGGTTGCGGCACCGGCAGCGGTCACGCTGAGATTCGCGCTCTTCGCGCCCGCCGTGGTTGCGGAGTTGTGTAAGCCTGGGGCGAAGCTCACGTCGATGGTGCATGTTGCTCCCACGGCAATCGTGCTGGGGCTTGCTGGGCAGTTATTGGATTGTGTGAACACCAGTGGGTTCGTTCCGGTAAACGATATGCCGGTGATTGCCAGCGGCAAGGGACCTGAGTTCGTGAGCGTCACCGGCTGAGCCGCACTGGTGGTCAGGTCTGGTTGATTGCCAAAGCTCAACGAAGTTTGCGACAGACTGAAGGCTGGACCCAGCACACTAAAAGCGACAGAGTTGGTGGTCCCTCCCGGCGTGGTCACGCTAACGCTTCTGATCCCCGCTGGAGTCGTCGCTCCGATAGTTAGTGTTGTTGTCAGTGCCGTGCCGCCGTTTGCCACCGTCAACGGGCTTACCGTAATCAAAGATCCCAATCCGGTCAGCGAGCTGGCACAAGTCAAGCCGCTGCCGGTCAGGGCCACTGGAACGACGGTACCCCGTACACCTGTGAGAGGACTGATCGCAGTCAGCGTCGGGGTCGGCGCGGCCACTGTGAAAGTTATCGTGCGGTTCCCGAGCGGCGTCGCAACATTGATGGTATGCGTGCCGAGCGCCGCGCCGCACGCAAGCGTGAGCGTTGCAGTGACCGTGGTGTTGTTCACCACAGCGAAGTTACTGAAGGTGAGGTTGGGTTGCCCCGGAGCAGTCACCGCCGAGGCATCCCCTAGGTTCGTTCCCGTCAAGCTGACATTGAATGAAGTACCCGGCTGCCCGCCCTTGGGGGTTATCGCTGTCAGGGCCACTACGGGCGCAGTTCCTTGGAACTCTACAGCGCCAACGTCGAAAGCATTGGGGTTGTTTGGATCTGGCCGCTGCCTTCCGAAGAAATCTGTGCTTGTCCCCGGCCTTAACTGTCCGACGGGAACATAGTCGATTGCTGGCGAGCTCGATGCCAAGCCGTAGTTTCCGAGCGTAACGTTAGTAACCGGGTTCACCATGGACAGTGGACCCCACCGCATGTTGACCCAGTTGTTGCCCTCGTCCACGGTCGCCACCGGAGTTAGGTTGAATAATGGGTTCGGAACGGTGGCATCCGAAATGCCAGGTGGTACGGCCCAGCCACTGGCGCCAAACTCCGGCGGAGTTCGCGAGCCGTCGCAGTATTGGTTCATAAAGTTCGGGTCGGCGGCTGTGTTGTTTGCAGCATAGCCCGCAGTACTCGTCAAGACCGACCAAGTCGGGTTGAGGGTGACCCCCGAACCATGATTCGTCGGCCCCGTGTCGCCACGGACGCCGATGTCCCAGTAGGTGGCTGCGGTGCAGGCCCCAGTGCCGCCAGTGATGGTCAAACCTGTGCCGTGCCCGACCGTTGAGGCAGCTTGCGGCTGGTTGGGCGCTAGAGCAGTCGTGAACGCGTTGTACAACGAAACTATATTCTGTTGAAATTGCGCACTCAACGCGCCTACGCCGACATAGTAGGCACTGTTCTGCCAGAATATGTTGTTCGCGAGGCGTGGAAACGAGATGGTCCGGCAAGTCCCATTTGTGGCTGTGCCGCCATTAGCAGTTGAGAAGTGGCCCGCGGGGCATGTGATTGTTGCAGGGAGACTCGCGCTGAAGACCGCACTGTCTTGTATGCTTACCAGCCCCGACACTTGAGGTGCTGATGTGCTGCCGCAGTTCGTGCTGCAAGTAGGACCTGATGAGCTGGCCAGCGGCGCTCCCAGAGTGTTAAAGAGGATACCAGCCGAAGCCGTACTCGAGTTCGAAACGACCGTATTGTTGACGATGTCCACGTTCAGCGCGTCAACTAAGGAAATTCCGGCCCCATCCCAGCCGGCGACATTGTCGGCGATGATGTTGTTGGTGACGTTCACTGAGTACCATTGGCTCGGGGTCGTCGGGAAGCGACCCACGTCCGTCCCGTTGACGCCTTGGAAGCGCAAGCCGCCGCCGCTGCCGCTTTCCGCAGTATTCCCCATGATTAGGTTCGCGTTGATCACCAGACCTGGACCGGTGCCGTCGCCGAGCCCGGGCGCGCAATCTACGTCGGTCACGCTGCCGCATTCTGGTTGTGCCGCTGTAGAGCCGTCTGGAGACGTGGTCATGATCACGATCCCGCCGCCATTAGTTGGAATAGACGGGTTGGTGCTCTGATTAAACACTATCGAGTTGTGTTCGATGTCACCGTCAAAGCTGAACCCGAGGTGAGCGAAGCCACCTCCATCCCCTGAGCTTAGATTTCCGCACACCCAGTTGTAGTTGAACTTGTAATAGTCGGAGCCAGTGCACATAGTTACGCCGCCCGCGCCCGCCGGCGTCGATGAGAACGCTTCGTCCCCGATAGACGAGTTCCTCGTAATCGAGTTGTTGTGAACGTTGATATTTAAGTTGTAGCAATAAGGCAATTCCTGGCCAAGAACAAAGCCCGGCGGACTGACCGCCTGGTCGTATCCGTAAGGTGTCGCGGAAGTTTTGACGACGGCCCCTGGCACGCAAGTCCACGGCTGTTGGTCGAAGCCGGCCAAAGTGCCTCCGTTGTATCCGACTGGATCCCCGTTGTTGCCCGCAAGCAGTGCGTCGGGAGATTCAGCTTGGCCCACGGTGATCCCGCCAGTCATGGTCCCGGTGTTGTTGTAGATCCTATTGTTGGCGATTTCCAGGTTATGTCCCCAGGCATGTACGTATATGCCGCCGCCACCCTGTGAGCTGTCGGTGATACCGAGGCCATCGATGCGGGACGGGTTGCATTGGAAGTTGCTCGGAAACGGATTTGTAGGATCCGTCGCTGACGTACTGCAATCATTCGTGGTCAGCTCGACTGTGGGGACGGGCATCTGGCCCTCGTGCGCAACAAACGATCCTAGTGTAGTATCGCAGTTGCAAGCGCCGAAGACCTCCACTCCTGGGGGATAGCGTACACCTTTAGCCAGAACGGTAATTGCCGCTCCTTCGTAGGCCCCCATCAGCGATGGTTCTTGCAGCAGTTCCGCCAAATTTCCATTGACCAGCGTGTCCCAGCCAACGACGGACTCAAGCGGCAAACGATCGACTTGTGGATTGTTCGGTCCGCCGTTGAAGCCAGTCCAGCCGCCGCACGTGTACTTCCCAGTTGGATCATAAAGATTAAGAGGCTCAGCAGGCTGGCCAGGAATCGGGTTGGGAACGAGATCGCCCGGGGTGCTATAAGGTCGGCCATTAAGCGCCAGTCCAAACAGACAGTTGACCTTCGCACGCCAGGGGTCCAGTTTCCCCGCCGGATGGGGATTCGCGTTGATCGTACTGGTGGCGGCGCCCACACCTTGCAGCCGGATCGGTTTCCACATGACCAGCAACTCATTGTAGGCACCGGGATTAACGATGATCAGATCGCCCGGGTCGGCGCTGTCAATGGCACTCTGGATTGTGCCGGTGGTGGGAAGAACATGGGTAGGAGCTTTCCCGCCGATCGTGACAGTCACCGTATCGATCGATTGCTTGCCGTTCCCTCCCGTGATGAGCAATTCACCACATTGTGCGGTCGAACCCCCATATTGGGCTTGCTGCTGGATAGGACACGGTGGTACTCCCGTGGGTACCGTAACGATGATCTGCGAGTCACTCCAGGATGTAACGGTGGCTGGCACCCCGCCGATCGTCACAGTTCCAGCCCCCTGCGTAGCGCCAAATCCATAGTGGCGCGTGATGGTCTTTTGATTGAAAGGAGCGGTTGTAGCCGCCGGGCCAGAATAGGCATAGTTCGCTACGATTTGGTCACCTAACGAAGTTATCGTCAGCGTGTCTCCTGCTTGTTGTACCCAGGGTCCGATGCCACGGTTGGAGTCCACTTCCTTGATTGCTGGCGTGGCATCCGGATAAGAGCAGTCGACGTTGTTATACCCCGCACCCGCGAAAGCGGCCGTAGGAATGACCGGAGTATCCAGGTACTGTGTCGTGCCTGGCATGAACGGCAGCTCATAGCAGAACTGGCTGTAGCCATCCACAAACAGCGGATCGGTGATCTGCTGCAGGTAGGTCGGGTTGGCAACGCCATTGATCGTCTGCCGCATGTCCGTAATGGGTCCAGGATCGTTCATGCAGAACACCATCATGCCCGGTGAATATCCGGTCGGGTTGGGCGGATTGACTTCCCAGGTCGAAAAGACCATCCCGTCATAAGATCCCCACTGGTCAGCGTAGGTACGGCCAACTTCGTTGCTGGCCCAGTCCTTGATGGAGATCGGCATGTTCGGCGGAGAGAACTTCTCGCCGAACGTTGGAGAGAAGGGATCGAATTCCGAGGTGTAGTCATCCGTGATGCCGCCCGTGAACTTCGAAGCAATATGCGTCGTGGTGTAGATGTAGAACTTGGCGGTCGCACCCATCTGATCGACGAGCGTGACTTCCTTGCGGTCGCACATGTTGCGGACCGCCCCGGCGAATGGCGACACCTGCTTCGTCTGCGGGAAGAGGCTGATGTAGTCGGGAATGACACGCGCCTCGCCGACGCAGGGCCATATGGGCTCAGGCACGAAGCCGGGAACGATGCCGTTTTGGAGCCCGGTACCGAAGGATTGCGTCGGGTTCTGCGGGCTGGTCGCGTTGTAAACGTTGGAAGACCCAGGGGTCGGGCATGCGCCGCCGCTGCAATAGGTGGTGCCGATGGTGGCCTGGTCAGGAACGATGAAGACATTGCCCAAACCACCGAACTGCTGCGTAACCGGAGCAATGAAGTTGTCGCCGATCAGGATGTTCTTGTCCTCTTCCTTGACCAGCTCATAGCCCGGAGGCAGAACGATTTCGACCACATACTTGCCCGGCGACAGCATCGGTAGGCCGGCTCTGAGCGGATCGGCGTCAGGCGTAGTGGCGGTTACAGTTGCCGGCACGGGATCGGTGATGCAACCCCACGGTTCCGCAGCGGTGCTCATGTGGCAGTTCGTCTTGGTCGGCCTGCCGGAATAAGGATCCGAGGCCGTCACGCTCGGGAATGCATACGC
>Ga0307479_10002475_pt1 | contig 16781 bp, 13 predicted proteins | sample atmos_gasesECM4C_FD_203743 | JGI IMG/M metagenome (GOLD analysis project Ga0307479, IMG submission 203743) | Hardwood forest soil microbial communities from Morgan-Monroe State Forest, Indiana, United States - atmos_gasesECM4C_515 | ecosystem: Environmental > Terrestrial > Soil > Temperate... | reverse complement strand
GCCGACACCCTGCTCGATGCTGGCGCTGCCGTCCTTGACGATGCCGTCCTCGAGCGACCAGGACTCCTGGTGCGCGAGCTGAAAATAAAGGTCCGCGAAGTCGACCGAGTGCGTCAACACCTGGCCGAATATGTTGTCGATGCGGTGATCGTCGAGCCCGCCGGGGCGCAGGATCAGCTCGCGCGCCACCTTGAGCGGATCGGCCGCCGGCGCGGCGGGCGCGGGGGCCTCGAGCTCACTCGCGCTCACGCGTGTCCGTCCACGGCCAGGGTGCGGTGCTTCAGGGCCGGGAAGCTCTCGCGCACCGCGCTCTGGCGTGCCAGGTCCACCTCGGCCACCGCGCAGCCGCGCCCGCGAGGCACGCGCTTCAGTACCCTGCCCCAGTAATCGACGATCATGCTGTCTCCATAGGTCTCACGTCCGTTCGGATGGATTCCGGACTGCGCCGGTGCGATCACGTAGCAGAGGTTCTCGATCGCGCGGGCGCGCAGCAGCGTCTCCCAGTGAGCGCGCCCCGTGGGCGCGGTGAACGCGGATGGCACGGACAGCAGCTGCGCCCCCCCGGCGCTCAGGTGGCGGTACAGCTCCGGAAATCTCACGTCGTAGCATACCGATAGTCCGAGGCGTCCCGCCGGCGTATCGATCAGCACCGCTCGCGTCCCCGGGGCAACGTTGACCGACTCGCGATAAGTCTCGGCGCGCCCGGGAATATCGACGTCGAACAGATGAATCTTGTCGTAGCGCGCCACGCGGGCCCCATCGGCATCGTAGACGAGCGAGGCGGCGGCCACGCGTCCGTCGGCGCCGCTCTTCAAGGGCACGGTGCCGCCCACGATCCAGAGCTTGAGCCGCCGCGCGCTCGCGGCGAGAAATTCCTGCACCGGACCGGAGCCCTCGGCTTCCGCCACCGCGCGCTTGTCGGCATCCCTCAGGCCGAGGAACGAGAAGTTCTCCGGCAGCACCGCGAGGCGTGCCCCGCTCGCCGCCGCCTCCTCGAGCAGGGCCCCGGCCGCGGCGAGATTCGCCTCGACCTCCGGTCCCGAGGTCATCTGCAGGGCCGCGACTTTCATGGGCTAACCATGGGGTCATGCCACGTGCCGTGCAAGCGCAGCGCGGCGCGCTCGTGGCCGGAGCCGGTAAAGAGCTCGCGCAAGGACATCCAGAGCGCCGCCACCCTTGGTCCGGGCCCCAGCCGCCGCACGGCCGCCGGCAGCCGTTCCTCGCCCTTCAGCACCCAGAATTGGGCATCGTAATCGCGGGTCACGAGCCCGATACGGCCCCGCAACAGGATCTCGGTATCGCCGTCCAGGTGCAGGTTGGAGGTCACCGCCTGGCCGTCCGCCACCTTGAAGTCGGCACTCAGCCGGCCGAAGGGCAACTGCGGCAGGCCCAATCCCGCAATCAGGCCGGGGACCGCAAGGAGCCCGAAGGAGCTTCGCTCGGCACCGGCCGCCGGGGCACTGCGGGCGAGGCCGTCGTCGAGCTCCACGTGGAGCTGCCCCCTGGCATCGCCCGGAATCGAGGCGCTCGTCGCGGGCCATTCGAGCTCGCCGCTCGCCAGCGCCCGCGCAGCGCTCAGGTCGCTGCGAAAGCCGAGCCGGGCCAGCGTCGCGGCGGCATCGTGGCTCGCGAGTGTGAAGCTCGCGCGGCACCTGCCATCGCGGCAGTTGAGGCTGCCGTGCGCCTCATCGCCCGCACCGGCGATGCGCAGGTCCCGCAGCTCGAGCGCCCCGGTGTGTGCGGCCAGAGTGGCGTCGAGGCCGCCGAGCAGGCGGTCCTGCCAGAGCAGCGCGCCGATGGAAAGCTGCGCGTCGGATCCGAGCGCGGCCAGGAGAGGAGCGATGCCCCCGACGGGGAGCGCTGCGAGATCCAGCCGCTCGAGATGCGCGCTCACGGGATGGGCCGCGTCGACCGCGGCGGGCCAGAGAAGGCGCGCATCGAGGTCGCGGGACGCGAGCCTCAACTGCCCCGAGCTCAAGCCCGCCTCCGCCGATACGCGCACATCGGGGAGGCGCAGGTCGCCCGCGAGGAGCTCCGCGGCCGTGAGCTCGACGCGCAGCGCCGGCACGGCGGAGTTGCGTGCGAGCTGTCGCCAGAGCGGCGCGTATCCCGGCAGGTCGAGCCCGCTCACGCTGCCCTCGATCTCGAGGACCGGCGCCGCCGGCATCGCAGGCGCTCCCGCGGCGAAACTCACCGCGCCGCGCTCGATCCGCCACAGCTGGCCGCGGCGGCTGACGGCCGCAAGGCCTCGCAGCCGCTCGCCGAGCGCGACGCGCAGCTCGCCCGCGTCCTCGGTTCCGAGGAGCTCGACGTGCAGCGGCAGAGCGGACCCGGAAGCCTTGGCGAGCGGCTCGGGCAGGCTGCTCGTGACACCGGTGAGGGCAGAGTCGGCGCGGACACGCCAGCTCGGGCGCGCGCCGTTCGTGCCCGGAACGAGCTTGAGGTCCGCGCTCCATTCGGCGTTGCCCTGGAGCGGGGTGTCGGCGACAGCGAGTCCCGTAGCGGCGGCTGCCGCCTCGCGGGCGTCGAGCATTCCCTTTCCCGAGATTGCGACCGCGGTAGCCCCGTGCTCGCGCCGCTCGGCGACGCTCAGAGCGATCGGGCCGCCCAGCCATTGGCCGGTGAGCATCGAGCGCTGCAGGTGGCCGTCGGCAAAGGCCAGCGTGCCGCGCAGGGCGTCGATCCCGGGGAGACCGGCTACCGGCCGCAGCTGAGCGCCGTCGATGCGTGCGGAGAGCCGCGTGGCGAAGCGCGGAGCGCGCGCCGCGCCTCCCGGCGCGCCCGTGCGCCGCAGCTCGAAGTCGAGGACCGTGCCCCCGCTCAAAGCGATGCCGTCGACGCCCGGAGCATAGGGCTCGAGCCGCGGGTGTTCGCGCAGCCACGCGAGCGCATCAGCCGCGTTGCCGGTGAGCCGGCCCGCGAGGCGCGTGAGAGTCGCATCGCGCGCGTCCCACTCTGCGCCTGCCGCGGTGAGGCGGAAGGCGCCCGCGGCGGCTCGGTCGACGCGCACGCGCACGTGCGTCCCGCGCCAGTCGATGCGCGCATCGAGTCCTTGCAGCTCGGGCCAGTCCTCACTGCCCGCGAAGCTTGCGTCCGTGAGTCTCATGGAGCCCGCGAACTCCCGGCGCGTGCCGCTCCAGGGCAGCGGCTCGTCGAGCGGGCCGCGGGCGGTGAGCTGCGCCTGCCCGACCGTGCCGCCGTTGAGCCCGCCCGCGGCGCCGAGGGCGCCGAGAGTGCGCGCCCCGAGAGCTGCCCGCACGAGCTCCACGGGCACGCCGCTCAAGGTGGCGCGCGCATCGAGCCGCGGATGGGCCCCAGAGTCCTCGCCCGTGAGCGCGCCGCTCACGGCGAGACGCTCATTGCCCTCACGGAACTCGAGCTCGCGGGCGCTGATCCGCCAGGCGCGCCCGTTGTCCGTGAGCGCGAGCCGCGCGCGCACCCCGACCGGGCCGGGGATTAAAGCCGGATTGGCTGCGAACGTCGCCCGGGCGCCGCTCGCATCGACCGCCGCCTCGAGATTCGCGCCCGTGCCGCGCAGGTGCGCCGTGAGCCCCGCGAGCGTCACGGCGCGCCCGGGAGGAGTGATGCTCAGGTCGTCGAGCTCGGCGGCGGTTTCGAGCCGCGCCTCCGTCGGCCGGGCGGCGCTCCAGTCGAAGCTCGCCTCGCGCACCATGCCCTTGAGCTCGACGCCCGAGAAACGCAGCTGCGGCAGCGCGCCGCGCGCCAGGTCCGCGAGCACCGCGGCCGGTGCCCGTCGCAACCGCCCGCGCACCCAGCCACCGTCGGCGGCGGCGTCGATGCTGAGGGAAGCTCGCGGCATGCCGGCACCGAGCTCGAGCGGCTCGACGCCGAGATGCCAGCCGGTACGATTGCGCAGCAGCTGCCAGTCGGCGTGCAGCTCATCGAGTGCGAGCCCCGCTGCGGATCCCGCTCCGGGCCATTCGAGCACCGCGCCGGCGACGGTGCCCCGGGCGCGCTGCACGCTGCCCTGCGCGAGGTCGAGCTGCACGGTGACGTCGGCGCTGCCGGCACCGGGGAGGTACTGCGCGAACGGCGCGGACTTGAGGAGCGGCCCCCAGCCCGAAAGCTGCAGCTGGTGGCTGCTCACGGTGAGAGTGCCGGCGAGGTCCGCGGCCTCCGCGGCATCGCCATGCAGGCGCAGCGCCGCTTCCGCCGTCGTGCCGAGCGCCTCCCGGAGGCTGAGCTGCGCGTCCGCGGCCCATTCGGCCCCCGCGCGCCGCAGCGCGATCCGGCGGATGCCGGCATCGAGCGTCACGCCGGCGAGCTCCGCGCGCAGTGTCCCGCCCTCGACGTCGATGCGCATCCCGCGCCAGCGCGAGAGCAGCCGGGTCGGCTCCGCGGGCGCGGCCCCGATGGGTGTGCGCTCCGTGCGCACGGGCGCGCCCGGGGTCAGATCGATGTTGGGATCGACGAGCGTGATGCGGCTGATCGCGAGGTCGCCGCTGCGCAGCACCCGCCAGAGGTCGACGCCGACAACGAGGCGCGGGGCGGTGAGGAGAGCCCGCGCCTCGCCGGGCTCATGCAGCTCGACGTCCTGAAAGACCGCCTCGGGCCCGTACCACCCCCAGCGCAGCCGCAGCTCGCTGAAGCGCAGGTCGAGCCCGGTCTCGGCGTGCACCAGAGTCTCGAGCGACGCGCGCTGCTCGGGAACGCGCGCCGCGGCGAGCGCATAGGTGAAGAGGATTACCGTCGCGAGGAGCGACGCGCCCGCGAGCGTGATCAGCATCACGCGCACGAGCGTGCGCGCGCGGGTGGCCCCCGGCTGCCCCGCAGCCGGCGCGTCCGTCCCGGCAGCGCTGTCCGCTGGCCTCACACGCATCACCTGTCCTAGACGAGCACGACGTCGTACTGGTCGACGCCGTAGAGTGCCTCGACCTGCAGGCGGATCGGCCGGCCGACCTGCGCCTCGAGCTCCGCGAGAGTAGCCGACTCTTCGTCGAGCAGCCGGTCCACGACGTCCTGATGGGCCAGTATCAGCAGCTCACGGCTGGCAAACTGTCGGCTCTGTCGCACAATTTCCCTAAAAATCTCGTTGCAGACCGTTTCCGGCGTGCGCACGAAGCCGCGGCCTTCGCAACCTGGACACGGCTCACACAACAGGTGCTCCAGGCTCTCGCGCGTGCGCTTGCGGGTCATCTCCACGAGCCCGAGGGGCGAGAGGCTCACGATGTGAGTCTGGGCGCGATCGCCCGAGAGAGCGCGCTCGAGCGCGGCGAGCACCGCACGCCGGTGCGGCTCGTCGCGCATATCGATGAAGTCGATGATGATGATGCCGCCGAGGTTCCGCAGCCGCAGCTGCCGCGCGATCGCGACCGCCGCCTCGAGGTTGGTGCGGAAGATCGTCTCCTCGAGATTGCGATGGCCGACATAGGCGCCGGTGTTCACGTCGATGGTCGTCATCGACTCGGTCTGATCGAATACCAGGTGCCCGCCGGACTTCAGCGGCACCTTGCGATCGAGCGCGCGGGTGATCTCCTCCTCGACGCCGTTCAGATCGAAGATCGGCCGGGGGCCCGAGTACAGCTCGATCGCGGGAGCGGCGCCGGGCACGAAGGCGGCGGCGAACTCGAGCATCGCGGCCTGCTCGCGCGGTGAATCGACCAGCACGCGGCTGACGCCGCGCGAGAGCTCGTCGCGCAGCACCCGCAGGGTGAGCGGCAGATCCTCGTGCACCACCGAGCCCGGCTGCGCCTCGGCGCTGCGCGAGCGCACGTGCTCCCACAGCCGCCCGAGATAGGCCACGTCGTCGCTCAGGCTCTCGGGGCTCACTCCCTGGGCCGCGGTACGCACGATATAGCCGCCGGCTCCGTCCGCGCCCACGAGGGCCGCGAGCGCACCCTTCAGGCGCGTCCGCTCGGCCTCGTCCTCGATGCGCGATGAGACGCCGACGCCGAGACCCCGCGGCAGATAGACGAGGTAACGCGAAGGCAGCGCGATGAAGGTCGTGAGGCGCGCTCCCTTGGTGCCGATCGGGTCCTTGATGACCTGCACGAGGATGTCGTCGCCGGGATTCACCAGGCGGCGGATGTCCTCGGCGGGTCCCGCCGCTACCGCGCCCGCCATGGTGTCATCGGAGCTCGCGCGCGCGATATCGGCGGCGTGCAGGAACGCGGTGCGCTCGAGACCGATCTCGACGAAGGCGGCCTGCATGCCCGGCAGCACCCGCGACACGCGCCCCTTGTAGAGATTGCTCACCAGGCCCCGCCGGCTGGTGCGCTCGACGTGGATCTCCTGCACCACGCCGCTCTCGAGGACCGCAGCGCGGGTCTCGCGCGGTGCGACGTTGACCAGAATCTCGATGCTCACGCTGGCGAACCTACCAACGTATCCCGGCGGCGGCGAGCAGCTGCCCGGTCTCGTAGAGCGGCAGTCCCATCACCCCGGAGAAGCTCCCGCTCAGGTGCTCGATGTAGAGCGCCCCCCGCCCCTGGATCGCGTAGCCGCCGGCCTTGTCGCGCGGCTCGCCGGTCTCCCAGTACGCGGCGCACTCCTCCGGCGTCACGGCCCGCATCCGCACCTCGCTCGTGCTCAGGCGGAAGGCGATGCCGGAGGCGGTCGCGAGCGCCACTGCGGTCAGCACCCGGTGGGTGCGTCCCGAGAGCCGCCCGAGCATGGCGATGGCGTCGGCCCGGTCGCGGGGCTTGGCGAGAATGAGCCCGTCGAGCACTACGGTGGTGTCGGCGGCCAGCACCGGAAGATCTGTACGGCGCGCGCGCACCGCCCGCGCTTTGGCGCACGCCATGCGCACCACGTAGTCCGCGGGTACCTCGCCAGGCTGGACCGTCTCATCGATGTCGGCGGCGCTCACCACGTGCGCGACGCCGATCCGCTCGAGGAGCTCGCGCCGCCGCGGCGACACCGAGGCGAGGGTGAGGAGCGGCGCGGCGGACGGCATGGCCTAGTCCCGGTGATAGGGGTGGCCGGCGAGGAGGCTGTGGGCGCGGTAGAGCTGCTCGGCGAGCAGCACGCGCACCAGCGCGTGCGGCAGCGTGAGGCGCGAGAGCGACCAGCGCAGTCTGCTGCGCGCGAGCACTTCGGGCGCGAGCCCGTCGGGTCCGCCGATCACGAATGCCAGATCCTCGCCTTCCTGCATGCGGGTCTTGAGCCAGGCGGCCAGCTCGCGTGTCGAGAGCTCGGTGCCGCGCTCATCGAGCGCCGTCACGTAATCCTCGCGGCGCAACGCCGCCAGCACCCGCTCGCCCTCGCGCGCAATCGCCCGCGCCGGCGGCTCACCGGCGCTGCGCGGGCCGGCTGCGATCTCGGAGATCGTGAGCGGCAGCCGCGAGCCCAGCCGCCTTATGTAATCGTCGCACGCATCGCGCACCCAGCCGGGAGGACGCGTGCCGACGGCGATCAGCCGCACGCGCATGGCCGGAGCTCAGGTCGAGGCTTGGCGGCGGCGGGAGGCGGTGATCTCGAGCGCGGGAGCGGCGATCGCATGAGTCTCGCCGCCGCCTTCCCAGAGCCGCTCGAGGCCGTAGAACTCGCGGACCCGCGGCAGCATCACGTGGACGATCAGGTCCTGGAGATCGACCAGCACCCACTCGCCATCGCGCGCGCCTTCGGTGCCGAGCGGACGGAACCCCGCCGCCTTGGCCTTCTCCACCACCCGCTCGGCAATCGAGCGCACGTGGCGGTCGGAAGTGCCGGATGCGATGACCATCGTATCGGCAATGTCGGTCAGCCCTCGTACATCCAGAACCCTCACGTTTGCAGCCTTCATGTCATCGAGCGCAGTCGTCACGGCTTCCCTGAGAGGCGATACGCGCTCCGCAGCGGGGCGCAGGCTTGTACGGGTGGTCATGTGCTTAAGTGGCGTCTCCTGGTGGCCTGGGGTCTCCCGGACCTTGCCGTGCAGCATAGCACCTCGTATCGAGGATGATCTGCCGTACCGCATCGGGAACGAGATAGCGGGGATCGCGGCCGGCGACGATGAGTGAGCGCAGCTCGGTGGAGGAGATCTCGAGCTGTGTCACCGCGCGAACGTGGAGGCAACCGGCCGGCCGTTCGTGCAGCTCGCGGATGGAGCCCGTGCCGTGGTCGACCATCAGCTCCCCGAGCGGCCCCCTGGTCGGCGCCTTCCACCCGGGGCGGTGGGCTACGACGATGTGAGCGAGATCGAGGAGCTCGCGCCAGCGATGCCAGCTCGGCAACCCGAGGAAGGCGTCCATGCCGAGCAGCAGGCACAGGGAACGCTGTGGGTACTCGCGGCGCAGCTCGCCGAGCGTATCCACCGAGTACGAGAGGCCCGAGCGGCGAACCTCGCGATCGTCGACCACGAGGCCGGGCTGGTCCGCGACTGCGGCCCGCACCATCTCGAGCCGCACCTCCGCGCTCGCGTACAGGTGGTCGCGGTGCGGGGGGCTGCCGGTCGGGAGGAAACGCACCTCGGCGAGGGCGAGCTCCTGCCACAGCTCGAAGGCAGTGCGCAGATGCCCGCAGTGGATCGGATCGAAGCTGCCGCCGAACAGGCCGATCGGCTGCATGGACCGGCCGGGCTCGCCGCTAGCCACAGAGAGCCCTGGTGAGCAGCGCGAGCTCGTCCCAGGCATTGCCGGCGATGCGTCCTTTGATCACGCGGTCGGCGCGGGCGGCGCGTGCGGTGAGGTCGGTGAAAGCCATGTGCGGCGCGCGCCGGCGCGCCTGCTCGAGAGCCGCGCTCTGGCGTTGCCAGCCGCGCTGCGCTCCGCCCGTCCCGGTGAGCACGCCCCACGCATCGTGCAATGCTCTGGTAAGTGCCCATAGTACGAGCGTCGGCTCGGTGCCTTCGGCGCGCAGTCCCGCGAGCACCCGCAACGCGCGCGCCGCGGCGCCGGTGAGCACCGCCTCGGAGAGCTGGAACACGTCGAAGCGCGCACTGTCGGCGACGCTCGCCAGCACCTTCTCGGGTGTCACGCGTGCGCCGTCGGCGAGCAGCGCCAGCTTGGCCAACTCCTGGTGCGCGGCGAGCAGGTTCCCCTCGGTGCGCTCGGCGAGCAGCTCGAGCGCCTCGTCGCTCGCCTCGAGCCCGAGCCTGCGGGCACGCCCGCGGAGCCAGCCGACGAAACGCCCCGCCTCCACCGGCCAGACCTGCACCCAGCCACCGTGCGCCTCGAGCGCGCGCACCCAGTCCGCGCCCTGCGCCTCGCGGTCGAGGCGCGGCGTGAGGATGAGAACGAGCGTGTCGCGATCTCCGGCTTCGAGGACCTCGATGAGAGCGGCGTTGCCGGCGGCGCCCGGGCGGGCCGACATGCGGATCTCGAAGAGGCGGCGCGCACCGAAGAGCGAGAGATTGCGCGCCGAGCCGCGCACCTCCTCCCAATCGCCGGCGCGCTCGGCCACGTACACTTCGCGCTCGGTGAAGCCGGCGGCGCGGGCGCGGGCGCGGATCGCGTCCGCCGCCTCGCCGGCGAGCAGCGGCTCATCCCCCGAGACGAGATAGGCGGGCAGCAGACGCTCGCGCAGGTGGTTCGCGAGTGAGTCGGAGGTGAGCTTCAAATGCAATCCGCGCGGGCGGCCACCCGCGCATTATCAACCATAAGCCGCCCGCGGTCAGGAGTTCAGAATCTCCACGACAGCCCCCCAAACAGTCCGCGCCGCGCCCCGTACTGGGGCGCGAACACCCCGACGCCGCTACCGCTGCGGATCTGGTAGACCTTGTCGAAGAGGTTGATCGCGTCAATACGCGCCGTCAGCGGCCCGGATCCGGCCAGCTGGAAGTCGTGGCTGAGCCCCAGATTGACCTGGGCATAGCTCGGCACGTGATCATCGTTCGGGAAGTTGATGCTCTGGCGCAGCCCGGTACCGAACAGGAAGTCGCCGCTGAAGCGCGTGCCGAGCCACAGGTACGATACCCCGCCCGAGGCGGCGACGCGTCCTTCGTGGTCGAGGTGGATGTAGTTCTGCGACACATAGTCGAAGTCGGCGGGCGAGAAGTTGAACTGCGAGGACTCCCACTGCTTGCCGTGGGCGGCCTGGAAGGAGACGTTGCCGTAGGCGGAGAAATCCTTCACCGCGTAGTTGGCGCTGAACTCCACGCCGCCGATCAGGCCGTAGCGGTAGTTGAAGGGCGTGAGGATGATCGGCGCGCCGAACTGTCCCTCATCGATCAGGTGCACCGCCTGCTCGTAGAAGCTGTCGACCCCGAGCGTCAGGGCTTTGTCGAGCAGCTTCTGCTGGATGCCGAAGTCGTAGTAGTTGGCGCGCGCGGCGATCGGTGAGCTATCCAGTGTGACCGACCCCGGCGGCAGCGCGGTCGTGTTGAGGAACTTGCTGAGCGTCTCCGAGCCGATCAGCTCGAAGGGCGGCGGCGTGAAATAGCGCGAGTAGCCGCCGTGCACGGTGGTGCCCTCGGCGAGCTGCCAGACGAAATTCAGGCGCGGACTCAGCTGACTGCCGCTGGAGTAGGCGCTGTAGTGATCGAAGCGCAGGCCGTAGTTGATCGTGAGCGGGCTGAGCACCCTCCATTCATCCTGCAGGTAGACGCTCTCGATGCTCTGCGACTGCGTGCCGTTGTCGATGACGACCTGGGGCACGTCGGTCGTCTGCACGCCGGTGACGGGATCGACCGGCAGCACCTGCGAGGTAGTGTTGCTCTTGGCGCTGTCGTGCTGGAGGTAGAACCCGGCACGCACGGTGTGCGCATCGCCCGCCTGGTAGGAGCCGTCGGTCTGCCAGCCGAGGGCGGTGTCGGACTTGTAGGCGTCCTGGGCGATGCCGTTGTAGAGCAGGTCGCCGAGCAGGTCGGGCGCGAAGTGCAGCGTGGTGTAGCGCGCCGAGAGCGAGGTCTGCCAGTTGAGCGGTCCCTGCGAGTGCTGCCAGCTCAGGACGGCGTACTGCGCCGCCTCGTGCTGGGTCTCGTTGAGGTTGTCGCTGAGGAACATCGTCTGGCCATTGACGGTGAGGCCGCCCCCTGGCTGCAGCCCGCGCTGGTTCGGAATCTCGAAGGAATCGTCGGACGTGCCGAGGATCAACGACAGGCGATTGTTCGGATCGAGGATGTCCTCGAAATAGGCGAAACCGTGACCCTGCTTCGAATGATCGTGCAGGGGATTGGCGCTGCCGTCGGGCGACTCGATGCCGAGATCGTTCACCTTGTAGTCGCCGGTCATGTAATAGCTGAAGTTGCCGGAGCTGCCGCCGTACTCCGCGGCCGGCTCGAAGGTGCCGAAGCTGCCGCCGTAGACCGACACCGTACCCCCCGGCTGCAGCAGCCCGCTGTTGGTGGAGAGGTCGACGACGCCCGCGGTGCGCAGTCCGTATTCGGCCGGCAGCGCGCCGGTGATCAGGCTCAGCGAGGAGATCAGGCGCGGGCTCAGCGTCTGGCTGAAGACACTGATGCCCTCGGGCAGGATGATGCCGTTCAGGCGGTACTGCAGGTCGTTGTGATCGGCACGGACATGCAGCTGCCCGAAGGAGTCCTGCACCACGCCCGGCGCCTGCAGCAGCACCTGGTTCATCTGCACGTTCTCGCCGCCGGGAGTCGCGGCGATCGCATCGCTCGTAATGGTGTAGGTCGAGGCGCCGGTCCGCGTCTCGATCTCCTGGCGGACCTCGTTGAGATGCTGCGCCGTGATCGTGATGGTAGTCAGCTGCCCGTTGCCGTCCGCAGCCGCATCGGGGATGGCCGCGCTATCCGCCGCCCTTGCCGCTGGCGCGGCGGCCAGCGCCGCGAGGGACAATGTGACCAGGAACGCCACGCTGGACGTGGCGAATCGCAATCGATGCTCGAGCATAGACAACTCCGCAAAAGCCGCATGTCGCGCAGCGCCCGATGTGGATCGAGGCTGCGAGCCTTCGGGAAGGGGAACGAGGCTTAGGCTTGCGGAGGACCGCGGTTGCGCGGCGTCAGGGCGTCGGCCGCGACGATCGTGTAGTCGGGGGCGGGAGTCGGAAGGCAGACGGACGCGGAGGCGGAGAGAGTATGGGCGGCGCCCGAGGCCGGGTTGGCCACCTGTGCGAAAGCCTCACAGGTTGCGCAGGTGCCGTCCGCGGGTAGCTGTGCGCGCAGCGCCGGAACACTGCCACGGTCGCCATGCTGAAGGTGGCCGAGCTCGTGCAGCACCGCGCCCTGCTGGGCGAACACCAGCAGCAGCGACAGGACCCACGGAAGCGACAGACGACGCACTTGCTTACAACACGAGCGGCCGGACAAGGGGCCCGGAGTCTAACGCGCCCTCACGCCGGAAGGCCAGCGGACGGTTCTCGAGACAGCTGAAATCGGCCGCCCCCCTTGCGGGACACGCTCACCCGCCGCGCAGGCGGCCGGTGAGCGAGCCGTCCGCGCCGATCATGCCGTGGCGCTCGAGCCAGGCGCGCGCATCCCCGGCATCGCCCTCGAACCAGGCGCGCGTCGAGCCGAGGCGAAAGGTGTATCCCCACGAGTCCATGTCGGTGAGCATGCGCGCGCGGCCCACGGCGGACAGCTCGCCCGCGAGCAGCACCTGGAGGTAGCACACCGCCGCTTCCTCCAGGTCGTCGCCGCCCGCATCCCGGTCGAGCCCGGCGCGCCGCTCCGGGCTCATGCAGATGTAGTGGCCCGCCTCGTGGAGAATCGAGTGCACCGGCGTGTCGAGCCGCGCGTGGAGCTGCTCGCCCTTCAGGCCCGCTTCGCTGTCGCCCCAGTAGGACCCGGGAATCTCCTCGCCGTGCGCGACCAGCGTGAGGTCGATCCCGAAGCGGTCGAGCAGCAGCGCCACCGGCACCCGATCGATGCTGCGCAGGAGCAGCACCGCGGGAGCGCCGAACTCGGGCAGCGCGGTCAGCGCCGCCGTGGATGAGGCCGGGATCGCACGTGGCGCGCCCCCTGCCGGTGCTCCGGGCACGGCCCTAGAGCCTCGCGAGGCGCCGCATGACCATGTCGGCGAGCTCCTGGGCCATCGCGCCGCGCAGGATGTCCGCTTCGTGTCCCTTGGCGAGCAGGAGGCGCGCATCGAAGCTGTAGCTGCGGGTGGTGGAGATCTCCTGCGGGGGCAGCAGCTCCTCGCCGCCCGCCGTCACCGAGAAGCTCACCGTGTAGGTGAGCTCGTACTCGTTCGGCTGATTGAGGTTCGATACCGACAGCACGCGCGGCTTCACGTTGTCCTTGAGGATGGTGACCACCGCGGAGGCCCTGGTCCTGTCGGGCGCGAGCTGCGCGCCGTTCGCGAGCAGCGCCCGCTCGAGGCTCTGCACGAAGTCGCTCTGCCGGTCCTCGGCCTCGAGGTACGGGGTCAACACCTTCGCCGGCAGCGGCGTGCGCCCTTCGAGGTGAAAACCGCAGCCGCCGAGCGCCAGCAGGGCGCCGCAGGCGAGCGTGGCGGCCGCTGCCGCGGGGCGCTTCATACCACCACGTTGACGAGCTTGCCGGGCACGACGATCACGCGCCGTACCGGCTTGTCGGCCACGAATTTCCGCACCTGCACGTCGGCGAGCGCCGCGGCGCGCACCGCCGCCTCGTCGGCCGCGACCGGCACCACGATGTGCCCGCGGAGTTTCCCGTTGACCTGCACGACCAGCTGGTGCGTGTCCTGGGTGAGGGCGGCCGGGTCGGGCTTCGGCCAGGGCTCATCGACCACCGCGGTGGCGTGGCCGAGCGCCTGCCACAGCTCGTGACAGACGTGCGGCGTGATGGGCGCGAGCACCAGCACGGCGATGCCGAGCGACTCCTGGCGCACCGCCCGCCCCTGCGGGCTCGGGTCCGCGAAGCGCTGGATCGCGTTGAGGAGCTCCATGATCGCGGCAATGGCGGTATTGAAGTTGCGCCGCCGGCCGATGTCGTCGGTGGCCTTGGCGAGCGCCTGGTGCGCCGCGCGCCGCAGCTCGCGCTGCGCGGCGCTCAGGGCGCCGGCCTCGAGCGGCGGCGCCCGGCCGGCGCTCACGTGCTCGTACACCGCGTTCCACAGCCGCCGGATGAAGCGCGAGGCGCCCTGCACTCCCTCGTCGGACCACTCGAGCGTCTGCTCAGGAGGCGAGGCGAACATGGTGAACAGCCGCGCGGTGTCGGCGCCGAAGCGCTCGATGAGTCCCTCCGGATCGACGCCGTTGCCCTCGGACTTCGACATCTTGCCGATGCCCTCGTGCTGCACCTCGAGCGCGTCGCCGTCGGCGATCAGCACCTCGTAGCGCGTACTGCCGTCCGGGTCGCGCAGCGTCTCGACCTCCGCGGGATTGAAGTAGCGCTTGCGCCCGCCGGGCGGCTGAAACGAGAAGATGTGATTCAGCACCATGCCCTGGGTGAGGAGGCGCGTGAACGGCTCGCCGAATTTCACCAGCCCGAGATCGCGCATCACCTTGGTCCAGAAGCGCGCATAGAGCAGATGCAGGATCGCGTGCTCGATGCCGCCGATGTACTGATCGACCGGCAGCCAGTAGTCGACGCGCTCATCGACCATCGCGCGCGGGTCGTCCGGGCAGGCGTAGCGCATGAAGTACCAGGACGAGTCGACGAAGGTGTCCATGGTGTCGGTTTCGCGCCGTGCCGCGGCGCCGCACTTCGGGCACTTGACCTGATAGAAGGCCGGCGATTTCGCCAGCGGGTTGCCGCTCCCGTCGGGCACCAGGTCCTCCGGCAGCACGACCGGCAGCTGCTCGTCCGGCACCGGCACCTCGCCGCAGGCGCCGCAGTGGATGATCGGGATCGGGCAGCCCCAGTAGCGCTGCCGCGAGATACCCCAGTCGCGGAGCCGGAACTGCACGCGCCTGGCTCCGAGGCCCTTCTGCTCGAGCGCCGCCGCGATTCTCTCGACCGCCTGCTGGAACGTGAGCCCGGAGAACTCGCCCGAGTTCACCGTCGTGCCGTACTCCGAATAGGCGGGGATCCAGGGCTCGCGCACCTCGTCGTAGGCCCCGCTCGTCGAGCGCACCACGGTAACCACGGGCAGGCGATTCTTCACGGCGAACTCGAAGTCGCGCTCATCGTGGGCCGGCACGCCCATCACGGCGCCTTCGCCGTAGGCCATCACGACGTAATTCGCAACCCACACCTCGAGGGGCTTGCCGGTGAAGGGATGCAGCACGTGCAGCCCGGTCGGCATGCCCTTCTTTTCCTGGGTGGCGAGGTCGGCCTCGATGACGCTGCCGCGGCGGCACTCGTCGACGAAGGCGGCGAGCGCCGGATTGCCGCGCGAGGCGGCGAGCGCCACCGGGTGCTCGGCGGCGACCGCCATGAAAGTCGCGCCAAAGAGCGTGTCGGCGCGCGTGGTGAACACCTTGACGGCGCCCGCGGCCCCCAGGGCCCGCACGGTGTCGGGCGCGTACGGAAAGGAGATGTCGCAGCCGACGCTGCGGCCGATCCAGTTGGCCTGCATGATACGCACGCGCTCGGGCCACTCGGGCAGCTCATCGAGCGCGGCGAGGAGCTCGTCCGCGTAGCGCGTGATCGCGAGGTAGTACATCGGGATCTCGCGCTTCTCGACCGGCGCGCCGGTGCGCCAGCCGCGCCCGTCGATCACCTGCTCGTTGGCGAGCACGGTCTGATCGACCGGATCCCAGTTGACGACTCCGCTCTTGCGGTAGGCGAGGCCCTGCTCGCGCATGCGCAGGAACAGCCACTGGTTCCAGCGATAGTAGTCCGGATCGCAGGTGGCCAGCTCGCGCTGCCAGTCGATGGCGAAGCCGAGGGCCTGAAGCTGTGAGCGCATGTGGGCGATGTTGTCGCGCGTCCACTTCGCCGGCGGCACGGAGTTGCTGATGGCGGCGTTCTCGGCCGGCAGCCCGAAGGCGTCCCAGCCCATCGGCTGCAGCACGTTGTAGCCCTGCATGCGCAGGAAGCGGGCCAGCACGTCGCCGATCGTGTAATTGCGCACGTGGCCCATGTGCAGCCTCCCCGAGGGGTACGGCAGCATCGACAGGCAGTAGAACTTGGGTCGGGCGGGATCCTCGCGCACCTCGAACGCGCGCCGCTCCCGCCAATAGTCCTGCGCGGCGCGCTCGACGGCCGCGGGATCGTAGGTCTCTTGCATGCTCATTTCATTGGCCGAAATCGCCTGCGGCGATTCCGGCAGACATTACTCCGGTTGCCGCCGGCGAAAGGCGCGGCTCTCGCCGGCTGCGCAGCTGGCAAGCCTAAGGTAATCGCAGCGGCACGAAGATCTGGGCGTCCTCGCGTTGGATGAGGAGCGCCACGCTCTTGCCGGCGGTCTTGGCCGCCTCCTGCAGCTCGGGCACCGTGTGCACGCGCCTGCCGTTGACGCCGAGAATGATGTCGCCGGGCTGGACCTCGGCGGCGGCCGCGGGACCTGTGACCTCCTCGACGACCAGGCTACCCTGCGTGCCGGCCTGCTGCTTCTCCTGCGGGTTGAGCGGCCGCACCGTGAGCCCGAACGCGCTCGGGGCCGCCCTGGGGCCGGCGCCCTGCGAGCGGCCGCGAGCGGAGGCCGTCTGCTGCTGCTCGTGGAGCTCCGCGACGCCCACGCTCACGTTCAACTGCCTGCCGCCGCGCCACACCGCGAGCGTCGTATCGCTCCCCGGCTTCATCCCCGCGATCGCGCCCGAGAGCTCGCCGTAATGCTCGATCGGACGGCCGGCGACGGCCAGGATCACATCGCCCGGCTGGATGCCGGCCTTGGCGGCCGGGCCGTCCTTCTCGACCGAGGAGACCAGTGCGCCGCGCGGCCGGTCGAGCCCGAAGGACTCGGCGAGCTGCGCGTTGAGATCCTGGATGGTGACCCCGATGCGCCCGCGCACTACGCGGCCGGTCTTGATCAGCTGCTCCTCGACGTTCCTCGCGACGTCGATCGGGATCGCGAACGACAGGCCCATGAAGCCGCCCGTGCGGCTGAAGATCTGCGAGTTGATGCCGA
>Ga0307479_10002474_pt1 | contig 16782 bp, 20 predicted proteins | sample atmos_gasesECM4C_FD_203743 | JGI IMG/M metagenome (GOLD analysis project Ga0307479, IMG submission 203743) | Hardwood forest soil microbial communities from Morgan-Monroe State Forest, Indiana, United States - atmos_gasesECM4C_515 | ecosystem: Environmental > Terrestrial > Soil > Temperate... | reverse complement strand
GGCGGCGGCAAAAGCGTTCGTAAAGATCGACATCCTGGTCAATAACGCGGGCGTTTACGAATTCGCGCCGCTGGAGGATGTGGCCGAGCAGCAATTTCACCGAATGTTCGACACGAACGTTCTTGGAATACTCCTCACAACTCAAATCGCGCTGAAACATTTCAATTCGAACGGCGGCAGCATCATCAACATCAGCTCGCTCGCCAGCTCCCTCACTCCGCCGACTGCGGTCGTCTACAACGCGACCAAGGGCGCGGTCGATGCGATCACGCGGACGCTGGCAAAGGAACTTGGTCCGCGAAAAATCCGAGTGAACTCAATCAATCCCGGCATGGTGATGACCGAAGGCGTTGTCGCTGGCGGATTTCACGAAAGCGAGTTTCGGACGGTTTTGGAATCGCAAACGCCGCTCGGTCGAATTGGTCAGACCGACGACATCGCGCCGGCCGCTGTTTTTTTCGCGTCAGACGATTCCAAGTGGGTCACCGGCGAAACGCTGCTGATCGCGGGAGGCCTTCGTTAGGCAATACGGAAAGGATTTTTGAAATGTTATTCCGAAAAGCAGAAGCGCGGTGGAAAGGAAATCTCACCAAGGGCGACGGACGGCTCAGCGTCGGCAGTGGCGCGATTGATGTGCCTTACTCGCTGAAGTCCCGTTTGGAAGACGGCCAATCGGCGACAAATCCGGAGGAACTGCTCGGCGCGGCTCACGCGGGATGTTTCACGATGGCGCTGGCGGCGCAATTGTCCGGCGCGGGGTTCACGCCGACGGAGGTTCAGACGGAGGCAAAGGTCTCATTCGATAAACTCGGCGACTCGTTCGCAATCACGCGGGTTGATCTTCAAACATCGGCCGACGTGGCCGGGATCGACGACGTGACATTTCAGGCGCTGGCCGCGGACGCGAAAAAGAAGTGTCCGGTCTCAAAGGCGCTGGCGGCAATCGATATTGGAATGAAAGCAACGCTTAAACAAACGGAGCGGGCTCCGGCGGCAGCGGTGGAAAAGGATTAAGCAATGCAACAATCGAAAAAAATTTCACAAGGAGGACGGCAAGAAAAGGAAAAGTTATGAAAACTAAATTGATACCAGTCGCGCTGCTAGCGAGCGCGGCGTTGATTATACCAGCGTTTGCTGGCGGTCAGCACGGCGGAGGTGGCGGTGGAAATTTCGGCGGAGGCGGTCGAGCTGCCGCTCGTGGCGGTGGGGGTCCATCGTTTGGCTCCATGCCGGCCGGACGTTTCGGCGGTGGCCCGGCATTCCATTCGATGCCAATGCAGAGCTTCAGCGGCAGACCGATGATTTATTCGGGCCAACGCTTCTCATCGGTTGGGATGCGTTCACCGAGATCAATGGAGTTCCGTCCGCAATCCATCCGTTCGAATGCAGTCGGATCGATCGGTTCGAGTCAGGTCGCGCGCGGAAATATCAATCGCGGTAATCGTTCGAACCAATTCGCGGGAAATCGATCTATTAGGAATCTGAGACGCGATGGAAATGGCGCGGGTCAAGTGCGAAACGGAAACGCGAATCTTCGTTCGGATTGGCGAAACCACGTCTTCGCCCAACATTCGGCCAACTGGCACCGCGATTGGGACCGTCACCACGACCATTTTTTCCGCGGTCATCGGTTCGTCTTCTTCGACGGATTCTGGTGGGGGTTTGATCTCGGATTCGATCCGTGGTGGCCGTATTGGTATTACCCGTACGACTATTACGCTGACGATTACTATCCGTATCAATACGGCTACGACCCGGGTTATTACGACGCCAGCGTTTACCAAAACGAAGAGTCTTACGGCCAGAACGGCTACGGAAATGCTAACGCAGGGTCAACGATTGCTGCCGCGCAGCAGCAACTCGCGCGAGAGGGTTACTATCGCGGACAAATCGATGGCATTCTCGGACCGGGAACGCGCGCCGCGATTGCGCAATATCAAAGCAATCATGGCCTGCATGTGACCGGCGCGTTGACTTCCGAAACGTTGCAAGCTTTGGGATTGCGACAATTCGCAAGTAACTAACCCGAGCAAGGGAATGGCCAAGACAAAGTTCAATGACACCGCTCACCCGGGCTGGGACATCTCGTTCTGGTTTGCCATTCCTAGCCCGGCACTCGGAGTTCTGGTCGGTTTGATTGCTCTGTTTTTGTCTTACCCCTGAAACCTTGAGAACCAGCAATTCAGCTGACGTAATAAGAACTCAATCTTTGAACACTAGAAAATGAAAGGAACACAATGAACAACAACAATGGATTCACGGGCAAAGTTGCACTAGTGACAGGAGGAACGTCAGGCATTGGCAAATCGACAGCGATCGCGTTCGCGCGCGCCGGTGCGAAAGTCGTTTTAAGCGGTCGCCGCGAAAAAGAAGGCGAACAAGTTGTCGCCGAAATCAAAAAACTTGGCGGCGACGCAGCATTCGTCCGGGCCGATGTCGCGAAAGAGGCGGACGTGAAAGCGATGGTCAAGTTCGCAGTCGACAAATTCGGCAAGATCGACATCGCGTTTAACAACGCCGGTGTTGAGTGGGTTGGCCGGTTGGATCAAGCGACCGAAGCCGAGTATCGCCGTGTGTTCGACACCAACGTTTGGGGCGTTCTCAACTCAATGCGTCACGAAATTCCAGTGATGTTGAAAAACGGCGGCGGCGCTATCGTCAACACCTCTAGCGTAGCCGGACACGTTGGCCTTCCGCAGGTCAGCGTCTACATCGCTTCCAAGCACGCGGTCGAAGGCTTGACCAAATCGGCCGCGCTCGAATTCGCCAAGGAGAACATTCGTATCAATGCTGTCGCTCCCGGGCCGATTATCACCGAAATGTGGGATCGCTTTGCCCGCGAAGCGAAAGACCAAATCACTGCCACCATTCCGGTTGGGCGCGTCGGCACGGCCGAACAAATCGCCGCGGCGGTTCTCTATTTCGCTTCTGATGCTGCGAAATTTACCACCGGCACATCACTGGTCGTCGATGGCGGCTACGTCGCTGGGTAACGCGATTCATCCGGTATGAATCGATCTAACGAAACTAGACTTGGCGAGAAATTCACGTTTCCGGGAACTTCCATGACCGTGCACCGCATGGGCTACGGCGCGATGCAGCTCGCCGGTCCCGGCGTGTTCGGACCACCGCGCGATCCGGACGCTGCAGTCGCGGTGCTGCGCGAAGCGGTCGCCGCCGGCGTGAATCACATCGACACGAGCGATTTTTACGGGCCGCACGTTACGAACCAAATAATTCGACGTGCGCTGCATCCCTATCCGAACGGATTGGTGATTGTCACCAAAGTGGGCGCCCGTCGAGGCAACGACAAATCGTGGATACACGATGTCACGCGGAAGAACTTAATTGATTCCGTTCATGACAATCTGCGCAACCTCGGAGTCGAGGTGCTGGACGCAGTTAATCTTCGTGCATGGGGCGATAATGGCCAGGCGCCCGGCCAAGAGCCGCTCACTGAACCGCTCTCAGTCTTGGCCGAGCTAAAACAACAAGGGCTGATTCGTCACTTGGGCTTAAGCAACGTGACGCCAAAGCAATTGAAGGAAGCGCAAACGATCACCGACATCGTTTGTATCCAAAATCTCTACAACGTTGCGCACCGAGATGATGATGCATTCATTGACGATCTCGCACGGCAAGGAATCGCTTATGTGCCTTTCTTTCCGCTGGGCGGTTTCAATCCGCTGCAATCAACCGCGCTCGACAATGTTGCCGAGTCGTTAGGTGCTACGCCGATGCAGGTCGCGCTCGCATGGTTGCTCGAGCGTTCGGCGAATATTCTGCTAATTCCGGGAACGTCGTCTGTCCAGCACCTGCGCGAAAACCTCGCTGCTAGCGAAGTGACTTTGCCCGCGGATACGCTTGATCGATTGGACGCCCTCGCCGCGGAATCCGAAGATAACACGAAAACGGAACGAAAGGATCGACAACGGTGAAAATGAAAGCAGCGCAGATCAGCAAACCCGGCGGAGATTTTGAATTAGTCGAACGCGAGATCCCGGAGCCCGCTGCCGGAAAAGTGCGCATCAAAGTCGCAGCGTGTGGGATTTGCCACAGCGACGTGCTCGTCAAAGAGGGCCTCTGGCCCGGACTTCAGTATCCGCGAGTGCCAGGTCATGAAATCGCCGGACGCATCGACGCGATCGGGGATGGCGTGAAGAGTTGGAAACAAGGGCAATGCGTCGGAGTCGGGTGGCACGGCGGACACGATTTCGTTTGCGACCAATGCCGGCGAGGCGATTTCGGAATGTGCGCGAATCGTAAAGTTACCGGAATCGATTTCGACGGCGGTTACGCCGAATACGTGATCGTTGGGGCGGAAGCGCTCGCGCTAATTCCTGATGGAGTGCCGGCGGAAGACGCCGGGCCGTTCATGTGCGCGGGTGTCACCGTTTTCAACGCGCTGCGCAATTCAGGCGCGCGTGCCGGTGACGTGGTCGCGGTCCAGGGAATCGGCGGACTTGGCCATCTCGGTGTGCAGTACGCGCGGCAGATGGGATTCGAGACCGTGGCGCTTGGCCGCGGGAAGGACAAGGAACCGCTCGCCAAAAAACTCGGCGCGCATCATTACTTCGATTCGAATGTTGTCGATCCAGTTGCGGAGTTAAAGAAACTCGGCGGCGCGCGCGTGATTTTGGCCACAGCGCCGAGCGCGAAGGCGATTTCATCAGTCGTCGAAGGTTTGTCACCGAACGGTAACTTACTGGTTCCGGCTGCGCCGAATGATCCACTGACGGTGAGTGCGCTGTCACTGATCATGGGAAGGCGATCAGTCTCTGGCTGCTATTCTGGCACCGCGCGCGATTCGCAGGACACATTGGAATTCAGCGCAATGGCTGATGTGCATCCGATGATCGAGAAATATCCGCTCAGTCAGGTGTCGCAAGCCTACGAGCAAATGCACAGTGGCAAAGCGCGGTTCCGCGTGGTTCTCACCATGAGCGAATAGAATCCGATGACCGCGCTTCCAAAAACACTCACTAGCAAAATCGCAATCAGCGCCAGCGGACATTGGGACATTGCCTTCTGGTTCGCGGTTCTCAGTCCGGTGCTCGGTATTTTGGCCGGCTTTCTTGCGCTGTTCGTATTCTACCGCTGAGGTCAGCTCAAAGACGAATGAACTCAAAAACAAGAATTGGCCGTGATCGACGAACTGTCACGGATACGTGGCGAGGAATATTTCGTCGCCGGCAGCGAATGCACGATCCGATGCTGGTGCTCAACATGTCCATCTTCAATTCGGGCAGCGGCTGGACTGAGATTTTCAGTCCGTTGAAAGCGCGCGAAAACGTTGGATGAGGAGTCCAACGCTGCGCCAGGAACGATTTAAAAATGTAACACAAATGAAACGTGACAAGCTGCGCTTGAAGTCTTCGAATCGAAGGCCGGAGCAGTCTGATGTTAAACAACAATGGAACGTACCATGATTAAACCTAACTTGAGAAAAACGACGGAACTTACCCAGAGACGCGACGCGCCGCTGGCGACACGGACAGATCTGAAGGCAGCCGGTGTAAAGGACATTGCCGGCGCCATGAACGCGATCCTCGCGGACGTGTTCGCGCTTTATCTGAAGACGAAAAACTTCCACTGGCATATGAGCGGCCCGCATTTTCGCGATTACCATTTGCTCCTCGACGAACACGCCGATCAGCTTTTCGCGATGACCGATCCGATCGCCGAACGCGTCCGAAAGATTGGCGGAATCACACTGCGTTCGATCGGCCAGATCTCGCGGACTCAACGCGTGCTCGATAACGACGCGGAATATGTTGAGCCATTGGACATGCTCGCGGAGCTTGCCGAGGACAACAAGACCTTGGCCGCGCGCCTCCGGGAGGCGCATAACGTTTGTGACAAGCATCGCGATGTGGCCACCGCGAGCCTGATCGAGGGTTGGATCGACGAGACCGAACGTCGGACTTGGTTTCTGTTCGAGACCACGCGACGGCGGAATTAAAGTTTGTGTTGTCGAATGTTTAAGTCGTCGATTTCCAATCGACGGATTCGAGCACGACCGACCGCCAATCGGCCGATAGCCAGCTCTCCGATCGCCACAGCGCCAATCGCGATCGCGCCGATAGTAAGCACACTAATAGCCCGAGCGTTTTCGAAAGCGACGTTTCGTTTGCGCATCGAGCAAATAATTTTTCGATAATTAATTATTCGGCGACGGCCTTGGCCAATACTTCATTTGCAGAAATGTTTGGCAACACTTCAGGCGGCAGGTTGTGTCGCTGCTGCAAATAAGCCGGGCTGTTGTATGTGACCCAAACCTTCCCGTGGTCGTCTTCCCAGATTAGGATCTTGAGAGGCAGATCGATTGCGCTGTCGGGCGAAGCGAGCATGATAGGCGTTCCGGCTTTGGGGTTTCCGAAAATCGCGAGCTTGGTTGGTCGCATTTTCATCCCAACCTTTGCTGCTTCGCCACTGTGGTCGATCACCGCAAACAGGGTGACTCCCTTCTGTTCGAGGATTCGCTTCAGCCTGGAAATAGTCTCATTCACTGAATGACTGATTGAAAGGTGGATCAATCCGCCGTTTGGAATTGACACCATAAAACCTCAGTTGAGGACGATCCGCTGATTTTACGTGTTTTCTAAGCAAATCGCAAAGCGTCACACGATTGTAACGTTGACGGCGAATACCCTACAGGACGAAGATTCTTCGGGGCTGATCACGTCGGGCCTGGCGGATCGTTTAGTGCAACCTCAACCGAAAGGAATTTGGTTATGTCATACGTCCCGTTTGGAAACGAAAAGAACGCTAACGTCGATATGTCGCGTCGAAAATTTCTGGTTGGCACCGCCGGACTCGCTGCGGTTGCTGGACTTCCTGCAGTGGTAGCGAACGCCACGACTGCGAATCCGCCAGCGTCGCAAGCCAAGACGGAAAAATGGAAAGGAGACACGGTTACCACGAAGGACGGGATACAGATCTATTATAAAGACTGGGGCAGCGGGCAGCCGATTGTCTTCAGTCACGGCTGGCCTCTCTCAGCAGATGATTGGGACCCGCAGATGCTTTTTTTTCTCAGCAAAGGCTACCGCGCCATTGCGACTGATCGGCGCGGACATGGTCGCTCGAGCCAAACCGGCGATGGACATGACATGGACCATTATGCCGATGATCTGAAGGCCGTCACCGATCATCTTAATTTGAAGGATGCGATTCACGTTGGCCACTCAACCGGCGGCGGCCAGGTGGTGCATTATCTCGGCCGTCATGGGGACAAGAATGTGGCGAAGGCAGCGATCATCAGCGCTGTGCCGCCGCTCATGGTAAAAACTCCGGCCAATCCGTTAGGCACACCGAAATCGGTGTTCGACGATCTACAGGCCCAGCTCGCTGCGAACCGGGCCAAGTTTTATTACGACCTGCCGGCCGGTCCCTTCTATGGCTTCAACCGTCCCGGCGTGAAAACAATCGAGCCTCTCATTTGGAACTGGTGGCGTCAGGGCATGATGGGCGGCGCCAAGGCAGGTTACGACGGCATCGTCGCGTTCTCGCAGACCGACTTCACCGAAGATCTGAAAAAGATCAACGTTCCGGTTTTGGTCATGCACAGCGAGGACGACCAAATCGTGCCTTATCAGGCCGCCGGCCCACTTTCAGCCAAGCTTCTCAAGAACGGTACGCTGAAGACCTACAAAGACTTGCCGCATGGCATGATTACGACGCACGCGGACGTCATCAATGCCGATCTGCTCGCGTTCTTCAAAGCGTAATTCATGAGCGCGCAATTGGCGGACATTTCGCGGCGACGTTTCATTGTGTCCGCTGGTCTGGCGGCAACCGCTGTCTGCCTTGTGCCGCGTCGCCTTTTCGGCGCCGAAGAAAGTTTGGTGGTCGCTTCGCGCAAGGCCGGCGAGACAGCGAACATTACCGTTCAGGCGCTGCGCGGAAACGTCAGTGCCCTGATCGGCTCTGGTGGAAACATTGCCGTGCTTCCGGGAGACGATGGCAAGCTGATCATTGATTCGGGGTTCGCCGGTACGCGCGGCAAAATTGTTGACGCGTTAAGCCGTCTTAGTCCGGATCCGATCAAACATCTGGTCAACACGCATTGGCATTTCGATCACACCGACGGCAACGAGTGGATGCACTCCGCGGGCGCGACTATTACCGCCCACGAAAATACTCGGAAACACCTTTCCGCCAGTACGCGAGTGGAAGATTGGAATTTCACTTTTCCGGCGTCGCCGGCAGGCGCGATTCCGACTGACGTGTTCAATGCCGATAAAACGCTCCGCCTCAATGGCGCTGCGATTGCGCTCAAATATTACGGTTCGGCTCATACCGATGGTGATATCTCGGTTTATTTCACTGAAGCTGATGTCTTCCACACCGGCGACACCTGGTGGAACGGATACTACCCATTCATCGATTATTCGACTGGCGGAAGCCTCGATGGAATGATCAAGGCCGCGGAGGCAAACATCGCGACGGTAACGGACAAGACCGTTGTTATTCCAGGACACGGTCCGGTCGGCGGCAAAGCCGAAATGATCGAATATCGCGATACGCTTGCGACCATTCGCGATCGCGTTGCTGCTCTCAAACGAGAAGGCAAATCCCTCGATGAAATTGTGGCCGCAAAGCCCATTGCTGCTTATGACGCCAAGTGGGGAAAAGGGTTCGTTAACGGCGAGTTCTTTACTAAACTGGTCTACAAAGGCGTTGGGAAAGAAACACCATGAAGATTGTGATTATTGGCGGCACTGGACTAATCGGAACAAAGGTCGTGAATAATCTGCGTGCGCGCGGCCATGACGTGGTGGCGGCGTCCCCTTCCTCGGGCATCAACACCTTTACTGGTGAAGGACTCGCCGAAGCGCTGAAAGGCGCCCAGGTGGTCGTCGATCTGGCGAATGCGCCACAGTGGGACGACAAGGCGGTGCTGGAATTTTTTGAAACGGCAGGGCGCAACTTGCTTGCTGCGGAAACGACTGCCGGCGTACGGCACCACATTGCGCTGTCAATCGTCGGTGCTGATCGACTTCCGGCGAGTGGGTACCTCCGGGCGAAAGTGGCCCAGGAAAATCTGATCAAGGCATCGAAGGTTCCTTTTACGATCGTCCGCTCGACGCAGTTCATGGAGTTTGTAAAGGGTATCGCCCAATCGGCCACCGAAGGACAAACGGTTCGGTTGTCGCCTGGTATGATGCAGCCCATCGCGGCGGATGACGTCGCCGCCGCCGTGACTGACGTAGCAGTCGCCGAGCCGTTAAATGGCACAATCGAGATTGCCGGGCCCGAACCGATCCGAATGGACGAGTTCGTCCGCCAATTCTTGAGCGCAACCGGAGACGCACGAAAAGTGAACACTGATGTTCACGCCCGCTACTTTGGCGCAGAGTTGAACGATCAAAGTCTCGTCCCTGGCCTTGGAGATAAACCCCGCCTTGGTAAGACGCATTACAAGGACTGGCTCAAACGCTGATCGGCGCAAAAGCGCGCATAAACTCGGGAAGAATTAGCCGATTCAAACCAGTGAACACGGATAAGCTTAAACAACTGGCTCGCGATCTAAGGAAAACACCGCCGCACAGCCCGCGTGACACACTCGGCGGGTTCGTCATTGCCGCACGGATGCTCGACAAAGCTCGGGCCGATCTGCTCGGCATGAATGGCGATTACAACTTCTATCCATGTGGCTTAGGCGCTTACTTTTGGAAGTTCACCGGCCTGGACGCGATGAATTTCAAGGAATTCGTCGCCACCGGTGCGGCTGACAAAGAAGTCGATCACTGGATCCGTCAGAACACGACACAGAAAGATCCCACGGCGATTATTAAATGGAATAACGAGATGCGTTGCGTGCGGCTTTGTGATCTTTCGCAACAGGTCCAGGAATATTTTGAAACTTACATTCCGCAATTCTGTCATCCGCCAAGTAAAGTGAAGTTTTTCTTCGATGTTTACGATGTCGAAGAAGGAGTGCTTTAGCTCGTTGGGTCGTTAGCTTCGTGAGACCCCTTGTCCAAACATCTCAAGAAGAACCAAACCACATTACAGAAAGGAACGTTACAATGAAACGAATCCGAACTTCAGAATCAGTCGGGCTGTTGCGCCTGACACTAATTGTTTGCGCACTGGTGGCCACAGTCGGCGTGCGCTCGGGAATAGCCGCTGACGAAGGTCCAAAGGTCACGGTCGTCTTCGACCACACTCTGCCGAATGTGCCCGGCAAAAGCATCAAGGGTATACTCGTCGAATATGGTCCCGGCGTTGCGTCGGTCGGCCACATGCATCCCAAGTCTGCGTTCATCTACGCGACGGTTCTCGAAGGAGCGATCCGAACTTCGGTGAATGATGGACCGGCCGTTATTTATCGCGCCGGGCAGAATTTCCCCGAAATGCCAGGTGATCGACACACTCTCGATGAGAATGCGAGCAAGACCGACCCCGCCAAGCTGCTGGCCGTGTTCGTGGTCGATACGGATGAGAAGGAACTGTTAACGCCGCTCGGAAAATGAGACGATCCGTAGCATGATTGGTCTCACTTCCAAGCATTGATCGACATATCGCGGTCGATCGCTGAGGCCTGCGAAATGAAGACAACCCGACTCGAAGCCTTCAGCGATGGTGTCCTTGCCATCATCATCACGATCATGGTGCTGGAATTGAAGGTACCGCATGCAGTTGAACTTGCGGCGTTGAAACCGGTCTTGCCGGTATTGTTGAGCTACGTCCTAAGTTTCACTTACGTCGGCATCTATTGGAACAATCATCATCACTTATTCCAAGCGACTGAGCAGGTCAGTGGCGGGATTCTCTGGGCCAACCTTCATCTCCTGTTCTGGTTGTCGCTCTTCCCATTCACTACGGCGTGGATGGGTGAAAATCACCTTGCTGCGATCCCGACCGCTATTTACGGCTTCGTATTGCTGATGGCGGGGCTTGCCTACTATGTTCTCGAGCGCGCCATCATCGCCAAACAAGGCCGCGAATCGCTTCTGGCGCTGGCTGTTGGCAAAGAATGGAAGGCCAAAACCTCTCTTGCGCTCTATCTCGCCGCAATCCCGCTCGCGTTTGTGAGTTCCTGGATCGCCAGCGCACTGTATTTGTTCGGCGCGCTCTTGTGGTTGATTCCCGATCCTCGGATCGAGAAGGCTCTGAAGAAGCGCGGGCATTGACCATCGCCACGATGCCCGCTCGTTACTGCACCTATGCTCGCGTCGAAATCGAAACGGTCCCATCGATCACGTTGCCGGATTGGATGATCGAAAACTGGATTACTAACACCAAATGCAAGATAGACAATGCCCTATTGCCGGTCATGATTGTGAAATGAAACGCGCTGTCATTCTCACTGCGCTCGTAGTGTTCGCGTTGTCAGGCGCGGCATGCTCGCGCAAAGCGCCGCAAGCTGGTCCGGCCGCGCCCGAAGTTCAGGTGACAACGGTGCAACCGCGCGATGTGCCGCGCGTCCTTGAACGCGTTGCGACGTTGGACGGATTCATCAACGCCAACATCAATGCGCAGGTGCAGGGCTACATTGTCTCACGCGATTACAAGGAAGGAAGTATCGTCAAAAAGGGTGATCTTCTTTTTCAAATCGATCCGCGGCCGTTCGAAGCCGCGCTCGCTCAGGCCAAGGGAACTCAGGCGAAAGATCAGGCAAATTGGACAAAGGCCGATGCGGATCAAAAGCGCGCGATCGATCTGTTCAACAAAAAGGTGATCAGCGACCAGGAGCGGGATACCGCTAGCGCGGCTGCCGGCTCCAGCAAAGCAAACGTCGAAGCGGATGAAGCGGCGGTGAAACAGGCCGAGATCAATCTCGGCTACACGAAAATTATCGCCCCGATTGACGGTGTCGTTGGATTTGCCAACAATCAGGTCGGCGATCTGGTCGGGCCAAGTACGGGACCACTCACAACCATGTCGCAGGTCGATCCGATCAAGGCCAACGTAACTGCGGGCGAGAGTGCATTCACCGATTTCTTTTCGCGCTACCCGGATGCAGTCCAACGCGAAGCCCTGCTCAAGAGCATCGATTTCGAGTTACTTCTCGGCGACGGCAAGCTCTATCCGCGGAAAGGAAAATTTTATGCGCTGGATCGAAACCTCGATCCCAAAACAGGTTCGATTCACTATTACGTAACGTTTCCGAATCCGGACGCCACGTTGCGGCCCGGGCAATATGGCAAGGTGCGGTTCATACCTGACTCGGTCCAGAATGCGCTCGTTGTTCCACAAGAAGCGGTGACCGAATTGCAGGGTAATTTCCAAGTCGCAGTCGTCGATCAAAACAACAAGGTGAGTATTCGCCCGGTAAAAACGGGCGAGCGCATCGACAACATGTGGCAAATCACCGAGGGTTTGAAGCCGGGAGACAAAGTTGTGGTGCAAGGTGTGCAAAAAGCGCGCGAAGGTTCGCCCGTGACGGTGAAAGAGTGGACGCCGCCGGCCCAGTCCTCTACCCCGATACAATCGGCGAGCCCACAGAAACCCTGATCCGCCATGTCAGAGTTTTTCGTCCGACGGCCGATTGTCGCGATTGTCATCGCGATTTTGATGACGCTGATTGGCGGCGTCTGCATTCTCGCGTTGCCGATCGCGCAATATCCGCAAATCGCGCCGCCGGAAATTCAAGTGCAAACGCACTACACCGGGGCGGACGCGCTCACGATTGAGCAATCAGTCGCGGCGCCGATCGAACAACAGATGAGCGGCGTCGACAACATGAATTACATGTACTCGATCAACGCGAATAGCGGCGACATTCGATTGATCGTCAATTTCGACGTCGCGACCGACCCCAACATCGATCAGGTCCTGACCCAGCTGCGCGTGGCGCAAGCGCAATCGCAATTGCCGGCCGACGTGAACAACTATGGCCTAACGGTTAAGAAATCGGTCACGGCGCCGTTGATGCTGGTTTCGCTCTATTCGCCCAAAGGGACCTACGATAACATTTTCCTGGCGAACTACGGTTACATCAACCTGTTCGATCAGCTCACGCGCCTGCCGGGAATTGGGAGCGTCCAGATTTTCGGCGCCGGCCAATACGCGATGCGCTTGTGGGTGAAGCCGGACCAACTCGCGAAGCTTGGGATTACGGTTCCGGACATCATCACGGCGGTGCAGAAGCAAAACAATGTGAATCCTGCGGGCCAGGTAGGAGGCGAACCGATTCCGAGCGGGCAGAAATTTACTTACGCAGTCCGCGCGCAGGGTCGGCTGCAAACGCCGGAGGAATTCGGAGAGATCGTCGTCAGGGCGAATCCGGACGGTTCGTTTGTTCGGGTGAAAGACATCGCGCGGATCGATCTCGGCGCGCAAACTTACAATTTAAGAGGCCGACTAAACGGACAACCCGCGGCCATCCTCGCGCTGTATCAGTTGCCGGGAACCAACGCCGTCAAAGCCGCCCAGGCTGTGCGTAAGTTAATGACCGAAGCGAAGCAGCGCTTTCCGCAGGACATCGATTACGTGGTCTCGCTCGATCAAACGCTTTCCGTCACAGAAGGGATTAGCGAAATTTTGAAGACGGTGTTCGAAGCGCTCGCCCTCGTTGTGCTCGTCGTTTTCATTTTCCTCCAAGGATGGCGCGCCACCCTGATTCCGCTCTGCGCAGTGCCGGTATCGTTAGTCGGAACCTTTGTATTGTTCCCGTTGTTTGGATTCTCGATCAACACGCTTTCACTTTTCGGTCTGGTGCTCGCGATCGGTCTGGTGGTTGACGATGCGATCGTGGTGGTCGAAGCAGTTGAGCGCCACATCGAAGAGGGAATGGCGGCACGTGAGGCAACATTGCAGGCGATGCGCGAAGTCTCGGCGCCGGTGATCGGTATCGCGCTCGTGCTTTCAGCGGTGTTTATTCCGACGGCGTTTCTGCCAGGCATCACCGGCAGGCTGTATCAACAGTTCGCGCTCACGATCGCGATCTCGGTCATTTTCTCCGCGTTCAACGCGCTCTCACTCAGTCCTGCGCTTTCGGCGCTGCTGCTACGACCGCGAAAGAAAACGCGTGGCCCGCTCGGTTGGTTCTATGATCGATTCAATCGGATTTTCGACAGCGCCACCCACGGATATGTGAACTGGTCGCGGGCAGCGATTCGGAAAGCCGTGCTCAGTTTCGCATTGTTGCTCGTTTTGGCGATTGGCGCCGGCTTTTTTGGGAAAAGGTTGCCGAGCGGCTTTTTGCCGGAGGAAGATCAAGGCTACGTTTATCTCGCCCTTCAATTGCCGGACGCATCGTCGCTCGAACGCACCGATCAAGTCTGCCATAAGATCGAGGATTTCCTGAGCAAAACGCCCGGTGTCAAGTACACGACCAGTGTCATCGGATTCAGTCTACTGAGTTTCGTGCAAAATACTTACAGCGGGTTTTTCTTTGTCACGTTCAAGCCCTGGAGCGAACGCACGAAACCGGAAGAACAGTACCCGGCAATCAAAGCGCGAATAAATCAATACCTCGGCAGTCTCAGCGAAGGTATCGCGTTCGCGTTTCCGCCACCGGCGATCCCCGGAGTCGGCACTTCTGGCGGATTCACCTTTATGCTCGAAGACCGTGCGGGCAAAGACGTTCCGTTTCTCGCGAAAAACGTGAAGACATTTTTGGATGCGGCGCACAAACGGCCGGAGCTCGGCACCTTGATTCCGACATTCTTGCCGAATGTGCCGCAGGTTTTCGTCAACGTCGATCGCGACAAAGTCGTTAAGCAGGGCATCGATCTCACCTCGGTTTATCAAACGCTGCAGACATTCATGGGCGGCTTTTTCGTGAACTACTTCAACCGCTTCGGCCGGACGTGGCAGGTTTACATCGAAGCGGAAGGCGATTATCGGACCGACGCGAAGAACGTCGGCCAATTTTTCGTTCGCAACTCGACGGGCACGCCGGTGCCGCTCGACGCGATCTCTACTGTCGAGAACGTCGCCGGTCCGGAATTCACGGTGCGTTACAACGAATACCGCGCGGCTCAAATCAACGGGGCCGCTGCGCCGGGCTATAGCTCCTATCAGGCAATGAGCGCACTCGAGGAAACTTTTCGACAAACCATGCCGAACGAGATGGGCTACGACTACCTTGGCCTGTCCTTTCAGGAAAAGAGAGCACAGGAAGGCGTATCGCCGACTTTGGTTTTCGGAATGTCGCTCTTGTTTGTGTTTCTGATTCTCGCCGCACTGTATGAAAGCTGGTCACTGCCCTTCAGCGTTTTGCTCGGCACGCCCGTCGCGGTGCTCGGCGCGTTCCTCACGCTTTGGCTGCGCGGTATGGAAAACAATATCTACGCGCAGATCGGATTGATCATGCTCATCGGACTGGCCGCGAAGAACGCCATCTTGATTGTTGAATTCGCCAAAGACGAATACGAAAAAGGCAAACCCTTGCTCGACGCGACACTCGAAGGCGCGCGTTTGCGCTTACGTCCGATCCTGATGACTTCCCTTGCATTTATTTTTGGAATGCTGCCGTTGTGGTTCGCCAGTGGTTCCGGCGCAGTCGCGCGCCGCATTCTCGGTTCGACCGTTATCGGCGGAATGATCGCCGCCTCCGCCATCGCAATCTTTCTCATTCCGGTAACGTTTTATGTGATTGAGCGATTCTTCGCCGGCCACGAAGGCAAACCGGAAGCGACGCCAAGCACGGAACCGGCGGCATGATCGAGAACCTTCCAGAGCCCATTAGGCTTTACATTGCGGGCGAGAATACCGGTGACGCGAATTTATTCGGCCAATGCTTCGCCGAAGGTGCCGCGGTGCGCGATGAAAATACAACGCATAGAGGTCTGGCTGAGATCAAGAAGTGGAAAGCCGAAACCAAGAAGAAATATCGGCACACGGTCGATCCGTTGAGTGTCTCTGAGAAAGAGGGGAGATTCATCGTGACAAATCGACTGACCGGCAATTTTCCGGGAAGTCCAATTGAGCTCGAGTTCGTGTTCACGCTCGACGGCGACAAAATCGTTTCGCTCGAGATTCTTTAGTGAATTCAATTTCGCCAACGCTCAAAAAGAAAGAATAACGCCATGATACTGCACATCTACACGATCGTTCACACGCTCATGAGCCTGGTCGCGATCTTTGCCGGCTTCGCCGTTGTGTTCGGAATGCTCGCTGGAAATCGCCTTGATGTCTGGACGAAATGGTTCCTGATCACCGCGGTCGCGACCACGGTCACGGGTTTCTTCTTTCCATTTCACGGAATCACGCCCGCGATCAAGCTGGGTATCATTTCGTTAGTCGTTCTGGTGGTAACGATTTACGCGCGTTATACAAAGCATCTCGCCGGCGCGTGGCGTTGGATCTATGCGATCGGCGCGGTGCTCACTTTGTATTTCAACGTCTTCGTCGGGGTCGTGCAGTCGTTTGAAAAAATACCAGCGCTACACGCGATGGCACCGACCCAGACCGAGCAACCATTCAAACTCACGCAGCTTTCAGTCTTGGGTTTGTTCGTTGTCCTTGGTTTTGTCGCTGCAATTCGATTTCGACCGGCACCAGCCGGCCTCGCCTAAGCGAGTCGGAGCAATTTCGATAAATGATGAGGCCGCAGCCGGATTTCATTCACGAATTCGTTCCCGGCAGCTCGAAACGCACGTTGTTGCTATTGCACGGGACTGGTGGAAACGAACGCGATCTGATTCCGCTTGGCCACGAACTCGATCCGAATGCTTCGCTGCTTAGTCCGCGCGGCAAAGTTTTGGAGAACGGAATGCCGCGCTTCTTTCGACGTCTATCCGAAGGCGTGTTCGATCTGGAAGATTTGAAAAAGCGCACTCAGGAGCTGGCCGACTTCGTTGCCTCAGCCGCGGATCGTTACAA
>Ga0307479_10002473_pt1 | contig 16788 bp, 11 predicted proteins | sample atmos_gasesECM4C_FD_203743 | JGI IMG/M metagenome (GOLD analysis project Ga0307479, IMG submission 203743) | Hardwood forest soil microbial communities from Morgan-Monroe State Forest, Indiana, United States - atmos_gasesECM4C_515 | ecosystem: Environmental > Terrestrial > Soil > Temperate... | reverse complement strand
CCACCCTTCGCGATAGTGGTCGTAGTGCGGATGCGTCCAATATGCCCCTTCAAACGGAGGACGCTCCCAGTGTCCCCGGACCCACTTGTAACGGTGACCCGCCGGTGTCCAATATCCTTCGATCCACGCGAAACCCGGACCTGGAGGCGGTCCTGGCTCTTCGTAAACGATCGCCGGTGGCGGGGTCCCGATGTACACCGAGATCTGCGCTGAACTCGGCGAGGCGATAGCGACTGCGAGCAGTGCGCAAGGTATCCCTTTCCATTGCATTTTGGAGTCTCCTTGTTGGAAAATCTCTCCGCCGGCATTTACTGCGTTTGCCAGAAAAGTATACGCACGACGGAAGTTTGGGCGCCACCTTCCCTGTTGCGCGGCGCCACCGCTCCTCGATTGCCAGGATGCCGGTCGCGACCCTGGGGCGTTGTAGAATGAGCAGGTTTCGCGAGGCACTATGTTCTTACCCCTTCTCGTTTTGGCCAGCTTACTTCTTCTGGCAGAGGCCTAGGTTGGGCAAGCAAACCCCAGCTGTGGCGATCGCGTTCCTGCTCATTGTCACGGCCAGCATGAGTGATGCGGCCGGGCAAGGAATCTCCAAGCTCTACGTCAGCAACAGCGAGGGTGACGACATCACGGTCATTGACCTCGCGACCTACGCGGTGATTGGCAACATTCGCGTGGGCGAGCAGGTGCATGGCCTGTGCGCCCCTTCCGATGGACGAAGGCTCTTCACCACCATCGAATCAGAAAACAATCTGAAAGTTATCGATACCCGGACCGACAAAGTCGTGGACACAATCCCTCTGACCGGAAGGCCCAACCAATGTGCGTCCACGCCCGACGGTCGTTTCGTTGGCGTGCCCATTCGCAGCACAAACAGCGTGGACATCGTGGATACCACAGAGCGCAAGGTGGTCAAAGTTCTGCCCGTTGCCCTGCCGCACAACTGTTATAACGCCGCCAATGACGACACTATGTTTGTGTCGTCCATGGGCGATCACGAAATCAATCTGATCGATCTGAAGAAGATGGCCTACGCCAAAAAGATTCCGGTCGGCGGCATTCCCCGCCCCTACGCGGTGTCGAAAGACGGGAAGACACTTTACGCAGCGCTCTCGGATTTTCATGGCTTTGTGATCGCCAGTATTCCGGACCCAAAAATTGTGTCCCGTGTCGAACTCCCGCCAGCGCCCCCTCTAGCCTGCAGGCTTGAGCCCCGCACGCCTACCCATGGGATCGAGTTATCCCCGGACGGGAAGGAACTCTGGGTGACAAGCCTGGCGGATAGCGGCGTGTATGTCTATGATGTTGCGACGAACCACATTTCGACGGAGATCCCCGTCGGAAAATGCCCCAACTGGATCACGTTTTCGCCCGATGGTCGTTATGGAGCCGTGAGTAACAGTGACAGCGATGACTCCTCCATCATCGACACGCGCACGCGGCGCGAAGTGGCGCGGGTGAAAGTCGGCAAGAGCCCCAAGCGTCTGCTCGCTGTGACCGTGCCATAGAGCGCACTGGAATCAATTCTTACTAGATTGCCAGCCTTCTCCGGATCAAAATGACGATGCTTCGATAGCTGGTGAAATCTGATTTCGGCAATTTGACCCAAAGCTGCGCTAAATGACCACGCGCCTCCGCTCGAAGCTGCAGCCCCGGTGCTTGGCGAACCGGCCTACCAAGGTTTTACAAATCTTTGACCATTCGCTGACAAGTCTTGGTCCGACTCTACCCATAATGCGGGCGCTAGCATCGATCCTCCGCTCCGGCCAAATCTTTCCTAAAACGAAGACCGCTCAAGGAGAAGGCTATGAAGAACCACTGCACAAAGCATTTCTTGCGCGCGGCTGCCTTGCTGGCTCTCATCATTTATGGAGGCAACATTCTCGCCCAGGCGCAATCGTGTAGCGTCACCTGGACTGGGAATGCGGGTAATGGCTCGTGGAGCACGGCCTCCAACTGGAGCCCGCGCAAGGTGCCAGGCCCGACCAGCGACGTTTGCATCCCGACCTTTACCACGGCCGACGGAGCAGGGCTTGACGGCTCATCGTCGTCGATCTCTGTCCATTCGATTCAGGTAGCCGAGGGTGGGTCGCTCCTGCTTGGATCGGGGAGGGTCTCGATTGCGACCTCGCTGACCAACCAGGGATTCATCACGCTGTATGGGACCACGTTGTCCGCAGCGTCGATCGCCCTTCCGTCTCCGGGCGAGATCGACGTGTATGACAGCAGCTCCATCACATGCCCCGCGTTCTCAAACGCCGCCGGCACCGTGTCGGTTGGCGCTGGGGGCACGCTGCGACTCGCAGACAACCCAGTCCAGCTACAAAACGGAAACCTGAGCGGCGGCAACTGGCTCGTCTCCAGTGGAGTTCTGATATTCCCGAGCGACATCTCACAAATCACGACCCAGGGCACGGTGGCATATGGCACCGTGCTATCACTCGACGGCACGGGCTCCGCCGTGCAGGACGCTTCCGGCCACAACGCGTTGGCCACGCTCACCTCGGTAGGCTCAACCGCCGTGCTCGCGCTCTTTGATAGCGCTTCGCTCACTGTCGCCCAAGGTCTCACCTCCCAGGGGGTCGTCGACGTAAGCGGATCACTGACGGTCAACGGTACGTACACACAAGCGTCGGGAGCCGGGTCGAACATGGGCGGCTCGCTGAGCGCCACCTCAGTCATCGTCCAAACGGGATCGACGCTGGGAGGAAACGGAACCGTGGCGAGTTCGATCACGAACAACGGCACCGTAGCGCCCCAGGGGATCCTGACCGTGACCGGCAACTACGCCCAGACGGGTGGCGGTGCGCTGACCGAGCAGTTCGGCTCGACGCTCCAGGTCAATTTGAACGCCGCACTGTCAGGCCCCCTGAATGTGACCGTCAACCCCAAGCATCCTCCGAAGTCGGGCGCGACCTACACCGCCCTGACCTTCGGCTCGCTCAGCGGATCGTTCACGAGCCTCACAGCGGGGTTCACGCTGACAACTAACGCAAACAGCATCGTGGTGAGAAAGCTATAAGCGGTGGGGGTGCAACGCCCTGCCGTTCGCTCGAACGCCGTGATTGCATTCAGGATGGCGGGAGCATCGAGCGCGCTGCCCGTGATAAGATCCAAGCCCTTATGATACCTGCGCCCAACGGCCACTACACCCTGTACCCACGCGGTCGTGGAGCGTTGGATGGGTCTTTGCCCCAGGGATAGGTTACGGTATCGCGCTGGGCTGGTGCGGCCGAAGCAAGACTGTGGATGATGAACGGGGGAACCTATATTCCTCCTCATGTGGGGGGCCTTAGTGAACGAGCGTATGTCACACTACCCGGTGCGCCGAGACCGCCCGGAAGCGACACGATCCGGATAGACTTCGGACTTCCGGAGCGTGCGTTACAACCAGCGAGTCGGGCCGACTGGAGGCAATTGCTACAAAACCTTGCGAACGTGCCGATCTGCAACGTAGCGATCCATGCTCCTGAGACGAACTCCCGTCGCGTGCATCTCATGGCCTGTGCTCCGTAAACTTACTGCCAGAGCATTGCGTCCGAAATGTTAGTTGTGGCACTGCGGTGAGTCAATGAAGTCGCCGGGGCCTGGGAGGACAGTTGGCGTAACGTCGCCATTTCACTTTTTGCCCCTTCTCAGCGGTCCTAACGGGCGAAGCGTGTCTCTCGGCGATGCTGCCGGAGCGTGAACATAATCGCGAGGAGAAATCCCAACAGCGCCCCTAGAAACGCTGCCGTGAAAACCTGGCCCAGCGAGGTCAACGTCTTGCCACCCAGCAATAAGAAGCCGGCATAAGCCAGCGTCGGAATCCAGAGAATCAAGCGCAATCGAAAAGCCATGAGGCTTCTCCTCCTGTTTTTTAGGCAGTATTTTTTAGGCAGTAAATGATACTGCAGATTTAAGCCAGGAGTAACCAGAATTTGGGCTCGCGCCGTGCCAGCGGGGAACCATCTCGCGACCGATGGCAGGATGTCGAACTACTGTCGCAAAATTCCCATTCAACTCGTCACCAAAGCAATCATAGCCCGGGAAGTTCTGCGCGGTCGCCCACATTCGGAAAACTGATCGCAGGGAAAGACTCTAAAGACACAAAACATGAAGGAGAACGAACCCACCCAAAAGCCGCAGCAACCAGCCTCTCGGCACAACCGCCGAGGGCCGCAGCCCCAACCGCCTAGTCGCCGCTGGCGTGCGTCTGGCTCGGCATCAGCATGGGCGCAGCTTCTTCCTGCCTCCGGTGCCCGAAAATATCCAGGATGGAATTCACGGCCCAGCCGGCTACCAGTACACCCAGCCCCAGCGAAGCCACAACTGTGGAAAACAGTACGAAAGTTGCTACCAACGCGTTCAAGATTCGGCCCGCCTTACTCGGTTTAAATATTCTGTCTGCAGGTACTTACAGCCACAGCCAACGGCCTTGCGTCAACTCTCCAATCTACCTGCGTTGACGCTTGCCGCTGTTGACCGATAAGATACCTATGTAGAACTACGCAATCCCACTTTCCAACAATTCTGGGGACCCGTCCACATTACGGAAGGACATTACGACCGGCTGCCGATGGCCATCACAAAGATCTCCGTGCGCGGGGCGCGCCAGCATAACCTCAAGAATATCGACGTCGAAATCCCCCGCAACACCCTTACCGTCATCACCGGTCTGAGCGGCTCCGGCAAGTCTTCCCTTGCTTTCGACACCATCTACGCCGAAGGCCAGCGCCGCTACGTAGAAACCCTTTCCGCCTACGCCCGCCAGTTCCTCGACCAGATGGAAAGGCCCGATGTCGACGCCATCGATGGCCTCAGCCCGGCCATTTCCATCGAGCAGAAAACCACCAGCCGCAGCCCCCGCTCGACCGTCGGCACCATCACCGAAATCTACGACTATCTTCGCCTTCTCTACGCTTCCATCGGCATCCCGCATTGCCCCAAGTGCGGCCGCCCCATCACGCGCCAGTCGGCCGAGCAGATCGTGCAGCGCATCCTCTCCCTCACTCCCGAAGACCGGGTCATGGTCATGGCCCCAATCGTTCGCGGGCGCAAGGGCGAGTTCAAGAAGGAGATGGAGAAACTTGTCCAGCACGGCTTCACTCGCGCCCGCGTGGACGGCGAACTGGTCAATCTCGAAGACGAGATCACGCTCGATAAGCGCAAGAATCACACCATCGAAGTCGTCATTGACCGCCTTCTGGTCAAGCCCGGCATCGAACATCGCCTCGAGATGTCGGTCGCCCTCGCCATGAAGCTCGCGGGCGAACTCGTGCAGGTCGCCGTGGTCGGCGGAGACGACACCCTCTACTCCTCGCGCCTCGCCTGCCCCGAGTGCGGCATCAACGTCCCCCAGCTCGAGCCGCGCTCGTTCTCCTTCAACAGCGCCTACGGCGCCTGCCCCGAGTGCCACGGCCTGGGCAGCAAGTACGACTTCGATCCCGCCAAGATCATCGTCGACTGGTCAAAGCCCCTGCTCGAAGGCGGCCTCGGCCCCGGCTCCGGCTCGCAGAACCTGCAGCACATGCTGCACATCGCCGCCACCGCTCACGGCTTCGGCCTCAGCACCCCGTTTGAAAAGTTTCCCGAGAAAATTCAGAACCTCGTGCTCTACGGCGAAGCCGGCAAGGGCGGCAAAACCGGATTCAAAGGCATCCTCGGCTACCTCAAGCAAAGCCTCGAAGAATCCACCTCCGACGGCTACCGCGAGTGGCTGCTCGACTTCATGTCGGCCACCGAATGCCCGGCCTGCCATGGCAAGCGCCTGCGCCCCGAAAGCTTGGCCGTGAAAGTTAACGACATGTCGATCGCCGACTTCACCAGCCTCTCGGTCGCGCGATCCCTCGAAGCGGGGCGGAAAATCAAGCTCGGCGGGCGCGAAGAAATCATCGCCGGGCGCATCGTCCACGAAGTCGTCGAGCGCCTGCAGTTCCTGAATGCCGTCGGCCTCGACTACATTTCGCTCGACCGCTCCGCCGCCACCCTCTCCGGTGGCGAAGGCCAGCGCATCCGCCTGGCTACCCAGATCGGCTCCAAGCTGCGCGGCGTGCTGTACGTGCTCGACGAACCTTCCATCGGACTCCACCACCGCGACAACGATCGCCTGCTCGCCGCCCTCGAAGATCTGCGCGACCTGGGCAATACCGTCCTCGTCGTCGAACACGACGAAGACACCATTCGCCGCGCCGACTACGTCATCGACCTCGGCCCCGGCGCCGGACGCCACGGCGGCAACCTCGTCGCCCACGGCACCCCCGCCGACATCATGCGCGAACCCGACTCCCTCACCGGCGCCTACATCTCCGGCAAAATCCAGATCGAGATGCGCCCCGAACGCCGCCACACCAACGGCCACGCGATTTCGATTCTGGGTGCGCGCGAAAACAATCTGAAGAACCTCGATGTCGCCTTCCCGCTCGGAGTGATGACCGTCGTCACGGGCGTCTCCGGCTCGGGCAAGTCCACGCTGGTCAACGACATCCTCTACCGCGCCCTCGCGCGCCAACTCTACCGCTCGCGCGAGGAACCCGGCCATCACAAATCCATCACCGGTGCCGAAGCGGTCGACAAAGTCATTCGCATCGACCAGTCCCCCATCGGCCGCACACCCCGTTCCAATCCTGCGACTTACACCGGAGTCTTTGCGCAGATCCGCGATCTCTACGCCATGTTGCCCGAGTCGCGCGAGCGCGGCTACAAACCGGGACGTTTCTCTTTCAACGTTTCCGGCGGACGTTGCGAAGCCTGTCAGGGCGAAGGCCAGCGCCGCATCGAGATGAATTTCCTTCCCGATGTGTATGTGATTTGCGAAGTTTGCAACGGCCGCCGCTACAACCACGAGACGCTTTCCGTAAAGTACAAGGGCCACTCGATCGCCGACTTGCTCGAAACCCCTGTGTCGGACGCGCTGCAGATCCTCGAGAACATTCCGCAAGTCAAACAAAAACTACAAACTCTGGTCGACGTCGGCCTCGGCTACGTGCATCTCGGCCAATCTGCAGTGACGCTCTCCGGGGGCGAAGCACAACGCATCAAGCTGGCGCGCGAACTCAGCAAGCGCCAGACCGGTAAGACCATGTATCTGCTCGACGAACCCACCACCGGCCTACACTTCGACGACGTCAAGAAACTGCTCGACGTGCTGCACCGCCTGACTGATCTCGGCAACACCATCATCATCATCGAGCACAACCTCGACGTGATCCGCAACGCCGACTGGCTCATCGACTTAGGCCCCGAAGGCGGCGAAGACGGCGGCCGCCTGATCGCGCAGGGCACGCCCGAACAAGTCGCCCGCGTGAAGAAGTCTTACACCGGCCAGGCGTTAGCGCACTTCTTCAACGGCAACGGCGTGCGAAAAAAAGCATAGCCAGATCTCTTTGCGTGGCGGAGACTTTGCTCCACGGCCAAAGCCCTTGACCGCGAAGCACGCAAAGAAAAACCGCAAGGAACGCTAAGAAAACCTTTGCGCCCTTTGCGGCAGTTGCTTTGCGAACTTTGCGGTTAAAAGGCTTTTCTCCGCGCCCTCCGCGAAACCACTGCGTCCTCTGCGGTTAAGAGCTTTCTCAGCTTTCGCGATTGCCTCAAAACTGGTGTAAATTCAAGAGAAAGCAAGAAAGATCCCTTGTCCTCTCCGCCCAACCCGATTCCCGAACTCCCTCAGATCATCGACACCACACCGCTCATGACGCCCCCTCCGCCCGAGCCGCTTCCTGCATCGGTCGAGAATCCGGTGTGGACCGGATGGGATGTCGCCGCGCTCGCCGTGGTAACCGTTGCCATCATTGTTTTCTTCAGCTTGACCCTGGCGCTCGCCGAGATGCTGCTGTGGTTTCCGAAGCTGTCGTTCACCGAGGTCGCAGCACTCCCGATGGTAATCGTCCCCGCGCAGATCGTGGCCTATGCGGTGGTGATCTTGATCATGCAGCGGATCGCAAGCCGCTCGGGAAGCGGCCCGCAGCGCGAACTTCACTGGAACTGGCCGCAGGCCTGGGCGGCGTATCTGTTCGGGGGCTTGGCACTTGCCATTGCGCTGCAAGGCTTCGCCCAGCTTCTGCCCATGCCGAAGAATCTTCCCATCGACGAGTTCTTCAAGACGCGGCTGGAGGCGTACCTACTCTCGATCTTCGGCATTACGTTCGCGCCGCTGCTCGAAGAACTGTATTTTCGCGGTTTCATGTATCCGGTGGTGGACCGGTGGCTCTATGAAATTCTTTCCTCGCCACGACGAACTCGCATCGCCCGAACCCTGTTGCTGCTGGCGGCGGCTTGGGGATACGCGGTGCAGTGGCTGCCGAATATGGCCCAGATCTTGGTCGCCAGCATTCTCGGGGTGGCGGCCGGAGTGCTCTTCCTGGTGCGGATAACGGGCGAACAACATTCCGTGAGAGACCGCTTCGTGCTGCCGATCGCGGGGTTTGCCGCGTGGAGCGCCGTCGCGCATGCCGTGCATGGGCGCGCGCTGTTTGCCGCAACCGGCGTGTTGCTGCTGGTGGCGCTGGCGTTGACGGTCATAGTTGTGCGGCGGCCGGATTCTGAACGCGTCCCGTTGCTCGCGATCGTCGGCGCGATCGGCGTCACTGCGTTCGCCTTTGCTTTGATTCACGGCGCCCAACTCACGTACTCATGGGGACCCGTGCTGGTGATCTTTCTTGTCGGCGTGACCTTTACCGCAGTACGCGCTATCAAGCAATCTGTCGCCGCCACGTTGCTGATGCACATGGCCTACAACGGAACCATCACGGTCGCGCTGTTTTTCGCGAGTGATCTCAATTTTATTCACTCTGCGCTAAGGTGTTGAAAATCGGTCGAGGCTCGCGGGAAGGCCGCAATGTCAACCGCAAGCGCTTCCTGGAATGCCCATTAATTGCGCACAAACGCGCTACAATCGACGACTGGAGGGGTGGGTGATGGTTTTTCCCCCGTCCGACTCGCTGCAACGCGCCCGTACGGGCCTCAAAATGCGTTTTTGTTATCTTCGGGCTATTCCATTTTGGGAAACACACAGGAGCTCTTAACCGCAGAGGGCTCGCAGAGTTCGCAGAGAAGTTCCGGACGCGCTCGGGTGTGTTTTCTTCTAAGGTGTCGTCTCGTTCGCGTTAGTAACGGAACGTCGCGGCGCGGTCCTGACGTTTCTGGTTCCTGTGTTATCTTGAAAACTTCATGTCTGCCGCGCGCCAGGAATTGTTGCGCCTGCTTGCCCACAAGTCGTTCAAGCTGGGAGAGTTCAAGCTTTCTTCCGGGGGCACCAGCGATTACTACATCGACTGCCGCACGACTACGCTTGACGCGCGTGGTTCGCAATTGACCGGGCAGGTGTTCCTGGAAGAAATCCGCAGGCGCGGCTGGAAACCACAAGCCATCGGCGGCCTGACCATGGGGGCCGACCCGATCGTGGTGGCGGTCTCGGTCACGAGCGGCGAGTTGAACGGGTTCCTGGTCCGCAAAGCGGAGAAACAGCATGGCACCGGGCAGCGCATTGAAGGGTTCCGGCAAAAGGGCGCGAAGGCCGTGATCGTCGACGACGTGTGCACCACCGGAGCTTCCACCGTGCAGGCCATCGAGGCCGCGCGCGAATTCGGCTTCGACGTGGTCGGGGCGATGTGCCTGGTGGAACGCGAAGAAGCGCTGGGCCGACCGAACGTGGAGAAGGCTGCGTCTCCGGCGCCGTTCATTTCGATTTTCAAGGCGAATGACGTGCGCCAGGAGCACGTGCTGCAAACCAACGAGACGACGGAAGTGCCAGCGGTGAACACGTCGTGCGAAATATGCGGGCATCCGGCGGTGACGTATCACCCGCGCAACCGGTGCGAGGCGCATAGGAACTAGAGTCGGGTGTTGGGTCTTGGGTTTTGGGTGTCAGGGGTCAGGGAATCCTACACAGAAATGCCTCGGCAAACGCAAGGTCCCTCGACTTCGTTTGGCTGGCGCCTCACTGCGCTCGGGATGACAGACATAGTAGGGGTGTTGGTTTCGCTGACAGCTGATCGCTGAGAGCTGACGGCTGACCGATGACGGCTCATGGCTGATGGCTGTCGACCGACGACCGTAGTCCGCCTCCCCGAACTGAGAGCCTGCCCTGAACTGAGCGCAGGGACTCGCGCCTGACGACTGATCTATGATTCAGACTCTTGAATGGACGGACGCGGGCGTACGCTTCATCGATCAGACGAAGCTGCCTACGGAGGAAAGCTATGTCACCTGTACGACTTACCAGCAGGTGGCGGACGTGATCCGCAACATGGTGGTGCGCGGGGCGCCAGCGATTGGCGTGTCGGCGGCCATGGGGATTGCTTTGGGCGTCAAGAATTCTTCGGCTGAGAGTGTCGGTGCGCTCAAGAAAGATCTTGACCAGATTTGCAAGGTGATCGGCGAGACGCGGCCCACCGCGGTTAATCTCTTCTGGGCGATCCGGCGGATGCAGGACAAGTTCGAGACGCTGCGCGTGCGGCCTCTCGCCCAAATCAAACAGGCCCTGATTGAAGAGTCGCAGCGCATGCACGCGGATGACATTGCGGCCAACCAGGCCATGGGGCGGCACGGGGCAACCCTCATGCCGGCGAGCGGTGGGGTGCTCACGCACTGCAATGCGGGTGCGCTGGCTACGGCTGGATACGGCACGGCGCTGGGCGTGATTCGCGCGGCGGTCGAGCAAGGGAAGAAGATTCACGTCTACGCCGACGAAACCCGTCCGTTCCTGCAAGGCTCGCGGCTGACGGCGTGGGAGTTGATGAAAGACGGAATTCCGACGACCGTCATCTCCGACAACATGGCGGGCGCGATGATGAAGCAGGGGAAGATCGGGGCCATCGTGGTCGGGGCGGATCGGATCGCTGCGAACGGCGATGTCGCTAACAAGATCGGGACGTACACGGTCGCGGTGCTGGCCAAAGAGCACGGGATTCCCTTCTACGTGGCGGCGCCGATTTCTACGGTCGATCTCGCCACGGCTGACGGGAGCGGGATTCCGATCGAGCAGCGTAACGGCAAGGAAGTCAGCCACATCGCGGGAAAGCAGATGGTGCCAGACGGGGTGGGGATCGAAAACCCGGCGTTCGATGTGACTCCGGCGAAGTATGTGGCGGCGATCATTACGGAGCGCGGGATCGCTCGGGCGCCGTACGGGGAGTCGCTGCGTAGGCTGGCGGAAGAGCAGTCGGCAGTCGCTAGTCGATAGCGGTGGTTGGTGGTTGGTCGTTGGCACGGCTTGACATCGGACCGTGGTTGAGAAATTCACTACGGCTGCCGTAGCGCGTACAAACGCAGGGTCCTTCGACTTCGTTCGGCTGACGCCTCACTTCGCCTAGGATGACAGTGTTTAGGAGAGTATGAGAAAAGTCGGCGCAACTTTGATTCTCTGCGCTGCGGCGTGCGCGCGCCTCGTCGGTCAAACTGCGCCGGATCCTTCCCTTCTTGCGGAGATCAACCAGATCAAGGCGGTGGACAATCATACGCATGTGGGCAAAGTCGTGAGGGCGGGTGAAGTGGACCGCGATTTCGATGCGCTGCCTTGCGATGTGATTGAAGCGGGGGCGGATACTCTGGCGGCGCGGGCGGGGAATCCGCAGTTTCTGGAGGCCTGGCAGAAACTTTACGGGTACAAGTACGACGATCGCGATCCGGCGCATGTGAAGGAACTGATTGCGGCGCGCCAGAAGGTGATGCGCGAGCAGGGCGACAACTTCCCGGCGTGGGTGCTGGATCAGATCGGCACTCGGTATCTGTTTGCGAACCGCGTAGCCATGGGTCGGGGGCTGAACCCGCCGCGCTTCCGCTGGGTGCCGTTTGATGATGCCCTGATGTCGCCGCTGAATCCGCAGTCGGTGGCGGACAATCCGGATAAGAAAGCGTTCTACGCGCAGGAAGCGAAACTGCTGAAGACCTATCTGACGCAAGCGGGTGTGGCGGCGCTGCCGGAGAGTCTGGACCAGTACATGAGCAAGGTCATCGCGCCGACGCTCGAGTCGCAGAAGAGGGCGGGGGCGCCGGCGATTAAGTTTGAAGCCGCCTATCTGCGGCCGTTGAATTTCGGGCGGGCGCCGAACGCCGAAGAACAGGCGGAGGCGCAGATCATCTACGCGCGTTACGCGAAGGGCGGAACGGCCTCGCGGGCCGAGGTGCTGCGGGTACAGGATGTTTTGTTCCGCGAGATCGCGCGGCAGGCGGGACGTCTGGGGATGGCGGTGCATATCCACACCGGGCAGGGCTGCGGAAATTACTTTGACCTGGCGGGAGCGCGGCCCACGGAACTGGAGTCGGTGCTGGACGATCCGGCGCTGCGCCAGACGACGTTTGTACTCTTGCACGGGGGCGCCGGGCCGTATACGCACGAGGTTGCGGGGCTGCTTGCGAAGCCGAATGTGTATGCAGATTTTTCGGAGCAGGATTTCCTGCTGCCGCCGCGGGCTGTGAGCGCGGTGATCCGGGAATGGCTGGAGTGGTTTCCAGAGAAGGTGCTGTACGGGACCGACCTGGCGCCGGGGCCTCCGGAGATGGATTGGGATGTGATCGGGTACTCGACGAATCTTACGGCGCGGCGCGCGCTGGCGATTGCGTTGACCGGGATGGTGGATGACCGGGAGATCACGCGGGATCGGGCGCTTGAGATCGCACGCATGGTGCTGCGGGGGAATGCGGTGAAGTTGTATGGGCTTGAGTGAGCGGTGGGTAGTGAGCCAGGGGTTAGTGGTCACGCGGCCAGCGGTAGAAAAATTGTTTGAGCTTGTGGTGCTGCACACAAACGCGGGGTCCTTCGACTTCGTTCGGGATGACAGACTTGGGAGAGCATCAGGTGGCGGTGGCCAGGCGGCGGTGTTCGGCGCCGCCTTCGCTGGACTGAGCGATGGGTGGGGACCCAGGGGTTAGTGGTCAGCGGCCAGTGGTAGAAAAATTGTTTGAGCCGGCGCTGCGTACAAACGCGGGGTCCTTCGACTTGGTTCGGCTTCGCCTCACTTCGCTCAGGCTGACAGAGCGTTTTTAATGTGTCTGAGGAGTTTTGGGCCGGTGGAGAGTGGAGCATCATTTGGCGCTGGCAAGCTTGCGGTATTCGACACCTCCGTCATCAGACAACAGGACCCACAGGGTGTAGATACCCAAGGCGGTGCCGAAGGGGGGATGGAGGATCGCGAGGATGCCGAGGACGATAGCAGTGGTGCGGGCCCAAGGCTCGCGGTTGCGCAGACCCCAGCCGACCAGGATTCCGCCGACAGCGACCAGCAGAATACTGCCGCCAATCAACGTTAGCACCAACGGCCCGAGCACGCGGGCAATGGCGTTCTCGTGGATGAGGAATTCCGCGGCGCCGCTGATGAATAGCAGGATCAGAGCAGGAATCAGGAATAGAGCGCCGGCGACAATCCACAACACGCCGAGCGTGGGCAAGTGGTTCTGCAGCCGGGTCCGCGTAACGTAGCTGGCGGCCTCTCCGATGGGCCTGCCGCACTTGGGGCAGACGTTGAAACCGGCCTGAAGTTCAGTCCCACAAGCATTGCAAAACATGGCGAACCTCCCGCAGGGCTGTTCGCAGCCATTTTAGTGTACGCAGCCAGTGTCAAAAAAGTTGCCGCGCTGCCACCCGCGCGGAATGGGCCGCTGACGAGAGCCCTCGGCATTCCTATTGCTTCTGGAGGTACATGACCTTTCTGCGGTTGAGCGGAGGGTGGAGTTCGAAGAGAATCAGCGTAGGTCCGGGACGCGGACCCCCGAGCGGAGAACGCCGTGCTTCTAAGACGTGGTCTGATGGTTCTGTTCTTGGGGCTGAGCGGAACGCTGGCGCAGGCAAAAGATATTGCCTTGATCGGGAACAAGGGGAGCGCCGTTTCGGCGGTGACCCTGGCGGAGCTGGTGAAGCTGTGCAAGGCGCAGACCAATCGCTGGCCCGACGGCAAGCCGGTGACCCTGATTGTGCGCGATCCGGCGTCACCCGAAATGAAGATGGTGGTGGAAAAGATTTATGCGATGACGCCGGAGGCGACGAGCGAGTTGATCGCGTCGGCCAATCATGGGCGGACGAATCATCCCGCGATCGTGGTCGTCAGTTCCGATGATGAACTGGTGCGAAAGGTGGCGGCGACTCCGGGCGCGGTGGGACTGGTGGATGTGTACGCCATCAACAGCTCGGTCGAGGTCATGAAGATCGGCGGCAGGGTGCCGTTCGAGCCGGGGTATCCGCTGCACGGGAATTAGGGGTATCGGGAAGGTCGTCTTGAACCACAGCGGCGGGCGAGACGCCCGCCGGACAGCCACCGAGACGGCGGCGCTACATATGAGCACAGCTCCCACGAAGAAGAAGACGGCGCCTTACACGCGGCGCTATCCGCGACACTCGATGGATGTGCGGATCAACGTGCAGGTGTTCCGCGCGGGCAGCGTGAGCTACCTGTGGGGACGGTCGACGGAATTGGGGCGGGATGGGATCGGCGCAACGCTGACCGGCGATCTGGAGCCGGGCGAAGTGGTGTCGATGGAATTCCCGCTACCCTTGAGCCCGTATCCGCTGAAGGTGCGGGCGATTGTGCGGTACCGCATTGGGCTGCACTACGGGTTCGAGTTCCTGACGCCGACGGCGGATCAGCGGTCGGCGCTGGAACGGGTTTGCCAGATGCTCGAGGCGGGTGGTTCGTAGAGCTTCCGCAATGCCGAGAAAAGGCTTTTTACCGCTGCGGTCGCGAAGAAGAGCCGCAGAGGACACAGAGAAAAGCCTCGGCTCTGAAATCGTTCACGCATCACGATCTGCAAGGCGAATTTCCTGCCTGAGAATTACCTCCGTAACTTTCTAGTAATCGCACCCCAGTTCTACCATTGCAGAGTGAGCCTGAGTCGGCGGGAGGGTCCTGCAATGGGTGATGATGTCACCCAACCTGCTCAGTCCGTGGAGTTGGGGCGCGCCCGGCAACTGCAAGAGGCGCTGCGGCGCGGAGGCTCGCCTGCCATGGTCTCGCCGGAAGAATTGCGCCGGGAGTGGACGCCGGCCTGGGACGAGAACGATCCTGCCATACAAAGAGCCTACCTGGAACAACTGGTGGAGTGCGCGTCGGAGGCGATCAGCATTCTGGACACGCAGTTCCGGATCACGCGGGTAAATTCCGAGTTCAGCAAGCTGTTCGGGTATGCGCCGGAGGAGGCGTTGGGGCAGCCGCTGGACACGCTGATCGTGCCGGCTGACTTGCGCGTGGAGAGTAACTGGATCCGCGAGGTGGTCGAGCAAGGACAGCGCGTTGTGTTGGAGACGTCGCGGCAGCGGAAGGACGGCACGCCGGTAGAGGTGTCGGTCACGTGCGCGCCGGTGACGGTCGAGGGGAAGCAAGTCGGGATTTATGCGCTGTACCGCGACATCGAGGAGCAAAAACGGGCGCAGACGCTGAGTTCCGCGCTGTACCGTATTGCCGAGCGCACCAGTTCGGCCGAGGATCTGCAGGGCTTTTATGCTTCGATCCACAACCTTGTCGGCGAGTTGATGAACGCGCGCAATTTTTATATTGCGCTATACGATCCCGAAACCCAGCTGCTGAGTTTTCCTCATTTTGTGGATGAGCAGGATGCGGCACCCGCGCCAAAGCCCTTGGGACGAGGCCTGACCGAATACGTGCTGGGCACCGGGGAAGCGTTGCTGGCCTCGCCGGAAGTGTTCGAGCGGCTGGTTCACGAAGGGAAAGTGGAGTTGATTGGGGCGCCGTCGGTGGACTGGCTGGGCGTGCCGCTGCGCGCGGGGAATCAGACGTTCGGCGCGCTGGTGGTGCAGAGCTACGGCCGTGACGTGCGCTTTGGAGAACGGGACAAGGAGATCCTGACGTTTGTGTCGCGGCAGGTGGCGAGCGCGATCGATCACAAACGCCACGAGGAGGCGCTGCGCCGGTCGGAGGCGCGGTACCGATCGCTGGTGCAGAGCGCGGTATACGGGATTTACCGGTCGAGCGTAGACGGACGATTTCTGGATGTGAACCCGGCGCTGATCGGCATGCTCGGGTATGAGTCGGCGGAAGATGTGCTGGGGCTCGATCCCGAGCATGAAGTCTTCCTCGATCCCGGGGAGCACGCGCGGCTGATGCAGGAGTTCCAGCGCAAGGGGCGGCTGGACGGCGCGGAAGTGAAGTGGAAACGGCGGGACGGAGGCGCGATCACGGTGCGGCTGAGCGGGCGCGCCGGCAGCGCGGCGGAGGAGTTTGACCGCGTGCTGGAAGTGATTGCCGAGGACATTACGGAGCGGCGGGCGCTGGAGGATCAATTCCGGCAGGCGCAGAAGATGGAAGCGGTGGGGCGGCTGGCGGGCGGGGTGGCCCACGACTTCAACAATCTGCTGATGGTGATCAGCGGGTACACGGAGGTACTGCTGGAGCAGTTCAAGGCGGACGATCCGCTGCAGCCGAAAGCGCAGGCGATTCAACAGGCGGCCGACCGGGCCACCACACTCACGCGGCAACTGCTGGCGTTCAGCCGGAAGCAGATGCTGGAGCTGAAGGTGGTGGACGTCAACGCGATCGTGTCGGACATGGAGCGGCTGCTGCGGCCGTTGATTGGCGAGACGATCGAGTTGACGACCCAGCTTGTCCCGAACGTCGGGCACACCCGCGCCGACGCGGGACAGCTGGAACAGGTGATCATGAACCTGATGGTCAACGCCAAGGACGCCATGCCCAGCGGCGGGAAGATTGTCATCCAGACCAGCCAGAATGATATCGATCCGGCGCGGCGGGAACATTCGCTCATCGAGCCGGGGCCGTACGTGCTGCTGACGGTTTCCGATACCGGGGCCGGGATGGACAAGGAAACGCAGTCGCGGATTTTCGAGCCCTTCTTTACCACGAA
>Ga0307479_10002472_pt1 | contig 16789 bp, 19 predicted proteins | sample atmos_gasesECM4C_FD_203743 | JGI IMG/M metagenome (GOLD analysis project Ga0307479, IMG submission 203743) | Hardwood forest soil microbial communities from Morgan-Monroe State Forest, Indiana, United States - atmos_gasesECM4C_515 | ecosystem: Environmental > Terrestrial > Soil > Temperate... | reverse complement strand
CGCATGAAGCGGTGCTGCTGCGCTCGGTCTTCTCGCGCCTCGAGCGCCATGGCGTGATCAGCCGCCGGATGCTCAGCCCGGATGAGATCGTCGGCCGGGTCTATTCCTTATCGGATACCTCGCCGGAGGCGCTGGGCGAGCGGCGGCCGGCCCTCGAGAAGAAGCTTCGGGCGGGCTTGGCCCGCCTCTCGCGCAAGCACGAGCTGAGCGAGATCCTGGAGGTCAATGCGCTGATCGCGCGGCGATCACAGATGCTTTGATTCGGTCGCATTTTCTGCGCCGAACCGGCGTCCACTTCGGCGGAAAATGCTCCAGGAACCACCTTGAGTTCGAGCCGGGTCGAGCCAAATCAAGGTGACGCGCGGCAGACCCCGAGGGCCTCATGATGAACCACTCCGGCATCTTTGGCCCTGTCCAGGGAGCGGCGCTGAGCCTCGTCCTGACGCTGACGTCCTGTGCGCCCAATTCGCAGGAGAGCAGGTCCGGTTCGGCTGCGTACGGTGTCGAACGGCTCTGCTCCGGGCTCGGATTCGCCCCGGGGAGCGAGGCTTTCGCCTCTTGCATCGCCAAGCTCGAGGGCCTCGCGCGTGAGCAAGCCGACAACCAGAAGCAGTGCGAAGGCATCCGCCAGCGCGCCCTCTCCATGCCGGCTCCCGCGGGCGGCTTCGGAAACGTCATCGCGACCTCCGATGCCGATTACCAAAGCTGCATGAGCGGTCAACTCGCCCCGCCCGTCCAAGTCGAGTCGCCGACCGGGCGCACGCTTACCTGCCGCATGATCCAGCAGCAGATCGCCTGCGGTTAGCCGGCGCCTGGATCCGGCGGCTCGCTCTGGAGCCCGCGCCGGGCTCAGCTCATTCGTTCTTGAGATAGACCGGCGTGCGCCACTCCGGGTGATCGCCGGTCTCGCCGCGCACCAGCGCGAAGTATTTCTGCTGCAGCGCGCGCGTGAGCTCGCCCGCGGTGCCCGTGCCGACGGGCTGGCGATCGATCGACAGGATCGGCTGGATCTCGTAGCCGGAGCCGCAGAAGAAAGTCTCCTCGGCGGCGTAGAGCTCGGTGCGGTCGATGTCGCGCTCCACGGTCTCGCGCCCGAGGTATTCCGAGAAGATCTGCATCACGGTGGCGCGGGTCACGCTTTCGAGGATGTCGCTGTTGACGCCTGGCGTGGTCGGTACGCCGTTGCGGACCATGAAAAAGCACGAGCCCGGGGATTCCGAGACGCGGCCCTGGTGCGTCAGGATGATGACGTTGTCGTAGCCGTCGATCCGGCCTTGGAGGGTCGCAAGCCGGCCGTTGTTGTAGTTGGCGGTGGCCTTGACGCGCGCCGGCATGGCGTTGTCGCTGATCCGGCGCCACGAGGAGACCGCGCAGTGGACGCCCTCGCTCACCGCCTTGCTGGGCGGGCGCGGCAGCGCCGCGATCGACCAGCCGATCGGCCCCGTCGCATTCATGTCGCCCTCGCCGTCGAGCCAGACCAGGAGGCGGATGTGGACATCCTCGCGCAGCTCGTTCGCCTTGATGAGATCGATCAGCGCCCGCGTCATCTGCCGATTCTCGAGCTGATGCTCGAAGCGCATCACCTTCATCGAGAAATGCAGGCGGTTCAGATGCTCTTCCAGCCGGAAGAGATACATGTCCTTGCGCCGCTCGTTCCAATATCCGCGGATGCCCTCGAAGACGCCGGTGCCGTATTTGACGCCTGGCGTCAGCGTATGGATCTTCGCATCGGCGAACGGCACGATCTCGCCGTTCATCGAGAGATATTTCGGGTTTTGCATGAGGGTTCCTCGCGGGTCTCGGAGACGCGCGCCAATTCCAGCCACGGCCGCGCGGCCGAAGCAAGTGCGGAGGAGGAGTGTCCTGGGATGCGTTTTGCGCAGGGATGGCGCCGACAGCGCCCGGTGGCGGGCACCTAACGTAGCGGAATTCGGATGCGGCGCATTACCGCCTCGACCGCGGCTTTGGAAACGGCGCGTCGAATCGGGCGCTCAGCGTGGCCCGGATGCCTCGGCGAGCAAGGCCTGGCTGGCGGTCTCCTCGGCTTCGATCGCGGCCAGCTCAGCCTTCACTCGGACCAGAAGGTGCTCGAACATTTTCCGCGCGTTCGACCCGAGGCCCGTCTGCAAGAGCCGCTCATGCTGCTCGATGTCCAGACGAAGGCGCGCCATATCAGACTCGGGCGCGATTGGATCGGACCCCTCAAGGTCCCGGTTTTCCATGCCCATCCGTGTTCCCCGCGTGAACGCCGCCGCTCGATATCGAGCGGCCCGGGTCCGATTAGGCACAAGTTTAGTAAAAATTTCCTAAAAGCTTGGGCTCTGCCCATCCTGACCGCTCAGAACTCATCCCTGGGCTCGGGCGAGGGCACGCCGGCGTAGGGCCAGCCCGACGGCGTCAGCGGGAACTGCCCTTCGAGGCCTTTGACCCAGATCGCGATCCAGATGGCGCCGTTTCCCACGGCACCCGGCGGAAAGGCGAAATTCGCGGAGAATCCGAACCGCCCGGGGCCAACCAGCTGCAGCGGGCCATAGACGTTCTTGGGCGGCCAGCGATTGAGAATACCGAGCGTCTTGTCGTTGGTGCCGCCGCTCAGATCCTTGGAGACGACCACGCAGCCGACGGCGCCATTGGTCTCGGGCCGCGCGGATTTGGTGTCGCCGTTTCCCCATGGCGCGGCGGTCAGCGTGCCAGCGTTCCCGCTCTCCGCGGGATAGGTCACGCTCCAGCTCTGCTCGGGCGGTGCATAGACCTCGAGGAAGAAGCGGTCCGGCACGAGGTGCTTGGAGTAGACGTGGTCCTTCTGGCAGGGTACGCGCTTCCAGTAAATGCCTTTGGCGACGATGGGATCTTCCGCGCCTGCGATCGCGGGTGCAGCGATGAGCCCGGCTGCGGCAACGCCGCTTCCAATCAGACGCCGGCGCGTGATCAAAGTCATGCGTGCCCCCTGGTAGCGTCCCCGCCGGCATGCTTAACACATCGGGAGTTCGCGAACGAGTGGGCGTCCGCCGGTCCTCTGGACTGGCGGGTGGCGGTCAAGCGACCATGGCGAGCGGCAACTGGCGGCCGATGGTGTCGGCAATGCGCTCGACCGACTCCAGGAACCGCAAACCCAAGACGCGGTCCCGCGTCCAGACCACCTCGGCCTGGAAAGTCCCGAAGCGGCTCAGGGCGAGCGCGAGCGGACCGCGCGGCAGCGCGCCTTCGTCGAGCCGCACCCGGGCACCCCCGAGGGAAACGTCGAGCACCGCGCAGCCGATGAGCCGCTGCTCGGCTTCGACCTGCGCGGACCACAGCACACGCTTGCGCAGCGCACGTCGCCGCTCCAGCGCGCCGAGCGGCCGCTCCGGGCTCGCGACGGTCTTTGATTTTGCTCTTGCCATGGAGTTCCCCCTCGCGCCTGCCCGCGCATGGCAGACCCTGGATCGTCGCCGATGATGGTTAACAGCCGGCTAATTCTGTCGAGAGGAGGTTAGGCTCGAACCGGCGCGTCAGGGGACTCCGCCGGTCGCGACCGTGTTATGTCGGGGGCGCGACCTTGATCCTGCGCGGGCACGCTCAACTTCTGAGTCCGGTATTCCCTAGGGAGTGTGCCATGTCGCGCATGGTGCTCTGCTTGCCGATCGTGGGTCTTTCCACGCTGGCCGGATGCAACCAACCGCCGCCCTCGCCGCAGACCATTGCCGACCAGCATCGCTTCGAGGTGGGCTGCCGGGCCGAGGATGCTCAGGGCTACGAGGGGGTTATGCCCTATTGCGGCCATCAGGGCGGCCGCATGCACCCCTGAGGAGAGAAACCGGCCCGGAGCAAGATCTGCTCCGGGCCGTCGGCGATCAGTCGGCGGCGCCCAGCGGCTCGGCGCGGCCGGCGAGCGGCCGCGTCAAGCCGACGCGGGTGTAGACGATCACGGCGAAGAGCAGCATGCCGACCAGCGCGAGGATCGAACCGATACCCGCGACCGGGCCGAACGTCTCCTCATGACCCGCCATGATGCCCGCCACTCCCCCAACGGCCACCAGCGTACCAAGATTGGCGATCCAGAAGTGCCAGGTGGCGAGCGGCGAGCGGGCCGTCTCCGGCCACACGCGATAGACCACCGCATAGAGCGCCATGGACGCCCAGCCCAGCAGGTTCATGTGCGCGTGCGTCGGCATCTGCGAGTGATCATCCGACATCGCCATGAAGATCCCCAGCGCCATGCCCGCGAGCGCGTAGACCACCGCGGTCCGCAAAAACAATCCGTCGATCCCCGTCATGATGGACACCTCTGCCAAGAATAATTGAAACATTGCCGGAGCCGATCGAGGATCAAGCTCGCGAGCTCGCAGATCACCGCGAACGGCGTCAGATACATTCTAATGAGAACCGCCTGGCAACACCAAGACCGCGGCGGCATTTTCCGACGGCGAGCGGTGCCGGCTGGTGGCCGAAACCCAACCAACCAAGCGGCAGGGTGAAGCGCGGGGGCTACCGGGTTTCCGGGGCCTCGAGGCTCACGGCGCGCATCAGCTCGCGGCTCAAGCCGACATACTCCGCTTTTGGCAGGAAATGCGGCGAAAGCATCGACGGGGTGAAGCTGCCCTTAAGTTGCCCGTCGGAGGTCAGGCGCTCGAAGTGGTAGGTGAACAGGTCCTGGGTGGTGATGACGTCGCCCTCCATGCCGATCACCTCCACGATGGCGGTCACCCGGCGCTTGCCGTCGGACATCCGGCTCACCTGGACGATCATGTCGAGGGCGCTCGCGATCTGTGCGCGCGCCGCCTTCGTCGGCAGGTTGACGCCGCTCATCTCGAGGAGGTTCTCGATGCGGGTCAACGCCTCGCGCGGACCGCTGGCGTGGATGGTGCCCAGCGATCCGTCATGGCCGCTGTTCATGGCCTGCAGCATGTCCATGCTCTCGGAGCCGCGAATCTCGCCGACGATGATCCGGTCGGGGCGCATGCGCAGCGCGTTGCGGAAGAGGTCGCGGATGGTGATGGCACCCTTGCCTTCGAGATTGGGGATGCGCGTCTCCAAGCGGCCGACCCGCGGCTGCTGCAGCTGCAGCTCCGCCGCGTCCTCGATCGTGATGATGCGCTCGCTCGGATCGATCATCTGCGAGAGCGCGTTCAAGAGCGTGGTCTTGCCCGAGCCGGTGCCGCCGGAGATCAGGATGTTGAGCCGCGCCTTGGCGGCGACGGTGAGCACGGTCGCCATCGCGTGCGAGATGTTGCCTTGCTCGACCATCTTGGCGAGCGTGATCTGGCGCTTGCTGAATTTCCGGATCGAGATCATCGGCCCGTCGAGCGCGAGCGGCGGGATGATGACGTTGACGCGGCTGCCGTCGGGCAACCGCGCGTCGACCAGCGGCGTCGATTCGTCGATCCGGCGCCCGACCAGGGTCACGATGCGCGTCGCCACATTCATGACATGCTGATCGTCGGCGAAGGAGATTTCGGTCGGCTCCAGCTTGCCGGCGCGCTCGACATAGATCCGGTTCGGGCCATCGACGAGTATGTCGCTGATGCTCTCGTCCGCGAGCAGCGGCTCGAGCGGGCCGAAGCCCACCATGTCGTCGACCAGGTGCCGGATGACGGCGCCGCGCTCGGGCGTGTTTAGCTGCAGGTTCCGCTCCGCGATGATCTCGGCGACCAGCGGCTCGAGCTCCTTGGCGAGCATCTCGCGGCTCATGCGGGTCGCCTGCTCGACGTCGATGCGGTCCATGACCACGGCCTGGATCTGGCTCGCGACCATGCTCGCCCGGCTTTTGTCGACCCGGGTACCGATGAATCGCGCGGCGGCTTCGACGACTGCCGCGGCGGGCCTCGCGCTCACCGCGGTGGACGCAGGCTCCGGCAGCGGCAGCGGCTTCGGTGCGGGCGGAACCGGTGGCGCCGCGGGCGCCGCCTGGCGTTGCGCCGCGCGCTGCGCCGCGCTCGCGGCCGGCGCCGCCGCTCCTTCCAAGGCCGCCTCGGGGATCGGCTTTTCTCTGCGCTTGGAAAAGCGAATGCCGATGTAGCGGGATTGCGTCCACGCCACGGCGCCTTCGACGCTCTCGGTCTCGGAGAAGACCAGGGTCACGGGCTCATCGACGTCGAGCGCGGCGATCAAGCGAACCAGCGCCCCGCCGGGCGACAGATCGAGGACGCGGCAATCGAAACTGCCGCGCGCGGTCATCAGCTTGCCACGCCAATTCACCTTCGTACGGTTGCGCTCTCGGCGGTCCGGCTCGGTGTTCGTCTCGGTTGTCATGCCCAAAAAGCCCGGCTGTCGTTTCCGGCCCTAGTGTGGCAAACGCCGGGTTAACTCCAGGCTTCCAAATCCCGCCAGCGCCACCCCCCAGCGGGGGCGGCTAGCTTACCAGGGCGTTAACATCCCCTCTCAAGGGGTGCCTGCGAGATGATCGGCGATCCAGCGCGTGGCCGGCCCAAGCGCGCGGTCGGCGCGGCGCACCAGGGTGATCGGCAGATCGAAGAGCCCGTCACCGCCGCGAGGGCTATGCTCGGCCGGACGGATCGCGACCAGCCGTCCGGCGGCGATGTCGTCCTCGACGATGTGCTTGGGCATGTTCCCCCAGCCGAGGCCGCTCAGGAGCATGGAGTGCTTGGCGCCGAGATCGGCGAGCCGCCATGTTTGGGTTGCCAGCACGAAGAGGTCGCGCCCCGCGGTGAGCGGGCTGCGGTCGGTCAGCACGAGCTGCACATGATCGCGCAGCACCGCGCGGGGGATCGGCCCGCCGATCCCCGCGAGCGGATGCGTCGGCGCGCAGACGCAGACCAGCTTGATCGATCCCAAGGCCTGGCCGGCGAGGCCGTGATCGCCGTCGGGCAGCCAGCCGGTGACGCCGAGGGCACAAACGCCGTCGATCACCAGCTTCGGCACAGAGCCCAAGGATTCGACATAGAGGCGGGGCGGCACCGAGGGAAATTCCGCACGGAATTGCGCAAGCGCGCTGACGATGCGCGGCAGCGGGTACATCGCGTCCACGACCAGGGTGAGCTCGGCCTCGAGCCCGCGCGCGAGCCCAAGAGCCCGGGCGATCATCCCATCGGCGTCCTGCGCGACGCGACGCGCATCGACCAGCAGCGCGCGCCCGGCCTCCGTCAGCACAGGCCGCCGTTGCGAGCGGTCGAAAAGCGACACGCGCAGCTGCCGCTCGAGATTGGCGATCGCGTAGCTCACGGCGGATTGCGCGCGCCGGAGGTGCCGGGCGGCGGCTGAGAAGCTGCCCCGCTCGGCCACCGCGAGGAACACGCGCACTTGGTCGAAGGTGAGGGGGTCCATCAATATATCTACTAATCTGATCGATAAGCGCCATTTTATATCTCTTATCTAGGACAGCACAGCGTCCTAAATGTCCGCCGACAGCCCCTCTCATCCAAGCGGAGACACCCATGACCGACAATCGCACCGTCCCCTACGCTGCGCTCGTGCTGCGCTTGAGCCTCGGTGTGCTGTTCCTGGCCCATGCCGCACTCAAGGTTTTCGTCTTCACGCCGGCAGGCACGGCGCAGTACTTCGCATCGCTCGGCCTGCCGCCAGCACTCGCTTATCTGACGATGCTCGGCGAGGCCGCAGGTGGCGTGGCGCTTGTGCTCGGCGTCCAAACGCGGCTCATCTCCCTCGCGCTCACACCGATCCTGATCGGTGCCATCGTCACCGCGCACGCCGCCAATGGCTGGCTCTTCAGCAACGCCGGCGGCGGCTGGGAATTCCCGGCCTTCTGGGCAGCGACGCTGGTGGTGCAAGCGCTGCTCGGCGATGGCGCCTTCGCGCTCAAACTACCCAGCCCCGTCCGGCTCGTTGCCGCGGCTCAGAGCTGAGTCCTCGTATCCCCATCGACCCCGTCAGCAGGAGCTATCCATGAGCCAGATCGCGATCGTCTATCACAGCGGCTATGGCCATACCGCACCGCAGGCCTAGGCCGCGGCGCGCTGGCGGCTCGGTCAGCCCGCGAGCCAAGCCGCATGATCGCGCCACGGCTAATGTGATTCAGATCCCGAAGCTCGGCACCGAGCTCCGGGATCGTCACATTAAGCAGACTTGGTGATGCGGTCGATCTCGGCGATATCCTCGGCGCTGAGAGTCCAGCCTACGGCCTTGACGTTCTCTTCGAGCTGCTCAGGCTTGGTGGCGCCGGCGATCACGCTCGCCACCTGAGGCCGGGCCGCGAGCCAGCTGAAGGCGAGCTCCAACAGGCTGTGTCCGCGGGTCGCCGCGAAATCGCGCAGCCGCTCGGCGATCTGCCAATTGGCCTCCGTGAGGAAGCGGTCCGCCATGCGCTGCATATTGGCGAGGCGCGTGCCCGCCGGCAGCGCCGCCTCGCGGCGGTATTTACCGGTGAGCAGCCCGCTCGCCAGCGGGAAGAACGGCAGCAACCCCAGCCCATAGGCCTGCAGCGCCGGGATCAGCTCGCGCTCGATGCCGCGCACCACCAGGCTGTACTCGTCCTGCGCGGAGACGAAGGCGTTGAGTCCCTCCTGCCGCGCGGTCCAGTGCGCCTCCACCACCTGCCAGGCCGGCAGGTTGGAGCAGCCGATGTAGCGCACCTTGCCCTGGTGCACGAGATCATCGAGCGTGCGCAGCGCCTCCTCGATCGGCGTCAGCGGATCCGGCTGATGCAGCTGATAGAGGTCGATCCAGTCGGTTTTGAGGCGTCTGAGGCTCGCCTCCACCGCGGACATGATGTAGCGCCGGGAGGCGCCCTTGATGGTGCCCTCGGCGTTCATGGCCATGCCGAACTTGGTCGCGAGCACGACGTCCTTGCGCCGGCCGCCCAGGATCGCGCCCAGGGCCTCCTCCGAGCCGCCGAAGTTGCCGTACATGTCGGCGGTATCGAGCAGCGTAATGCCGAGATCGAGCGCCTTGTGGACGACCTTGCGCGAGGCCTCGAGATCAATCCGCCCGCCGAAATTATTGCACCCGAGCCCCACCAGCGAGACGCGCAGGCCCGAGCGCCCGAGATTGCGAAGTTCCACCTTTCAGCTCCCTTTCAAAATCGCATCGACAAGAGTGCGACCAATCTAGGCCGCATCCCATTTGGGCGCCCAGTCGGGGCTGACGAGCCGCGTGTTGCCGGCAAGCGCGTCGAGGACGCGGCGGTCCTCGGCATCGAGGGCGAAGTCGAATATCGAGATGTTCTCGCGTGCGTGCGGCAAGCTGCCGGCCTTCGGGATCGCCAGCATGCCCGGCTGCTGCAGGAGCCAGCGCAGCCCGATCTGATTGGCGGTCTTGCCGTGCTTTTTCGCCACCCCTTCCACGACCGGGTGACCGATCAGCTGGCCGCGGGCGAGCGGGCAATAAGCGGTGACCGCGATCCCATGCTCACTGGCATAACCGATGACCGCGCGCTGAGACAGCAGCAGGTGATACTCGATTTGATTGCAGGCGATCTCGCGCTTGAGTTGCTCCGTCGCCTCGCGCATCTGCGCCACCGGGAAATTGCTGACCCCGAGGGCGCGGACCTTGCCGGCGGATTTGAGCTGCTCCATCGCCTCGAGCGTCTCGGCCATGGGCACGTCGGGGCTCGGCCAATGGATCAGCAGAAGATCGACATAGGCGGTGCGGAGCTTCTCGAGGGATGCCTCGACCCCGGCCGTCACATTCGCCGCCGAATTGCCGGTGGCGTCGGTCCCGCGCGCGATCGGGTTGACCAGGCGCGCGATCTTGGTGGTGATGAAGAGCTCGCGGCGCGGCAGGCCGGAGGCGACCCAACCGCGGCCCACTTCCGCCTCGTTCTCGTAGGATTGCGCGGTATCGATGTGCCGATAGCCGAGCTCGATCGCCATCGCGACCGCGCGCTCGCAATCGACGCCGGCGAGCGCCCAGGTGCCGTAGCCCAGCGCCGGCACTTGGCTCCCCCGCATATCCACGAAGATCATGGCGGCTCCTGTAATCGGGATTCCTCGATTATCGCCGCGGTTCCATCGCCGTCCACCCGCTCGATTGGGACCCTGTGTTGCGCCACGGTGCGCCACCAGCCGCTCGCTCGAGGGCCCCGCTCGCGCTCGATCGCGACTCGGCTCGTCGATTCGCGATTGCGGCGCTCCCGCGGGAGCTCAAGACGCGGCCACGGTGCGCGCGCGCCCGGCCGGCCGCGGCGCGCCGACCGGGCGCCGAGCGACACTTAACAGCTGATTACTTGGCGCGCGGCGCGCTCGGCGAATACCGCTAAAAGCCGCATGAAACCTGGGTTTTTCAGGGGTGGCATACGAGATTCATTTCGCCACTCCTCGCCGCTTTCTCGCTCGCGCGCCGTACAAGCTTGCGCGTCGCGCGGAACGCGCCACCGATTTTTACTTTTCTTATTTCTTGTCAAGCGATTTTTCTGTATATTGATCGCTCCTGCAACCTACATGGAACATGATCCATGCCTAAGCGTAAGCGTAAGACCCGGTCGATGGCGGCAGCGAAGTCGTCAAAGACCAAGAAGGCGAAACGGAAGACCGCAAAGAAGAAGGGCGGTAAGAAGAAGAAGTAACAAGTAGGGTGCATCGTCCCGGCGGCACCGCCGCCGGGACCCCAAAAGAAAGGGCTTGGCCGCCTCGGTGGCCAAGCCCTTTCGGTTTCCGGGTCAGCCGCTCAGCACATCGCCGAACAGCTCCCAGCTCTTGCCGTCGAAGTGCTGCAGCTGCATCTGCTTGATCGGCGCGAAATTGTCCGGGGAGGTATTGATCTTGATGCCCGGCAGCAGCATGGGCATCTCGAGATCATGGAGGTTCGCGGCCTCTTTCATGATGTTCTCGCGCGAGAGATCGTTCCCGCACTGCTTCAGCACCTGCACCAGCGTCATCGCCACCATCATGCCGTAAGGGAAGTTGTTGTCCTTGAGATCGGCATCGGGCATGTGCTTCTGCATGAAGGCGAGCCACTGCTTGTAGCCGGCATCGTCCTTCCAGCGCGGGTCGCTCGCGTCCTTGCGGTAATCGGCACTGATGATGCCCTGAGACTTCTCGAGCCCCGCGGGCTCCAGCACCGCGCCCACCGAAATCGAGACGTTCGAGAGGTAATGCGTGGGCTTCCAGCCGACGTCATAGGCCTTGCGGATGGCCTGCGCCGCGAATTTCGGAATCGCCGCCGTGAGCAGCGTATCGGCGCCGGCGCCCTGAAGCGTCACGATCTGCGAATCGACGGTCGGGTCGGTCGCCTCGTAGGACGCCTCCTTCACCACCATGGCGGCGTATTTGTCGCCGAGCGCATCCTTGAGGCCGATCAGGTAATCCTTACCGAAATCATCGTTCTGATAGAGGATGCCGATCTTCGAATCGGGCTTGGTGGAGAGGATCTGCCGGGCGTAGATGTGCGCCTCGGTCTGGTAGTTGGGCTGCCAGCCCATGGTCCATGGGAAGTGCTTGGGGTCGCTCCATTTGGTGGCGCCGGTGGCGACGAAAAGCTGCGGCACCTTGTGGTCGTTCATATATTTGTGGATCGCGGAATTGCTGGGCGTGCCGAGCGTCTGGAAGCAGAAGGCGACCTCTTCCTGCTCGACCAGCCGGCGCACGAGCTCGACCGTCTTGGGCGGGCTATACTGATCGTCGAGGCTGATGAAGTTGATCATGCGGCCGTTGATGCCGCCCTCGTCGTTGATCTTCTTGAAATAGGCTGCTTCGGCCTTGCCGATCGCGCCATAAGCGGAGGCGTTGCCGCTGTACGGCATTGTCTGCCCGATCTTGATCTCCTTGTCGGTGACCCCGGGTGCGGTCGCGGCCGAAGCGCGCACCGCCGGCATCGCGAAAAGGGCCGCCGAGGCGGCGGTGGTCTGCAACAGTCTGCGTCTTGTGATCACGGGTTTCCTCCTCCGTTGGCTGGGCCTGTCGTTCCAGGCCAGTTGCGATGATTCAGGTTCCCTCTCGAGAGCCCGCCTTGTCCTCGCCGGCGTGCGAGGGCTGCAGAGAGAACGCGCACGAACCCTGCAACGCCGGTCGGCATGAGATACATGAAGGCAATCAACACCAGTCCGTAGATGGTCCACTGCGACGCGGTCGCCGCCTGCTCCGCCACATTCGGCGTGTAGCCAAGGACCCATTTGGCGAGGTAAGGAATGTTCCGCGCGAACTCGTCGGAGAGATTGGGCACGAACTCGATGAAGACGGCGCCGAACACGGCGCCAGATATCGAGGCGAGCCCGCCCGCGACGACGCCCACGAGGAAGCTCAGCGACAGGAACAGCGGAAAGCTGTCGGGTGCCACGAAGCCGGTGACCACGGCGCTCAACGCACCGGCGACGCCGGTATAAAGCGCGCTCACGCCGAAGGTCATGGACTTATAGAGCGCGATGTTGACCCCCATCGCCTCGGCCGCCGTCGGATGGTCGCGGATCGCCACGATGGCGCGGCCCGTGCGTCCCCGCACGAGGTTGGCGCCCGCCCAGAACAGCGCGATCGCGCAGGCGAGGCAGAAGAAATAGAGCCACTGATCGCCGGTGAGCGGCAGCCCCCAAGGGGCGTCGGGCTTCTCCACCAGGACACCCTGGGATCCGCCCGTCCAATGGTCGAACGCCTTGAACTTCAGGAGCTGGGGCGTTGCCAGCGCCAAGGCGAAGGTCGCCAGCGCCAGATAGAGCCCCTCGAGCCGGAGCGCCGGCAGGCCGAAGAGGAAGCCGACCGCCAGGCAGATGACGCCCGCGACCGGCACCGTCGCCCAATAGGGCACGTCGAATTGGGCCGTGAGGATCGCGGTCGTGTAGGCGCCGATCGCATAGAAGGCGCCATGTCCCAGCGAGATCTGCCCGTTGTAGCCGGTGAGCAGGTTGAGCCCGAGCAGCGCGATCGCATAGACCAGCACGATCGTGAGCTGGAATGTGTGGTAGCCGCTGACCAAGAACGGCATCGCGACGGCCGCGAGCAACAGCGCGGCGAGACCGGCCCGCCGCCAGCTGCGCACAGCGGATTTTTCAGCGAGCGTCTTTGGAACAGCCGGAGCAGCGGCGCTTGCGGTGCTCATGGACCTAGACCCGGCTCACGAGCCGCCGGCCGAACAGGCCGGAGGGCTTTGCCACCAGCACGCCCACGATGATCACGAGCGCCACCGAGAGCTTGATTTCGGTGCCGACCAGATAGGCGCCGGCGATATTCTCCAGCACGCCCACGGTGAAGCCGCCGATGACCGCGCCCCAGGGGTTGTCGATGCCGCCCAGCAGAGCGCCCGCGAAGCTATAGAGCAGGATGCTCCCCATCATGTTGGGGTCGAGATAGAAGATCGGCGCCGCCATCATGCCGGCGGCGGCGCCGATCGCGGCGGCGAGACCCCAGCCCAAGGCGAGCATCCAGCCCACGCGGATCCCCACGAGCCGGCTCGAGACGGGATTCTGCGCGACCGCGCGCATCGCAAGCCCGAGCGGGGTGAAGCGGAAGAATACATAGACGAGGGCCAGCACGCCCATCGTCACCATGATCGAGCCCGCCTCGTGGGGAGAGATGAAGGAGTTGCCGTACCAGGCGTTGGAGGGGAAGGGGCTCGGAAACGGCGTGATGGTGTAGCTGTAGATCGCGCCCGCCATGCTGTTGATGATGACGAGGAGCCCGATGAACACGATCACGACCGACAGCACCGGCGCGTCCTGCACCGGCCGCACGACGATGCGCTGGATCGCGAGCCCGCCCGCAAAGGAGATCGCGAGCGTGAGCCCGAAGGCGACCCAGTAGGGAAGGCCCCAGCCGATCAGGGAGGAGGCGATGTATGTGGAGAACATCGCCATCTCGCCCTGGGCGAAATTCACCAGGTGAGTCGCTTGATAGATCATGACCAGCGCCAATGCGACGCTTGCATAAATGCCGCCGATCGCGAGCCCGGAGAAGATCTGATGCAGGAGCGCGGTCATTTTGCGCTCAATATCCGAGATAAGAGCGCCGCACCGCCTCGTCGCAGCGGATCGCGGCGGCGCTGCCGCTCATCACGGCGCGGCCGGTCTCGAGGAGGTAGGCGCGATCGGCGAGATCGAGCGCCGACGTGGCGTTCTGCTCCACGATCAGCATGCTGACCCGCTGTTCCCGGTTGATGGCGCGCAAGATCCGGAAGATGTCCTTCACCACCAGCGGCGCCAGGCCGAAGGAGGGCTCGTCGAGCAGCAGCAGCTTGGGCGCCAGCATGAGCGCGCGCGAGATCGCCAGCATCTGCTGCTCGCCGCCCGAGAGCGTGCCGGCCTGCTGGCGCCGGCGCTCGCGCAGCCGCGGAAAATAGCCGTAGACCCGCTCGAAATCCTGCGCCACGCGCGTGCGGTCGCCGCGGGTGTAGGCGCCCAAGCGCAGATTCTCCTCCACCGTCAAATCCGCGAAGGTGCCGCGGCCATCCGGCACATGGGCGACGCCCAGCCGCACCACGTCCTCGGTGCCAAGCCCCTCGAGCGCGCGATCGGCGAAACGGATCTCGCCCTCGCGCCGCACCATCGCGCAGATCGCGCGCAGCAGCGTGGTTTTCCCCGCGCCATTGGCACCCAGAAGCGCGGTGATGCCGCCTGCCTCGACCTCGAGATCGACGCCATGCAGCACCGGGATCGGCCCGTAATAGGCCTTGAGGCCGCGCGCCTCCAGGAGCGCCGCCATCAGGCGACGTCTCCCAGATAGGCGCGGATCACTTCCGGATTCCGCTGCACCTCCGCGGGCGTCCCGTCGGCGATCTTGCGGCCGAAGTCGAGCGCCACGACCTGGTCGGAGACCCGCATGACCAGGCTCATGTGGTGCTCGACCAGGAGCACGGTGATCCCACGACGCTCGCGGATCGCCAGGATCTCGGCCCGAAGCCGGTCGACCTCCTCGTGATTGAGTCCGCCCGCGGGCTCATCGAGCAGCAGGAGCTTGGGATCGCTCGCGAGCGCTCGGGCCAGCTCGACGCGCTTGCGGATGCCGAAGGGGAGCGCGCTCACGGGCAAATCCGCGGCCTCCCCAAGGCCGAGCTCCGCCAGCAGGCCCTGCACGTGCTCGTGGGCGCGCTTTTCCTCGACTGCCGTGAACGGCCATTTGAGCGCCTCCGCGAGAAAGCCGCCGCGCCCCCGGCAGTGGGTGCCGACCATGACGTTCTGGCGCACGCTCATGGTGCCGAACAGCGCCACATTCTGGAACGTGCGTCCGATCCCCAGGGCCGCGATCCGGTGCCGGGGCACCTCGAAGAGCGGGCGACCCTCGAACAGGACGCTGCCGCGCTCGGCGCGATAGAGCCGCGAGAGACAATTGAAAAGCGTGGTCTTGCCGGCGCCGTTGGGCCCGATGAGCCCGCAGATCTGGCCGTGGCCCACGTCGAAGGAGACGCCCTCCAAAGCGACGATGCCGCCGAAGCGCACCGAGAGGTCGCGCACGCTGAGGAGCGCGCCCACCACGGCGCCGTTTCGCAGCGCTATCACCGCCACGATATCAGCCGCCCTCGGCGGCCGTCCGCCGCCGCTCGGCTTCCCGATCGCTCACGCGCACGCGTCGCCTCCCAGGCTCTTGTCTTCGTTACAGGCCGCCGCTTTTCGCGAAGCCCCTTGTCGTAACCCACGAGCACCCTCGCGGCGCTTCACGAGTCCGCGATGGCCCGGGCCCATGACCCTCAAGGTAGGATAAAATCCGCCGGACCAGAAGCGGTCAAAGCTGTGGCTTGAGATTGCAGCCCAGCCCCTTGCCGGCCCCGCCGGTCCCCCCGATACTTGGGACCATCCGCCTTATCGCAGAGGGATTTGGGCACATGGGTCTGGTCGTCGCCATCCAGATGGATCCGATCGCCTCGGTCAACATCGACGCGGACTCGACTTTCGTGCTGGCGCTCGAGGCTCAGGCGCGCGGCCACGCGCTCTATCACTATTTGCCGCAGCATTTGAGCCTGAAGGATGGCCGGGTTACCGCCAGAGGCCAGCGCCTGGAGGTGCGGCGCGAGCGCGGACGGCACCACACGCTGGGCCCGCTCGAGACCATCGAGCTCGCGGCGGCCGACGTGATCCTGATGCGCCAGGACCCGCCCTTCGACATGGGCTACATCACGGCGACCCACATCCTCGAGCACCTCAGCAAGACCACGCTTGTGGTGAACGACCCCGTGAGCGTGCGAAACTCGCCCGAGAAGCTGTTCGCGACGCATTTCCCGGGGCTGATGCCGCCGACACTGGTCACGTCCGATCGCAACGAGATCGTCGCCTTCCGCCGGGAGCATGGCGAGATCATCCTGAAGCCGCTGTTCGGCAACGGCGGCGCCGGCGTGTTCCACCTGCGGCCCGAGGACGACAATTTGAACGCGCTCCTGGAGATGTTCGCAACCTTCTACCGCGAGCCGATCATGGTGCAGCGCTACGTCCCCGCGGTGCGCCAGGGCGACAAGCGCATCATCCTGATCGACGGCGAGGCCGCGGGCGCGGTGCTGCGGGTGCCGCCCGAAGGCGAGGCGCGCGCCAATCTGCACGTCGGCGGCCAGGCGCTGAAGACCGAGCTCACCCGGCGCGAGCGCGAGATCTGCGCGGCGCTCGGTCCCGTGCTCAAGGACCAGGGGCTGATCTTCGTGGGCATCGACGTCATCGGCGACTACCTGACCGAGATCAACGTGACCTCGCCGACCGGCATCCAGGAGATCAACCGGCTCGACGGCAAGCAGCTGGAAAAGCAGGTCTGGGACGCGATCGAGGCGCGGCTCCGGGCGCGGGGAGCGCGCAGCGCCGCATGAGCGTAGAGCGGCTCGCGGCCGACGACGTCGGGCCGCCGGCTTTCGACGTGGCGCCCGCCACCGAGGGCGGCGAGGTGCCGCGCATCTTCGATCTCTCCTCGCATCGCCGCGCGCGCGAGGCGCTCGAGTTCGGTCTCGGCGTGCCGGAGCTCGGCTTCAACATCTTCGTCGTCGGCGAGGACCGCAG
>Ga0307479_10002470_pt1 | contig 16802 bp, 18 predicted proteins | sample atmos_gasesECM4C_FD_203743 | JGI IMG/M metagenome (GOLD analysis project Ga0307479, IMG submission 203743) | Hardwood forest soil microbial communities from Morgan-Monroe State Forest, Indiana, United States - atmos_gasesECM4C_515 | ecosystem: Environmental > Terrestrial > Soil > Temperate... | reverse complement strand
CACGTTCTGCAGCGCGGTGAACTCGGGCAACAGGTAGTGGAACTGGAAGACGAAGCCGATGCTGCGGTTGCGGAACGCCGCCAGCTCCTCCTCGCTCATCGAGAAGGCGTCGCGGCCGTCGTAGCGCACCGAGCCGGCGGTGGGCGGATCGAGCGTGCCGATGACGTGGAGGAAGGTGCTCTTGCCCACGCCGCTCGGTCCCACCAGGGACGCCATCTCCCCCGGCTCCAGGCTGAAGCTGGCGCCGCGCAGGACGTGGATCTCCTTCTCGCCCAGCCAGTACGACTTGTGCACGCCGTGCGCTTCGACGAGAGCCAAGTCTATTCCTCCCGCAATCCATCCACCGGCGAGAGGCGGCTGGCCTTGGTGGCGGGATAGAGAGTGGCCAGATAGCTGAGGGCCAGCGAGATGGCCGCCACCGCCACGAACTGGGCGCCGTCCACGTTCACCGGCAGATTGGATATGTAGTATACATCTGGGTCGAGCTGGAGCCCGAACTGCTCGATGAAGGAGCAGGAGGCGAGGCCGAGCAAGAGCCCCATCGCGGTGCCGATGGCGCCGATGGTCAGCCCTTCCACCACGAAGATCTTCATCACGCTGGCGTCGCGGGCGCCCATGGACTTGAGAATGGAAATCTCCTTGGTTTTCTCCAGCACCAGCATGATGAGTGTACTTAGTATATTAAAGCACGCCACCAGGACGATGAAGGTGAGGATGATGGCCATGGCCAGCTTCTCCAGCTTCAATGCGGAGAAGAGATTGCGATTCAATTCCGCCCAATCCTTGGTCCGATAAGGAAAGCCGCCCAGCGCCGCCACCACCCGCCGGCCGAGCGCCCGGGCCGCGTCCACGTCGTGGAACTTCAATTCCAGCCCGACGACGTTGTCGCCCATCTTGAAGAACTTCTGCGCTTCGGGAATGCCGATATAGACGAACTTGGAATCGTACTCATACATCCCGCTATAGAGGATGCAGGCCACGCGGAAAGGCCGGCTGCGCGGCACCGGTCCGGTCGGCGTCATCTCGCCCAGCGGCGTGAGCACGTTGACCACGTCGCCGACCCATGCGCGCAGCTGGTGCGACATCTCTTTTCCGATGCAGATTCCGGGCAGGTTCTTCACCGCCTCGGGATCCATCTTGGGCTGCTCTTCCGGGTGCAGCTGCCGGCGCTTCAAAGTGTCTTCGAGATACTGCTCGTAATCGGGGCCCTCCAGCTGCTTGGAGGCGCCGGCATTGGGCTCGACCACACTGGCCGGAATCTGCTGCGGATTGGCAATCCAGCCCAATTCGCCGGCGATGACTTGCCTCGGCAGCTCGCTCACCGAGCCGGCGGTGGCGGGGTCGACGCCTTTCAGCTCCGCGCCGGTGACGGTCTGGCCGTGGGAGAGGATGACTTCATTCAAGATGAACGGCGAGACGCCGGCGACGCCCGGCACCGCGGTGACTTTGGGCAATACTGACTTCCATTCCGAGAAGTCATTCGAGTATTTCAATAACAGCGCGTGTGAGTTGGTCCCCAGTATCTTGCGCTTGAGGTCGGCTTCGAAGCCGCTCATCACCGAGAGCACCACCGTCAGCGCCCACACTCCCACCGCCACGCCGGCGATGGAGATGCCGGTCATCACCACCGTGGCCGGGCGCTTGCGGCGCTGGCCGGGGTGCAGCCGCGCCAGCTCGGCGCGGGCGCGGACGATGCGGGCGACGGCGGCCAATGCGAGCGCCACGGCAAAGGCGATCATCAGCACCTGCCGCAGCGTGAGATGGATTCCGCCGGGCGCCATGGCCTCGGCGCGGCGCATCTGGTCCCAGTCGTGGGCAATCTGACCCGCCCACCAAAGCGCCGCGGGCGGAATGGAGGCGAAGAAGAGGAGCACCGCCGCCGTCCGCGGATTGAGGCGCAGGTGCGTGCGCGCGATTCCCCACTCGTAGCGGAAGCGCGCGTCGACGTGCCCGCTGGCGCCGATGAGCATTCCCAGCGACGCGCCCCACATCGCCAGCAGCCACGACGCCGCCGCGGCGCACATCGCCCAGACCGCCAGCTCTCCGGTGGAAGCGAAGAAGCGATCATAGGAAAACGACGGCGGCTTCAATGCTCGCAATACGAAGAACGTCACTATGCCAAACAAGATTGAAGCTATCGCGGTGGAGAGCGGCCGATATCCGCGGCCGATGAAGCTCAGCAGGAATCCCGCGATCAGGAAGCAGACCGCCTCGGCGCCGAAGGAGAGCAGCGTCTCGGCGTCGCGAGAGAGCGTGGTCGCCGCGCCCAGCCAGGTGGCGAGCGCGTACTGCAGCCCCGCCGCGAGCACGAACAACACCAATGCGACCGCCGTCACGCGGAACTTCAACGGACGTCCTCGGGCTTGAGCAGCGGAAAGAGGATCACGTCGCGGATGCTGGGCGAGTCGGTAAAGAGCATGGCCAGCCTGTCGATCCCCACTCCCTCGCCGGCGGTGGGCGGCATGCCGTGCTCCAATGCGCGGACATAGTCGCGGTCATAAGGCATGGCCTCCTCGTCGCCGCGCGCGGCCGCCGCCACCTGCTCGCGGAAGCGCGCTTCCTGATCGCGCGGGTCGTTCAATTCGGAGAAGGCATTGGCGATCTCCATCCCGCCGGCGAACGCTTCGAACCGGTCCACCAGCCGCGGCTCGCCGTCGCGCTTGCGCGCCAGCGGCGAGACCTCGACGGGAAAATCAATCACAAAGCACGGTTTGTCTTTCGGCAGTTTCGGCTCTACGAACGTTTCAAACGCCGAGGCGATCTTTTCGCCCACCGAGCCTTGAGTGAGCTTTTTTCGGAGGTCAGGCGGGAAGATGTTTGCCCCGAGCGCAAGCCAGTCCTGATCGGTCTTGGTCCAAGGGTCGCCCAGGATCTTCGTCACCTCGCCAACCATCGAGACGCGCGGCCAGGGAGGGGAATAGTCGATCAGCGTGCCCTGGAATGGCGCCGCCAGCGCGCCCGTCACCTCGCGCGCCAGCCGCGAGACCAATTGCTCGGTGAGGACCATCAGATCGTCGTACGTCGCGTACGCCTGATAGAACTCGAGCATGGTGAATTCGGGATTGTGCCGGCGGTCGATTCCCTCGTTGCGGAAGATGCGGCCGAGCTCGTAGACGCGCTCGAGCCCGCCGACGATCAATCTCTTGAGGTGCAGCTCGAGCGCGATGCGCAGCTTCAAGTCCAGATCGAGCGCGTTGTGGTGCGTCTGGAACGGCCGCGCCGTCGCGCCGCCCGCCTCTTCGGGCTTGTGCAGGACCGGCGTCTCCACCTCGATGTATTCGCGCTCGTCGAGGAAGCGGCGGATGCCGGCAATGATCCTGGCGCGCCGGCGGAAGGTCTCCTGCACCGCGGGATTGACGGTGAGGTCGACGTAGCGCTGGCGGTAGCGCGTCTCGTGATCGGTCAAGCCGTGCCACTTCTCCGGCAGCGGCCGCAGCGCCTTGGTGAGCAGCTTGAACTCGGCCGCCTCGATGGAGAGCTCGCCCGTTCGCGTGCGCATGGCGCGGCCGCGCGCGAAGACGATGTCGCCCAGGTCGGTCAGCTTGAGCAGCTCGTAGGCCTGATCGCCGACCTTGTCCTTCTTGACGAAGATCTGCAGATCGCCTTCGCGGTCGCGGATGCCGATGAAGCTGGCCTTGCCCATGGTCCGCAGCGCCATCACCCGGCCGGCCACGCCGTACGCTTCGGTGGGGTTCGCCTCCAGCGCGGCCGCGTCGTCGTCGGCGTGGCGGGTCCGCACGTAGCCGGTGGTGTGCGGGACCTGGATTCCGTTGCCGTAAGGGTGCGCGCCCTTTTCCCGCAGCTGCTGCGCCTTCTGCTCGCGCAGGCGGATCTGGTCCTCGATGGAACTGGTCGCTCCCGGCTGCGGCGTGTCGGCCATGAGGACGCCCTCTTTACCCTTCCGCGCCGCCCGCTGTCGACCTTCGCGTAGACTGTCGGCCATGCCTTCGCCTGCTCGCGCCCGTCCGCGGCGAACTCGCCGCCGCAGAGCGGGGGAGCCGCGCGCCGCCGCCAGTTCGTCGGCGGGGCGCCGGCCCCTGTGGCGTCGGACCGCGCTCGCCGCTCTACTCGGCGCGGCCGCGTTCGCAGGCGTTTTCTGGCTCAGCCTTCCCTCCGCCGCCGAGCTGCGCCGGGCGAATCCGGCCAGCACTGCGCTGATCGACGCGCGGGCGCGCGAGGCGCGGGCGCACGGACGGGCCGCGCGCCGCAACCAGCACTGGGTGCCGCTCTCGCAGATCTCGGCGTGGCTGCAGCGCGCGGTGGTCAACAGCGAGGATGCGCGCTTCTTCCAGCACGAAGGGGTCGATCTCACCGAGACCGGCCTCGCGCTACAGAGCGCGGTCGAGAAGGGCCGCCTCGGCCGCGGCGCCTCCACGCTGACGCAGCAGCTGGCCAAGAACTTGTGGCTCGGCGAGGAGCGGTCGCTCTTGCGCAAGGCGCGCGAGGTCCTGCTCGCGCGCGAGCTCGAGCGGCTGGGCAAGCCGCGCGTCCTCGAGCTGTACTTGAACGTCGCCGAGTGGGGCGACGGCATCTACGGCGCCGACGCGGCCGCGCGCGTGTGGTTCCACAAGCCGGCCGCAGAACTGCAACCCGAAGAAGCAGCAGTGCTCGCGGCGATGTTGCCGGCGCCGCGCAAGCGCAACCCGCTGCGTCCCTCGGCGAGGCTGCGCGAGCGCGCGCAGGACATCCTCCAGCTCTACGGGGTATACAAAGAGCTCGCGCCGGACGAGCTGGCCCGCGCGCAGTCCCGCCTGGCCGTCCTGCTGCGCTGAGGTGGCAAATGGATCGCACCGTCCTCGTGGTCGACGACGAAAGCGAAATCCGCGACGCGCTGATCCGCGTACTGCGCACCGACGGCTACGACGTGCTGCAAGCTCCCGGCGGCACGGAGGCGCTGCAGATGCTGCAGGACAATCCGGTGCAGCTCTTGATCAGCGACAACAGCATGCCGGGCATGTCGGGCATCGAGCTGCTCAAGGTGGTGCGCGTGCGCCATCCCTCGGTGATGCGGATCATGCTCACCGGCGACCGCGATCCGGAGGTCCCCGTCCGCTCCATCAACGAGAGCGAGGTCTACCGGTTCATCCGCAAGCCGTGGAACAACAGCGACCTGCGCACGATCGTGCATTTCGCTTTCCGGGTGGGCGAGCTGGAAGAGGAGAAGCGGCAACTGCTCGCGCTGGCCCGCAAGGAGCGCGAGGTGCGCAAGCGCATGGAGACCGACGAAGACCCGGCCGACCTGGAGGCCGAGCTGCTGCTCCTGGCGGAGACGGAAGCGAAGCTGCTCGACGGCTAGTGCGAGCGCCAGGCGACTTGCTTCTCCGCCGGAGACAGCTCGCCCCACTTCTTCATCACGTACGGGTGCAGGGTGGCGTCGAAGGAGCCGCCCAGGTCGATCAGCGAGGCCAGCGCGCTCTCGCGGAAGTAGGGATGCGTCGACTGCGGCACGCAGGAGATGCGCACGCCGGAAGAACCGACGGTCATCTCCAGGTCGCTGTCGTCGCACTCGTCGCACTCGAACGTCCCCGACTCGCGCACCTCGCCGATGTGCGGCCAGGAGTGGCCGGGCTCGACCGAGTCCTTCATCAGATGCGTGCGCAGCCCCATGCGCTGGTCGAGCTTCTCCTTGATGGCCAAGAGGCCGGGGCACCCCTTCTCGAAGATCACGTCGTAGTGGATGATCGCCATCTCTAAACCTCCGGTTCCGCGCCGGGCCGGTCCTTGCGGCGCACGCCCAAGAGAAATGCAGTGATGAAAGGGTCCAGCTCTCCGTCGAGCACCGCCTCGGTGTTGCCGCTCTCCACTCCCGTGCGCACGTCCTTCACCATGCGATAGGGAGCCAGGACATAGTTGCGGATTTGCGAGCCGAAGGAAATGTCCGCCTTGCCCGCCTCGATCTTGTCGCGCTGCACCTGCTGCTTGCGCAACTCCAATTCGTAGAGACGACTCTTGAGCACCTTCCAGGCCATGTCGCGGTTCTTGTGCTGGCTGCGCTCGTTCTGCATCGAGACCACGATGCCGGTCGGCAGGTGCGTCATGCGGATGGCCGAGTCGGTCTTGTTGACTTTCTGTCCGCCCGCGCCGGAGCTGCGGAAGGTGTCGATGCGCACGTCGGCGGGATTTATATCTACTTCAATATCCTCGTCCACCTCGGGGTAGACGAACACCGAGGCAAACGAGGTGTGCCGGCGCGCGTTGGCGTCGAAGGGCGAGATGCGCACCAGCCGGTGCACGCCCACCTCGGCCTTGAGCCAGCCGTAGGCGTGGTCGCCGCGCACGAGGAAGCTCGCGTTCTTGATCCCGGCTTCTTCGCCGGGCTGGAAGTCGCCCTGCTCCACTTCCCAGCCCTTGCGCTCGCAGTAGCGAGTATACATCCTATACAACATGGCGGCCCAGTCCTGCGACTCGGTGCCGCCCGCGCCGGCGTTGATCTCGACGATGGCGTTGAGATGATCCTGCGGGCCGCCCAGCATCCGCGCCAGCTCCAGCCGCTGCGCGCCGCGCTCCGCTTCCAGCACCGCCTCGCGGGCCTCGCCGCGGGTGGCCTCGTCGTTGGCTTCCTCTGCCAGCTGGGTCAGCGCGACCGCGTCCTCCAGGCGCGCCCGCTCGCGCTCGTAGGAGGCGAGCTGCAATTCCAGGCCACTCTTCTCCTTGCTCAAGGCCTGCGCCCGCTTCTGGTCGTCCCAGAAACCCGGCTGCACGCTCTCCCGCTCGATCAATTCGACCCGCGCCCGCTTGCGGTCGATGTCAAAGCGCCCCCCGGAGCGCGTCGAAGCGCCGGGAAAGCTCGTCCAGCTCGGGAGGGGTGGCCATGTTCAGAATACCTAGCGCGAATTCCCGCCGCTGGGAACGCGAAATCTCTTCGGGCATCATACCGTGCGTATGGGACGTCTTAGACTGGCGCGGCAGGACGTGGAGGCGGAGCTGCGCCGCAGCGAGCGGCTGCTCGGCGAGGCCGAGGCGCTGGGCAAGGTCGGCACCTGGGAGTTCGACGCCGAGCGCAACGAGCTCTACTCCAGCGCGGAGAACTGCCGTCTCTTCTTCGGCCCGGGCAGCTCCAAGGGCAGCCGGCTGGAAGACTACTTCGAGGCGGTGCACCCCGACGATCGGGCGGAGCTGGGGCGGCAGAACGACGAGCTCCTCGCCGGCCGCGGCTCCCCGCACGCCGAATTTCGCGTGGTGTGGCCCGACGGGAGCGTGCACTGGATCTTCGGCCACAAGCAGGTGATGCGCAACGCGCGCGGCGAGTGGGTCCGCCAGATCGGCACCAACGCCGACATCACCGAGCGCAAGCACGCCGAGGAGGAGCTGCGGCGGCGCGTGCGCCAGCTGGAAGCGGCCGAGGCCGAGCTGCGCGGCCAGCGCGAGCAGCTCGCCGCTCTCTCGCGCCGGCTGATCGAGGCGCAGGAAGCCGAGCGGCGCGCGGTGGCGCGCGAGCTGCACGACGACTTCGGGCAGGTGCTCACCGCGCTGCGCCTCCATCTGCAGAAGAACGGCGGCACCCACGAAGAGAGCATCGAGCTGGTCGACCAGGCCATCGGGCGCATGCACGATCTGGCGCTCGATCTGCGGCCGGCCATCCTCGACGACCTGGGGTTGGCGGCGGCGCTGCGCTGGTACGTGGCGCGCGAGGCGCAGCGGGCCGGGCTCGAAGTCCGCCTCGACGTGGCCGAGCTTTCGCAGCGGCTGCCGCCGGCGATCGAGACCACCTGCTTCCGCCTGGTGCAAGAGGCGCTCACCAACGTCGCGCGGCACGCGCAGGCGCGCAGCGTGACGGTGGCGCTGGCCGAGGCGCCGGGCGAGGTGCGGCTCTCGGTCTGCGACGACGGCCGCGGCTTCGAGATGGCCGACGCGCGCAAGCGCGCCAACGCGGGCCAGAGCCAGGGCCTGGTCGGCATGCGCGAGCGCGTCCAGCTTGCCGGCGGGGAGTTGCAGATCGATGCTTCGTGTGGCCGCGGAACTTCCGTGCGCGCGCGTTTTCCCAGAGGAGATGAACCGTGATTCGCGTCTTGTTGGCCGATGATCACGCGCTGGTCCGGGCGGGCTTTCGCGCGCTGCTCGGCGAGATCCCAGAGGTGCAAGTGGTGGCCGAAGCGGCCGACGGCGCGGAGGCCCTGCGCCTGATCGAGGAGCTCAAGCCCGAGCTGGCGCTGCTCGACATCTCCATGCCGGGGCTCAACGGCCTGGAGGTGGCCTCGAGGGTGGGCCGCGATCACCGGCGCACCCGCTGCATCATCCTCTCCATGCACGTCGACGACGAGTACATCCGGCGCGCGCTGGCCGCCGGCGCGGCCGGCTACCTCTTGAAGAACTCCGACCGCAGCGAGCTGGAGATGGCGGTGCGGGCGGCGGCGCGCGGAGAGACCTGGCTGACGCCGCAGGTCTCCAAGCGCATCGCCGCGGTGTACGCGCGCGGCGAGGGGCTGAATCCCGAGGGCCCGCCGGTCGAGCTGTTGACCGCGCGCCAGCGCGAGGTGCTGCAGCTCATCGCCGAAGGACTCTCCAGCAAGGAGATCGCCCAGCGGCTGGACCTGAGCGTCAAGACCGTGGAGAGCCACCGCACCGAGATGATGCAGCGCCTCGACATCCACGGGGTAGCCGGGCTGGTGCGGTATGCCATCCGCCTCGGCATCGTCCATCCGGAGAGCTAGCTGGCGCCTCGGGTCTTTTTCTTGGGCGGTCTCGGGGCTCTTCCCGATTCCGCGGCCTCGCGCCTCCGGCAAAGCTCGATCGGTGGCAGCGATCCTGATCGTGGAAGGCGACCTGGTGGTGGCGCAGCAGCTCGACACCCTGCTCTGGCGATGGGGCTACCAGGCCCGCATGGCGAGGGACGCGGGGCAGGCGCTGGCGGCGGTGAGCGAGTCGAGGCCGGCTGCGATCGTGGTCGAGGTCGATCTCGATGGCCTCGACGGGCTGCAACTGACCCGCGCTTTGAAGTCCGAGGCGGCGACGCGCGAGATCCCGGTCATCGCCCTGAGCGCAGCCGACCGCGGGCAGGAGGCGGTGGCGGCCGGTTGCGCCGGCTTCGTACGCCGGCCGCTCGACAGCTACCGGCTGCTGGCGCTGCTCCGCATCCTGGCGCCCATCGGCTAGCTCCAGACTATTTTTTTTCGGCCGCGCTGAGCGAGCGGCCCACCAGGCCGGGCGCGCCGAGCAGACGCCGCTCCGCCGCGGCCATGCGCGCCGCCTCGCCGGGCTTCTGGTGGTCGTACCCCTGGCAGTGGCACATGCCGTGCGCGAGCAGTCGGCGCAGCTCGGTCGCGAGCGGCCAGTCGCGCGCCTGCCTGCGCGCGGTGTCGAGGGAGATGACGATGTCGCCCAGGAACGGTCCCGGCCCGAAGGGAAAGGAGATCACGTCGGTGGGCTCGTCCTTGCCGCGCCACTCGCGGTTGATGCGCCGCATCTGCCGGTCGCCCACCAAGAGGAGCGAGACGCTCTCGCGCTGCAGCTTGGGCAAGAATTCGCGCGCAGCCGCACGCAGCACCCGCGCCGCCGCCTGCGCCCGCGGCGCCCGGACCTTCAGTTCGACTTGTGCTTGACCAGCCGCGCCCGCGGGTCGGACGCGCCGGCCTTGACTTGCTGCCATTCGCCCTTCCCGTTCTTGAGCGTGAGGATGGCCGCCATGCCGTGCGAAACGCCGCCGCCGTTGAGGCCCCAGGGGTCGGCGAACGCCGGTCCGGGATTGAGGTAGAGCGCGCTCGCCAGCTGTCCCTGCTTGACCGGCTTCTTGCCCTCCAGGTCGGTGGCGCGCCCGCCCGACTCGAGGATGTGGCCGAACACGCCGAAGGAGATCTTCGACTCGGCGATGGCGGCGGCCAGGTCGGGGTCACCGACGTTGTGGCCGTCGTCGGTCACGTCGAGCGCGGCCTTGCCCTCCTGCCGCGGCGGCCCGTGGGTGACCAGCACCACCGGCGACGGCGCTCCGCGCGCGATGCGCGACAGCTCCTGCGCGTCCTCGGGCTTGTATTTGCAGCCGGCGCTCTCGTGGATGTAGCGCGCGTCGTAGTAGCCGGGGAGCGACACCAGGGTGAAGCCGTCGCCCTCCACGCGGCGGACGAGGTTGAGGTTGATCACCAGCGGGTGCTTGCGGAACGCCGCCAGGAGCGCGCGGTTGAACGAGCTGCGCGATTCGGAGTTTCCGATCACCGCGTAGACCGGCAGCCCCTGCTCGCCCAGCCAGGAGAAGAGATCGGTCAGGGTGGAGTCCTGATCGTCGACGCCGTAGGCGCTGTCGCCGTCGACCACGATGCCGGAAACGCCGGCTTTCTTGAAGGCGGCGACGAACTGCCCCAGATTGGCCTTGGTCTCGGGCGAGAAATCCTTCACCGCCGCCAGGAGGCCCAGCCGCGACTCCTTGGGCGCGGCCTCCGCGTGCACCTCCGCCCGGCCGCCCTTGAGCACGAACTTGAATCCAGATTCAGTAAATGAATCCGAATTCACCAGCGCGGCGTCGGCGGCGCCCAGGCAGGTGGTCTCGTTGTCGGCCTGGTATTTCTCGAAGGCGGACGCAGAGGGTGCGGCCTCGGCGGCCAGGAGCGCGAGCGCGATGGCGAGCATGATGTTCTCCCGAGCGTGGCAAGCCCCGGGGTAGCAGACGCCGCCGGGAGGAGTCAATCAGCCGAGACCACCAGCGGACGGCCGACCGGGCGCCCCCTTCCGTTTGGCGGCGTACGTCGCTAGATCTACCCGCGGGCCCCCCATGCGACGCTGGCCGTACATCCTCATCGTCGACGACGACGCCGATTTCCGCCTCGGCCTCCGCACCGCGCTCGAGATGAAGGGCTACCAGGTCGACGAGGCGGCGCACGGAGAGGAGGCGTTGGCCAAGCTGGCCGAGAAGGCGCCGCTCCTGGTGCTGCTCGACTTGCAGATGCCGATCATGAACGGCCGCGAGATGCTCCAGCGCATGAGGGCCACGCCGGACTTGAAGGAGATTCCGGTGGTGATCATCTCCGGCTTCGGCTTCGAGTGGGAGGCGGAGCTGATGGGCGCGCAGGGCTACATCGGCAAGCCCTTCGAGCCGCAGGAGCTGGAGCAGACCATCGCCAATCTGCTCAAGCCGCGGCTGGTGAGCGTGCGCAACACGCCCTCGAGCGTCGAGAAGCTTCGTTCGTGAACCGCTAGCGCTGGCCGGCGAGCAGCTCGGCGGCGCGCGCCTGCACCTGCGCGTCCAGCTCCTCGAGGGTGGCGCCGCTCGCCACCACCGCGGCGAGCAGGCGGCCGCCCTTGGTCTCGTGCAGGCGCAGGCTCAGCTTGTAGCGCTGGCCGAACTTGAGCACGTCGCCGCTGATCACCGCATCGGCGCCGATGCGGCGGCCGGTGTCCACCTCGCACTCGCCCTCGCAGTCGGCCAGGTCCTTGCCCGACGCCTGCAGGAGCACGAGCAGGTTCTCGCGCGTCATCACTCCCAGCCGAGGGGCGGCCCTGAGCGCGGCGGCGCGGACCACGTCGGCCAGGTAGCGCGCGTCGTCGGCGGTGAAGCTGGCGGTGTGCTTGAAGTCGAGCACGGCGACGCGCGAGCCGTCGGGCAGCCGGTCCTGGGCGACGGTCGCCACCGGCGCTGCGGGCGCCGCCGGCATGGCTTGCGGACGCCACCAGGCCGGCATCGGCGTCGGCTTGAACTTCGCCACCGCCGCCTCGACCAGCGCGGGCGCGTCCTTGTCGAGCAGCGCTTCCAGCGCCTCCAGCGACGGCGCGCGGCGCAGGTCGGTCGAGAGCGTGGAGAGGTCGTGGTACCCCACCGCCGAGAGCGCGAGGCGCACCTCGCCGGCGTCGCGCGAGAGCACCGTCATCCACAGCAGCTCCACGTCCAGCTCGCGCATCTTGACGATCAGCGCGGTGTTGGCCGGCGAGTTGCCGGCGGCGTGCTGGTCCTCCTCGGCGATGCCCTGCGCCTTCAAATGCGCGTGCAACGGCTCGAGCGGCTCCAGCGCGAAGCCGCGCTGCTGCAACAGAGACGCGAATGCCTTCCACAGCCGCGCCTCGACGCGCGCCGCTTCCGCTCCCGTCGTGCCCTCGCCGGCCATGACTTGAAGACCGGCATTGCGCGGAACCGGCGCAGCGAGGGTGAGCATCAAGAAGAGCACGCAGCGACGATAGCAGGTCAGCGGCGCAGCTCGCGCTCCTCGGCGGCGAGCGCGGCGATGCGCTCGTTGAACAGGTCCGCGCACTTCTTGTGATGGGTGAGGCGCGTCTCGGCGGGAAACTCCGAGAGGTCGATGGGCTCGCCGAAGACCGCCACCACCTGGCGGCCGCCGAACAAGCCCGCGCGCAATTCGGACCAGACGCTGTTGCTCAGCCCGGTGATGAACGCCGGCACCACCAGCGGCCGCGCCTTGAGCGCCAGCTCCCCCGCGCCGGGCTGCGCCGGCAACAGCGTGTAGGGATCGTCGGACTTGTTGCGCTTGCCCTCGGGATGGAAGCCGATCAGCTGACCCGGCCGCTGGAGCATCTCGACCAGCGCGGACAGCGAATATTTGTTGAAGCTCTTCTTCTCCGCCGCGCGGAAGAAGGGCGGGAACATGGAGCCTCCGCTCATGGCCATGCAGATGAGCAACCCGAGCGGGTTCTCGTAGAAGAAGTTGGCCCGCACCGGAAAGTTGAGCCGCTGGCGGAGCCCGCCTCGGGTCCAGAGGATCCAGCCGAGGAAGAAGAGGTCGAAGAAGGTGCGGTGGTTCGCCACCAGCAGAATCCTCGCCTGCGGATCGCGGGGCACCCGTTCGAGCCCGCGCACCACCAGCCGCCGCCCGACGAAGAGAGTGACGAAGGGAACCAGGAAATAGCGCTGCCAGAAATAAGTGAATCTCGCTTCACTCAATGAACGCATGATGCGGAAAGCGAAGCGCTCGAAGCGGCTCAGCGTGGCGAGCGGGTCATCCATGGCAGCGCGCGGCCAGGAGCGGCGAGGGGTCGGGCGGGTGCTCGCCGGAGCCGAAGACCACGCCGGCGAACGTCTTCTGCCGCTGCAGGCAGCGCCAGAAGAGCAGCGTCCAGCGCACCGGCCGACCCTGCAGCACGGCCGCGCCCTGCACTTCGATTCCCGGATGCGACTGCGGCCCCGGCGCCAGCTCCGCGCTCTGCACTTGCGCGTCGGCCAGGCCGGCCGCGGCGATCCAGGCCGGCGCCTCCTGGCGCGCAGCTTCGACGTCGCGCGGCCCGCTCAGCGACTGGCCGGCGAAGAGAGTGAGCACGGCATCGTCGCTGACGTAGGAGATGCTTCCGCGTCCGCGATTGGCGAAGCGGAACGACGCACCGAGCGCAGCCGTGGCCACCGCCGGCACCTCCCCGTTGCTCACCAGGCGCTCGGCGTGGCAGCGCGCGTGCGCCGCGAGCTCGGCCACTTCGCGCGAGCGCGGCCCCTCGGAGGCGAGGCGGAAGAGGCGCGCCGACTTGTCGCAGCGCCACACCAGTGTCGCGCCCTTCATGCCGCGCAGGAGGATGGCCGGATGGCCGGAGACCTGCGCCGCCGTCGCCTCCGCATCGGGGCGCCCGGCCGCCGCGCGCGCCTCGCTCTCGGTCACCGGTCCGGGCCGCGGATCGACGTCCCAGGCGATGACGGCGCGGCTGCCGCGGCCGTCGGCGCGCTCGAGGTAGCCGCTGGCCGCGTCGTCCTTTCCGCTCTTGCCGGCGAAGGCCGGAAGCAGCACCTGCACGCCGCCCGCACTTGCCGGCTCGAGCTTTTCGCGGCATCCCTGCGCCATGAACAGGGCGGCGAGCAGCATCGCGCTCTTGCTCGCGTGCGCGTGCGCGCGCGGCGACGCGTTCCCGTCCTGGTTCCTCTTCGGCACCGCCATCGCCGGATTCCAGGTGGAGATGGGCTGTCCGACGGTGGCGGCGGAGTCGTGCGAGGACCGCCACTCCGACTGGTACGACTGGATCACGCGGCCGGCGCTGCTCGCCGACCCCTCCACGCACCTGGCGGGGACGCCGCCCTCGGGCGGGCCGGGATTCTTCGAGCTGTATCCGCAGGACATCGCCCGCGCGGCGGACGAGCTGCATTCCAATGCCCTGCGGCTGTCGATCGAATGGAGCCGCGTCTTCCCGGTGTCGACCATCGGCGTGTCGGATCTCCGCTCCGTCGCGAGCCCGGCTGCTCTGGCGTACTACCATGCGGTGTTCGCGGCGATGAAGGCGCGCGGCCTGCGGCCGCTGGTGACGCTCGATCACTACACGCTGCCCTCCTGGCTGCACGACGCCGCCGGCTGCCACGCCGATCTCGCGCACTGCAGTCCGCGGGGATGGCTCGAGCCGGCCGCCATCGGCGAGGCGGCGCGCTACGCCGGATTCGTCGCCAGCGAATTCCCCGAGGTGGAGTCGTGGGCCACCTTGAACGAACCCTTCACGGCGGTGGTGCTGGCGGGGTACCTCTTGCCCTCCGACTCGCGCACCAACCCGCCCGGCGTCTCGCTGCAATGGGCGGAGGCGAAGGCGGTGTACGGGGCGCTGGTGCACGCGCACGCGCGCATGTACGACGCGGTCAAGGCGGCCCGGCCGGGCGCGCAGGTGGGCATCGTCTACAATCTACAATCGGTATCCCCCAAGAATCCGTCGAGCGCGGCCGACGTGAAGGCGGCCGGCGATCTCTCGTACCTGATGAACCAGGTCTTCTTGAACGCGGTGGGGCGCGGCGACTTCGACGCGGGGTTGAATGGAAATTCAGTTCATGAACCCGACCTCACCGGCCGGCTCGACTTCCTCGGCGTGAACTACTACGTGCGCGCCGTCGCCGAGAGCGCTGGCGGGCAGCTCTTCGCCGACCAGACGCCGTACATCACCTTCGATCCGTTCAACCTCGTGCTGCAGCCCGACGCCGCCGGCATCGGCGAGGTGCTCGACTATGCGAAGTCGTTCGGCAAGCCCATCTACATCACCGAGACCGGAGTGTCGGACCCGCAGGACACCGGCGCCGCCGCGCAATGGATCGTCGATACGCTGCGCGAGACGCGCGCCGCCATGTCCCGCGGCGCCGACGTCCGCGGCTACTTCTACTGGACGTTGATGGACAACTACGAATGGAACCACGGCATGACCTGGAAGCTCGGCATGTACGCGGTGGACGCGACCGACGCCTCGAAGACCCGCACGCCGCGCCCCAGAGCCATCGCCGCCTTCGTGAACCGCGGGAAATAGATCTCCAATGACTCGCGCTGCTCATCCAGTCCTCAGAGCAGCGCTTTGACCTGGGGCGGCAATTCGAACAGTGGATCTGGCAGCGGATCGTCGCTTACGGAAAGCACCGTGAAGATTCGCGTCGCTTTGGGCGTGCGCAAGGTCGTCCTGGTCGCCACGAGACGATTGCCGAACCTCCGGTAGTCGGTGAAGGTAATCACGGCCGGCTCGGACGAAGAATCGTCCGACTGGAATCGATAGCCGGCAAGCAATCCCGTTTCCACGTCGTAGAATTGATTGTTGTCCTTGTTCCAGTGCGTGATGCCGTGCAGCCAATAGCACTTGCGGCCTTCGAAGTCCGTGACTCCTTTCAATTCGAAGCTGGTGAAGTAATCCGGCTGGTGCAACGCATATTGCAAATCCGCGTCGCGCCGAACCGACTCGAGCGGCGTGTCCTTGTCGATGCTCGCGCCGTCCTTGCCGAGGTTCCACGAGATCCGGCCGTCGAATCCGCTCACCGATTCGCTGCCGTCCGGGCGCAGCACCCTGAAGAGTGATTTGAACGGCTTCGAATGGGCAACGAACGTCGCCTTGCCATTCATGTTGCTTCCTTCGATCTCGCCACGCCGCGTCTCCGATTGGATTTGGCGGATCGCGTCGACTCCGCCCAATGCCTCCTTGTATCGATCGAGGACCTGATCGCGCGTGGTGAGTGCGGGGTGGGCGCACGCAGTCAATGCGGCCAAGGCCAGGATTGCGGTACGCATGCCGCTTCAACGCGCGAGACGCCATGACATTTCCGGCCCAACTCGTGTTGTTCCAGGTGCGTTTCGTCCACCGGCGCCCCCTGCAGCAGAACATGCCGCCGGGCTACACCATCACCGTCCCGGCTTCGGTCACGCTCATTGTCTCACTCGATGGGCGGGTGGATTACGCCAACTTGTCGGCAAGTGCGGGCCCGCGCCCGGGCGCGCCGGGTTCGAACCGGCGTGACATCGGCACTGTCAAGGCGTTACTGGAGAACTCCCACTACGCGATCAGAATCCGGGGACGAGCTTGGCGATGATCTCCTTCATGATCTCGCTGGTGCCGCCGCCGATGGTGAGCAGGCGCGCGTCGCGGAAAGCGCGTGCGACGGGAGTTTCAACTACGTATCCCATGCCGCCGTGGAACTGCTGGCAGTCGTAGACCACGCGCTGCATGAGGTCGCCGGCCAGGAGCTTGGCCATGCTGATCTCCTTCACCGCCGCCTCGCCGCGGTTGAAGAGATCGCAGGCGCGGTAGGTGAGCCAGCGCGCCGCCTCGATGGAGGTGAGATGGTCGACGAACTTGTGCCGCCAGACCTGGAACTTGATCAGCGGCTTCTCGAAGGCGCTACGCTCGTTGCCGTAGCGGAGCGACTCCTCGACAAGCTGCTGCATGCCGGCCACCGCGCCGATGGACGCCACCAGCCGCTCGCCCTGGAAGTTGGTCATCACGTGGTAGAAGCCCTGGTTCTCCTCGCCGAGCAGGAAGCGCGCGGGGACGTGGCAGTCTTCGAAGAAGAGCAGCGCGGTGTCGCTGGCGAGGTTGCCCACCTTCGAGAGCTTCTTGCTCACGCTGAAGCCCTTGGCGTCGGTGGGGAAGGTCATGAGCGAGATGCCGCCGTATCCCGACCCGCCGGTGCGCACCGCCAGCGTGATGAAGTCGGCGCG
>Ga0307479_10002469_pt1 | contig 16807 bp, 17 predicted proteins | sample atmos_gasesECM4C_FD_203743 | JGI IMG/M metagenome (GOLD analysis project Ga0307479, IMG submission 203743) | Hardwood forest soil microbial communities from Morgan-Monroe State Forest, Indiana, United States - atmos_gasesECM4C_515 | ecosystem: Environmental > Terrestrial > Soil > Temperate... | reverse complement strand
CGTGCTCTCTGATTTTGTGGCTGAAGCCGAAAGTCTATGACGCCGCCGATGTCGAGGTCGCGGGGCTGTACTGGCACTTTGTGGACCTGGTGTGGATGTTCATCTTCCCCCTCGTCTACATAATGTCCACCAAGATCACCTAGGAGCCAGGAAAGATAAAGTTATGGAAGACGCTTTTCAACAGGCAATTGAACAACGCGTAGCCGAAGAGCAACGGCACCACAGTGTCACTCCCTTTTTCTGGGTGTGGGGAGTGCTTCTGGTTCTGACGGCAATCGAAGTTTACCTTGGCTATCAGAACATGGAGCCCAAGCGCATGCTGTCGATCCTGATGTGTCTGTCGATCGTCAAGGCTGCGCTGATCATCGGGTATTTCATGCACATGAAGTATGAGGTGTCGCGCATGAAGTACCTCACCATGTGCTCGCTGGTGTTTTGTCTGGCGATGATGATGGTCTTCTTTCCGGACGCGTTCCGCATTATCTCGTTGGGGGTAAAGTGAGAGTTTCTGTGCAGAGTTCAGTGCGGGTTTCGATCCAACGCGCCATGTTGGTTGGGCTTCTGTGCTTGTGGGCGGTCCCCGCCTTCGCGCAAGGCTGTGCGATGTGCTACAGCACGACCTCGGCAACTTCCAAAGATGGGCAAAAGGCCATTAGTAAAGCCGTCGCAGTCTTGGTGGCTCCGCCCCTTGGAGTCATGACCTTGGGCGTGGGGCTGGCTTTTCGCTATGGCAGGAAGCGTGACCAGGAACAGAACCTCGACGACAACTCTCAGCCGCTATAAGCTCAGTCCGGAATCGAAGTCATTTGGAAATGCACAGGAGATACGCTCCAGCGCACGCGCCGTGCGGATTCTTCTCGCGTCCGATTGCAACCACGCCTGCTCTTAACTGGCAAAATACAGCGCGGCGTAGTAAGCAAGCACCCCGAAAGCTACGATCCCACAAATTGCGTAGCAAGTGAAAATCCACGTATTGCGATCTTCGTACTGAACAGGTTGTGGATTCCCAGATTTCGTCCCAGTGGCCGGTGCATCCATGCAAGGCTCCTGAACGTGCTGAATATGACTTGTGTGTAAAACGAACCACCCACCCGCGGCCCACAACGGATGGGACGGGCTGAATTGTACTCCGGAAAGACGCCGAAAACAGAGAAAAATTTGCAGGCGTGGCCGGAGCGCCAAGCCCAGACGATGGCTGCCTCAGCCGGGATATCGCCCCGTAATGTATCCTTCCAACTCCTGGATGGTTTGTGCCTGACCGGAGATGATCCAGCGGACGAGGTCGCCAATCGACACCACACCGACAACCACGTCGTCATCGACGACGGGAAGGTGCCGAAAACGTTGGTTCGTCATGATGGCCATGCATTCGTCCACCGTGTTTTGAGGAGTAACGAAGACCACCGGGCTGGTCATGATCTCCCGCACAAGCGTCTCCTTCGAGGAGTGCCCCTTCAGGATCACTTTGCGGGCGTAGTCGCGCTCCGAAAGGATGCCGACCAAACTGCCCTCGGATATCACAAGCAGCGCGCCTATGCTCTCCACCGCCATCTTCTCAACGGCCTCGTAGACGGACTGTTCGGGCGTTACGGACAGGACCCGATCGCCGCCCTTGCTCTTCAACAGCGAGTCAATTGTGTCAGTGATTTTCATGAGGCATCGGTGATCCTGTCTTTCACCACTCGAAATCGGGGAGAAGCGATCTGGGCCGCCACTTAGGGCCCCGACAATCGCTCCGCCACATGGGACGGCGAACGCAAAACGTAGCGCAAGCTCTAAGCTCTCAAGTCTCAAGAAGTGCGAGTGCCATCATCGCGCACTTTGCGATGAGTGGGTTCCGCTAACTCTAGAACGCCCCATGCCACGTTCACGAAAATAATCGTAGAGACACGGCTTGCCGCGTCTGCCCGCACCCGTCACTCACGCACACCAATTCTGCCGCAAAGGAAAGCCCCTGCGCAAGCAGAGGCCTTTTCACAAACCAAGTTATAGGAATCAAGCTCGCAAAACCACGAACTCGCTTACAGGACTTTCACAAAAATAATCACGAGCGTAAACAACACCAGCGACTCGATGAAGGCCAGACCCAGAATCAGCGCCACCTGAATGCCAGTCCGCGCCGCCGGATTGCGTCCGAGTGCTTCGCACGCCGCCGATGCGGCACGCCCCTGGCCCAGCGCCGCCAGCCCGGCTGCGATGGCGATCGCGAAACCAGAAGTGATTGCCACCCAGTTGGTCGAACCCGCTGCGCCTGCGCCCGTCTGCGCAAACGCCGGGACAGCCAGGACCGAGAACATTATCGTCACGAACAACAACATCACGATTTTCCGCATTTTGTTTCTCCTTAATGAATTGCCCCAGTGGGTGGTTGACGCCGTGCTCAAGTAAACCAGCGCCCTCACGCTGAATGGCAGGTGTCAGTTCTCAGGAAAACCTTACCGTTGAATTTCCTGAGACTGACGCCTAAGTCGGAATCTCCTTTTTGACTTAAAAAGGGTACTTGATTGTACACCCACCCCGCTTTTCGCCGCCAAATGTGAAAATGATTTTCATCTGAAGCGCCCCGCATCGGTATGCGATCCGTAACAGCATTGCCGAAATTGCCCTATCTGTGGCCTACTTTTACACAACACTTCTCCTTACCCAACCCGCTGTAGGACGAATTCCGCTGCTGACTTGACCGCCATCCATCTATCCCGTCGGTACCGGCAGTCGCGCGGTCCGGCCCAGCATCGCCCCAAACCGTCGCCGGTTCAGATGTCCTTCCGCCAAGAGTAACCACCCCACCGGGCGCGCCAGAAGTTCCTCGATGTCCCGCAGCAGGTTTAGGTTCTCCGGAAGTCGAATCGCGTATTTCACTGCCCGTTTCTCCAGCGCTTCGCAGATCTCCGGTTTGGCAAACGCGGCGTCGGCCCGAAGCACACGAAGGTTCGCGGTCTTCCACCGATGCACCCGCACTTTCTGCGCCACGCATGTGCGACTCATTTGCTGAACAATGGTTGTTCTCTGGACGTCATTGCCGATCTGCTTGGCCATGACAATCTCGACATCACGGCCCACTACGCACAGGTCTCAACGAGGCTGATGATGGACACATATATCGCTCCACTCATCCGCACGCAAGCAGTAAAAAGTCCATTCCGAAAAAGGGCGTGCAGGTCTGCGCATCCCTGCACGCATTTTCCTGGGTTTCTTCTCTTCTCAGCCCGCTTGGCAGATTCACTGGGTGAAGGCAGTCTACGAAGCTGAGTGTCCCAAGGATGAGCTGCCATCGTAGGTCAAACTGAGAGAATTGCAAAAGGACGGGCAAAGCCATAAAGGCTGAGCGGCGGGGATAGGCACGGGACGACCGCATTTTCAATCCAGGTACATGACCGGGCGCATCCTGATACTATGGGAACAATCCTTCCGCCTGGAAGGAGTACATATGGGCTGCAATACACCTCCAATGCCGCCTGAACCAGAGAGGCTAGGGCAGCGTAAGGTGTTCTGTGTGAAGTTCCAGAGGGAAATGCCAGGACTGGACGAGCCGCCGTTCGACACGGAACTGGGCAGGCGGATTTATGAAAACGTCTCTGAGGAAGCCTGGAAGATGTGGGGAGAACATTGCAAGATGATCTTGAACGAGTACCGGCTGAATCCCGCCAATCGGCAAGACCAGGAGATCTTGGCCAAGCACCTGGAAGATTTCTTCTTCGGCGAGGGCGCCGCGCTTCCACCGGGATACGTCCCCCCGCGCAGCAAGGCCTAATTTCAGGTTTCTATGTCCGATCTGAAGGTGCTGCTGATCTCGACCTACGAACTGGGCCGGCAACCGTTTGGGCTGGCCTCGCCCGCGGCGTGGCTGCGCGCTGCCGGCTTCCACACCTCTTCGCTGGACCTCTCGCGACGGTCGCTGGATGAAGACGCGGTACGCACCGCTGGCCTGATCGCCTTTTATCTGCCAATGCACACCGCCACGCGGATCGCGGTGCGCGCTCTGGAGAGGATCCGGAAACTAAACTCCGCCGCTCACCTGTGCGGATTTGGACTGTACGCCCCGGTCAATGCCGGCCTGCTGCGTCGTTTGGGCGTCGGCACGATCCTGGGAGGAGAGTTTGAACAGGGGCTGTTGAGCCTGGCACGCCGTCTGGAGGTTTGCGCAACCGACGCTGGGCTGCCGCAGTTTGAGCCCGAGATCTCGCTCGTCCGTCAGAATTTCCTGGTGCCCTATCGCGACGACCTGCCTCCGCTGGCAAAGTACGCGCATCTCACCCTGCCCGACGGCGGCACCCGCGTCGTGGGCTACACCGAGGCCAGCCGGGGCTGCAAGCACCTGTGCCGTCACTGTCCGATCGTGCCGGTGTACAACGGCACGTTTCGCATCGTCCAGCGCGAGGTGGTGCGGGAAGATATCCGCCGCCAAGTCGCGGCCGGCGCGCAGCACATTACCTTCGGCGATCCCGACTTCTTCAACGGGGTCGGTCACTCGATGCAGATCGTGGAAGCACTCCACCGCGAGCATCCCGGGCTCTCTTACGACGTGACCATTAAGGTGGAGCACCTGCTGAAGCACGCCTCGCACCTCCCAGCGCTGCGTGAGACGGGATGCGCGTTCGTGACCACGGCTGTGGAGTCGGTGGATGACGACGTGCTGCGCATCCTAGACAAGGGCCACACGTGCGCCGACCTTATCCGTCTCGCCGGACTGATGCGCGCGCTCGGACTTTTCCTCGAACCCACCTTCGTGCCTTTCACGCCTTGGACTACGCTAGAGGGCTACGAACACCTGCTGGCCACTGTGATCCGGCTGGGGCTGGTGGAGCACGTCCCGCCGGTGCAGCTCACCATCCGCCTGCTGATTCCCGCCGGGTCGCGTGCTGGAGGCTCTGCCACTGCACAACGCGGGCATCGGTCCCTTCCAGGAGGAGGCGCTGAGCTATCCGTGGGCAAACCCGGACCGCAGGGTTGACCGGCTCCAGTGCGATCTCGAAGCCATGGTGCAGCGCGAAGCCAAGGCCGGTGCGTCGCGCACGGTGATATTCGAGAAAGCGTGGAAACTGTTGCAGTGCGCCATGAACGAAGACGGGGACGAAGCGCCGGCGCCGCTTCCGCTCGTTCCACCCGGACCGCCGCGGGCCACCATCCCCTATCTGACTGAACCCTGGTACTGTTGATCCGAACCCACCAGCGGCCAGTTGGCCTGCTTCTAGTTCCTGGGAGAACACGCCGGATGGTCAGGACCGGGGATCATCGTGCAGCAGATGGAGCAGTTCTTCTTGGGAGATGGGGCAGTGCTTCCGCCCAACTTCGTACCCCAAAAGAGCAAGAGTTAACCTAAGTTCGGCGAGGTAAATAATCAGGGGCTAAAGTCCCTAGTTCCTCGGATCAAATGGATGGCTTAAGACCTGTTCCTGCCATAAAACTGAGGTCTCCAGTTACGCCCTACACGACTGGAAGGCTGGACGAGATTATGAAGTGCAGCTTGCGATGAGCTTCCCGCAGAGCACCTTCGACGTATTGCGGCGAATCTCCGCGCGCGAATATAAACCCCAGATAACTTGTTCCTTCCGGCAGTGGCACCAGTTTCTGCCGCAGCTTGGCGGTAATCTCGATTGCTTCGATTCCCAGCACCTGCGCGGCTTGCTCCAACTGCTCAACTCCTTGATAGATCCCTTCCCGCGGGATGGGAATCATCATTACGCCAGAGCTGGCCTCCTCGCGTCGTAAGTGCGTGACCGGCTCATCGAGCGCGTGCCGAATGATCAATTCCTCCAGCGAGATTCCATTCCCGAAGCGCAGACTTCGCGCACATAGCCCACCTATCGGACGCGCCGCGATCTCCAGAATCCAGTTGCAATTGTCTTTGACCCGCAACTCGGCGTGGAGCGGGCCATGAAACAGGCCGAGTGCATCGACACCCCGTTGCAGCGTCCGAGCGACTTCGGCCTGTATGGAAGGTTCCAGTCGCGACGGTGTGACGTAGATTGTCTCTTCGAAAAATGGTCCGACCAGCGGATCCGGCTTATCGAAGATCGCCAGCACTCTCAACTTGCCTCGGTCGGCCAGGCCTTCAACCGCGATTTCCAGCCCGTCGATATAGTTCTCCACCTGGATGAACTTGCTCGTCTCCTCACGCAAAACACCGACCTCCGGGCTTTGCAAAAGCCTGCGAATACGTTCGAACGCCTGCACAAATTCCTCGGGGGTAGCGGCGCGAATCACACCACGGCTGCCGGAGAGCGCGAGTGGTTTGAGCACGCAGGGAAAGGTGATTTCCCCAGAGGCAACAATCGGGCGCGGGTTCGAGTGCAAGGGAAATCGCCTGAAGGGCGGAACCTCCAGCCCGGCATCCCGCAACCGCTCGCGCGAACGGTACTTATCGCGGCAGATGTCGGCCGCTTCTGGAGGATGCCCTCGCAATCCGAGTTTATGGCAGGCGCGAGCGCCGGTTGACGTGGGCCGATCGCCGACGGAGACGATCGCGCCAAGAGGATGGGACGCGGCGAAATCGCAGATCTTGTTCGCCGACGCTTCGGGATCTTCAAAGCGCAGCGGAAGAGCGCCATCTTGCCACGGGTCCTTGAGCACGTGGCAGCGGTCCGTTCCGAAGGTGATGGACAGCCTCAACTTCTGTGCGGCCTCGATAAAGGCGCACGTCTGGTATCCCGTGGTCGTGCACAACACGAGAAGTCTTCTTGGTTGGGAGGTGCCGATCATGGCTTGCCCAATCGCTGCAATCACTTTAGCAGGCGAGCCCAACCGCTCGCCAGGTGCACTTAGCAGTGCGTCTCAGTCCGGCTCCCTACCTTGCCGATGGTCGCGCGGAGCACTCCTCTGCACGAATCGACCAACACGCGGCATTCCTGCCTTCGCGGCGGGGATCCCAAGCGTGGCGACGTTGCCGATAAGCTCGGCAGTATCGGGATCGGCGCCAATGGCTTCTGCCCCTCTTTGAATGCCCTGCTGCGCGGTGCCGTAAAGCGCCATGCTAGGCACAATTTGCGGCTGCAGATTCGGAGCGGCCGGACTGTAGGGCGCGGCCGCAATCACCGCTGGGCCTGCAGTCTGCTTGCGCCGCTCCGCGTACAGACTTGTTGAATCCGCGGACGCGCTGTTTCAATGTGCTGGCGGGAGAAACCATCGTGCTAGTCCCGCGCGCAACGTTGACTGGACCGATGGCAGACCCACCTATGAAATCACCAACGGATTCTGGTACTCCGCTGCAGATTCCGGGAGCGCCCATTTTCTGCAGCAAGCGCCCCGGCCAGGTTGTCCCGGTGCCATGCCGAATGTCACCTTGGAGATCCTCGAGCTAGGACAGCGCTCCAGAAGGACGCGAACTGATCGAGGCAGTGGGAGTGGCTGCTGCAGTGTTCGTGCTAACCCGCTTGCCGCCAAGATCGCTGAAATCGAGGGGCGCGTTAGCCTGGCCTTGCTGTGATACCGGCTTCGCGCCGAGATCGCTGAAATCGAGAGCTTGAGTGTCCATTGGGTTATTGACCGAGGATCCTCAGACCAGGATCCCTCTTCCGTGTCTTCTCTAGATTTCCTCTCGGGATGTCGTGAACGCCCCCTTGCGAATCCTGGAAGCGCACCATGCCGGCGCGCGCCTCCTGCTTTCTGTTTCACCTGATCTTGCGATCGGGCTGCGCTCAGATGTAATGAAAACAAAAAAGGCGTGCCTCCAAGGGTAGAGTACGTGCTCGAAGCACAAGCCCTGAAGGAGGCACGCAGATGATCCACGTTGGCGTAGATCTTCACCAGAGATTTTGTTACATGACGGCTTTAGAAGCTTGCGGCGCAAGAAACCGGCGCACGTGGCGCGAGCGGCGCTGGCGCGCAAACTGCTGGTGACGGTGTGGGCCATGCTGCGCGGTGGCATGGTGTTTGACGAATCGATTTTTGCGGCGGTGCAAGGGGAATCCGTCAGCTTCGTTGTCATCCTTGTTCTTCGAGAACGACGCTCAGATGGAGCGGCGGAGTCCGGACATACCTTATGTGCCTCGAGCACGAATAGAAGCCTGTCCGCATCGCCGCAAAAGTTCCCATGGACAGGTGTGCCGTTTTCATAGAAGGATGACAAAAAGTATATAGCGATGATTTAGCTGAGGGCTGATAGCTAACGGCTATTTCGGCTGCATCGTCTGCGCGACCATCACCTGACGCTTGAAATTCTCCATCATGTTTTCTTCGAGCCGAACTTCGGTGGGCCGCTTGGCAAGTGTCATGGTGTCGATCTTGTCCTGCAGCTTGAGCAGCGCGTAAAACAAATTCTCCGGACGCGGCGGGCAGCCGATCACATACACATCCACCGGCACGATCCGGTCCACGCCCTGCAGCACGGCATACGTGTTGAACGGCCCGCCGACCGACGAGCATGCGCCCATCGAAATCACCCACTTCGGCTCGGGCATTTGGTCGTAAATTCTCTTCACCACCGGCGCCATCTTCAGCGTGACCGTACCGGAGACGATCATCAGATCCGACTGCCGCGGGCTGGGCCGAAACACCTCCGACCCAAAACGCGCGATATCGAACCGCGCGGTGGAAGACGCGATCATCTCGATGGCGCAGCACGCCAGCCCAAACGTCATCGGCCAGAGCGCCGACTTGCGCGCCCAGTTGAAGACGTAATCCACCGTCGAGATCATGAAATTCTTTTCGAACTTGTTCTGGAGCCAGCTCATGGGGCCTCTTACCGATAAAGAAGAAGAATACGCTACCACAGGGAAAGCCGGGGTGATGCTGGTCACAAATGTGCCCGACTGCGGGCCGAGTGTCAAATGCCGGCATCCGCGTTGGGTCCATACTCGACCGCTCGGTGGTTCCAAGACGCCGAAACCACCTACATTTGAGTCAAGCGGTCAAGCACTGGTACTTGGCCAAGGCAGCGATGGAAAAGAGTCGTGCTCGGCTCGCCGCGCTCGATTGTCTCTCTAAAGCTGCCTGTGAAACTGCGGACCTCGGCAAAGAGGTAGTTGAGGCGAACCACCTGGCTTCCGCCACCGATATGCGACCACAAAGGCGGCATGATTTTCTGTGAGATCGCAACCTAACAGCCGCAGAATGAACAAGGTTTGTTTCGGGGACTACAGTCCTAAAAAGGCTGGCGGCGGTTCAACTCCGTCCCTGGCCACCATATTTTCAATCACTTAGCTCTGTCTCAAACCTTAATTCTGTTCCATTAGACGTGAGACCTTCTTAGTGTTCCTGTACCGTTGCCTCACCCAGATACACGCAGGCCAGTAGCACGAAAATGTACGTCTGAATAAACGACACACCAATATGTAGTCCTTCGAACACGACCGGGATGCCCAGCGGTATGAGCGAAAAGAACACCAGCGTAACCATCTCCCCGGCAAACATGTTGGCAAAGAGACGGATGGTCAGCGACATGATGCGGGCGGTGTGGCTAAATATCTCAATCGGAAACAATAGAAAAGGCAAAAACAGGCGCATGACCAGAGGCATTTCCTTATCCTGTGGCCCGATGAAGTGTTTCAAATAGCCGATCGGCCCGTTCGTCCGCACTCCCTGATAGTGGTAATAGACCCAGGTCAGCAGCGCGCATCCGAGTGGCACAATCGGGACCGCGGTCGGCGATTCCAGTCCCGGCACCAGACCGATCAGATTGCAGCATAGGATAAACATGCCGAGCGTGACAAGATACGGGACGTACTTGTGCCCATTATGACCGACAACCTCGTCGGCCATGTGGTCGACAAATCCGTAGATCCCTTCCATCGTATGCTGCAGCCCGCCCGGACGTTCCACCGAAAGCCGCGCGCGCACCGCAATAAAAAATGTCGTCAGCAGCAGTAAGACCAGCAGTTCCATCGCGAAGCTGTTCGAGATGGGAGTCGCTGGATGCTTTGGATGAATGTGTAGCGCCTGCAGCAGCGCCGCCACCTGCGGGCCGAAGAGACGATTCAGTAGCGCGGTAAACGTCAGTTGTTCCATTTTTCAGATTCGTTATTCATCCAGACTTGAGGCCTACAACTGGCCCTTACGATGCCCGCCGGAAGGCCGTGTACCCTTGCCATGCCGCCTCGGCCATCAGGGCTGCCACCGGCACACACAAGCCCCACAGGAAGCCGCGAAACGCCACCGGAGAACTTTTGAATATAGCATAGGCAGCGGCTCCCACCAACCCATAGCGCACCACAAAGCGCAGGACGATCCAGCCGCCTTTCTCCCGGCTATTTTGGTTGACGATGCGATCGGAAAGCCCTTCGACGCCGCGCGTCAGCGACTTGAAATTAACGTAGGAAACTACGGCGCCGAGGGCAAACCCAATCGCTCCCGCCAAGTGGTAAAACCAGAACGCCGGCCCGACCAGTAGAAAGCTCACCACCAGCATATTGCGCAGGACACGGGGAATGATGCGCTCATACTTTATGCGATCGTCGATGGAGCGATCGACGATTCTACGATCAACGCCAGTCTCCTCCGGGGGAGTAACCGCGGCCCGATCTAGATCCTCACGCCCATTCATTTGTCATCTTTGTTAGCGCGTAAAGCCATGCTTATCATCTGCCAAAATCCAACCACCGCGCCGAATAACAGCCCGACCAGATGGAGCCACCTAGTATGCAGCCAGTAATCCGCCAGCTTGCCCAAAAAGAAACCGAGCAGGATCGCCGCCGGAATAATGAACCCCATCTCGGAATAGCGGGCGAGCGAGACGAGAGGATCTTTCTTCCTCGCATTTGAAGACGTTTCGGGCTCGAGGTTAGGCTTCTCGGGCATTCGGAGAAATTCTAAATCAAGCTTGAGCCAAGAGCCAAAAGCCAAACGCTAAGAGCTTCACTTCACCACCGCCGCCCCATGCGGCGACTGCACAATTCCCAACGACCAGTTCACGCCACGAATAAACGGCTCTGGATAAATTCCGATCACGATCGTCGCCAGCGCCGTCACGCCCACCGCGCAACGCATTCCGAGGCTCACCGGCAGTCGCTCCGTCTCCATGGGCGCGCGCATCAACATCGCGTTCGCAATTTTCAGATAGTAATAAAGTCCGAAGACGGAGTAGATCACGCCGAGCGAGGCTAGTCCGTAGTGTCCGCTTTCGATCAGGCTCAGAAAGATGTAGTACTTACCCAGAAATCCGGCTGCGGGCGGAATGCCGGCGAGTGAAAGCAGAAACAGCAGCATCAGCACGGCTTCGACCGGCGCGCGGCGGTAGAGCCCGGCCATGTCGTCGATCTCGTCGCCAATCACATTGCGCTGCCGCAACGACGTGATCACGGCAAACGCTCCCAGATTCATGAATGTATAGACGAGCAGGTAGATCAGGATTCCCTTAAAGCCGTCGGAAAAGCCTGGACTGCCGGGCTGCGATGTTCCCATGGCCACAAACGCCAGCAACATGTAGCCAACGTGCGCAATCGAGGAGTAGGCGAGCAGCCGTTTGCTGTTCGTCTGCGTGACCGCCGCGAAATTGGCGCCGGTCATCGTTGCGATGGCAACGACCACAATCACGGGAGCGTAGACGGAACGCAGCGGCCACAACCCAAACACCAGAATGCGCAGCAACATTGCCCAAGCCGCGGCTTTTACCGCCACCGACATGAACCCGGTAATGCTGGTGGGCGCGCCTTCGTAAGCGTCCGGCGCCCACTGATGGAATGGCACGGCGGCGATCTTGAACAGCAACCCGGTCATGGTCGTCAGCAGCGCGATCACCACCACCGGATTGTGCGGATTCTGCGCCGAAACCGCGTGCGCAATGAGCAACAGATTGGTGGGGGGAAGTCCGCGAAACTGGGTGCCGCCGGAAAGTCCGTAGAACAGGGAAAGGCCGTAGGCAAAGATGCCCGACGAAAATGCTCCGAGCAGCATATACTTCAACGCCGCTTCGTTCGAGCGCCGGTCGCGCCGCAAGAAACCAACCAGCACATAAGTGGAAATCGCCATCAGCTCGAGCCCTATGAAGATCAGCACGATGTCGATTCCCGCCGCCATGCACATCATGCCCACCACGGAAAGCAGCAGCAGCGCGTAGTATTCGCCGTGGTGTTCATCTTCCACGTCGAGATAGCGCACCGACATCAGGATCGAGATAGCCGCTCCCGCCAGGAACAGATACCAGAAATAAATCGCGAAGCGGTCAACGAGCAGCGAGTTATAGAACCCGGCCCCGCCCCTCGGCAGCGTCGATTGAATCTGCCATACGCAGAAAGCCGCAAACAGCACGCCCACAAAGGCTCCAACGGCGTTGATCCACTTCCATTCCCGCGGAACTATTAAGTCAATCAGCAGAATGCCGAGCGCGAAGATGGTAAGTTCCACCATCGGCCACATCAACCGGTATTCAGTTGGTGAGAGGCCGTGCACTTAGTTACTCGCTTTCGGGGGAGCGACTTTCGGTCTGGCTACGTGGGGCGCAGCAACCGGAGGCGACTGCGAGTAAGAAGGCGGCGCGACCAGGACATACGTTGGCTCGATCGCCTTGGCATTGGAATGAATATTCTGCACAATTTGATTGACCGGCTGTTCGAGGATCTGGAAAAACGGCTTGGGATAGAGACCGATCCAAAGTGCCATGATGATCAGCGGCACGAACATAAGGATCTCTCGCGGCGTCAGATCGTGCAGCTTTTCGTTCTTGGGATTCGTCACCGTCCCGAAGAAGACGCGCTGATAGAGCCAGAGCAAATACGCCGCGGCCAGAACCACGCCCGGCGCCGCCCAAGCGGCCCATCTCCAGTTTGCGGTGAACGCTCCCTGCAGAATCGTGAACTCGCCGACAAATCCATTCAGCAGCGGCAATCCCATCGACGAGAGAAACATGATCATCGTGATGGTCGCGTAAACCGGCATCACAGTCGAGATGCCACCATACTCCGCGATCTCACGCGTGTGCCGCCGCTCATACAAAATGCCGACAATCAAGAACAGGGCGCCGGTCGAGATGCCATGATTGATCTGCTGCAGCACCGATCCGGTCAAGCCCATGGAATTCAGCGCAAAGATTCCCAGTGTGCAGAAACCCAGATGGCTGACGGACGAGTACGCCACCAGTTTTTTCATGTCCTTCTGCATGAGCGAAACCAGCGCGCCATAGATGATTCCCACCAGCGAGATTCCGATCATCCAGCTTTGCACTTTAGGATGCGACACAACCGCAGGAAAGAAAGGCAGCGAGAAGCGCACGAATCCATAAGTTCCCATCTTCAGCAAAACGCCCGCCAGAATGACGGATCCGGCGGTAGGCGCCTCCACGTGCGCATCCGGCAGCCAGGTGTGAAACGGAAACATCGGAACTTTAATCGCAAATCCAATAAAGAACGCGACGAAGAGCCAGATAGCGTAATGGAATGGAATCTGCGGTGCCGTCTTATAAAGCTCTGGAATGTTGAATGTGAACACGCCAGTAACTGTGTGGTGATGGAAGTATAGGAACAGGATGCCAAGCAGCATCAGCACGGAGCCAAACAGCGTGTACAGAAAGAACTTGATAGCGGCGTAAAGTTTGCGCGGGCCGCCCCAGATGCCGATCAGCAGATACATCGGCACCAGCATCGCTTCCCAGAAAACAAAGAAGAGGAAAAAATCGAGCGCCATGAAGACGCCAAGCATCCCCGTCTGCAAGACCAGGAACCAGACGTAATATTCTTTCACCCGAATCTCGATGGCGGTCCACGAAGAAAGAATCGAGATCCATCCCAGCAGCGTGGTGAGCATGATCAGCAGAAACGAGATGCCGTCAATGCCGAGGTTGTAACCCGCGCCAATCGAGGGAATCCAGTTATTCGGTGTGCCCTCGAGGAACTTGAAGCCGGGCTCGAAACGCTGCGCCCAAAACATCGTCACAAGCGGCAGCGAGATCAGGAACCCGCCGAGCGCGAAGATGTTCGCGATCCAGCGAATCGCGTCTTTGTTCTCTTTAGGGACAAACAGGAGAAAGAGCGCGCCCACGAGCGGAGTGAAGAGGATGATCGACAGTATGTGACTCTGCATAAGAGCAGTTCTCGACACAGCACTTAGCACTTAGCATTTAGCACTATGACCGCTCGGTGTGGCCGATACTAAGTGCTAAGTGCTAAATGCTAATTGCTAATTGCTTTACTTCCACACGTAATACACGCCAAATCCAAGCAGCCCCGCGACCATGACCAGAGCGTACCACTGCACCAGTCCCCATGCGAACAGGCGCGCCGGATAGGAAATCATCCGCGCAAGAATGGCCGGACCGTTCACGCCCACGCCGTCGATGATCCACTTATCCCACCAGGTTGAAAGCGTAGCGAGAGCGCGCGTGACCCACCCGACATCGTTGACGGCTCCGTCGATAATCTTGGCATCGAACCATGACGCCGCTTCGCCCGCGCCCATGGCACCCAGGCGGATGTTGCCAATCTTGCGACGTCCGGTGAAAACGTAGTCGTAACCTTCGTCAACAAACCATTTGTCGTAAAGCACGGTGTAGAGGGGTGGAGCTTTCGCGCCGATGGGCTCGATGTAATCTTTGCCGGCATTCAGGTAGGAGCGGCGCGCCATTCCCCAACCTACGGCTGCCGCCGCCAGCGACAAGAACATCAGGGCGTACTCCGTCTTATCCGTGTGCTCGGCTTCCCTCTCACCCGCTGCTAACTGCGCCGACCTTCCCTCCTCGACTAACACGACTGCTTCTCGCGCGAACACCGGCTCCAGAAATTTCTCGAAGTGCGCCGATCCGCCCAGGCTATGCGGCCAACTCAACCATCCCGCTCCGATCGAACAGATTGCGAGGATCACCAGCGGCACGGTCATCGACTTCGGCGATTCGTGTACATGATGCTCAACCTCGTGGCTCATCCGCGAGGGACTGTAGAACGTGAGATACATCAGCCGAAACATATAGAACGCCGTCATCAGTGCCGTGCCATAACCTACAAACCACAGAATGCGATACGCTCCGCCTTCCGACGCCCACGTCTGCCACAGGATTTCGTCTTTTGAAAAGAAACCGGCGAAGGGAAATATTCCGGCAATGGCGAGCGTCGCGATCAACATCGTCTTATAGGTAGTCGGGATGCGTCTTTGCAGATCCCCCATGTTGCGCATGTCCTGCTCGCCGCTCAAGGCATGGATCACCGAACCCGAACCGAGGAAGAGCAGCGCCTTGAAGAACGCGTGTGTGAACACGTGGAAAACGCCCGCGGCAAACGCGCCCACGCCGAGCGCCAGGAACATGTATCCCAGTTGCGAGATGGTGGAGTAGGCCAGCACGCGCTTGATATCGTTCTGCACGAGCGCAATGGACGCAGCAAACACCGCGGTGAGTGCGCCGATAATGGCCACAGTTTTCATCGCGGTCGGCGCCAGTACGAAAACGGCATTCGAGCGCGCCACCATGTAGACGCCCGCGGTCACCATCGTCGCGGCGTGGATCAGCGCTGAAACCGGCGTGGGACCTTCCATCGCGTCGGGTAGCCAGACATGAAGAGGAAGCTGCGCAGACTTGCCGCAGGCTCCGACGAACAGCAGCAGCGCGGCGGCCGTAAGAACGGGATCCCCGATCGCAAAGTGTCCACTGCGCGCCAGCGTGTTGATGTCGGTGAAGCGGAACGAGCCCAGATACCAGGAGAGCGTAAGCGCGCCGAGAATGAATCCGGCATCGCCGATTCGATTTACGATGAATGCCTTGTTAGCGGCGGTTGAAGCGGAGTGGCGGTGAAAGTAAAAACCGATCAGCAAATACGAGCACAAGCCAACGCCTTCCCATCCCACGAATAAGAGCATGTAGTTATTCGCGAGAATGAGAGTAAGCATCGAAAACATGAACAGGTTCATGTATCCGAAGAAGCGGTAATAGCCTCCTTCGTGCGCCATGTATCCGGTGGAGTAAATGTGGATCAGCATGCCCACGCCGGTCACGAAGAGCAGCCAGATGGAAGAGAGCGGGTCGAGCAGGAATCCGGCGTCGGCATTGAATGAGGCGAGCGTTCCGTCGCGCTTAACGAAGTTCAGATGGCCGTCGCCGCTGCCCAGCCACGTGTAGAGAACTTTTTCGAACGGCCGTCCGGTGGCATGCGCGAAGTGCGTGTACTCGACGACCGCGCCGCAGCCTAACAGGAACGCAAGGACGACCACGCCGACGCAGACCGCGTCAACCGTGGCCTTCCGCAGTCGCCGCCCGAAAAAGAACATCATCGCGGCCCCGAAGGCCGGGAAGAGCGGGATTAGCCAGATGTGGTCGAGAAATAGCATTCAGCACTCAGCAGTCAGCATTCAGCCCGTCCAATTTAGTGTTTGGCTGAATGCTGAGTGCTGACGGCTGACTGCTGCCCTTCTCACCATTTCAACAAATCAATCTCGTCTACATTGATCGTCTCTCTGTTCCGGAAGAATGCGATCAAAATGCCGAGGCCTACCGCGGCTTCGGCGGCGGCGTCTGCCGTAACAAAGATCGCGAACACTTGTCCGTGCAGGTTTCCCCACATGCGCGAAAAGGCTACCAGGTTCAGGTTCACTGCGTTGAGGATCAGTTCGATCGACATCAGCACAATCACTACGTTGCGGCGAGTGAGCACACCGATCACACCCAGCACGAACAGTGCGGCTGCGACAACGAGATAGTGAAATGTAGTTATCGGAACCATAAAAAGGTCGTTGGTCGTTCGTCGCTGGGCGCTCGCAATTCGTCGATCTTCTCAACATGCCGAACGACTATCGATTAGCGACCAACGACTAGATTTTCTTCTTCGTCATAATTACTGCCCCCAGAATCGCCACCAGCAACAGCAGCGAAGCGATTTCGAAGGCGAACGTGTACTCACCCATCTTGCCGGCTTCTCCGTAGAGCATTCCGGCGATCTGCTGCGTGTTCGACGATTCG
>Ga0307479_10002468_pt1 | contig 16809 bp, 17 predicted proteins | sample atmos_gasesECM4C_FD_203743 | JGI IMG/M metagenome (GOLD analysis project Ga0307479, IMG submission 203743) | Hardwood forest soil microbial communities from Morgan-Monroe State Forest, Indiana, United States - atmos_gasesECM4C_515 | ecosystem: Environmental > Terrestrial > Soil > Temperate... | reverse complement strand
TGGCTCCATGGCACGTTGATCGCGCCCGGGATATGGCCCGGCCGCTGGCTCTGTTCCTGCGGCAGGTGCGCCGGCGCGAGGATCTTGCCGGAGAACTCGTCGGGGGAGCGCACGTCGACCAGGTTCTTGACGTTGATGGCCGCGATGACCTCGTCCCGGAACGCCCGGATGGTGTTGTCCGGCGGGGCCGCGGTGTAGGAGGTCGCGGGCCTGCTGGCGGGGTCGCTGGACAGCGGGCGGCCGTCGAGTTCCCATTTCTTGCGGCCGCCGTCGAGCAGCTTGACCTTGTCATGGCCGTACAGCTTGAAGTACCAGTACGCGTAGGCGGCGAACCAGTTGTTGTTGCCGCCGTAGAGAATCACGGTGTCGTCGTTGGCGATGCCCTTGTCGCTGAGCAGCTTGGAGAATTGCTGGGCGTCGACGAAATCGCGCTTGACCGGGTCCTGCAGATCGGTGCGCCAATCCAGCTTGGTCGCGCCGGCGATGTGGCTGCCGTCGTAGGCGCCGGTGTCCTCGTCCACTTCGACAAAGACGACGTTGGCGGCGTCGAGATTGCTCTCAGCCCAGTCGGCGGAGACCAGGACGTCCGAGCGTGCCATGGTGGGGATCCTTTCGATTGCTTCGGTGAAAAGGGGTCAATAGTGGTGGGCGGCGCGGGGAGTGCGCCGGAAACGCGCGACCAGCGGGTAGAGCTGACAGCCCAGGCAGATGCCGAAGGCCGCGTTCAGGAAGGCGGCGACCAGCGCGGCTGCGGTGGCGATGACGCCCACCAGGACAGCGCCAGCGGCAAATCCGGCAACGCCGCAGACCGCGAAGACGAAGCCGACCAGTTGGGCGAACTTCAGCGGGGGCACCGGTTCGCGCTCCTTGACCGGTCCCAGGCGGGGCGCGACGACGGTGGCGAACACCCGCCCATACGGGTGCCGCCGGGGCCCGCCGAGGGCACCGATGGCAAAGACCACTGTCTGCAGGCCGAGCACGATCGCGGCCGCCACCGGACTCAGAGCGGAGACGATCAGGGCGATCTGCAGAACCGCGGTCGTCACCCAGGCGGCGAACCTTGGTCCACGAACGTCGACGAGGTCCGGTTGGGTGGTGGTGTTACTGCTCGACAAGGTACGACTACTCCTAGGTACTCCCGTTGCACGGAAAAGGGGGGAGGCACGCTCACGGTAGGACCCGAGGCTGCTTCCGAGTGCTGCGCGGGAGGGCGCGGCTACTCAGCAGCTACAGCAACAGCAACAACCCGCGATGCGGCACAGATCAACTGCGCGGCGCTTGGTGAGCATGGGCTCGATGCGGGTTGACACGTCGGACAGCTTACCCAAAGACAGGGTGATCAAGCCAACAGCGGTGCCAGGGCCGACCGCAGGTCTACGGTCTTGGGGACTCCGGCGGCCCGATACCGCTGTCGTCCATCGACATCAAAGATCAAAGTGGTAGGCAGCGACAGCACCGAGAATCGGCGCGCGGCCGCCGGGTTGGCATCCAGGTCGATTTCGACGTGGGCCACATCGCCCAGGTCCTCGCAAACCTCGTGCACCACCCGACGCACCCGCTCGCAAGGCCCGCACCACGGGGCGCTGAAATGCACGACCGTTGGTCCGGTGCGGGAAAGGCCGAGGTCTGCGGTGCCGGGATTGTCTGGGTCGCCGCCTGACGCAGACTGAACTTCCCGGACGCTTCCGGAGCGCCGGGTAAGCAGCCGTCCGACAAGCACTGCCAGGACACCCGCCGCCACGGTCGCGACGATTACGGTGATCATGACTGCTTAAACCCTTCGAGCGTGATGGTTACTCCCCGGGTGATGCCTTCGATGATGACGTCGGAGCCACGCGCTCCCTCGCTGGTCGGCGTTACCCCGAACGGCAGCCTCTGGTTGGGCAGCCTGGCGCTGAAGGCATGTAGCACCGCGTCCCGCTTGTCGTCCGGGACGGTTTGGTTCGCAGTGTCCGGTCCCGTGAGGATGCCCGTGGGGGTAACCACCAGGGTCGCCTGGTCGTCGGGGGCGATGGCGAGGTCCACCGAGACGCTGACCCGGTGGTCGAAGTTGGCCGATTTGGGCGTGCCGCTGAACACCAGCCCATGGCTGCCTGAGATCCCGGATTCAGTGGTACCGCCGGTGGCGTTGTTGGTTTCCTGGGGTGGTGCCTCGACCATCAGGTCGCTGATGCCCAGGTAGCGGCCCAGGTGCATCGAGTCGATGATGATGCGGCTCTCCAGCTTGCCGACCGGGAGCTTCGCATCGGGCCTGATCAGCCAGGAGGCGTAGGTCAGGTCGATCGAGTACATCGTGGCTTCGAGCGTGGCCTTGCCGACCATCGGCTGATCGACGGCGTTGGCCTTGATCTCCAAGTCGTTGTAGTGGTTGCGCATTGCCTGCGGGATGAACGGGAATGCCAGGATGGCGACGAATGGGTCCGATCCCAGATTTGCCGCCCTGCGCACGTTGGTCGACAACCGGTATTCGGCGTAGATGCTCGTTCCGTAGTCCACGCCGATTGCGCCGACGACAATCACGGCGACCGCGATCGCCGCAGCGACCACACCGATCAGCACCTTACGCATCCGCATATTGTGGCGCAAGTCTGTGCGACCGGTCCGTCCCGGACTCCTGGTGGCGGGGCTCACACTGCCCCGTCCGATCACGCCAAAGACCTGGTGGCACGTTATCGTTAGATGACCTGGCAACTAACGCGACATGGCGTTATCAATTTCGGGAATGGGATTCCCACGACGCTGGAGGGGCTCGTTGGAGCTACTACTGCTGACTTCGGAGCTGCATCCCGACCCGGTGCTGCCGTCGTTGTCGCTGCTCCCTCACACGGTGCGCACGGCGCCGGCGGAGCCATCCTCCTTGCTGGAGGCCGGAACCGCGGACGCGGTGCTCGTCGACGCGCGCCAGGATCTTTCGTCCGCGCGCGGTTTGTGTCGCCTGTTGAGCACGGCGGGCCGGTCTGTCCCGGTCCTGGCTGTGGTGAGTGAAGGCGGGCTGGTGGCGGTCAGCGCTGACTGGGGCCTTGACGAGATCCTCCTGCCCAGTACCGGACCCGCTGAGATCGACGCCAGACTACGGCTGGTCGTCGGTCGCCGCGGCGGGCTGGCCGACCAGGAGAGTGCAGGCAAGGTGAGCCTTGGCGAGCTGGTGATCGACGAAGGCACCTACACCGCGCGATTGCGGGGCCGCCCGCTCGATCTCACCTATAAAGAGTTCGAGCTGCTGAAATACCTGGCGCAGCACGCCGGCCGGGTGTTTACCCGCGCGCAGCTGCTGCACGAGGTGTGGGGCTATGACTTCTTCGGCGGCACCCGGACTGTCGATGTGCACGTGCGTCGACTGCGGGCCAAACTCGGCGCCGAGCATGAAGCGTTGATCGGCACGGTACGAAACGTGGGTTACAAGGCAGTCCGGCCGGCGCGCGGCCGAGGACCGATTTCGGGCCCCGATGATGACCAAGCCGAAGCCGCCGAGCCCGAGTCCGACGATCTCCAAGATCCACTGGTCGACCCGTTGCGCAGTCAGTGACGCTGCCTGACTGGCGCTCCGCGCTGACCGTCGAAGACCAGCGGCAAGTGCGTGAACTCGTTGCTGAGGCAACCGAATTCGACGGGGTAGCCCCCGTCGGCGAACAAGTGGTGCGGGAACTCGGCCACGAACGCACCGCGCACCTGCTGGTCACCGATTCGGACAACGACCTAGTCGGCTACCTCAATCTCAGCTCGCCGGCGGACGCGGGCGTCGCGATGGCGGAGTTGGTGGTGCACCCGCGGGCTCGCCGCGGTGGTATTGGCGCCGCGATGGCACGTGCGGCATTGGTTAAGACCGCGGGGCACAACCGCTTCTGGGCGCACGGCACGCTGGCGTCGGCCCGGGCGACCGCGTCCGCGCTGGGTCTGGTCCCGGTGCGCGAACTGGTCCAGATGCGGCGCTCGCTGCGCGATATCCCCGAACCCCTGATTCCCGACGGGGTGCAGGTCCGTACCTACGACGGCACGGCCGACGACGCTGAGCTGCTGCGGGTCAATAACGCCGCATTCGCCGAACACCCGGAACAGGGCGGTTGGACTGCAGTCGAACTGGCGGAGCGGCGCAGCGAACCGTGGTTCGACCCCGCGGGTGTGTTTCTGGCGTTCGGCGACGCCTCAAGCGACCGGGAGGGCAGGCTACTGGGCTTCCACTGGACCAAGGTGCATCCGGATCAACCGGGCCTGGGCGAGGTTTACGTCTTGGGCGTCGACCCGTCGGCGCAGCGGCGTGGCCTGGGGCAGCTATTGACATCGATCGGTATCGCATCGCTGGCAGAACGGCTGGCCGATTCAGCCGAACCCACCGTGATGCTCTACGTGGAGTCGGACAACGTCGCCGCGGTGCGCACCTACGAGCGCCTGGGCTTCATTACCTACGGTGTCGACACCGCCTACGCGCCGACCTCCATCGGGAGCTGACCGACGAGCGACCTACACGCAGCCTGCTATTCACCTCACATTCACCGGATAGGGGTGCTCCTGACCGCCACCGGAGCATACTTTCCGGGTGACCTGGCAACCTCGTATATGAGGCCGCCAGCGGTGCCGGTATGCGTCGAGAATGCGCTGAGAAAGCGAGATGGGTGAGCGCGGGGTGGGCAGGACGTCGGCGGCAGTGGTGTTGGTGATCACCACTTTCGTGGTCACCGGTGGAGTGTTGACTGCCTGCGGCAGCGACAACAACCGCGCCACGTCGACAACAGCCATCTGGGGAGTATCCGCCGGCACTGTGCCCTGCGGCGGCAAACGTGCACTGACGGCTGAGGGGTCAACCGCTCAACAGAACGCGATCGCATCGTTCAACCACGTGTGGGACCAGTTGTGCCCTGGCAAGAACGTGTCGTACAACCCGACCGGGTCGGGTGCCGGCCGCGCGCAATTCATTGCCGGCCATGTCGACTTCGCCGGATCGGACTCGCCTCTGACCTCGGATCAGATCGGCCCGGTCGCCAAACGCTGTAACGGAAACCCGGCGTGGGACCTGCCGCTGGTGTTCGGGCCAATCGCTTTGGTCTATAACCTGGCCGGCCTTCAGACGTTGGTCGTCAACGGTGACGTGCTGGCCAAGATCTTCAGTGGTGTGATCACGAACTGGAATGACCCGATAATCGCGGCACTCAATCCGGGCGTTGCCCTGCCCGACAGCAAGATCACGCCGATCTACCGCGCCGATTCGTCGGGAACCACCGACAACTTGCAAAGGTATTTGACGGCCGACGCTCCAGAGAGCTGGACCAAAGGGGTTGGCACCGAGTTTCAAGGCGGTGTCGGCGAAGGGGTAGAGAAGTCGGCTGGTGTGGTCCAGGCGGTGCAGACCACGCCAGGCGCCATCGGATATGTCGAGAAGGGCTTCGCTGATCGGGCCGGTCTGCCATTCGTCCAAATCGACACCGGCAATGGCGGGGTGCCGCTCAACGACGACACGGCTCGTAGCGCCGTCAACCTCGCCAACTTCGTGGCCAGTGGCAACGACCTCGTGCTGGACCTGAACGCGATGTACAACTCCCAGGACCCGGGTGCTTACCCGTTGGTGATGGGCACTTACGAAATTGTGTGCTCGGCGGGCTACGACCCGGACACCGGCGCGGCGATCAAGTCGTTCCTCACCGTGGCAGCTACCAGCGGGCAGACCGGCCTTTCGTCGGCCGGTTACGTTCCGATGCCCGATAAAGTCAAGGAGCGACTGCTCAGTGCGATCAACGCATTGCAGTAACCGATTGGCCCTGCGCGACGGCCCCAAGAAGTGACGGGATGACTGTGACAACACCAAACCCAGCCGATGCGGGCTCGGGTGCGGTCGTCGCTGCGCCGTTTCCCGAGCCGCCGATCGTACCCATAAGCCCGTGGGGAGGCGCCCGACCGCGCTTTGGGGACCGTATATTTCGCTGGCTGTCGCGGGTTTCTGGTGTCCTGATGGTCCTTCTGATTGCCGCGATCGGCGGGTTTTTGCTATGGCGCGCGATACCTGCCTTGCAGCGCGACCAAGAGAATTTTTTCACCTACGGTGGCAAGTGGGTCACCACGGACACCTCGGCGATGCGCTTCGGGATCCTCGATCTGCTGCAGGTGACCGTGTTGGTGTCGGTGTTCGCATTGGTGCTGGCGATGCCGATCGCCCTGGGCGTAGCCATGTTTCTTACGCAGTACGCACCGCGGCGGGTTGGTGGACTGCTGGCCTACATGGTCGATCTGCTGGCCGCGGTTCCCTCGATCATCTACGGCGTCTGGGGTCTGTATGTGCTCGCACCGCAGCTGCGACCGGTCGCAAACTGGCTCAATCACGCCATGGGGTGGTGCTTTCTGTTCGCCAGTGGCAACGCGTCGGTGGCCGGTGGTGGCACCATCTTCACTGGCGGGATCGTTTTGGCGGTGATGATCCTGCCGATCATCACCGCCGTCACTCGCGAAGTCTTCGTTCAGACTCCACAGGACCAGATCGAGGCTGCGCTGGCGCTAGGCGCCACCCGTTGGGAGGTCGTCAAGACAACCGTGCTGCCATTCGGGCGGTCCGGATACTTCAGCGGCGCGATGCTGGGCCTGGGCCGCGCCCTGGGTGAGACGGTCGCATTGCTGATCATCTTGCGCGGCACCCAGACGGCGTTCGGCTGGTCGCTGTTCGACGGTGGCTCAACCTTTGCGACCAAAATCGCGGCTACCGCATCGGAATTCAATGACAATTACAAGGCCGGCGCCTATATTGCTGCGGGACTGGTGCTTTTCCTGCTCACCTTCGTGGTCGATTCCGCGGCACGCGGGGCTGTCGCCGGAACCGGAGCCCGAAGAGGCAACCGATGACTTCGATCCTGGACCGCCCCCTCAAGCCGCGGACGTTCTCGGGACTCGGCCGGCGTCGTCGAGTCGCGAACAACGTCGTGACGGTGTTAGTGACGCTGTCAACGGTGATCGCCCTGACGCCTTTGGTTTTGGTGCTGTACTCGGTGATCGCCAAGGGGTACCAGGTGATCACGTCCAGCGTGTGGTGGACGCATTCGCAAGCGGGCATGACGGCATTCGTGGCTGGCGGCGGCGCGTACCACGCGATCGTTGGCACTTTGCTGCTGGGATTGGTATGCGCCGCGATCTCCATCCCGATCGGCCTCATGGTCGCGATCTATTTGGTCGAATTCGGCGGCGGCACCTCGCTGGGCCGGCTGGTCAGCTTCATGGTGGACATCCTCACCGGTGTGCCCTCGATCGTGGCGGCATTGTTCATCTACGCACTGTGTGTGGCGACGCTGGGGCTTCCGCGTTCCGAGTTCGCGGTGTCGTTGGCGCTGGTGTTGTTGATGCTCCCGGTGATCGTGCGAGCGACCGAAGAGATGCTGCGGATCGTTCCGGTGGATCTCCGCGAGGCCAGTTACGCGCTGGGTATACCGAAGTGGAAAACCGTTGCCAGGGTAGTGATTCCGACAGGGCTGTCCGGCATTATCACTGGGATCATGCTGGCGTTGGCCAGGGTGATGGGCGAGACGGCCCCGCTGCTGATCCTGGTCGGTTACTCGCAGGCGATCAACTATGACATTTTCACCGGGTTCATGGGGTCGCTGCCCGGCATGATGTATGACCAGACATCGGCCGGCGCCGGCGCCAACCCGGTTCCCACAGATCGGCTGTGGGGCGCTGCGCTGACACTGATCCTGATGATCGCTGTGATCAATATCGGGGCCAAGGTGGTCGCGAGAATCTTTGCCCCCAAGAAGTCTTAGGTAGGAGCGCGACGTGGCCAAACGGTTTGACCTCAAAGCGGTCAACATCTATTACGGGTCGTTTCAGGCGGTCTCGGATGTGACGCTATCGGTTCTGCCCCGCAGCGTGACGGCGTTCATCGGTCCGTCGGGCTGCGGCAAGACGACTGTGCTGCGCACGCTGAACCGGATGCATGAGGTGGTCCCCGGTGCCCGGGTTGAGGGCGCCGTACTGCTCGACGATGAAAACATCTATGCCCCCGGCATCGATCCGGTCGGTGTCCGCCGTGCAGTCGGGATGGTGTTCCAACGGCCAAACCCGTTCCCCGCCATGTCGATTCGTAATAACGTTGTGGCAGGTCTGAAGCTGCAGGGTGTGCGCAATCGAAAAGCGCTCGATGACATCGCCGAAAACTCATTGCGCGGCGCGAACTTGTGGGATGAGGTCAAGGATCGGTTGGACAGGCCCGGCGGCGGACTGTCCGGGGGGCAGCAGCAGCGCTTGTGCATCGCGCGGGCCATCGCTGTGCAACCCGATGTGTTGCTGATGGATGAGCCATGCTCGTCGCTGGACCCCATCTCGACGATGGCCATCGAAGACCTGATCGGTGAGTTGAAGCAGGAGTACACCATCGTCATCGTCACCCACAACATGCAGCAGGCTGCGCGGGTGAGCGATCAGACGGCATTCTTCAACCTGGAAGCGGTAGGAAAACCAGGCCGGCTGGTGGAGATCGACGACACCGACAAGATTTTTTCCAACCCGACCCAGAAGGCCACTGAGGACTACATCTCCGGGCGCTTCGGCTAGCGCAGCGCGATGCAGCCCGCGTAGCGATGGGGCTAATGCGAGGGTGGCGTCGCGTCGTCCTCGGGAAATTTGCCCGTCGCCTGGAAGATGACCCGCCGTGCCACTTCAACGGCGTGGTCGGCGAAGCGTTCGTAGAACCGGCCCAGCAACGTCACGTCGACGGCGGCAGCCACGCCGTGCCTCCATTCGCGGTCCATCAGCACCGAGAACAAATGCCGGTGCAGATCGTCCATCGCATCGTCTTCTTCGCCGATCCGGGCGGCCTTCTCCGGGTCGCGGGACAGCACCACCTCTTGCGCGCTATTGCCCAATTCGACTGCGACTCTGCCCATTTCGGCAAAGTACCCATTGACCTCTTCGGGCAGCACGTGCTGGGGATGCCGTCGGCGGGCGATCTTTGCGACGTGCAGGGCCAGCGCGCCCATCCGATCGATGTCGGCCACCATCTGGATGGCGCTCACGATCGATCTGAGGTCGCCAGCGACCGGCGCCTGTAAAGCCAGGAGCACGAAGGCGCTCTCCTCGGCGCGGCCGCTCAGCGTCGCGATCTTTTCGTGGTCGGAGATCACCTGTTCTGCCAGCACCAGATCGGCCTGCAACAGGGCTTGGGTTGCCCGCTCCATAGCGATCCCCGCCAGCCCGCACATCTCGCCGAGCCGCTCCGATAATTCGGAGAGTTGCTCATGGTATGCGGTCCGCATGTGCCCAAGCCTACGTTCTCGTCGGCGGAAACGGGGCCGAAGCGACGCCGGTAAGCGGCTACTCACAGGTGGTGTCGGCGGCGTTGGTGACCGTCAAGTCTTCGGGAAGCTTGGTCGTCGGGGTGCTGGAGTTGCGGTCGATCTGCAGACTGATCGACGAGCCGCGGGGTGGGGGAGCCGTCACCGAGCTGAAATCCGGGCCGAGGACGACCTGAACTAGCTGACCAATGCCGTTGACCCGCTCGACCTTTGCATTGACGAACGCCGACGCCACCGTGGCGGCCGCCTGCTCGTTGCCGGGCGAGAAGAGCACCGTTGTCGCCTTCAGCGAATTCGGATAGTCGTTCGGTGTCATCACGTTGAAGCCGTTCCGCTCGAGCTGGTTGGTCGCGGTGGTGGCCAGACCGGTTTGGCCGGTCGAGTTGGAGACCTGCACCGTGACATCTTGCGGCGAGGTTGTCGCCACCTGCTCGCGCCGAGTTTCGGGGGTCGCGGCCGGAGATTTCTTGGTGGTGGGCGCGGTTGTCGGGGTCGTCCCCAAACGCTGGGCGTTCTGGTCGTTTTCGAGCGGCAGCGGGTCGTCGTTGATGATGGCAGTGAAAAGCGCCTTCATGTCGGCCGTGCGCGGAGGCTCGTCGCCGTTCTGGTCCGTCACGCCAGTCGGGACGGTGACGAACGTGATGTGCCCGGCGGCCATACCCTGCAGCGACTGACCCAGCTGCACGAGGTCTTTGGTCTTGACATTGTCGACGTAGCTGTTGCCGATGAACATGTTGACCACGTTGTTGAGCTTGTTGAGGTTGAACAACGTGTCCTCGGAGATCAGCGAACGCAGCAGCGACGACAAGAACAACTGCTGGCGTTTGATGCGGCCGTAGTCGCCGTTGTACTCGGTGGTGACTTGGCGGGCCCGCACGTAGTTCAGCGCGGTTGCCCCGTTGATGACTTGGCGTCCCGAGTGTTCCAGAACCGTCCCGAGTTCATAGTCCTGCAACGGGGTGCTGCTGCATACTTCGACGCCGCCGAGCGCCTCGACCATCCGCGCGAAACCGACGAAGTCGACGGCGATGAACCGGTTGATGCTCAAGCCGGACAGCTTCTGGATTTCCTTCACCAGACATTTCGGACCGCCGAAGGAGAACGTTGAGTTCAATTTGGTCTCGGTGGAAACCATCCGGGGACCCCACGTCCCCTTCTTCTGGTCGTAGCGGGGTCCGTACTTGCCGGTCTCAGAGTTCCAGGCCTCGCACTGGAACGGGGTTATCGCCAGGTCGCGGGGGAAGGACACCACCACCACGCGTTTGCGGTTCGCCGGAATGTTGACCAGCATCACGGTGTCCGACCGTGTGCCGTCGATGTCCTCGGTGTCGCCGGCGCCCATGTTGGCGTTGGCCCCGGCGCGGGAGTCCATACCGACGATCAAGAAGTCCTCGTCGCCGTACTGCCCATTCGGGTCGACGATGTCGCGCGAATTCGGGTCGAGCGCGCTGATGGTGTTGAGGCGGTTGTTCTTTGAGGTGCTCCATTGCCAAGCGCCGCCGGTCAGGGCCAGCGCCAGCGCGGCGAACAGTGCCGCCACCGAGCGCGCGGCCAGCAACATCGGCCGACGGCCGGATTTGGGCTTGGGTCTGGGGTCCTCGGGGGGCGACGTCCGGCGGATCCGCATCGGTCGCACCCGGCGCGAACTGGTCCGGCCCGATTCGGAGTCGGCGTCGCCATCGGGGTCATCCGGGTAGGTGGCCGCATCGAGGTCGGGAAGCTCCGAGACCACCTCGAGCGAGTAGGCCGGAGTGTCGATGACCTGCGTGTCTTGCAGGTCGACGGGCACGTCCGACCCAACCCCAGAAGGTTCAGCAGGTACGGCATCCGGGGCTAGCTCATCGGCTATGTGATGGTGACTGGGCCGGTCAGGTGTCGGGGCGCCGATTTTGGCGATCAGGTCGGCGACACTGACTGCGCCGACGGTGTGGCATCCGCCCTTTTCGGTGTCGCCTTCCTCGTGCTCGGCGAGCGGCTCAGCCTGCCATCGGTCGGCGCCGTCATCGGGCGATGGTGCAGACAATCGCTCCCACGGTGCGGCACCAAGCGTTGGGGTATTCCGTTGATCGTCGCTGGCGGCGCCGGACGCGCGCCGATGATCAAGAGTGGCGTCATGCCTGGCGTCACTCATGTCTTGCCGGCCTCCGAAACTCTGATGCGGACGTCAGTGGTGTCCATGCCCACGCTGTCAACGCAGTGCTGGCGTTAATCAGCGCCGCGCTACCCGTGGGGTCGCGCCGTACTTGTAGCCCTCATGCAGCGGGATAAACCGATCCGCCACCGAATTGCCATGTAGCAGGCCCATATCGTACTGAGTAATTGATGCGGGCGCGATTTCGAGAGCGTTTCGATTCAGCCACCCGAGTGCATGACGTCGGCTCCGGCCGGCACCGTGCAGTCGTCTGGGTCGGCCAGCCAGCCGTCGGGCAAGGCCACGCGGGCAGGCGAACCCTGCCGACCCCGCGGGCCCGTCGCGGCGTCCGGGAACGGGACAGCGCCGTCCAGCCGGTCCAGCAGGAAGTCAAGTTCAGCGAGCGTCTTGACCAGTGCCAATGCTCGCCGCAACTCAGATCCGGCGGGGAAGCCGTGCAGGTACCAGGCGATGTGCTTGCGGATGTCGCGCATGCCCTTGTCTTCGCCGAAATGCGCGGCCAGCAACTTGCCGTGCCGGCGCATGATGTCGGCGACCTCGCCGAGTGTCGGAGGGGTGGGTGGTGGGCTGCCGGTAAACGCGGCCGACAACTCGGCGAAGAGCCACGGCCGGCCCAGGCAGCCACGGCCGATGACAACGCCATCGCACCCCGTGGTGGCCATCATGGCCAGCGCATCGCTGGCGTCGTAGATGTCTCCGTTGCCGAGCACCGGAATCGTCCGCACATGCTGCTTGAGCTGGGCGATCTGTTCCCAATCGGCGATGCCGGAATAGCGCTGTGCGGCCGTCCGGGCGTGCAGCGCGACAGCCGCGGCGCCCTCGGCCTCGGCGATGCGGCCGGCGTCCAGGTGGGTGTGGTGGTCGTCGTCGATGCCGATGCGGAATTTAACGGTCACCGGTATTTCGGTGCCTTCGGTGGCGCGCACCGCCGCGGCCAGGATCTGGCCGAACAGCCGCCGCTTGAACGGCAGCGCCGCCCCACCGCCGCGCCTGGTGACCTTAGGCACCGGACATCCGAAATTCATGTCGATGTGGTCGGCCAAGCCTTCGTCCGCGATCATCTTGGCGGCCGCGTAGGTGGTCTCGGGGTCGACGGTGTAGAGCTGCAGCGAGCGCGGCGACTCATCCGGAGAGAACGTCGTCATGTGCATGGTGACGGGATGGCGCTCGACGAGCGCACGCGCGGTCACCATCTCGCAGACGTAGAGTCCGCTGATTGTGCCGACCTTCGACTGTTCTAGTTCACGACACAGCGTTCGGAACGCGACGTTGGTCACGCCGGCCATCGGGGCCAGCACCACGGGGCTGGCGAGCGTGATCGGACCGATGCGCAAGGCCGGGCTACCGACGGCTGAAGACCAGCTTGCCTGCGGTCTTATGCAGCTCGCATGCGGTGACCCTCTTGCCGGTGCGGGCTTCCCGCTCGAGTTGACGATGCTTGGACACCTCGAATTTGTCGCAGGCTGTCTCAAGCTCTTTGATCAGCACCCCCAGGTCGTCACGAAGCGCGGCGGCTTCACCGGTGAAGTCCTCACGTTCGAAGATCCGCCATTTCTTCAGCACCGGCATGACGACCTCGTCGAGGTGGATCCGGATGTCGTACACGCCGCCGACGGCGATGAACACGGCCTTTCGGCGGAACTCGGGCACCTGGAAGCCGGGCATCTGAAAGTTGCGCAGGATCTTGTGCAGCGACTTCATCGCCTGATTGGGTGCAGCCTCAAACCCGGCCTCGCTGACATCACGGTAGAAGATCATGTGCAGGTTCTCGTCGGCCGAGATCTTGGCCAGCAACTGGTCGGCGATCGTCTCGTCGCAGGCTTTACCGGTATTGCGGTGCGAAATCCGGGTCGCCAGCTCCTGGAACGTGACGTAGATGACTGAGTCGAACAGGCTCTCGGCGAACAGGTCGTCGCGGACCTGGTGGTTCTGGCCCGGGCTGAAGCCCCGGTTCACCACCTCGATGCGCAGCTTCTCCAGTTCGACCGGGTCGACCGCGCGGGTCACTACCAGGTAGTCGCGCAGGGCGATCCCGTGCCGGTTCTCTTCGGCGGTCCAGCGGTTGACCCACTGGCCCCAGGGCCCGTCCAAGCCGAAGTTCATTGCGATCTCGCGGTGATATGAAGGCAGATTGTCTTCGGTCATCAGGTTCTGCACCATCGCCACCTGGGCGAGGTCGGAAAGCTTGCTCTGCTCGGGGTCCCACTCCTGCCCGCCGCGCGCGTAGAAGTTCTTCCCGTCGGACCACGGGATGTAGTCGTGCGGGTTCCAATTCTTGTGCATGCTCAGGTGCCGATTCAGGTTCTTCTCGACGACCGGCTCAAGTTCGTGCAACAGCTGTAGGTTTGTCAGCTCGGCTGACATAGGGCCACCAGTTATCTGTGTCTATGGGTAGCAGTCAATATATCTGTGTATCCCAGTAGCATCAAGTTTGGAACCGGTGTGGCACGCCTCCAGTCTGTTGCTCGGCTCCCCCCAGCTCACGGCGGGGTAGATAGCTGGCGGCCGTGCTCATCAGCATGTCGACGCAATAGTCGATGAATTGTTCTCGGGTGGCCCCCAGCCGTCCGTTCAGGTACGCGGTGAACAGACTTGTCAGACCACCGATCAAGCTGGTGGCGACCATTTTCTGCAGCACAGGATCGCCGATCCGGGACAGCTTGCGCTGCAGCAGCTCGATGAAATTGGGCATCCATTCCGCGCCGGACTGGGTCAGTACCGGTTCGACCGCAGGTGCCAGTAGCAGCACGCGCCCGCGCACCGGGTCGTCGACCATCAACTCGACGAACTGTTCGACGGCTTCCCGAGGGGTTTTTGCCGACGTCAAGGCTTCCATTGCCTTGGTGCAGACGTCGTCGTAGACCGCGCGTACGAATTCGTCACGGTCGGAGAAGCTTTCGTAGAAGTAGCGTTCGGTCAGCGCGGCCGTGCGGCATACTGCGCGAACGGTCAGCGCTGGTCCGCTGTCCTCGCCGAGCAACTGCACACCGGCGGCAATGAGGTTGTCCCGACGTACCGCGAGGCGACTCTCCCGTGGCACGCCGGACCAACGGCTCCGTCGTTGACCGGACTGCACATCGCTCCCTAAGCTTCAAAGTGACAACGCAGGTAGTCAGAATCACCGATATCTGTAGGAAACTGACCAGTGACTCAAGATACGTCGGCAGCATGCCCCCTGACCAGCGCCAAAGCCAATAGCGACTCGGTCAGCTGGGTGGAGTCCGGTGTGGCCGGCGGCTGTCCGGTCTCGCCGTTGGGCTATGACGCACCGCCGGCCCCGCTCGGCCCGGGTTCCTTGACGTGGCGATACTTCGGCGATTGGCGCGGCATGTTGCAGGGTCCCTGGGCGGGATCCATGCAGAACATGCACCCCCAGCTGGGCGCGGCAGTCATCGATCACTCGACCTTCTTTCGTGAACGCTGGCCGCGGCTGCTGCGGTCGTTGTACCCAATTGGCGGAGTTGCTTTCGACGGCGACCGTGCCCCGATGACCGGCGCTGAGGTACGCGACTACCACATCACCATCAAAGGCGCCGACGCTCAGGGCCGTCGCTACCACGCGTTGAATCCCGATGTCTTCTACTGGGCACACGCCACCTTCTTTGTCGGCACCATTCATGTCGCCGAGCGGTTCTGCGGCGGCTTGACCGAAACGCAGAAGCGCCAGCTATTCGATGAACACATCGACTGGTACCGGATGTACGGCATGAGCATGCGGCCGGTTCCGGCGTCCTGGGAGGAATTCCAGGCGTACTGGGACCACATGTGCCGCAACGTGTTGGAGAACAACCTGGCCGCACGTGCCGTGCTCGATCTGACCGAACTGCCCAAACCTCCTTTCGCCCAATGGGTTCCGGATTGGCTATGGGCCGCGCAGCGCAAACTGTTGGCACCGTTCTTCGTGTGGCTTACCGTCGGTCTCTACGATCCGCCGGTCCGCGAGCTGATGGGCTACCGGTGGTCGCGCCGCGATGAATGGCTGCACCGGCGCTTCGGCGACATCGTCCGTCTCGTCTTCGCCTTCGTGCCACGCCGGTTTCGCAAGCACCCGCGGGCCCGCGCCGGCTGGGATCGTGCCACGGGGCGAATCCCTGCCGACGCACCGCTGGTGCAGACGCCAGCGCGCAACCTGCCGCCGCTGGACGAGCGGGACAACCCGATGCACTACTGCCCGAAGGTCTGACCTTCGCGTCAGCCGGCATCGGGTGCCGTAGACCCCATGGCGTTACCCGTGGACGTGGCTGTGGATGTCTTCAAGGCCGGACTGATGCACATGCTGATGAGTGTGCTCGGTCCCGTCGTTGTGGGCGTGCGAATGCTCGTGTGTGATGTGGTCGTGCTCATGCGTCGTGTGCGCATGTGTGTGCGCCTCTTCGCCGTGGTGGTGTTCGTGCGCGTGCGGCGAGTCGTGGGTGTGCTGCTCGGTCATGTTTGTCATCTCCCTATGCGAAATATGTTGTGTCTCTGGCGGATTTAGTTCGCCCGGGCTCCAGTAGCCGGCGGCGACGCCGATTCGGCGACGGCCTTCAGCCCACCGTCGGCGCGGTGATGACCCGGAACCCCGGGACCAGCGTGCTCGGCGTTGAAGACGGCGTCGATGACGAGCTGGCGTACGTGATCGTTCTCCAGGCTGTAGAAAATTGTGGTTCCCTCCCGGCGGGTGCGCACCAGACGTGCCATCCGCAGCTTGGCAAGGTGTTGGGAAACCGACGGCGCGGGCTTGCCCACATGGTCGGCGAGTTCGTTGACCGACATCTCCCGATCCGTCAGCGACCACAGCACCTGCACACGGGTAGCGTCAGCCAGCATCCGGAACACCTCGACCACCAAACTGGCCTGGTCGTCCGGCAACCGACTTGAGCTATTACCTGCATGCATACGCAGATAATAGCGGAAAATCCGGCGCCCCTGTCAACGATCGGTTCAGCCGGGCGGGACGATCGTCGACGTGCGCCGGCCGCCGTTGCGTTCGTTCCAGAACCGATAGACATCCACAGCGGCGTCCCGCGGTTCGTAGCGCATCGGAAGGCGCCGCTGCTCCCAGCTCTTAGCGAATTCGTCGTAGAAGGTGGAAACCTCGAAGTACTTGCGGTCATCGAGGTAGTACTCCTCGTAAGACGCGCGCGTGGTCAGGAAGAGGACCTCCTTGGGTGAGCAGTAATAAAGCGAGCCCAGGCACATCGGGCACGGATGGGCCAGCACGTAAATGGTGGCGTCGACCAGGTGCTCGGTGCCCAGCTTCATGCACGCCTCTCGGACGGCGAGGATCTCTGCATGGGCGGTCGGATCGTTGGTCTGGGCCACCTTGTTGGCACTCTCGGCGAGGACTTCGCCGTCCTTGATGATCACCGTCGCGAACGGACGACCGCCCTCGGCGACGTTCTGGCGGGCCAA
>Ga0307479_10002466_pt1 | contig 16810 bp, 22 predicted proteins | sample atmos_gasesECM4C_FD_203743 | JGI IMG/M metagenome (GOLD analysis project Ga0307479, IMG submission 203743) | Hardwood forest soil microbial communities from Morgan-Monroe State Forest, Indiana, United States - atmos_gasesECM4C_515 | ecosystem: Environmental > Terrestrial > Soil > Temperate... | reverse complement strand
CAAGGCAGTACAAGGCAGTACAAGGCAGTCGTTCGTGATAGTGAAATGATAGTGAAGCACCCGAGTATCGAGCAGTGCGCTCCCCTGAATTGGAGCACAGCGTTCGCAATTCGCAAACAACCCGTATCACCCATGCCATCCTTGGCCTTTTAGCCGGGGAGGGCTTTTTTGTCGTTTACAAGATCGGCTCTTTTTCCAGAATGCCCGACGAGGGCCATTTTCAGCCCGACGTAGCCCCTTCTACTCAGATTGCACCCGAGCGTCCGAACCCGCTCGCCCCAAGCGTAGCCGCTGCCGCCTAAACAAGCTCCAGTGGCTAGTGCGATTGCGGTGCGGGTGACCTACCAGTTGGAGGTTGGTTCTCGTCCTGCTTCAACCGGAAACCGCCTGCGGTTCTGGTGACTGAGTACCGGAAGAGCCAAGTCGTGACTCCGAAAACCAGAAGAAGAAGCGACCAGTACAGCGGGGAAAAAATTGTTCCGTCCACCAGCAGTTTCACGCCCAGAGCCTTGGCCGGATACATCAGAAAAAAGACGTAGACTACGGTGTAGATCATGAGCGCGACGAAAATGCTAGCGATACCAATCATCCATTTGAGCAGGATTTTCATGGCATTTTCTCTCTCAGTACGTACAGTCTATTTTTGGAGCAACGGGGTTGCCTTGGCTGATTATATATGCAATCGCACCAGTACAGTACCACGACGTAAGACCATAGATGCGTGCGCAACCCGCTATGGCGTCCCACACTGCGGGAAAGGTTATGGGCCAGGCATCTTTGAGGTTGGTTGCATTAAAGTTGTTATCGGGCGGCGTTGTGGCGGGTGAGCACCAATTGTTGACCGGATAATAGCAATTCGTACCGGTGCCTGTTTTGTAGCAGCCGGTCTGCGGTCCATAGCTAATTACTCTTGTCGTTGCGGACTCCACTTGGAAGATGCTACAGGAGTTAAAGATGCCTCCAGCCGCCGAACAGTTAACTACTCCGCATGAGTTAAGACTAAGCACTTGACCAGGCACAGCACTTACACTCTGGTTATTTTGCTCAGAGATATACTGGTTCCATTGCAGTGCTGTACCGGTAGCCCAACCTCCAGTTGAGCTAACTAGATTGTACGCCTTCGGTGTATGCACGGGTGGTGGATTCATGATCTGATTGCAGTGGTCGCACCCATTGCCACAGGTACCACCGGTGGTTCCGTCAATCAATACCGAGGTGTAGATGTGATTTCGGTCCGCAGTGACTGTTGTATACACGTTGTATTGTGGAATCATCCAGTTAAAGCAGCCTTGGCCCAGTGCGCTGCCCAGCGACGTAAGCACAAAGACGGCCAATAAGTAGATCGAACGTACGCTGAGATTCACTGTCCCTCCTTCACCACTACTTTCATCTTTGTCTTCTCGCGCTGCACGTGCGCGTGAAAGTTCAACATGCCGTTTAGAGAGACGACCTGACTGAGCGAATCTAGCGTGGATTGCACAAGGTCGTCGCGCTGGCGCAAAAACGTCGCGATGTCTGGTGTCGCACCGTTTTTATTGGCCTCATCAACGGATTCGTTATATCGGTCGATAAGGTCTAGGTACTGAGTTTTGAATGTGGCAAGTACTCCGATAGCAGGTTGAATATCCTCGTCATCCAGCCCCGTTGTTTTTAGAAACGCAAGCTGACGGTTTTGCAGAGGCCCCGGGCGGGTGGCGTTACGGCCTGCCGGTTCTGAGTGATACCCTTCTCAACATTCCCTCACAAAACCCTAACCAGCCCGGATACTGCAGCGTCGATACGAGCTTCGTCTTTACCGATTCGGGAAGTTCGCGCGAACCCTTATTCCTCTCGCTCGCCAACGTGACAGTCTGCGGGCGCATGAACGTAATACCACAAACCTTTTACAGCGCTACCAACGATCCTTTCTATACGGCTTGGACGCAGAATGGTGCGGTGAATGACGGTGTTCCCTTTTACGTGGCTAACGCCTCTGGAACGCTCTACCACTTTCCCTACTTAGCTGGCTACGGGTGCACGGGCGGTAATTGCAATGTCCCGGACTACATTGAAGATCGGAACGGAAACAAGATAACCATAACCGCGAACCCCTCGACCGGGTTTCCTCTCACGGTGAACGACACTGTTGGCCGGAACCTCCTTTCCATGTCCGGATTTGGTACCAGTGGCAGTACCGTTACTGTCTCAGGTGACAGCGCACCATACACCCTGCAATGGCAAAATCTTACACCTCACGTCAGCATTGCGACAGGACCGGAGTTGAGTGGCAGCCAGTATTGTGGTCCATTTAGTGAGGTGCAGTCAGGCCCCGGCATGACGGTGATCTCCAGCCTTACCCTTCCAAACGGAAGAGTCTATCAGTTCTACTACGATGCGACCTACGGGTTGCTCTCGAAGATCGTGTATCCCAGTGGAGGATATGTCAGCTATAGCTGGGGAGTTAATACGCAATCCGACATGGTTTATTGGACTGACAGCATGGGGAATTATCCCGGTTGCGCGGCCAGGTACAGCGCCCCCGCGATTCTTCATCGGTACGTGAGTTACGACGGGGCCACCGTGGCCCAGCAGCAGGACTTCACCTACGTGACCGACTGGTCTTCGTCAACCAGCACAACTTGGATCTCCAAGACAACCACCGTCAAAACCACTGATCTCCTCAGACTCGGCAATCCGGTAACCTACACCGTTTATAACTACGTGCCCACTACCATTCAGGATCCGCCGAACATCGTCAGCAGGGTTGCCAACCAGGTACCGCAAGAAAACACAACGGCTTACCAGGATGGGACTGGTTCCACGCTGCGTACTATCACGAAGTCTTGGACTGGTTTCCTTCCTAACTACCAGCAGACCACTCTGGAAAATGGTCAAACATCCCGCACTAACTACTTTTACGGAACACTTGCCGTTCCAACGGAGCAAGATGAATATGATTTTGGATCGGGGGCTCCGGGTGCGCTGCTGCGCAAGACCGTAAGCAACTACCAAACGTTCCCAGTCACGCCTCTGGGCACTCGCATTTACGATCGACCATGCCAGACCCTGGTTTACGACAGCGCAGGCAACCGGGTTGCTGAGACAGATTTCTTATACGACACCGGCACAACTGTATGCGGCACCGCTCCCACACCCACCCTCGGAGGCACTGGGAGCTATACAGGCCACGATGAAGCCTTGTACGGCACCACCGCGACAGTGCCTCGCGGGAACATGACATCCAAAATTGCTAGATGCTTTGTGGGCGCGACTTCTTGCCCAGATGCCGTCACAACCTACATCTACGACGAGACCGGACAGGTCCTCAGCATGAAGGACCCCTGTGGGAACGGAAGCTGCAGCGACATGAACGTCGCGGGCGAGACCCACACAACAACGTATTCTTATGCCGACAGCTACACCGTCCTCTCCAACGGCCAGAATGTAACGTACTCCCCTCCCGGCAATACCAATGCCTACCTCACCGGGATAACGTATCCAACCACGGTAACGAGCGACTACACAGGGACGCATGCTGTCCAACACATTGAGAATTTCCAGTATGACTACAACACCGGTCAGTTAACCGTTTCGAAAGACCAGAACAACCAACCTACTACCTACATCTACAACGATCCGCTTGCTCGCCCCACGCAGGTCACCTACCCCGACCAAGGGCAAACCACAATTACGTACAACGATTCCCCTCCTTCCCCCAGCGTGACCACCTCAAGGAAGATCGACACTTCTGGCCGACTCCTTACTACCGTCAAGGTCATGGATGGTCTTGGCCATGCTGTGCAAACGCAATTGACCACCGACCCCGACGGTGCCGATTATACGGACACGACTTATGACGGCTCGGGCCGCGTGTACAAGCGAAGCAACCCGCATCGTTCTGCGTCTCTTTCCACCGATGGCACCACGACGTACTTCTATGACGCCCTGGGACGACCTTGCCTCGTCGTTCCTGCCGACGCGACGGTGCCCTCAAGTGCAGGATGCCCGACCTCGCAGCCCACCGATACCGTATTCACGACGTACTCTGGAGCATCAACCACCGTAATAGACGAAGCGGGAAAGAAGCGCCAGGTCCAGACGGACGCTGTAGGGGGCCTCACGCAGGTGGTTGAAGATCCGGGTGGGCGCGGCTACGCCACCACGTATTCTTACGACGCACTCTACAACCTCACAAGCGTGACTCAGAACGGCTCGCACCTGCGAAGCTTTTCCTATGACTCGCTGTCGCGCCTCACTAGCGCCACGAATCCCGAGTCTGGGGGGCTCCTTTACTATTACGATCTGAACGGCAATGTGACGGGCAGGATCGACGCCCGCAATATCGAAATCTTCTACGGATATGATGCCCTCAATCGCATGAGGTCGAAGCAGTACTCAGACAGTACAGTCCCCGCCGCCTACTACTACGACCAAAGCTCTGTGCTGAACGGAATTTCGGTATCGAACCCGATTGGGCGGCTCACTTCTGAAAACACTTACAGCAACGGCACCTATCCAGACGGTTCTGTGTTTTTTGGCTACGACCCAATGGGACGCGTCCTCTCCTACTTCCAGTGTGTCCTGAATTGCGCGACCTCAGGGTGGGCGATGTATTACACGTACGACTTCTTGGGGGACATTACGTCCTATACGAACGGCCTGGGCACCACGTTCACCCAGTCAGTTGACACCGCTGGACGCCTCTCGCAAATAAGCAGCAGCCTCTCGGACCCAAGCCATCCCGCCACGCTTGCTACTGCGGATGCCACAGTGGGATATTGGCCCAACGGCGGGCTCCGAAAGGTTGCCCTGGGCAACGGTCTCACTCAAACAACAGCGTACAATAATCGGTTGCAGCCCTGCCGTATGAACGTGAACTCTGCTGGCTTCCGATACACTCTGTGTACGGACTCGCCGAGCGGGAACGTCTTCGACCTGAGCTATGGCTTCAACTCGGGTACTGCCGACAACGGTAACGTCATGTCCTGGTCGGCCGTAGGAACGCAAGCGTTCAGCCGCACTTACTCTTATGACCCGCTCAACCGACTCGGCACCATGTCTGCACCTGGAAGTACCTGTAGCGGTCTTTCGTGGAACTACGATGCGTGGGGGAACCGTACGGACCAAAATGTGACCGCAGGATCGTGCATACCGTTCCATCAGCAAGCGGACGGGAATAATCGCCTAATCGGCTTTGGGTATGACGCCGCGGGAAATATGACCAGCGACGGCAGCCACACCTATTACTACGATGCCGAGAACCGCATCATTCAGGTAGACGGCACGCTAGGCACGTGCTCGACTGCGACCGCTTGCTACATCTACGACGCAGAGGGCAAGCGTGTTCAAAAATCTGCCGGCGCTGCCCAAACGATCTACCTTTATGATTTAAGCGGACACGTGATCAACGAGGTTGATGGGAACAACGCTACACTCGCCAATTACATCTACGCCAACGGGAGTCTGCTCGCAGAATACAAGAACAACAGCACTTTCTTCGTGCACGAAGATCACCTAGGATCGAGCAGTCTTCTGACCAGCATGACGGGCACGGTGGCCGATTGTAACGCGTTCTACCCATTTGGCGGGCAAGACTCCACGATCTGCGCTTCCTCTAACACAACCACCCGCAAATTCACCGGCAAAGAACGAGATACCGAATCCGGCAATGACTACTTCGGCGCCAGGTACTACGGATCGAGCATGGGAAGGTTCCTCAGCCCCGATCCAGTCATCATCACGCCGGAGAGATTGATGAATCCGCAGCAGCTCAATCTCTATGCCTACGTTACAAACAACCCTCTGCGATTCATTGATCCAACCGGAGAGATTTTGCAATGCGTCGGTGATGATAAATCGAGAAGTCAGTGTTTTGCAGACCTACAGCGGATAGCTGGAGACGCTAAAGATCGACTTTCGATGGATGCGAAAACGGGGGTCGTTAGTTTCGACACCAAAGACCTTGACATGAGCAAGAACGAGGGAGCGGCGCTCGTTAATAATCTCGTCGGTAGCAAGAATACATACGACTTCAGTGTTGGCCCCACGATCATGACGGATAAGGGACCCGTCAGAGTTGATCATATTGGTCTTGATATGGCCAATCTTCCAGCATTTGGCGACCAACGCCAGATCGGAAATCCTCCGGCTGGCGTCAGCGATATCCTCGACCTCTACCTCAACAATCCGAACATGACGCGAGTGTCAAACACCAATCTCCAGGTAGCCCCAGAGTGGACCGTTGCATTTCACGAACTTGCCGAGGCATTCGAAAAAATAGACGGTGGAAAGGGCAATAGCTATGCGGCGGGTCACAATGCGGCTCTTCAGCGAGAAATGACTCTCAGAGATCAACGGCCCTACTTGAAGCAATACAACACAGGTGCCGGTGGGCCTGCAAACTCTCCAAATCCGCAAGGGGGGATCATCATCAAGAAATGACCATGAGAATTCTCAAGCAGCTTGGATTTCTGGCGCTGGTCCTCTTCTTGGCGGGGCAGACCGGGTACGCGACGACGCTTGTTGTGCAAAAGGAAATCTCCGTGAGTCGCGCGTTGGCGGGACAAGTTCTCGTTAAAGGAACAGACGAACCAGCAGACGGAGTGACAGTTGAACTGCGTAGCTCTGACTGGAAGAATGTGCTCGCGTCGACGAAAACCGATGCGAAGGGGCATTTCTCCCTTGAACCACCGAAGAGGGGAAAGCTGTTCTACATCCGGGTGTCCGCACCGGGCATGGACATCTACGAGCTTCGGGTGCGCATCAACAAACAGTCGGCACAGGAATTAACGATCCGTCTCAGTGTTGCCACTTGAACAGGGAGCAGTCATCGCTACGATGCAACATGGTTTGGTGTACGACTACAGTGAATCTTTTGTGCATTTGTACGCTTTCGGCCCATCCCTGTTTACCGGCAAAGAACGGGATTCCGAATCGGGGCTGGATAACTTCGTCGCTCGCTACAACGCAAGTACGATGGGCAGGTTCATGACGCCCGATCCGCTGCTGACCAGTGGGCATCCTAGCAATCCTCAAACTTGGAATCGGTACGCCTAGAGAATTGCTCCGTCAATCTTTTCCATGTTCTTCGTCGCCCACTGAATACTTGCGGCGATCAGCTTGTCCGTTCGCGGGCTCCCCTGTGGCCCTCCGAACAAATCGTCCGCCGTCTGCATGTGCAAGCTTGCGAGGATCGCACTCATGATCCCGATCACCCGTCTGCGGCCCTCGTCCATCAAAGGGCAGATATCCTATTTTCGTGTTTTGTTCCCCTCATCGTTCTGCTATCTTTGGGCAAAATGGCGACTACAGAATGCGAACCCCGAGGCCATCATTATGTCCCGAAGTGTTGGCTCAATGGGTTTACCGACACGAGGGAGAAGGATGGTCGGCTGTGGGTCACTGATTTGGGGCGACAGAACCAGTGGGCGACGACGCCCGTTAAGGCTGGGCGTCAACGTGACTTCTATCGTACATCGGCTGATGAACCCGACCCTGTCGCGTTTGAGAAACTGCTCTGCCGATTGGAAGATTCGGTTGCACCATTGCTGAAGTCATTACACGAGAAACCACCCACTCGTGACCAACTGCAACTCCTCCTGCTGTTCATGGCTATGCAATGGGTTCGTGTGCCTGCATTCCGACCCTTTATGCTCAATCTGGCCGACACTGTTACCCGATCCGAGGTCGAAAAATCGCTCGCGAGCCCTGAGGCATGGACTGCGATGTTGGAGAACGTTGGTATTCCTCTCTCAGAGCGGATCAGCTACGATCGAATGCTCGAATACCACTCCAAACCGTATACGCTGAGTGCTCCGACGGAGTGGTATGTTCTCAGAGGGCTTCAAGCAGTGCAACACGTCCTGCCTATCCTCGAAAGTAGGCGTTGGAAGCCGTTTCTGAGTTCGACAGGTAGCTTTATAGGGTCGGACAACCCAGTCGTGCTCGAAGGCCCGAAGGACGAGATGGTCGGCTTCAAGAACGCAGACATTATTGTCTACCCAATCAGCCGACATCTACTCGTGTATGGGACTCTCGATCCACGAGTAAGGATTAGTGAGAATTTCAACAACATTGCCCGGATCAACACGCTAATTATGCTGACTGCCGATCAGCAAGTGTTCTCCCATCGGCCTGATTTCTGCTGGATGGATCAGAACAACACTTTCCAAACGGATTGGAGGCTTTTTTCGAAAGAGGAGATTGTTCAGAGCTTGAGCAAGTGAAGTTTCAGGATTCTAGCTCGCTTTCTGAGCCTTCCGCCACTTCGCCCATCTGGCCTTCTGTGCGACCCGAATCCGAGCAATAGCCGCAGCCGATATTCTGCGTCTTGGGCGAGTGCCCTTCGTGTTCAGGGCAACGAGTGCAGTTCGCGGTTCCACTCACCAGCCTCACTTCTTGTCCTTCTTGCAAGGAAACGCTTGGTCCATCGCTTCGTACATAAGTTCCGCCGTCCGTCCTTCCTCTTTTTCTGGATGTTCCTTGATGTATTTGAGGGTGATTCTTGCAATCTGTTGAGTGGAGACATTATCAGGTTTGCAGATGGCGGGAGGCGGAACCTTCAGATTGATATCCACAGCAAGGATTGACTGTTCCAATGTCATGCCCTCGAAAATGCCGACTATAAAGCCCAGACACGTACCATTGGCGAGGTTAGTGGCTGGGGTTGGTTCGTCCAAGCCGATGCACACTCTTCTGAATGCTCTTCCCGACTTTTGAAGGGCATAGTCATCGCTATCATCGGAGGATGACGTTCCGATTAGGAGCAGGAGCAACAAAGAAGTTGTTAGGATACGCATATCCAATGCTGGCACACGACAACGGCTCACGCCCACAGTTTCGACCAGATTGAATCTTTATGGTAAACGTGTGTGACAGGCCCACGCCTGCCGAAATCTTCTCTAACCAAGCAATGATTTTAACAAGGCTCGCTAGTGCTAGAATGCGGCCCATGAACCTACAGAACGGGAGCGGCTGAGATGGGCAAGATTTTCGTTTCTTGTGGACAGTATACCGATGCAGAGAAGTCGCTTGGTAAAGCAGTCGTAAAGATAGTCAAGAAGATTACTGGCAAGGATGCTTTCTTCGCTGAAGAAGTTCAGGACTTAAACGGGCTGGATTCAAATATCCTCGCAGCACTGCGAGATGCTGATGGTTTTATCACAATTCTTCATCCCAGAGGCACAATCACTCGTCCCAGCGGTCCTTCCATTGTTCGTGCCTCGGTCTGGATTGAACAGGAAATTGCCATCGCAACGTATATTCAACGAATCGAAAAGCGGAATTTTCCCGTAATCGCATTCATTCATAAATCAGTCGGACGGGAGGGAATCAGGGATTTGCTTCATCTGAACCCAACTATCTTTGAGGATGAAGCTGACGTGCTTGCTGAACTCGCAGCACGGCTTGAGCCATGGAAGAACCTAATCAGTTCCGATATTCGTGTTGAACTCCAATCAGACACGCGATCAAAGCAACAGGACCATTGGATACGCCCACTAACCGTGAAACTCGTCAACAACAGCAATAGCCGAATAAGCAAGTACAACTGTGAACTATCCATGCCAACAGGCCTTTTACGCCATTGGTCCGCTACATATCCTACCGAGATCAAGTCTAATGAAAGCCGATATCGCTGCTTTAGGTTCGACGAAAACAACAGGGGGATGGCTATACCGCCTCGAAGCACCGAAACTATCGCCACATTTCAGTATTGCGTAGACTGTGCAAGACAGGAAACTGGTGAAGGCGAATTCTTCGGGGGTGTTGCCGTGTCAGAGATGATAATTACAGCTAAGATCTGGATTGAGGAAAGAGAATATTCGGTTGAGAAAACTGTCAAGGACCTGAGTCTGGAATCTGAAGCCAAAAATTCCTAGTCTGACTCTCTCAAATAGTGACAGGTCAATATCAGGATGTCCACTGATGTCCGCCATCAACTCTTTTCCACATCGATGCTCCACTTTCCGAACGTGCTGCCCTGTCGAACACCGATGACGAGCCAATGCTGATCATCAGCGTCCATAATCGTTACCCCCGGCAGTCGGTCGCTTGAGTTCGTTTTCGACGACCGTCGGCCAGTGGAATGACCGCTTCCCGGTCTTGGCATCGTATGCGGATAGTGAGCAGATATTTGCTGTTGGCATTTTGAATGCCTTCCGGCTATTGTGACTTCGACTTAGTCTTGGTCGGTGTGGGTGTAATCGACGTAGAAGGCGGTTGTAGCGATCCTAGAGATTGCACGAACCGGATGTTCTTCACAGCATCCGCCGCTGCTTTTCGCATTGCTCCGTCGAAGATGTCCTCCTGGCCGCACATGAGGTAGTGGTTTACTTCAAATCCTGAGGGGTCGGTCACCGTGTACGAGACAGCGTAACCGACCTGAACTCCGCTGCCGGAACGTACAACCAGAGATAGAACGTTGACTGTCCAGCACCCGGTTCGCGAAGAGCTGGAGAATTCAAAGTCCCCTGACAGCGTCACCGCTGTCGAGAGCGGTTCCCTCGCCATCGAATCGATTGTCTCGGGGCCACCGCCATCAAACGCGATGCAAGGCTTTGATTTAATTTGGGCTTGGCAGCAGGCTATGGTCAGAAGGGCAAAACTTGTGAACCAGCACGCTGTACGCATCCTTCACACCTCGACGTTTTTTGCAAATCCTACACCGAACGAACCAAGCCGGGAAGATACCCGCTGGATACTGTCCTTGTAGGCATCATGGAACTCATCGAACCACTACATCGGCCCCAGCGATTCTCGGATCAAAACTTCACGATGTTAGTGCTAGAATCCCCGCGTCATGACCTTGGAGACCTACAGCATTCTGCTCAACACCACCATCGGTGTGCTCATCATCGGATACGGCATCTGGTTGAGGAATGTCTTCCAGCACCAGATCAAAGCGAAGGACGCGACCATCGAGACCAAGGACGCCGAAATCTCCCGGCTGCGAGGGGAGACGGCTCCATCAATCGCTGATGCGTATGCAAAGATGCGGGCACATGCGGAGAGCATGACAGCGGATGTCACAGACCTGACTCAAAACCTAGATGCCAGTAGGAAGACGCAGCCCCAATTCTTCCTGTTGATGGAGATCGGGGCATTGGATGAAGTCTTGGAACATATGAAAAGCCTCGTGGGGCCGGGGCCGACGCCAGCAATGCCATTGGACAAAGCCTTCGCGGAAACGTTCGGGTTCGTGGTCGAACAAATCGAGCAGCGAGGTGCACGGTGGCGGGAACTCAACGCCGAATTTCGGCAGGGAGGGTGACTCGCGGAGATTGACGAGAAGATTCACCTGAGACATTAAGAGTGCTTCACGAATGAGCGGCCAATCAGACCTTTCGGGCCTTCGCCATTTCGTACGTTCCGTAAGCATCGTCACAGTAACATCCGTTCGAGTTCGGCGTACTCGGCCAGTACCCTCCGAAGGGTGTGTTGCGGTGCCCACTCACGATGGGCTTCAATGAGTTCTTGCTCTGTAGGAATCCTGCCGTGGAACTCATATTGCAGGCCCTGTAGGTCGAACGTGTACACGGGGCAGAGGCGACGGTTCTTTGTCGGATCAATCTCCACCAGCACAAAATCTCCGATCATGTCTCCGATGTTCATTTGCCTTCCAATGCCCGCCGGAGTAGGACATTCGCATCTTCACGACTCAATGTGACATCGATGTCTCGCCTCAACCGTTTCAGAACCTTCTTCTGTTCCGACGTTGCTGGACTGAAAGCATTGAGAGCGTGCCACATGGCTTTTAACGCCTTCAATTCCTTTTCCAACGTGGCACGAGCCTTGTCAGGCATGCGGTCGGCCAATGCGGCCTCAGTCGCCTGAATATCTTCTTCTAAAGACTTGAAATATTTCCTGAGAAACATACACCTCGACTCATTTTCCACTGGCACGCGTTACGAAATCGGACTCATCGCTGCTCTCAGCGAACTTCGTTTCGTAGTGACAGTGCAACCGCAAAAGGTCTTCATATTCCGACCGGAATTCCACAGGCAAGACTTCAAGCAACTCAGCGTCAAAAACATTTTCGACGCCGTTCATGCTGAGCCACAGATCGAGTGTCGGCTTACGCCCGTGGGCCAGCAGGACCGTGTTCGTCGGACTGGTTGGGTGTTCCGGAATGCGTGCCATAGTCACCGTCCCCTCTGGTTGAATCGGGCCATGCGATCAATCGTCTCACGCATCCTCTTTTGGGTGAACCGCTCGACCAGGCCCGCGAGTTCCTTCAGCAGATCGAGTTCTGCGGCGATGGCTTCACGGTCTTCGTTGTATTGGTTTCGCTGTCCCGGCCCAAGCATCTCGCACTCGGCTTGAAGGGTGCTGATGTCCTTCGCCAGCCTCGCGGAGTATTTGTGGAGATACATGTACCTTCCCTTCGGTCGAATGTAGCAGCGAGATGTTTATCCCGGGATATTTCTATCCCTCGATTTCGTAACCGACTGATTCAACGATACCGCATTGTTGTCGAACGTTCGCCTAAGTGCTTGAAAGTGCTCGTTACCACTGGCCTTCGTAATCGGCAGGTCAGCGGTTCAAGTCCGCTCGTCGGCTCCATTCTTTCAATAGCTTAGCGATCAGTTCACCGCGACCTGCTGCACATCTGCTGCACAAGCAATTCTTGCTTCCAACCGCTTCATCGCCTCGGTCACCACGCTCGGCACCGTCTTGATGTAGCTTCTCTGCGTCGTCTTAACGTCTTCGTGGCGCAGGATCGCTTGAATTACCTTGTCCGGGATTCCGAGTTCGTGCAGATTCGTGGCTAACCCTCGGCGATAGGCATGCCAGCCCTTCCACTTCAGACCGTTCGCCTTAAGCACTGGCTTGATCACGCGGTCGGCAAGATTGTCGAGGTCGAGTGCTCCTCCAATGCTGTTTCCGAACATCCAACCCGACCCGGCTTGCGGTCGAATCTGGTCAAGCATGAGACGGAGCGGCTGAATGATGGGCACCACACCGGGATCGTCCTCATCCTCGTGCGTCTTGGTCTCGTCCAGCACAAAGCTGCGCCAGACAGAACGCCGGATGTTGAGGACAGACAACTCGTCGTCTTCCCACCACAAACCTCGAACTTCTCCCTCCCGCAACCCTGCAAAAGCTGCCACTCCGATCACAGCGCGAATGACTCTCGCCGAAATCTCTGGGGCATAGGTTGAACCGTCGTCGTTGACGATCAGAATCGGGTCACTCTTGAACAGGTCAAGATGTTCTTCGATCTCTGCGAGGGAATAGGTCAATCGCTTCCGTCCATGTTTCTTCCCCTTCGGGATGGAAACACCCTGCATCGGATTAACACCGTCGATCAGACCTTTGCGTTTCGCTTCCGTGAACATAGCCGAGAGTGTCACCTTTATGTGCTTGTAGGTTCCGTGAGCCAGCTTGCGACCATGCTCTCGTCCTATCTGCTGCATCAGATTCTCCCCATCGACTGTTCTGAAGTCACGGACACGAATGGCAGTGACCCGATCCTTGATGTGGCATTGCCAAGCGTCCTTGTACCCTTTCACCGTACTCGGCTTAAGTCGCTTTTCGACGGAGAGGAAGTAGATGTTCTCGACAAAATCCACGATGCTAACCCCGGCTTCAACCGTGAAGCCAACCTTGTTCAGTCTCGCCATTTCTTCATTCTTGAGCGGGATGACCTCCGATTTCTTCGGGTAGTCAGCCACGCTCGCGAGACGTTTGGCACGTTGCACCCACTTGATCGAGCCATCGGTCTGTTGAACCTGTTCTCGAAACCGCACGTACCACGCGCCGTGAGATTGAAACAGACTTCCTTGCTGGGTTCTCACTGAATCTTTCCTCCTTTGTTCGGAGACCCAGCCTTGCGTTGTTGTGTGTTGTTGCCAGCGCGGCGCTCAAGCCAACCGTTCAGTTCGGGAGAACCCCAGCGATAACGCCGATGCTTTCCCAGTCTGAATACCGGAATCGGGTCGTGGGTGCGGCTGCGTTTGCTCTGGTCGATCACCCACGATTCCTTGACCTTGAGCCGCTCTGCTAGCTCAGCAGAGGTTAACACTTCATAATCGAATGCACTAGAACCTATACATCAGTTACCTGTTCGAACCTTTCAGATAGTGAAATACGGCGTTCCGGCGAAATGGAGCGATATTCGGGCTATTTGCGGGGGTCTGGGTTTTCGCGACGGACGTCAGATACCACGCGAACTTCGAATGCACAAGCGCCGAACAGTGGAAAGCCGCGCCCAGCACGGCGTCTGGAGTTACCCATCTAGATGTTCGTGCAAGAACGTGCTATGTTGGAAATGGTGACTGATATTGCCCAGTTGGGCAAACATGGGGTCACACAAGGGGCGAGATTCCGCTCGCCCGGCTTTGCGCAGTGAGCGCCCGGCTAGAGTCCTAGACTCGCGAACCTTTATTCGAGCTTAACCCGCCCTCCTATCACGGTTAGCTCCCAATTTCTGGGGGCTACGTGTCTCTACAGCATGTCCACAAGTCAGAAACGCCAGATGGTGCCGCACCCGGAGCCGTTCCCGTTGTGGCAGGCGCAGAAGCAGCAACCACACAATCGCAGTCCATCGCTGCGAACTCCAACCAACCCGCGAAACGTCACCGAGCACGCTCGAATGGCGGAGCGCGGAAACCTTCTGTTGCAGTGCAACAGAAGTCGAAGGATGACGGACTCCTCCCTGCGCCTGCGGGCATGTTCGCTACCGTGGACTACGCCGCGCACAGCGACGATGAGCTTCACAATGCCACGGTCGCCGCGCTTGCTGCCTACAAGGAGAAGCGAGAGGAAGCGGACAACTACGCCTACGACGTCCTCATTCCCGCGCTGAATCAAATCATCCATCGTTACAAGCAGCAGGGACGTGCAGCGCAATATCGGCTGAACGGTTGCCCTACGGTCGAGGAGTATTTCGCGAGCATCGGGCTGAACTACTCGACGGTGCGGTCTTGGAAATCCCGCGCCCAGCAGCGCCTCCTGCAAGCCGCGGCGGATGCGGGAACCAAGCCCGCGCCGATACCCAATTCCGACCGCGATCCGGTTCCGCACCTCAACAAGGCTGCCCGAAAGGCGCTGGTCGAGGGAAACCACCGCGCCCTCCAGATCGTGGCGGCGCTCGACGCCGGGCGCGACGCGAACGAGGAAATCGCCGAGTGCAAGGCGGTGATGAACGCAAAGCGGCTGGACGACATCATGCAGGCGCATGAGCAGGAGCCGGACTACAAGGACATCCTGTCGAAAGTTCTCCAGACCGTCTCAGACATGAAGACTTCGCTGCCAGCCGCGTTCGTCAAGGCTGTGCGCGAACTGTCGAAGCCGTGCAAGTTCAAGATCGCGCTTGCTCCGGGTTCAGTTCAAAAGACGAATGGCAGCGGAGCAAACGGTGTGATCAAACAGCCGTTGCAGATCGCCCCGATCCCGCAGAAGCCGCCCGAATGGTTGCCGCTTGAACCCGGCAAGAAGTACACCGTGCGCCCGCATCCGCAGGGCGGATCGGGCGTATACGAAGTCGGCGGTTCGACTGTCTGCTGGCAAAAGTATCCGAGTCAGGACGAAGCGTGGGACGCGATTGAGGCGGTTAACTCGGTTTCCGCATCGGCACCGCAGCCCAGCGACACCTTATAGGAGGTGTCCCATGCGTGAAGCGTCAGAGCCTCGCAGCCGAGAAGCCGCACCAAGCGCCTGCTCCCGATGGCACTGCGATGGCAAGTTTCGGTCCTAAACGGAATTCAGCAATAGAGGAAATATGAAAAACCTTCGAAATGGAAATAATCACCGTATTTATCAAAAGCAGCAATAGGAGACACAATCACATGGCAAAGTATAAAGAGACATCCCATCGCGGGACAGGCAAGGGGCAGAAACTTCTGTCCGGCACTCGCGACCAGCTAATCAAAGACCTTCAGCGAGCTCACAAAGTTTTCCCCACAGCGCAGCCGGATCGTGACTTTTACCGCGTCCACGGCAAGTACGCCGATGCAGCGTGGGAGGAACACTTCTCGCGTTTCAATCGTTTCGTTGGAGAGGCAGGTCTCCTACTACCTCCGGATCGTCAAGCGATGTTCTGGGCATACCGACTCGTTGAGATACTTCAGCGAGACGGAAAAGACTTCAGCGAGCAGGGCATGGCGGCTCTCCATGCGGAGCTTGGCAAAGTGATTGAGTTGACCGAAACTGATAAAGCGATTTCTGAAGAGGAAAAAGCCGAGAACGGCAAACGTAGTGTCGCTGCGTTGCATGAAGAATTCGGGATAAAGGGGTCGGGGAATGAGAAAGCAACTTAAACGCCGCCGATCAGAGATCGAGCAGCCGTCAAAGGTCGTCGTTTTAGCGGAACTCCTGCGGGTCACCGAGGAGGCTGGAACCATGAACGTCAGCCGAGACTATTTCCGTGCCAACAGCACGATAGGGGACGGGTGGAACCGCTACTGGTGCTCATTCAAGGCATTCCTCGCTGCTGGCATGGCGGACGATGACCTGTATTACGAGGCGCTTGTGGAACTTACGAGCCCGGTTCGGCGTCGGAAGCACGCACGTTAGCGGTTCGGGGGGCGTGAGTTCAACAGGATGAGGTATGCGAAGCTATAGCACCAGTGGGCTGAGACCCAATGCCTCTCTTGCAGCCGATGGTCGTCGCATTCGAATTGGTATGCTCAGTGACTCAGCGGAAGAGGTTGAATACGAAGATGCGAAAAGAAATCAGGGTGAAATTAGACGGCGACGAGTCACGCAAGGACGCAAGCGCGGCGTTCACGTTGCCGTTCGACACGCGGGATGTCTGGGGCAAAGCCAAAGTACCAGTAAGAGTGACGATCAACGGCTACACTTGGCGCAGCACAGTCGGGAACAGGGGAGG
>Ga0307479_10002465_pt1 | contig 16812 bp, 13 predicted proteins | sample atmos_gasesECM4C_FD_203743 | JGI IMG/M metagenome (GOLD analysis project Ga0307479, IMG submission 203743) | Hardwood forest soil microbial communities from Morgan-Monroe State Forest, Indiana, United States - atmos_gasesECM4C_515 | ecosystem: Environmental > Terrestrial > Soil > Temperate... | reverse complement strand
CCGGGCCACGCAGGAGGAGAACCAAGTCGTCCGTGAGCGGAACGCCGGCGCTGGGAACGGATACCTGGTAAAACCACTCGAATCGCTCGGGGAGTTGCGCGGAGAGTCCGGTCGCGTACGGAGCGATGCGCTTGACGGAGAAGTGTTGGTCGCTGACCTTTTCGACGGGGCGAAGGTCGATGCCGCGTTTCCAGTACAGAGAGAGACGCATCGAGCTGATGAGGGCTTGTGTCAGATAAGTCCGCGACCCGGTTTCTTGAAGCTGGTTGGCGCACGGAAAGTCGCGGATGACAAAACTGAGAATGACTTGATCGGGGAATTCGGTAGGAATTTCCGTGCCTCTGCGATATTGCGTGCCTTGTTCATCGTCGATGCGCTTGAGGCCATCGAAAAATTGCGGCGCGGTCAGGCGTCCGGAAAGGCGAAAGCAAGCGCCGCCGGGAGCATTGCCATCCGTCTCGAAAAGGGCGCCGCCATCAAAATTCCAGACCGTTCGGGGAGCGAGCTTTTTTTCTTTCGGCGGCTTCTGCGTTTGTGATTCGGCAGAGAGGACAGGCGCCGCCAGAAGAATGCCGAGGGCAAGAAAATTCGCGCGCAGCTTCATCGCATCTCACTTGGGCGGCGGCGCCAAAACAAAAATATTCTTGGGAATCATCATGTGAACGGCCTCTTCGAGACTACCGATATTTGGAAACTCTGCCGAGCAGGGGCACAGCATTCCCTCGGCTGCGCTCGGGATAAAGCTGCGCCATACGAACATGGAGCAGGCGGATCATGGATGGGTCATGTCCTCGGGGCGGACGAGGACGTCGAATTCTTCGGCGGTGAGGAAGCCGAGCTTGACGGCGGCTTCGCGGAGGCTGATGCCGGCGCGAAGGGCGGCTTTGGCAACCTGGGCGGCGTTGTCGTAGCCGATCTTCGGCGCGAGAGCGGTGACGAGCATCAGTGAGTTGTGGAGATAGCGGTCGATGGTCTCGCGGTTCGCTTCGATGCCGACGACGCAATACTCGACGAAGCTGTTGCAAGAGTCGGCGAGGAGCTCGACCGAGTGAAGATAATTGAAAATGATCACGGGCTTGAAAACGTTCAGCTCGAAATTGCCCTGCGAGCCGGCAACACCGATGGCGGCGTCATTGCCCATGACTTGCACGGAGACCATAGTCAGCGCTTCGCACTGTGTGGGATTTACCTTGCCGGGCATGATCGAAGAGCCAGGCTCGTTTTCGGGGAGGGAAAGCTCGCCGAGGCCGCAGCGCGGGCCGGAAGCGAGCCAGCGAATGTCGTTGGCGATTTTCATAAGCGAAGCGGCGAGAGTTTTCAGCGCCCCGCTGGCAAAGACAATTTCGTCGTGCGCGGAAAGCGCGGCGAATTTGTTGGGATGCGAACGGAAAGGCAGGCCGGTCAATTCAGAGATTTTTCGCGCGGCGCGGTCGGCGAATTCAGGATGCGCGTTGAGGCCGGTGCCGACGGCGGTGCCGCCGATGGCGAGGTCGTAGAGGCCGTCAAGAGCGACGGCAACGCGGCCGCCATCACGGTCGAGAAGACTGACCCAGCCGGAGATTTCCTGGCCGAGAGTGAGAGGCGTGGCGTCCTGCAAGTGCGTGCGGCCGATCTTGACGATGTCCGCGAATTCCTTGGCTTTGACGTCGAGGGCGTCTCGCAAATTTTTTATCGCCGGCAGAAGGCGGCGGGCGGTTTCCGTGGCAGCGGCAATGTGCATCGCGGTTGGAAATGTGTCGTTGGACGACTGCGACATGTTGACGTCGTCGTTGGGGTGAATGGGTTTTTTGCTGCCCATCACGCCGCCGGCGATTTCGATGGCGCGGTTGGAGATGACTTCGTTGACGTTCATGTTGGTCTGCGTGCCGCTGCCGGTTTGCCAAATGCGCAGAGGGAAATGGTCGTTGAGTTTCCCGGCGATGACTTCGTCGGCGGCCTGCACGATGAGCCTGGCCTTATCCGGCGCGAGCTTGCCGAGGTCTAGATTGACGAGCGCGGCGGCTTTTTTGAGGATGCCGAAGGCGCGAATGAGCTCGGGCGGCATGGTGTCCTTGCCGATGGCGAAATGGATGAGCGAGCGGGCCGTTTGCGCGCCGTAGTAGCGGTCGGCGGGGACTTCGATCTTGCCCATGCTGTCGGACTCGGTGCGGGTTGGTGTGGAGGCTGCGGTCTTTGCGGCTTCAGACATAAGTGGCTCCTGCATGGTGCCCTGCTTTGAGTTTAACAGGCTGGAAGCAAGGAGGTAAGGAAGTAAGGAGGCTAGGAAAGAAGTGAATAGTTCCGGAATGGGAAAAATGGGGGTACACCCCCGGTGTTTTCGTATGAGTGGCAAATACAGGACTTACAGGAGCGAATCTCGTATGAGCGGCAAATAGGAGACTTAAAGTGACTGTGTTTTGAGTTACTTGAGAGCGTGTCGTAAGAGCGGCAAATACAGGACTTACGGACGCGGTTTGTTTGCAAAAGAGTAACCGCCTGGGATGCACAGATTCTGAAGGAGTTAGAAGGACTGCTTGGCGAGAGCCCATGGATCACGAAGCACGGCAGAATTGTGCCGACGTAATTAAATCATTATAGCATATCGGTACTGTTTGTCAAGTAATTACTGGTAAGTGGTTTGTATGGTGCGAGATAGGCGAGTGTCGGATTGAATTGGCACCCCGGAAAATGGGAGGACCTAGCCTTTTCCGGTGAAATGGCAGCGGCTCCTGTGTGGGAGATGTTTCGCACCTCCCCGACAAGACCGGGGCAAGCCGGCGCTTGAGACCTTTACACGCCACGATTCCCAGCCCGCCACGGCGGGCTGGGCTAACTTCTGGCGCGCCTCCCCGACAAGGTCGGGGCAAGCCGGCGCTGGGGAATATTAGAAGGCGGATGGCGCGCAACCTTTCGTCGATGGGGACCCGGCCGTCACGAGGCAGCAAAGGTGGTGAGGATCACACCAAAGATCCGAGAAGAATTGAATCGCACCAGCGCTCCGTAAAGCGAAGCCGCTGGAGAGCACCGGATGACGGTTCTTATTGTGGAGGCTGGTGATAAGACAGCACTTGGTATTTCGTGGGCCTCTGGGGCCCGGCAACTGCGTTGATCCAGCAATTGCTGTAGTAGATCCCCAAGCCGGCGCCGTTAGGGTCATTCGTACTCGTAAAGGAAGCGGCGCCTAGATTCGGCAAGAGGTTTCCCGAGGAATCGCGGGTCATAGCGACAAGAATTGCACCATCAATTTGGCCGTTGTCGGTTCCAAGGTGGTTGGAAAGAACCTTGCCTTGCCCAATCACAAGAATGAGCCCTTTCCAGGAGGAGTCCGTGTCGTAGCTAAATATGCCAGTCACGACGAGAACTCCGGTGCCGGTCGAGTGGCTGCCAAGGTCGAAATTGCCGTTGACGAGGACAGTTTCAGGGGTCCCGGCTAGCATCGCGGGTGGCAGGCTTGTTTCTTCCGCAATTTGGCCCGGGGGCACGTTGATTACCGCGTCCGCGTTTTGCGCTATCGTTTGAACCAGCTGATCGAGGCCACTGGGGGTCTGTAAGGTCTGGGGCAGCCCGGTCACGTTGGTCACGTTCGGGGTCATGGTGCCAGCGCCGAGATAGTGGCTCTGGTTGGCACTGACATTACCGGCAAGGATGTTCTGGAGACTGTTGTCGCTGCCGTTCGTGTATCCGATTGCGGAAACGCCGCTTGGGCCCGGCGCGCAAGCCCCGACGGGGATTTGGTCATTTCCGTTGATATTGAACGAGGTCGAACTGGGTCCATCAAAATTCACGTTGTTGCCAACCAGAGTCAAGGCAGCCGGAAAACTCGCATTCGATGAGGACGAGCCAGTGAAATTGAGACTCAGCGTGGAGGGAGCGACGATGTATTGCAAGAGTTTTTGGCTGCCGTTGGGCAAAGAGGCGAGCGCAGTGACTTCAAGAGCCTGTACGGCGGTCGGGGGAGGAACGGTGGACACGATCAGACTTGGCTTTGGATTGCCCGTCGCGGTATCAATGTGCGCGGGGTCGAAGTAGAGAGGAGTGGTGGAATCCAAGGTGCTGGGTGAGTGCTTTGAGTCAACGTCGACATTGAGCGACTGCTCGGTAACGGCATTGATGCGCACCCACTTGTAGAGCGGGCCCGGAAGGCCCGCCGCGGGTGAAACGGAGTTGACGGTCTGCACGGCTGCGCCTGTAATTGGCGTACCAAACTCCCTTTGATATTCCGTATCAGGGTAGGTAGAGGGGTTGCCCAGGTCGGTAGGATTGACAATCTCGCCGGGTAGCGGATTTAAGATGTAGCGTACCTGTCCCAAAGGAAGCTGGGTCCCGGGCGGGGCAACAAACGCCCCAAAATAGTCCGGATTACTTGGGAGGAGACGCCCGCGGGCTTCCTCAATGCCGGCGAGCGCGGCATAGTAAACGCTGGCGGAAGAGCGATAGTTGCCAGCAAGGGCGGATTCCGCGCCGGAGGAGAGGATCAGAGCTATGGCGGTCACACCGATGAGCAAGAGGACGAAGATGGCGATGAGCAGAGCGACCCCTGCTTGGGAGCGCCGATGCCGCAGCCCACTAAGAATTTTCATGTTAATCCCTTCGCTTTTCGGTTTGGCGAAAGCGTGGCTGAGATCTGTGAACCCTGCGGAGGATGCAAACTCTAGTTCTTTTAGTAATATACACCTGCGGCCCGCATGCGTCAAGACCAGATTTTTGGGGCCAAGCTCTCTTCCCGGTGCGCCTCGGGATAGGAAAATGCAGAGATTGCAGAGCCTAGAATCCAGTTGTTGGGTGATATGAGGGAAATTGTTAGAGTGCGATGGTTAGGAAGTGGCATTCGGGAAGTGGGATGCAGCATTTGGATGATTTATGCAGGCCAACGTCCGCATCCGCCAAGCCGTAGCCGCAGATATTCCCGCCCTGCGCGAACTGATTGAAGTGTCGGTGCGGGGATTGCAAGCACAGGACTACACGCCAACGCAACTGGAGAGCGCGCTGAAGACGGTCTACGGGGTGGACAGCCAACTGATCGCTGACGGAACGTATTTCGTCGCAGAAGCCGAAATCAGCGAAGCGGAGCCGAAGACTGCAAAACGCGAAGGCGTCATCGTCGGTTGTGGCGGGTGGAGCAAACGCAAGACGCTCTATGGCGGCGACCGATGGACAGCACGAGAAGACGACCTGCTGCAGCCGCTTCGTGATGCGGCGAAAATTCGCGCATTTTTTATCCACCCCGCATGGGCCCGGCGCGGCATCGGCAGCAGGATCCTCGAGACTTGTGAAGCTGCCGCGAGGGCCGCGGGATTTACGCGTTTCGAGATGGGGGCAACGCTGACGGGAGTGCCGATGTACAGAGCACGAGGCTATGTGGAGCTAGAGCACCTCGAGGTTCCGCTGGCGAACGGCGAATCGTTGCCCATTGTTCGGATGGCGAAGAAGGTGTGAAGCGGAGCTTTCTTCGCCCCCAATAACCCTGGGAGAGACGGAGGGTCGTTGGGGTTTGACGAAAAGGGCAACAACGCGGCCACGGAATCCCAGGTCATGTATACTTTTCGGGGGGATCCTAAAACATTTGGGTATGGCAGCGACGGAAAAGAGGATTCAGGTATCTCTGCCGGTGAGGCTCCGGCGAGCGCTGCGGTTTGCGCGGACGCGCGTGCGCGAATGGCGCATGATCGCGAAAGCATTGATGTCGACCAAGCACCCGATCCTGGTGCACGTGATCCCCATGCGGCAGTGCAACCTTGCATGCACGTACTGCAATGAATTTGACGACGTGTCGAACCCGGTGCCGCTGGAAGAGATGAAGCGGCGGCTGAATACCCTGGCCGACATGGGGACCTCGATCATCACGATTAGCGGCGGGGAGCCGCTGATGCATCCCGAGCTGGACGAGATTATCGGGCATATCCGGCAGCGGGGAATGATCGCGGGAATGATCACCAACGGCTTTTTCCTGAATCAAGAGCGGATCGAGCGGCTAAATCGAGCCGGGCTGGAGCATCTGCAGATCAGCATCGACAACGTGATGCCGGACGAGGTCTCGAAGAAAAGCCTGAAGACGCTTGACGGAAGGCTGGAGTTGCTGGCGCAGTGCGCCATTTTTCAGGTGAATATCAATTCGGTGCTGGGCAGCGGCGTGAAAAATCCGGAAGACGCGCTGAAGATTGCGCACCGGGCGGTGGAATTGGGCTTCACGAGCACCGTGGGGATAATCCACGACCACAACGGGCAGTTGAGGCCGCTGGGAACGCGGGAGCAAGAGATATTCGAAGAGATCATGACGCTCGGGAAGCGGTCGTTTTCCCGCTTCAACAATTTTCAGCACAACGTGGCGCGCGGGCGAGAGCATAGCTGGCGGTGCCGTTCTGGCTCGCGGTATTTGTACATTTGCGAGGATGGGCTGGTGCACTGGTGCTCGCAGCAGCGGGGTTACCCGGCGATTCCGCTGGCGGAGTACACGCCGGAGATGCGCCAGCGCGAATATTTTACGGAAAAATTCTGCGCGCCGCGTTGTACGGTGTCGTGCGTACAGCAGGTCGGGATTCTGGACAACTGGCGCGATCCGCAAACGTTGAAACCCATGCCGATGGCGCCGCCTGCGGCGCAAGCCGAACTGGTTCAAATCGGCGCGGCGCGCAGTGATTCCTGAGCCGTCCAGGAATGCTGAGGCGGTTCCTTCCTTGTATTTTCTTTCCGTGCACAACCAAGCCGCGGCGGAATTGACACGCAGCGGGGCTATCAGAAAAATAAAATCATGACCACGGCGGCGATTGAGACGGAAAATTTGACGAAGGATTATCCGTCCGGCTTCCTGCACCTGAAGAAGAGAAGGTCGCTCGAAGGGCTGACCATGCAAGTGGAGGCCGGAGAGGCGTTCGGGTTTCTTGGGCCGAACGGCGCCGGAAAGTCAACCACGATAAAGCTTCTCGTGGGGCTGATCTTCCCGACGTCCGGGACCGCGCGGATCCTCGGGAAACCGATCAGCGATATCGAGATGCACCAGGAGATTGGCTACCTGCCGGAACAGCCATACTTCTACGACTACCTTACCGCAGCGGAACTGCTCGACTATTTTGCGCGCTTCCATAAGCTAACCGGGGCGGGCCGGCGGGAGCGCGTCGAGCGCATGCTGAAAAAGGTCGGCCTGGAAACGGCCGGGAAGATTCAGCTAAGGAAATATTCGAAAGGCATGCTGCAGCGCGTCGGGCTGGCGCAAGCGATTTTACACGACCCGCAGGTGGTGATCCTGGATGAACCGATGTCGGGTCTGGATCCGGTGGGGCGGCGGGAAGTGCGCGACATCATACTGGAATTGAAACGCGAAGGCAGGACGGTGATGTTTTCGACGCACATCCTGTCGGATGCGGAAATGCTCTGCGACCGCGTGGGCGTGATTGTGGGCGGAAAGCTGCGCGGGGTGGGCGCGCCGGACGAAATCGTGGAAATGAAAGCGCAGGGAATGGAAATTCTTTTCGAATACACGGGAAGCGCGGCCAGCGCGGCTGCGCTACTAGGGAAGGCAACGCAAGCAGGCAATCGGTACCGGCTGCAAGTGGCCGAAGGGGAGCTATACGGTGCGCTCGAACAGCTTCGTGCAGCGGATGCAAAAATTCTTTCCGTCACGCAGTTGAAGCCAACACTGGAAGAATACTTCATGCACCTGGTGGACGCCGGCCGCGCGCAGGCCGCAGCCGTTGAGGTGAGCGGAACATGAGACGCGCAGGCGTGGTGGCGCTGAACACGTTTCGCGAGGCGGTGCGCGACCGCGTGCTCTATAGCCTGGTGTTTTTTGCGCTGCTGATGATGGCGGCGGCGATCATCGTGGGACAGATTTCGATCGGGATTGAAAGTATCGTGATTGTGAGCTTGGGTTTGAGCGCGATATCGGTGATCGGGCTGCTGATTGCCATCTTCATCGGCGTGGGGCTGATGTACAAGGAGATGGACAAGCGCACGCTTTACGCTTTGCTGGCCAAGCCCGTGAGGCGGTGGGAATTTCTTCTGGGAAAATTCGGCGGACTGGTCCTCACGCTGACGGTAAACACCGCGGCAATGGCGGCTGGATTATTTCTCGTGCTTTGGTACGTGAAGCACTCACTGGATTCCGAGGATTGCGCGGTGCTCGTCGCCGTGTATTTCATACTGCTGAAACTAGCGCTGGTGGTGGCGCTGGCAATGCTGTTCTCGTGCTTCACCACACCGCTGCTTTCCATATTGTTCACCGCCGGATTATATATCTCAGGATTGTTCGTGCAGGAGATGCGCACGTTCCGCAGCCTGACGCCCAAACCCGCTCTCGAAGCCTTCATGCGCTGGCTTTCCTACCTCCTTCCGAATTTCCAGAATTTCGACGTGATGGCCTCGGCAGCGCACGGCCGCGCGGTTCCTGGCGCTCTCATCCTGGAGAACACGATTTACGCGGCGGTGTACTGCGCGATCGTGTTGTTAACGGCGGCGGCTGTCTTTTCACGCCGCAATCTTAAGTGAAATGAAAATGCAAAAGTCCATCGCGTGGTTGCTCCTGCTGGCGCTGCCGGCGGGATTCGTTGCGCTCTGGCAACTGCAAAAGAGAATTGACGCGCGGCGCGCGGAACTGCATCAAGAGCAGGACGAGCTGGTATTGAGCTCGGGGAAACTGCTGAAAGCCATGAGTCTCGAATATGCACCGCTGATGGCGGACATCTATTGGACGCGAGTCGTGCAATACTACGGCGACAAGAGTTTGCACAGGGATCCCAACTTCGATCTGCTCTGGCCGCTGCTGGATATCACCACCGCGCTCGACCCGCAATTGCTGGTGGCCTACCGCTTCGGCTCGATGTTTTTGAGCGAGCCTCCCGCGCGCGGCGCCGGGCGCCCGGACCTGGGTGTTCAACTGGTGGAGCGGGGAATCCAGGCCAATCCGGATTACTGGCGTCTGTACGAAGACCTGGGATTCATTTATTACTTTGACGCGAAAGATTACCCCAAAGCCGCAGCAGCTTTTCTGCAAGGCAGCAAGAATCCTCACGCACTGGTTTGGATGAAGATTTTGGCGGCGAAGGTGCTGGAACAGGGCGAATCGCGGGAGACGGCGGCGTTTCTCTGGAACGAACTTTATAACTCGGCGACGGATCCCGAAATCAAAAAGAACGCACTAACGCATTTGCAATTGCTGCGGGCGCAATCGGACTGCGAGCATCTGGACGCCCTCGCGGACGAGTATGAGAAACGCACGGGGCGGCGACCCAAGAACTTACGCGAACTCATCAGCGCAGGTCTCTTGCCTGGAGCGCCGGTGGACCCGCTTGGGCATGTTTACGTCTTTGGTTCCGATGGCAAATCGCAATTGAATCCGGCCAGCCCGCTCTTCAAGGAAAAAAACATCTACACAAAGCCACTGTAATTTTTCCGTGAGGAAGTTTCCGACATCCGGGCTGGGCAAAACTCATTCTGTCGTGCAGAGAAGCGTCATCTGAGGATCGATTAGGATGCGGTGCGGGGCATCCGGCGTGAGGAATTGGAAGGGAGTCTCAGGTCCCGAGGCAATGACGCTTCCAAGAGGGACGCCATGGCCTGTTCCGCTGCCGGCGTAGAGAGGCACGCGAGCCAAAAAGGAACGAGGCACGCCGGCCTGAAATAGTTTGCCCCGGACGAGGTAGCCCTTCTCGCCGCGATGCACGGAAAACTCCACGCGGTAGTGTGGAATGCCTGTGCCACGCACCCACTGCTCGAAGAACCACTCCATCGAACGGCTGCCTTCGAGATCCATGGAAGGAGTCATGGCCGCTTCGACTTCGTGCTGCAGGTCGTCCGTCGAGAGCGCGCGATAGGCATACTTCGTTGCAAGGGTTTGGAGCAGCGCGGTGAAACGCGCATCGGGATTCTTGCCGCCGGGCTGGCGCAGCAATTCGCGGATCATGTGGATGACCCACGCGCCTTTCGTGTAGATGACCTGTTCAAATCCATTCGGGGACATCGAAGAATTCAGGCGGCTGCCCAAAGTAAGTGCACCGAGATCAGCGACGAGCACGTCCGAATGAGGCGACTTTTCCGCCAACCGTTTGCGAAAGCGAGTGAGCCAGAGGCGCAGCTTATGCTCAGGAAGTTTCTGGCTGTCGGCAAAGAGCAGCGCAAGGTAGCTGGCCATGGCTTCATCAATCCACTGGTCGCGATAGCTGGACCAACCCACGATATTGCCCCACCACTGATGCGCCACTTCATGAAATGGGACCAGATCGGTGAAGTGTTCCTGCCCTGCGGAGGAGAGGCCGGCGCGGCGCTGGGCTTCAGCAGGCAAGAACGAAAAAGTTGAAAGATAGAGGAGGCCGGGCCAACCCTGCCCAAAAGTGCCGGGAATTTGCGAGACGCTCAGCGTGCGGAAGGGAAACGGTCCGCTGAATATTTCGTAAAAGCGGATGGAGGAATCGATCTCTTGCCCGAGCTGCTTGAGCGCGCCGGCTGGGCTTGGCGGAGCCATAGGCATCCCGAGTTGTGCACCGGATGAAGGAACTCCGAAAGGCGTCGGCAAGTCTGTAAAGGCATCCGGCTCGCGCCGCGTGAGATGACTGCGCAGCGCCTCTTCGAGCTGGCGATTGGCGTAGACATCGATGGAGTGCTTTTCGGAAGGCAGTGAGGCAAATGCATATTCGCCAAGATTGAAACCCGCGACCGAGACGGGTTTATCCGTCCGCCAGTGCCCGGCGCGAGAATCGCCCTCTTCGTGTTCCTCGAGCTTTACGCCGGTGGCAACGAGCCGCAGATGGCGAGGCCAGCGCATCCTCAGATCATAATCCGCAAAATCAGCGGCATCGCCGAGATGCGGATACCAACTCTCGCGAGCGCCGACGAAGAGCACGCCGTTGCCGGCGTCCTCGATGACGTTTCCACGATAGCGAAAGCGCAAGGTGAATTCCTGGGCTTGGGCCGGCGCTTCCGGAAGCGCGACATGGAGAAAGTCGCTGCCGTGGACGCTGCGCTCCTGAAGGTTCATCCCCTCGTTTTGAAAAAAGACGAGAGGCGCGCCACGGTCATCGGTCACCGAATCCATGCTCAAGGCACGCGAAAGCTGAAAGATGAGCAGGCGCTCGCCGCCGGTCTCCGCGCGGAGGTGGATCGCGGCCGTTGCGTCCAGAGAATTGTTGGCGAGAATGGACGTTTCAATCGCGTATTGCAAGGCGCGAAACGCCACCGGGGGCGGAGAAATTCCCGGGATGGAGTATGAAGCCCACACATCGTAGAAGGCAGAGTCGCCCGTTTGGCGGGGCTGCGCGAAGAGCATCTGCTCCGTGCGCATGTTATCGAGGAGCACATCGAAGCTGCCGGTGGCCATTCCCTCGAGGCCGGCGTAGAAAAAGTGTCGCGGATGTTGCGATAGCGTCTCGAAAATGATGCGGAGGGAATGCTGGGGATTAGCTTGCGCGAGGCGGGGCTCCCATTGAGCCGCGTAGGCGGTGTCTTGTTGGGGCGTCACGTTTGCGTTCTTCAACTGGCGGAGCAAATCCTCGGCTGAATCGTCCGTGAAGCGCAAGTACGCGGAAGTGAAATCCTGGTCCAAGATGGGAGCGCCGAGGAAACGGGCCATTTGCTGCTTTTCCACGGGGTCGCGCGGTATGGCGAGAGCGTGGCCGCGTCCCGCGAAGACGGCTCCCGTGGAGCGGCCGTCGAAAGATGCGAAGAATGCGAGCTTGCCTTCGTCGAAAGAGAGTTTTGCATCGCCGCGGCGCAGCTCAATGCGGTTTGAGGCTTCGAGCGAGTAGACGGCGGCGGGATCGATGCGCAGCGCATTCAGCGCATCGTAAAGCTCTTTTGGCGGCTGCTTATCCGCCGCTGACACTGCGACAGGCGACACCAGACACGAGAGCGCGAGAACGGCGAACACCACCCACATACGGGCAGTGTAGTCATTCTCGCCATCCCGGAACAAGGCTGACGCGGGGGGTCGGGCGCCTGCGTTTTAGAATAGAGAAATGCGGCGGCCGCATCCTGCCAGTCGAATTTTGTTCTACGCCGGCGCTCTGCTCTTTGCAGGCAGCGCGGCGCACGCGGACACGATTGTCCTGAAGAATGGCCGGCGCATTCTTGCCCTGAGCGTGGTCGAAGAAGGCGACAGGGTGAAATACGAAACTTCCGCAGGGCAACTGAGCCTGCCGAAGTCCATCGTCGATCATATTGAAAAGGGAAGCGCGGCGCCGGATTCTCCCGGCGCTGCGGCGGCGAATCTTGCGATCTCGCCCCCCGCGATCGAGATTAGCGATGCGAACACCGAGATCGAACGCGGAGCGGTCCATGACGGCGCGATCGACCGCGACTTCATTGCCAAGCTGGAAGGCGAAGCACGCTCCGGCTCGCGGCAAGCGAATATAATTGCGGCACAGGCGCACCACGCCGCGGCGCAGTTCGAAACGTCGCACGGCGACATGGAACACGCGCTGGCGGATGAGAATAGCGCATTGATCTACACGCCGGACCAGCCGGACCTGCTCATGAATGTGGCGTACATGCACTTGCGGCGAAGTGAATTCAAGCAATCGCTGGATTTTCTCGAGCGCGCGCGGCGCGTGGCGCCCGACAATCCCGATGTGCCGAAACTCGCGGGCTGGGCCTACTACGGCATGAACAAGCTGGACCAGGCTGTTGCCGAGTGGCGGCGAGCCCTGGCGCTGCGGCCCGATCCGGAGGTGCGGGCGGCGCTCAACAAAGCGCAACGCGACAAACAAGAAGAAGAAAATTACAGGGAAAACGAAAGCACGCACTTCACGCTGCGCTACAGCGGCGAAGCCGAGCCCGGACTCGCGCATGACGTCCTGCGCACGCTGGAGGGGCACTTTTCGGCGATCGAGTCTGAGCTGAACTTCACGCCGCCGGATTCCATCGGGATTATTCTTTACACGCAACAGGCTTTCGCGGATATCACGCGCGCGCCCGGCTGGGTCGGCGCGCTGAATGACGGCCGGATCCGCGTTCCGGTGCAGGGGCTGACGAGCATGACGCCCGAACTTTCCCGCGTTCTGAAGCACGAGCTGACACACAGCTTCATCCAGCAAAAGACGCGCGGCCGCGCGCCGACGTGGATTCAGGAAGGAATGGCGCAATGGATGGAAGGGAAGCGCAGCAAAGAATATGCCGCCGAGCTGGTGCAAATTTACGATGAGGGGCACGGCGCGCCGCTCACCGCGTTAGAAGGTTCGTGGTTGAACTTGCATACCGACGCCGCGGCCTATGCCTACGCGTGGGCGCTGGCGAACGTCGAATACCTGGTGCAGGCGAACGGCATGGTGGATATGCAGCGCATCCTGGATCGCATCGCGGCCGGCAGCTCCACGGAAGCGGCGATTCACGAAGTGCTGCACGTCAATTACGATGAAGTCATTCAGGGCACCGCCGCGTACCTGCGGAAGACTTATCTTTAAGACAGGAAGCGCTTCAAATTCCAGGCACGCCCACCGCGCAGGGTGTTCTCTAAGAAAACCTCAGGCGAAGTTGAGAGTGAGATTTAGAAGCGGCCTAGACAGTGGCCAGAAGAGCGGCGAGGAGAGCGGCGCGCGCGGGCATGGTGTTTATGAGGATGTGCTCGTCCGCGGAGTGGGCGCCATCGCCGACGGCGCCGAGGCCATCGAGCGTGGGAATGCCGAGCGCGGCCGTGAAGTTGCCGTCGGAACCGCCACCGGCAATGCATTCCCCCAGGGGAAAACCCATTTGCCAAGCGAGCGTCTTGGCGCGAGCGAAGAGCGCGCCGCTGTTTTTACGTTCCAGTGGAGGGCGGTCGAACCCGCCGTGGACTTCGAGCCGCGCTCCTGGAAGGATTGGGCGGAGCGCTCGAAGACGTTTTTCCAGTCGCCGCATGTGCGCGAAGTGCAGCGCGCGGAGGTCGAGGACGGCGCGGGCGCGCTCGGCGATGACGTTAGTGCGCGTGCCGCCTTCGATGATGTCGGCATTCACCGTGATGCCGCGACGAGGATCGTTCCACTTTTCAATACGCGTGATCTGTCGCGCGAGCTCGTGAACGGCGTTGACACCTTCCTCGGGCGCCAGGCCCGCATGGGACGCCCGGCCGTGAACGATGATCTCCGCTTGGCCGACTCCCTTTCGCGCGGTCTTCAGCAGACCCCAGGCTCCGGCCGCCGGCTCAAGCACAAAGACAGCATCGCTGCGGCGCGCTTCCGACTCGATGAATTTTTTGGAAGATTCACTGCCAATCTCCTCGTCGGAGGTCCATAGGAAGACCAGGCGCTTGCGGAGCAGCGCTGCAGAGTTTTTCAGCGCGGCGTAAGCGAAAAGCGCCTGCACAAGCCCCGCTTTCATATCGAAGGCGCCGGGACCGTAGGCTTTGCCCGCGGAGATGCGAAAGGGCATCTTGGCGAGCGTGCCGGTCGAATAGACAGTGTCGTAGTGGCCGAGGACGAGAAGCTGACCCGCGGGGCGGGATTTGTGCGGCCACCAAGTTATGCGGAGATGATCGCCGCGAAATTTCTGGGCCAACCGCTCGACCCGCGCGCTGCGTTTGCGCCACTCGTTTTCGAGAAGCCGGCAACAACGGTCGGCGGCGGTTTTTTCGAGGCTGGGAGACTCGACGAGCACGAGCCGGCGGAGAGTGGCCAGCATCTCAGGCAGCCGGGGTTTCAAACTTTGGAGCAACTGAGCGGGTAAGTTTGCCTCAGCCATGGCCGAGACATGCTAGCAATGTGCTGATGCAGCGGCAACCTGGGGCGAAGGTCCAGGCGGTTGTCAGGCTTTGACGTACCAAATATAGGAAGAGTGTACGCGTATCGCCAACCGTGAGGTTCGCATATAATTACAGGTTTGCCAGGGAATGGCGGGGCGCTGCAGGGCGGATGTGTGGCGCGAAGAGGAGCGTAAATGATTTTTGACGTCGTGGAAATTCAAAAATATCTGCCCCACAGGTATCCGTTTCTGCTGGTGGACGCCATCCTGGAAATCGAGAGAGAAAAGCGCATCGTGGGCATAAAGAATGTCACCATAAATGAATGGTATTTTCAGGGACACTTTCCGGGCAAACCGGTCATGCCCGGCGTGCTGATTATCGAAGCCGTGGCTCAATTGGGCGGCGTTCTACTGTTGCAGGATGTTCCGGACCGCGACAATAAGCTGATGTATTTCGTGGCCGTCGACGGCGCGCGTTTTCGCCGCCCGGTTGTTCCCGGCGACCAATTGCGCCTGGAAGCAACGGTGCTTTCCTGGCGGGGAGATTTTTGCAAACTCGACGGCAAAGCGACCGTCAACGGTCAGCTCGCAGCCGAAGGCACGGTGATGTGCAAAATGATCGATCGCGAGCCGCCGCCGAAGGCGAAAGATTCCGCGAGATGACCATGCAAGCAATTTCCGCGCAGGCTGTGGTCGCGCCGAGCGCCAAACTCGGCACGGGAGTGCAGGTGGGCGCTTACGCGGTGATTGGGGACGATGTCGAGCTCGGGGAAGGCTGTGTCCTGCACGCGCATGCTGTGATTCATGGGCCATCCCGATTCGGAAAGAACAATGTGTTTCACCCGTTCTGCTCCGTTGGAGCCGACCCGCAAGACTTGAAATTTCACGGCGAGCGAACGGAACTGATCGTCGGCGACGGCAATGTGTTCCGCGAAAATGTGACCGTTAGCCGCGGCACGGCGGGCGGAGGCGGAAAAACGACCATAGGCAGCGGCAACTTGTTCATGGCTTATTCCCACGTCGCGCACGATTGCCACGTCGGCGACAACACGATTTTTGCCAACGGGGCCACTCTTGCGGGGCACGTGGATGTGGAGGATTTCGCCTCGATCGGGGCGTTTTCACCGGTGCATCAATTTTGCCGCGTGGGGCGTTATGCCTATGTGGGCGCTTGCACGGTGATCACCCAGGACGTGCCGCCATTTTCCCTGGTGGTCACCGAGCGCGAGACGAAATGCTACGGCATCAATGCCGTCGGCCTGGAGCGCCAAGGTTTTTCCGCCGGGCGATTGAAGGCTCTCGAACGGGCATTCCGCTTGCTGCTGCGCGCGAAGTTGAACACCTCGCTGGCGCTCGAGGAAATACGCAAGACGCTCGGCGATTCGGCCGATGTGCAGGAATTGATCCGATTCATCGAGACCGCCGAGCGCGGCATAGTGAAATAGATCCCACCGGAAACACTTTTGATGCCCGACACCAATCCCAATCCGGCGGCCAACGCTACCGCGAACACGGGCGGCTGGGGACTCATTGCCGGGAACGGGCGCTTTCCATTTTTGGTGCTCGAAGGAGCGCGGAGCCAGGGCGTCGAGATGGCGGTCATCGCCATCAAGGAAGAGGCGTCGCCGGAAATCGAGCGCGTGGCGAAACGCCTGCACTGGGTCAGCCTCGGCGAATTAAGCAAGACCATCGAGCTGATGCACCAGGAAGGTGTTTCGCGTGCGGTAATGGCCGGCCAGGTGAAGCATAACAAAATCTTCAGCTCGATCCGGCCGGACTGGAAGCTCGCAAAGCTGCTCTTTTCCTTGCCGCGCAAAAACACGGATGCGTTGATCGGCGCGGTTGCGCGCGTCCTCGAAGAGGATGGTATTCGGCTGGTGGATTCGACAATTTTTCTAAAACCGCTGCTGCCGGAGCCGGGCGTACTGACGCGCCGCGCGCCGAATGAACGCGAATCGGACGACATCGCTTATGGGCTCGGCATAGCGCGGCACATCGCGGCAATGGATGTCGGACAGACCGTTGTAATTTCGGACCGCGCTTGCGTTGCGGTCGAGGCCATGGAAGGCACGGACGAAACCATTGCGCGGGCCGCGCGCATTGCTCCCGGCCGGCCGCTGGTGGTCGTGAAAGTGAGCAAACCAGGGCAGGACATGCGCTTCGATGTACCCGTCGTTGGATTGCCGACCATCGAAC
>Ga0307479_10002462_pt1 | contig 16822 bp, 11 predicted proteins | sample atmos_gasesECM4C_FD_203743 | JGI IMG/M metagenome (GOLD analysis project Ga0307479, IMG submission 203743) | Hardwood forest soil microbial communities from Morgan-Monroe State Forest, Indiana, United States - atmos_gasesECM4C_515 | ecosystem: Environmental > Terrestrial > Soil > Temperate... | reverse complement strand
AAAGATGCCGGCAAATCCATCCCGTAAAGCGCGATCCAGATTTCGCCGGACGCAGCGATGAACGAAAGAATCGTCCAGGCGCAGCACGCCACCAGTCCGCGGCGCCGAACATAAAGCGAGCGAACTGTTTCATCCAAGGTCTCGCCGTGCTCGACCAGCGATTGCCATTCTTTCGAGCCGGCCAGCCGTGATATGAGCCGTCCAATAAAGCCAAACATCCCCCATCGCTGCGCAAAATAAAATCCGCCGAACGCACAAAGCGCGACCACGATTCCAACCAGCGTCGGACCGACAAAGCTTGTTTGTCCTGTCGCGTGAACCAGCAGCAACAGTCCGACGATCGTAAAGCCAGCCGTGACAAACACTCCCAAAGTAAGATCGACAATCACCGTCCCGGCGGCGATCGCCAAGGGCACGCCTTTGAGCGCAGCCAAGCGCGCGCGGACAATGTCCCCACCAACAGCGGCTGAGGGAACCAGCGTGCTGACCGATTCGCCAATCCAGCGCATCCAAAAAAGGTGGCCAAGGGAAATACGCTCAGATTTCGGGAAAAGGACCCACCAGGCTATCGCGTCGAGAAATATTGGAACGGAATGGTACGCGACGATGCCGGCAATCACCCATTCCGGCGTGACGAAGGCATCGAGGACTCTTGTAGCGCCCTCTCGAATTAGCAGCCCGGTAAAAAGCGCGGCACCTCCGAAGCCGAGGAGATACAAAGTCAGCTTGACCTTATTGGGTGATCTCATCCGAAACGTTCGCGTCGTCGAGGAAAAGTGGACGTGACGCTAACACAAAACGTAGCGTGCCGCGTGCGATAAACGCACCTGAGGTCAGATGACCGACTCGCGCGAAACGACGACCGCCTCGTCCACCGGAACTGGCACCGGAACCAACTCTGAATTCGCTTCGGGGAGCACGCTCTCAATTACTGGCCGCAAAGTGATTCGCTGCAACGCACGCGAGGCCATCAGACAGAGCCCCAACCAAATCATTCCAAAAAGCATGCCCGCCAAAACGTCGGTGAGATAATGCGCCCCGAGCGCGATCCGGCTGAAACCAACAAGCGCAACGACGAACGTCGCCGCCGAGAAAATCAAAACGCGACCGCGGCGGCTCTTGACCACCGGAACAATGAACAAGGCGAGTTGGCCGTAGAGGAGCGTGGCTCCGATGGTGTGGCCGCTGGCGAAGCTATAGCCAGACCAGTCCACGAACCAGCCGTCGACGAACGGACGATGTCGATGGACCAAAAGCTTGATCCACTCATTGAGTAACATCCCGCCCGGCACGGTCACGATCAAGGTAACGAGTGTTGGCCACCAGCGTTTGAAAATGAAGAACAACACCGCGATCGAAAGGACGATGGCAATCCATTCGCTGGAACCAAACTCGGTGATCGCCCGCAACACGGACACGAAGGTGCTAGTGAGATGAGCATGAAACCAGACTGCCACGCCGTGATCGATTCCGGCGAAAGGGTTTGTTATGGCCAGAAGGGGGTCTGTCACAAGAAAGCCGTGAAATGTAGTACGAATATGGAGCCAGTCAAATGCCAAAAATCTTCATTGCGCGATTCAGTTTAATCGCCGCTTGCTGCAAAAGCCAGAATGAGATACACGGAACTTGGCCGGCACAGCGAATACAAGATCGACAGCCATGGCTCGGACCAAATTTATGAATAATCTTCGTCTCGCCTTAACCGTTCTTTTCGGCAGTCTGGTTTCTAGCGCCTTCGCCGGAACGGGGCTGGAGCTGCAGCCCGGGCCATCGCCCAGCGACGAAAACAAAAATTCCACCGAAATCTTCAATTACGAGACCACCTATACCGGTAAGAGCGATTTTCAGGATTACCGGGGAAAGTTCGGCAGCGGCGACTCTGTCTACAACCAATTCAGTTATGCGCACCGATTTCTCGTTACCGGCAATTGGTATCTGCGTCTCGGAGTTGAGTATGAGCGGTTCGACTTCGGCGGCACCGATAATGGATTGCCCGATCACTTGCAGACGATTCACGCGCTTCTGGCCTATGAATACATTGTCCACGACCACGCCGGAGCGGGAATTGAAATTGACCCGGGTCCGTATTTCGAGAATCACATGAACGGCGATTCGATCGATGTGCCGTGGAAAGTCTGGGTCACGTTCCCACTCAAGAAGGACAAGATTTTTGGGGTCATCGGCGCGGGCGGCTCAATCAATTCGAATCCAATTGCCGCGCCCGGGGGGGGTTTGATTTGGTTGTTCACCGATCATCTCCGGCTTGAGGGCGTGTTCCCGAAACCCGCGCTGGTTTACAATCCAAATGACGACTGGGAGTTTCGCCTCGCCGGCAATCTATTTTATGAAAGTTATCGCGTCGATGACATCACCACACGGGCGCGAAAGCTTGATGTCGACCACCCTGTCGTCCAATACAGCGAGGACCGAGCGGGATTACAGATCGCCTACTCTCACTTTAAGCCATTCGACATCACTCTCGACGGCGGGTGCACGTTCCGACGCGACTTCGATTTCTTCCGTGCCGAAGCGCGGGTGAAATCGGACCCGGCGCCTTACGTCCGGTTCGCGATCGAAGCGAAGTTCTAGGGAAAGATTTCGTCGAGCTTTCGCGCAATCGATTGGCTGCCGCGAACTTTTAGGCGGCCGGTCAAATATGCCCACGTGCCTTTGAGTTTGCCGTTGGACATGGCAACCCAGTCGTTGTCGCTCGTGATAAACGTGACGTCGGGATTATCGATCTTTCCCTTGCCCATTTTGTAAGTGCCATCCTCAACGTCAATCCACCACTCGCCGCCATTCGGTCCGCCTAGCTCCCATTGATACTTCGCGTGAACGCCCTTCGCTTTGTCGGCGCGAAAACTTTGTCGCATGCCGTCAAACACTTGCTGCGGCGTCGAGCTATCTTCGGCCCAACAAATGCCTGACAACGCAATCGCGGACATAAGAGCAAGACAGATACGATTCATTTTCATTCCATATTAGATCGAGCGAGCAACAAAAATTGGTTGCTTCACTTCATGTTGTATAACTCGCTGCGACGATGGGCAAACGCCGGCACCCGGTTTCGAACCTCGGCTGTGGCGGTGTCCGACATCTCAGCCTGAATTAATTCTTCGCGATCCGCCGACGCTGCCGCGAGGATTTTTCCCGACGGATCGATCATCAGTGACGAACCGCAGAACGTGACGCCGTCGTCGGTGCCGACCCGGTTGGCAATGATGAAGTAGCTTTGGTTTTCCACCGCCCGCGCCAATGCGAGGATTCGCAAGTGCTCAGCGCGTATCACCGGCCACGCGGAAGAATTCACGATTACGTCGACGCCATATCTTACAACAAGAGTGCGCGCCATTTCTGGAAAACGCAGGTCGTAGCAAATGCTCAAGCCGAAGTTGAAGTTGTCAATCTTGCACGAGACGAACTCATTACCCGGCGAAAGGCAGATCCGTTCATCGAGGGGCGGCGCCGTCACCAGATGCGTCTTTCGGTACTTGGCGACAATTTCGCCGTTCCGATTTATAAAAACCTGCGCGTTGAAAATGGAATCGCCGTCGCGATCCGAAATTCCGGCAATGATCGCGATCGAACGGGCCTTTGCGATTTGTTGCAGTTGCGGAGTTGCGCCTTCGTTCCATCCCCGCGCATGTTTTTGAATCGCGGGCATCGAATAACCGGTGTCGGTCATCTCGGGAAAAACCACCAGCTCCGAGCCTGCCTTTTTCGCGCTGGCCGCGCAGTCGCGAACTTTGCCGAGGTTTGCGTCAAAACCGCCGACCACACAGGAGATCTGGGCCACCGCAACTTTCATCACAAGGTCGACCCTAGCGCAGATTCCGGTCGAGCGCGCCGATCTTGCGAATCTCCGGCCACTTCCAAGCGGCCCCCAAGACAACGAGGATCGTCCCAATCCCACCACCAACCACTGAAAGCACCGGACCGAAAAGAGCCGCCGTCAATCCCGATTCCAATGCACCGAACTCATTTGAAGTTCCGATAAAAATATTATTCACCGCGGAAACACGGCCGCGCATTTCATCCGGCGTTATCAGTTGAACGATCGAGCCGCGGATGATCACGCTCACGCTGTCAACCGCGCCCGCGAGAAACAGCATCGCCAGCGAAAGCCAGAGAGCTTTCGACAATCCGAAAATAATGGTCGCGATTCCGAATCCTGTGACGCACCAAAGCAGCATTTTGCCCGCTTCCCGCATCGGCGGCAGATACGCGACCGTGAGCGCCATTGCGAACGCGCCGATCGCCGGCGCTGCTCGCATCCAGCCGAGACCGACCGGGCCGCAATGCAGAATTTGATCGGCGAAGATCGGCAACAGCGCGACCGATCCGCCCAACAGAACGGCGAACAAGTCGAGGGTGATCGTCGCCAGGATCACTTTTTTGCTGAAAACAAATTTCGCGCCGGCGACCAAACTCTTCCACGGGCTTTGCTCGGCACGTTTACCGGCTTGCTTTGCGCGCGGGATCGGCAACACCAACAGGAAGAATGCGGACGAAGTGATTGCGTCGATGATGTAAACGATGGGAAAGCCAGCGTGCGCGACCATGAATCCGCTGATGGCCGGCCCAACGACCGAGCCGATTTGAAAGACGCTGTTGTTCCAGGTTACGGCATTTGAAAACGCGTCGCGTGAAACCAGCGTCGGAAAAAAAGAACTCCGCGCCGCCCAACTGAATGTCCGCGCGATTCCGCCGACGAAAAGCAGCAGGTAAATGATCGGAACCGAGGCGTCATCGAAATGAAAGTCCGGCTGATGTTGTTCGAAGATGCCCGCCACCGCGGCGAATACTCGATTGCACGCGCGCAAGATCGACAATTGAGGGATGGCGAGATGTTGCCATGAGACAAGCGCGAGCAATGCCGACGTAATCGCACTAAAAATCTGCGAGACGAGGATGATGTTCTTGCGGCTGATGCGATCGGCCAGATGTCCGGCCGGCAAAGAAAAGCCAACAATGGCGACTGCAAAGACGAGTCCAACCAGACCGAGCGCGGTTGCGGAATGAGTTCGCCGATACATTTCCCATTCAACCGCCACCGCGAGCATTTGGCGGCCAACGATCGACAACAAATTTCCCGACGTGAAAAAACTGAAACCCCGCGAACGAAACGCGGCGTAAGGATCGTGCCGCGGAGCTGGCGGAATTACCGCTCCGGTAATTTCCGGACGCTGGCCGGTTGGCGATTCGTATTCGTTAGGCATGTTCGAGCGGGTCGATACGCACTCGAACACGCTCGCGAGAGTTTAGATTCAGGCAACCAACCCGCAACCAACAGGTCGCAACGTCGATGTCGATCTTACAATCCCGGATCCCGCGGAAATTTCACGTAAGGCAGACGCGTGCCGCGGAAGAAGAATTGATCTGAACGAATCGACATCGGCGCGAGAAAATCGTGGGTTCCAGATGCGGCTACAATGTCGTCCTGATCCACTCCGTCGCCGCTGATGCCGATCGCGCCGACCAATACACCATTGCGATAGAGCGGAATCCCGCCGGGGAAAATGGTGATGCCGTTCGGCAAATCCTTCCGGACTCCATTACGCAACGGCGGCGAACTCGGGTCGAACATCGCAGTGAACGTCAGGTTCGGCTCGGTGCCTGAAAACCCAGAAAGCTTATCTTGTTCGGCAAAGAACGGACCTGACGAATTGCCGTCGATTCCCGGCGGATAGTTTTTCTGCGCAAGAAACCCGACAGCACGCGTGGACATGCTGATGTTCAAACCAAACCCGAGAAAATCGTGCCGCGAGTAAAAGACAGAGGTACGCGCCTTCTGAACCGCCACATCCCAACTGAACATGGTCGCCTCCCCCGTCCGAAACGCTCCCAGCACGGTAGGGGTCGCGTTGTCTGCATTAGGATTGTTCACCACCGTGATGAAGGCCTGCATCTGAGTGCCGATGGGCAATCGAATCGCTGCGCGCGTAATTTTCACTCGCTGCGCGGCGAAATTGATAATGCTCCTGACCTCAGCAGCGGTGAGTCGCGGTTGGCCGTTGATTGGCGCCACGAGCGGATCGGGAATAATCGGCTGCCGAATTTCACCCGCAACCCCGCCGAACGTTCCCGGAACAATCCCAGGCGGCAGCCCCGGCGAATCTTTCGGTGGGAACATCGGATCATAATTGCCCTGGAGTGTGATCGTACTCGAAATAGACGTGGACGAAGAGACGTAGGGGAGTCGGATTCCACCAATGAAAACGTTGTCGGCAGTAATGCTTGAGGACGGCGCATAACCTTTCTGGCCGGCAAGGGCGACATCTTCATCAATGTCCGCGCCATTAATGAACACAAACGGATTTTCGTCCCGCGCGGTTCCCGAGATCGGTATCACAATGCACGGCGGCAACGGGAAGAGCGGCGGCGTGAGCATAATGGGAATGGGTGGTTGAGGTGTGCCATCGCCTGTTACACCGATCCCACCGAGGAGTAGGCCATTCTTGTAAAGCGGAACACCGCCAGGCGTACCATCCAATGAGGTAAAGTTGATAGGGGTTCCGAAAGTACCAGGCGATGGAATCACCGCTGGCGGATACGGCGGCGGGCAGTACATCATATCGATTTTTTTAAAGTGATTGACGTCGGAGACGAAAAGATTTGAAAGACCCACGCCAACTAGCGGACCGGGGGCAGTGTTTTTCACGCCCACTGGAAAATGCTGTTGAATAATGTAGCCGGCGGTGCGCGAGGTGAACGCGTTTTGATTGCTGCTCAAAAAAGCTGCTGTTCCAGCTTTGCTGACCGCCGTAGCAATCTCGCCCGGAGTCGCCGAACCCCCGCGAACCACCCAAACACCGAGCACATAACCTTCGCGATCAACAACCGCTATGACGCTGTTCGGCGAGATTTTTACCGCGCGCGTTACCGCTTGATTAACGATCGTTTGGACGTCGGCGATGGTGAGCGGATCAGCAGGCGGAGTCGAACTAGGTGTGACTGTTGCGCTTGGTGTTGCCGTAGCGGTCGGCGTTGGAGTCGGGGTCGGCGTTGGTGACAGCGTTGGGGTCGGGGGCGGAGGCGTGGTAGTAGCGGTCGCTGTTGGCGTGGCGGATGGAGTTGGCGCGACGGTTGGGGTTGGCGTAGTTAAGGCGGTCGCAGCCGTGTAAGTATAGTTACTGGAAGTCCAAGAGCCGCTGGGGTTTGAGCCGAGTGTCACATAGATCGTCCGGCCGTCGGTAGGAATGTTGTTTACGGTGGTCGAAAGAGTGTTGATGAGACCTGAAGAATAAATGTCATGCCCATATAACGAGCTGCCCACCAAAAGGACGTAATTAGCGGCGCCGCCGGCAGCCCAACTGAACGTCACGCTTGAGGAACTAAAGGTCGATCCCGGTACGGGATTCAACATTTGCGCGGCCGCTCGAGCTGATGGCTGGCTAGCCGACAAAAGCACCAAGAAAAGCAGAACCAGTGAAACCCGGGGCGTGGTCACGAAAAGGTTTAGCTATCAGGTGTAAGACCGGTTCACCAGTAAAAAGCATTTTGTAACGACAACGTTCGACCCCAAATCAAGCTTTGAACCTGAGTCAACGCCTTAGGCTTGCCAATTCGCAAGAACTTCGGGCATCCTCGCGCTCCCATGCGCAGGTTAATTCCGTCGTTTGTGGGCGGGACTTTGCGCCGGCGAATAGCGATCTGTTCCGGCGTTTTCGTGGCGCTTGCCACTATTCATGGCCAGATAGTGGAGATTGGCCGCGCTCAATCTCACCGAACTGCGGAAAACCCGGACCAATTTGCAGCGATCACGGTTGTCGATTCGAAAGATATTCTTTCGCTGCAAAGCGATCTCGTGGTCGCGAACACGGCCCTGCTCGCGCAGAACGAGCCGGTTTCGCCGTCGGAATTCAATCCCGACCCCGGCGCGATGCAGCGCGAACAACCGGAAACAGAACGGCCGCCTGAACTTTTCCCGCCCATTTTGCCGCAGACGCCAGAGTACGGCCAGGAAGCCTTGCCGCGTTCGCTTCAACTTCCGCGTAAAGGTGTGCGCGAAGTTGTTCCCCGGCGAACGAAGTTGAATTACGAACCGTATCCGGAATCAGAACAAGGCGAGGGATTACTCCCGTCGTCGCAGCCGGAACCTAACCGCTGGTTCATCGGATTTGGGCGTTGGAAACGCTACGCCGATCCATCAACCGAAACACCCTACCAGTCCGATTTGCACCTTTGGCATCCGTACTTGCAAAGCAAACTCAAAGGCGACGCGCCCATCGTCGGTCAGGACATTTTTCTCAACATCACGGCCGAAGATTTCTTTCAATACGAGACTCACAAACTGCCCACCCCGAGTGGCGTCAGCACCGCGCGTCCGAACAGCTCGGAATTTTTCGGGCTCAGCGACCAGCAATTCTGGTCGAATGATTTTTCAATCGGCATCGATCTGTTCCAAGGTGAGACCGCGTTTAAACCAATCGACTGGGCGTTGCGAATCCTCGGCGTTTACAATCACAACTACATCGACGTCGAGGAAAACAACGTCGTAAATCCGAATCCGCAAAACGGAACCACGCGCGAAAAGGAATTCTGGTCGCTTCAAGAAGCGTTCGCCGAAATTCATCTCCGCGATCTTTCGAACAATTACGATTTCATTTCGATGCGCGTCGGCATGCAGCCGTTCGTGAGCGATTTTCGCGGTTTCATTTTTAACGACACGAATCTCGGCATCCGGATTTTCGGCAACTACGACAACAATCGCTGGCAATACAACCTGGCCGCCTTCGATATGCGCGAGAAAGATACGTATTCGGACCTGAATGAATTCGCACCGCGCGCCCAGCAAGTTTACGTCGCGAACATCTTTCGACAGGACCTGATTTGGAAAGGTTACACCGGCGAGCTCACGTTTGTCGGCGACTTCGACAATAACAGCCGCCACTACGACAAAAACGGATTCATCACGCGGCCCGCGCCGATCGGCACCGTCGCCAATCATTATCTGCAGGCGTACTATTTAGGTTGGACCGGCGATGGCCATATCGGCTGGCTCAACATCGATCACGCATTTTATCAAGTTCTCGGCGAAGACAGCCTGAACGGGATCGCCGGACAGCGAGTAGACATCAACGCGCAAATGGCCGCGCTCGAGTTGTCGGTCGACAAAGATTGGATGCGCCACAAGTTGTCGATCTTCTACGCCAGCGGCGATAGCAATCCGGCGGATTCGCACGCGACCGGATTCGATACCGTGTTCGACCGTCCATTCTTTATCGGTGGCCCGTTCAGTTTTTTCTCGCACCAAGGATTCAATCTCGCCGGCACAGCGGTGAACTTTAAACAGCGGGACAGCTTGGTGATCGATTTCCGTACCAGCAAATCCGAAGGCCAGGCCAATTTCGTGAATCCGGGCGCGCTGATTTTCGGTTACGGATTCGACGCGGACGTTTTGCCGAAGCTGAAAAGCTTCATCAACGTGAATTACATTCGCACGGTCACGACTGAAACGACCGAGCTCGTGCTGTTCACGAACAAGGCAAGCAACGATTTCGCACTCGATTGCAGCGCCGGCTTTGAGTGGCGACCATTGCTCACCGACAATATAATTCTCACCGCCGGCGCCGGATTTTTGATCCCGCGCTGGGGTTACAAAGACATTTATCGCTCCAACACCGTGCCGGTGTTCGGTTATCCCGGGCCGCCAGCCGGTCACGTCGATCCGTTTCTCTACAGCGCAATCGTGACTCTGACGCTGACCTATTAAGTGAAACCCCAAATCCCAGACCCCAAAACCCAGGGAAACACCACTACTCAAATTCCAGAGCTCCAACTCACGCGCATCGCCTGGAGCTTGGTTATTGGAGTTTGGTTTTTCTTTGGAGCTTGGGACTTGGGATTTGGAGCTTCCGAAGAAGGTTACGGTCCGGGAATTTCTATTCCGCTAAGAGCGACAAGTTCCCGGGTTTCAATTCCGCCGCGAAACTGGATCGATCAAACGCAGGCCGAAGCGGACACGAAGAGCGTCGGTTGTTTGGAATGTCACAAAGGAGTTGAGCCCATGCATAAAGCCGAGCAAAACGTCGTGCTCGGTTGCACGGATTGTCATGGCGGAAATCCAGCACGCCGTTTGCAAAAGGAACAGGCGCACGTTCTCCCGAAGAACAAACAATTTTGGAGCACATCTGCCAATCCACCGAACTCAAACGCCTGGCTCAACCACGAGTCGCCCGAGTTCATTCGCTTCATCAACCCCGGCGATCTGCGCGTGGCACAGCAATCGTGCGGTCTATGTCACGGCGAGATCATTCGAAATGTCGATCACAGTATGATGAACCATGGCGCGATGCTTTGGGGCGCGGCTCTATATAATAATGGCGCGTATCCGGAAAAGAATTACCGCTTCGGTCAGGCCTACGCCGCCGACGGTTCGCCGCTCAAACTGGTCAACTACACGCCAGTCAACGCAGAGGACACACGCGAGCACGGAATTCTTCCGTTCATTGAGCCATTGCCGCGCTTCAACCTCAGCAATCCCGGAAATATTCTTCGAATTTTCGAAAAAGGCGGCCGCAAACCGCTTTCGTTAGGCTTGCCGACCAGCGAAGAACCAAACGGCAAACCCGACCGCCGACTTTCCGAGCGCGGTCTCGGAACATTGAATCGCACCGACCCGGTCTTTCTCGGTCTCCAAAAAACACGATTGCACGATCCGCTTCTCGGTTTTTTTGGATCGAACGATCACCCGGGCGATTATCGATCCAGCGGTTGCTCAGCGTGTCACGTTGTTTATGCAAACGATCGCTCGCCGACGAATTCCGGTTGGTGGAGCAAGTTCGGTCACGAAGGCTTGAGTTTTACGGGCGATGAATCGATTCCGAAAACCGAGCGTGGACATCCAATTATGCATCAGTTCGCGCGCTCCATCCCGTCGAGCCAATGCATGAACTGCCATATGCATCAGGGAAATTTGTTTGTGAATCCGTATCTCGGATACACCTGGTGGGACCAGGAAACGGACGGCGAGTTCATGTATCCGAAGGAACAGCATAATCCGACGGATTCTGAATTGGTTGCTTCGACAATGGTGAATCCCGAAGCTGCGGCGGCGCGTGGACTTTGGGGCCAAAAAACTTTCCTCGATCAAGTCGCGGAATTAAATCCGCAACTCAAACACACGCAGTTTGCCGATTATCACGGACACGGTTGGGTCTTTCGCGCGATTTTCAAACACGATCGCGAAGGCAACCTGCTCGATCTCGATGACAACGAGATCGAAAACGACGATCCGCGGAAGTTTGCGAAAGCGGTGCATCTCAAAGATGTGCACCTCGCGCACGGAATGCAGTGCGGCGATTGCCACTTTGATGTCGATGTTCACGGCAACGGCATGCTTTACGGCGAACCCCGCAACGCGACGACGATTTCGTGCATCGATTGCCACGGCACGATTGATCGACGCCCAACGCTGATCACCAGTGGCAACGCGGGTCAAATTGACCTGCTTAACACAAGCAACACGCCGTTTGGTCCGCGTTTCCGTTGGGAAGGAAACCAACTCTTTCAGCAATCGAGCATGTCGCCTGATGTGCGTTGGGAAATTCCGCAAACGATCGACACGATCGATCCGCTCTCGACGCACTACAATCCGAAGTCCGCTTATGCGAAAACGCTGCGGCGCGACGGAAAAACGTGGGGTGGCGCCATTTCCAGCGTCCCGCCGTCCACACGCACCCCGAGGGTTCCCGCAAACTCGACTGTTTTAAACGGTCATGTTTCCCAGCGGCAAGAAGAGAACCCAACAGCTCTAAACCCTCGTCAGGAGCCGCAGGAATCACGCAATGACATTTCTTCGCCGGCTCAAGACTGGCAGCGTCGGATGTATCTCGCGCATGACAATTCAGCGATGGATTGCCAGATTTGTCACACATCGTGGGCGACGAGCTGCTTTGGCTGCCATTTGCCAATGAAAGCGAACCAGCGAGTGCCGCAAAACAAATTCGAAGGCGTCACCGATCGAAATTACACGACTTATAATCCGCAAGTTGTCCGCGACGACGTTTTCATGCTCGGCATCGATGGCACGGTGAAGAAAAACCGGATGGCGGTGATCCGTTCGTCAAGCGCGGTCGTGGTCAGTTCACAAAACGCGAACCGCGAATGGGTTTACTCGCAGCAGCAAACCTTTTCCGCCGAAGGTTACAGCGGGCAGGCATTCAATCCGCACTTTCCGCACACGACATCGAGCATCGGCACGACCAAAAATTGCACTGACTGCCATTTGTCGAAAGCAAACGACAACAACGCGTGGATAACGCAGTTGTTAGGCTTCGGTACCGGCAGTGTGAATTTTTTCGGCCGTTACGCTTACATCGGCGAAGGCAAGGAAGGATTGCACGCGGTCATTTGGACCGAGCCGGATGAACCGCAGGCGGTGATCGGAAGTCATCTTCAGTCGATCGCTTATCCGGCGAATTACAGGAAGCACATCGATAACGGTTCGCTACTGACCGAAGCCTACGAACACGGCGGTCACGATATTCAGGACATCTGGCTGCGTGGCGAATATCTCTACACTGCGAACGGCCCCGGCGGTTTCGAAGTTTTCGACGTCGCGAATATCGATCAAAAGGGATTTTCTGAACGTATCGTTAGCGCGCCGGTCTCCCCCCTCGGTCAACGAACGCGGATCCACACGAAATACGCCACGAGCATTGCGTTACCGAGCACGCTCGCGCTCGATCCCGGTCGTTTGCACCTCCTGGAAAACGAGGAGCAGCCGATCGATCCGTTCTACGCTTATGTTTTCATCTCCGATCGCGAAGAAGGATTAGTTATTTCGAACGTCGCGACGCTCGTTAACGGAAATCCGGACGATAATTTTTTGAAGGAAAGCGAAACCGTCCGATTCAATCCGAACGGCGCATTGACTGGCGCAACTTTTGTCGCCGCGGCCGGACATCGACTTTACATGACAACGCCGCGCGGACTTTTGGTTGTCGATGTTAGCGATCCGGCGCATCCGCGCATCGTCGGCGAATTAACCAACGGTTTTCTGCGAAATCCGCGCTGCATCGCAGTTCAGTTTCGTTACGGATTCATCACCGACGATGACGGATTGAAGATCGTCGACCTCACCGAGCCGACCCGGCCGGTTGCCCTTCCCCGTTCGACACTGCGACTGAATCACGCCGGACGTTTGTATATCGCACGCACTTACGCCTATGTCGCGAACGGACTGGAAGGACTTGCGATTGTCGATGTGGAAAATCCGGAGCGGCCGCGACTCGATCAAATGTTCAACGCCGGCGGCGTCTTGAACGATACGCGCGCGGTGCAAATCGGCACCGTGAGCGCGTCGGAGTTCGCGCTCGTGGCCGACGGGAAAAACGGCTTGCGCGTTTTACAGTTAATTTCACCGGACACTGTTGCCGGCGCTCAAGGATTTAGCCCGAGACCAAATCCAAGGCTGATAGCGACGTATCCGGCCAAGGGCGAAACGATTTGTGTTTCGCGTGGACTCGAGCGCGATCGCGTGGTTGATGAAACCGGCGGCCAAACCGTCGTCTTCGGCCGGCGCGGGTCGCGCCCGTTCCATTTGAACGAGATGGAGCGCTTCTACCGAAGATCGACATCCGGCGAAGGAAAAGATTTCGAACGGCGCCAGGGCGGACTGTATTTCGTGGAAGATGTGACGATGGCGGGCGGCATTTTGACGACCAAGAACGGTGAAGTTTTAACGCCGCTGTCCACACCAACGCCTTCGCCGCAGCCGATGATATCGCCGGCAGAACCGGAAGTTGAACCAAGCGCGATTCCGACCGCGACGCCGCGATAAGTTATTTTTTCTCGCAAAGCGATTGCGCGGCGCCTCGTGATTTAGTACAACGCAGCCCATGGCGGACAAAAACAGCAGGCAGCCTTTGAATGTTCCAGGAGCGTGGTACGTCGACACCACTTGCACGATGTGTCGGACTTGTCTGGAGGAGGCGCCCAATCTTCTCAAGGTGAACGACGACGAAACGGCCGTCTATTTTGTCAAGCAACCTGAAGGCGAGGCTGAAACCGCCGCTGCGCAGCGCTCGATGGAAGTTTGTCCTACACTCGCGATCGGGAACGACGGCTAGGATCGAACACAACAGTTTATGGCGGGGCCTTACACGCGGGCGAATCCGTTTCCGGCAAAGATCGCGGTCAACCGCAGTCTCTGCGGACAAGGCTCGGAAAAAGACACGCGCCATTTCGAACTCGATCTCAAAGGCTGGGGACTGAACTACGAAGTTGGCGATTCGATGACGGTTTGGCCGACCAACGATCCCGCACTCGTCGATGAAATCATCGCGAAGATCCGCGCCAAAGGTGACGAGACCGTAAAGGGACCGGCTGGCGACAACCCGCTGCGCGAGGTTTTGTTTCGCGATTGCCGCATCACCCAAACAACTCCGAAGTTTTTGCAGGCAATCTCCGCCAAAGCGGTCAACGGCGCGCCGTTGCTCACCGAATTGCTGAAACCGGAACGCAAACAGGATCTCAACACTTATTTGTGGGGGATGGAAGTGATCGATTTCCTAATCGAACATCCGTCAATCAAATGGACACCGCAGGAGTTCGTCGACACGCTCGCGAAACTTTTACCGCGCATGTACTCGATCTCCTCGAGCCTGAAAGCGAATCCTGATCAGGTCCATTTCACGATCGACGTTGTGCATTACGAAAGCCGTGGACGGATGCGCAAAGGCGTTTGCTCGACGTTTCTGGCGGAGCGCGCGAAAGACGGACCCGTTCCGGTTTTTCCGAACACGTCGAAGTTTCGTCTACCGGAAGATGGCAACACGCCGATCATTATGGTCGGACCCGGTACGGGCATCGCGCCGTTCCGCGCGTTTCTGCAGGAACGCAAAGCGGCGGGCACGAAAGGCAAGAACTGGCTCTTCTTCGGATCGCAGCATCAACACTGCAATTACTTTTACCAAGACGAGCTCGAAAAAATGAAGAGCGATGGATTTTTGAGCCGACTTGATTGTGCCTGGTCGCGTGACTCGTCTGAGAAATCCTACGTCCAACACAAAATGTTAAATTGTGGGCCCGAGATCTGGAAATGGCTCGATTCCGAAGGCGCGCATTTCTTCGTTTGCGGCGACGCGCGGCGTATGGCCAAAGATGTCGACGCCGCGTTGCGGGAAATTATTCAGGAAAAAGGCGGCAAGACCGAAGAGCAGACCAACGAGTACGTCGAAAAATTGAAAGCGGACAAGCGCTACAAGCGCGACGTTTACTAATGGCATTTGCGGCAATCATCGATCGCCGCTACTAAGATCGGCATGTCAGAAGTCAGCGCACCACCGAAGCCGGCATCCGCCGCGCAATGGACGCGACAAAATCCATTTCCCGGAAAGCTGCTCGTTAATCGACGCCTCAGCACGCCGGAATCAGAAAAGGACACGCGCCACTTCGAGATCGATCTGACCAAATGGGGCTTGAACTTCGAGCCCGGCGATTCGGTAGCGATTTATCCGACCAATGATCCGACGCTGGTTGACGAAATCATTCGCGCGCTTGGTGCTAAAGGTGACGAGCAGGTGCCGGCCGCGAAAACAACGAAGCCGCTTCGTGAAGCGCTGCTTCGAGACTATTCTATCACTCAACCGACGCCGAAGTTTCTCAAAGCGATCGCCGAACGGGCGTCGGCCGCGCCGATGCTAAAAGAATTGCTACATCCCGACCGCAAACACGATCTCGAAAATTATTTGTGGGGAGCGGAAGCGATCGACTTTCTGCTCGACCACCCATCGGCGAAATTCAAGCCGGAGGAATTCGTCGGCCTGCTCACGAAATTGCAGCCGCGACTTTATTCGGTTGCGTCGAGCTTGAAGGTTGTTCCCGATTGCGTGCATTTGATCGTCGACGTCGTGCTGTACGAAAGCCGCGGACGCGTTCGCAAGGGCGTATGCTCAACGTTTCTGGCCGAGCGCGCGAACAAAGTTCCGGTGCCGGTTTATCCAAGCTCGGCGAAGCATTTTCACATGCCGGAGGATTTGAACACGCCGCTGATCATGATCGGCCCCGGCACGGGCATCGCGCCGTTCCGCGCATTTTTGCAGGAGCGACAGGCGCTAGGGGGGAAAGGCAGGAACTGGCTCTTCTTTGGCGCGCAGCGCGAGAAGTGCGATTACGCCTACAAGGAAGATTGGGAGCGGTTTACTAAAGACGGTCTGCTCACGCGCCTCGACTGCGCATGGTCGCGCGACCAAACCCACAAGATTTACGTCCAGCACAAGCTGCTGGAAAACGCCGCCGAGATCTGGAAATGGATTCACGGCGAAGCCGCGCAGTTTTTTGTGTGCGGCGACGCGCGACGAATGGCCAAGGACGTAGACGCCGCGCTACGCAAAATCGTGCAGGAGCAAGGCGGCATGTCGGTGGACGAGGCAAACGCTTACGTCGAAAAGCTCAAAACCGACAAACGCTACAAGCGCGACGTGTATTAGATCGACATCTTCGGGTGATTGAGTTCAATCGCCAGTCGGATGACGAAACTCGGTTTCTGCGCGCTGTTCCTTTTAGCGCAATCCGCCTATTCCGGTCTCGAAAAATATCCGCAACTGGTCGTCGCCGACAAGAATCCAAACGCGCCGGCGCCATCCGATTCGATCCGCGTCGCTTATCTCGGCGTGAACGGATTTCAATTTGAAACTAACGGTCACGCGCTGTTAGTCGATCCCTATTTCACGCGAGTCGGTTTGTGGGTCGGCGCCTTCAACGAGCGAATCGCATCGAATCCAAATCGCGTGAGTGAAGGTTTGCGGCACGTTCGGTCCAACGTCGAGGCAATTCTCGTAACCCATGCGCACTTCGATCACTTGCTCGACGTGCC